>ODAI010606330.1_pt1 | contig 22881 bp, 17 predicted proteins | sample 1539321 | NCBI WGS metagenome assembly ODAI01 (sample SAMN02144231, study PRJEB22623) | gut metagenome | biome: sheep rumen | host: Ovis aries | place: New Zealand | reverse complement strand
TGCGCGTCCTCTTTTGCGGTGAACAGACGGAAGGTCAGGCTCTTGGTATTTGTGAGCATATCTATCTCCCTGTCAACAAGGTGATAGTCGATAAAATGATCCTCGCTTGCAGAGAGCTTTCAGGTCACGTTCGCTTGAACCCAGACCGCTGCCCTCGTTGGTGCAAAACGGGATTATCGTCTTGCCTGACAGATCATACTTTTCAAGAAGCGTGAACATACACATCGGCATAGTGCCCCACCAGTTTGGGTAGCCGACAAAGATCGTATCATAGTCCTCGAAATTGTCGGGATAAGCCTTGATCTCCGGATGAGCCTTCGCACGAAGCTCAGCCTTTGTTTCTTCAATGCAGGTCATGTAGCTCTCGGAATAGGGCTTTACGGTGTCCACCTCAAAGAAATCACCGCCAACAGCATCATGAATGAACTCAGCAACTCGCTCGGTGTTGCCCTTTGCAATTGTTTTCAAGCCCCCGTTTCAGTAGTTTTCACCCTTGCGGGAATAGTAAACGATAAGAATATTAGCCATAGTGATTATCTCCGTGTTTTATTTGGTAAGTATATTGTATCACAGATTTTCAGATAAATCAATCTGGATTTTGGGGATTTATGATAAGTTTTGCTTATGTATACACTCAGGCGTGTTCCGTTGATATCAGAGCCGATCACATACAGTTTTTTATTATCCACTCCAAAAATATAAGGGGCAGATCGAGATCTGCCCCTTTGTTACGCTCACATGTAAGCCTCCGCAGTTTCCTGCGAATCGCTGTATTTAAATCTTATGTCGCAGGCTCATAGCTTACTTATTTTCGCTCACTGCGCCTTTTTCTTTGAACTGCGATGATGCCGATGATAGCAGCTATCATCACGATCGAGAGCATTCCGCCTTCGATACCCGTTATCGGGTTGACGGCAGTATCGCCTGCGTATTCAGGTGCTGACTTCGTATCGGAAGCTGACACCGTATCGTCGGCAGGTCTTTCAGGCTCTGACTCGCTGTTCTGATTCTCAATCTCAGGAACTACGGTATCATCTGTCTTTGCCCACTTCGCATAAACGGGAGTGTCCGCTGTGATCGGTTCATCGAAGTCAAATGCTGCGGTAAAGTCTTTATCCTTGTACCAGCCCTCAAATGTGAAGCCGTCTTTTGTCGGGTTTTCGGGCTTTGTAGCCTTTTTGCCTTCTTCAACTGTCTGTTCAGCCACAGCAGAACCGCCGTCAGTGTCAAATGTAACTGTGTAAACATTGCCGTCAACGACTGTCAGGTGAAGCGGAAGCCCGTCAGACCATACACCGTCTAAGTTCGAGCGTATGCGGAAGAAGTATGTTCCCGCTTCGAGATATATCGGGCCTGTGTAAAGAATATGCTCAGGATCGTCCTTCGGGCATATGCCGTTGGTGGTGTAGTAGATAACTGCACCCGGGGTTGAAGTGGTAAGTGTCAGATAGCCCTTTGAAACTGTGTCATTATCTTTGACTGTCTTGCCGTTCATAGTGGCTTCTACCTTTGCGGGGACTGTGGTGTCAGCCGTAACGGTATAGGTTACTGTCAGGGGATCACTTGGTTTCATGCCCGTTCTGAATGCCTTTGCCTTGATAGTCATATCCTCGTTAATGAAGATAGCCGAGCTGTAAACGGTGCTGTTTTCATCAGGCTCACTGCCGTCTGTTGTGTATCTTATAACAGCACCCTTTGTCTGTGTGGAAAGTATCACGCCTGTGTTCTTCTCAACTTCGCCTTCTTCTACATCTGCTGTGGGCTTCTTCACCTGCTCGGGCTTTGTAACCGTAAGTTCACCGCTGTCATATCGCTCGTCCATCTGAACCCCTGCGTAGCTTTCTACAAGGTTTTCAACTGCAAGCTGTATCTTGTCGCCCTCTGCTGAATTCTTATAGGTCAGAAGCAGATTGCTTGTGTAGCTTGGTGCTTTTTCATCTGCACTGCTCTTTTCGCTGTCTATTTTTGTAATGATAAAGTCCACAGGCCTGCCGTTTACAAGAAGCGTAAAGTTTGCGTTTTTAAGCGTGCTTTCATTCATGTATTTGTCAAATATCACCTCAACGCCCAAAGTGGTTGCCTTAACGTTCTTTATCTTCGGTGCTTCATAGCTTACAAGAGGGATATTCACATCAAGCTGAACGGGCAGAACGGGCATATAGTAAAAGCCGTCTGTGCTGTTCTTGACAGCGTCAAGTCCGAAATCCTTGCTACTGCCTGTGTCTGCGTCTTCATAGCCCTCGGCTGTTACCTTTACTCTCCACCAACCTTCGGGTACGAACCACTGATAGCGTCCGTCCTCGCCTGTGATCTGTGGATTAGGCTCTATGCTGAATTCATTTGAGTCTGCAACGATAACTGTTCCTCCCGAAAGTCCTGTTGCCACGTCGTATTCGTTTCTTGTAACATCAACGCTTCCGTACAGGGTGTACAAAGTAACTTCAGCGCCCTCAACACGGTTGCTCGGAACTGCCTCGTAAACATAACCTGAGGGATCATATCTTCCCTTTGGTCCGGAGGGAGCACTTACCTTGCTGTAGTTTACTGGTGTCATCATCTTATTGTGATAGCGGTCGAGCAGCCTGCTCTCACGCTCACGGTCATCATAGCTGTCCCATGCATTGGGATCGTATATTTTCTTTGGCCAGTTCTTCCAGTTGATTCCTTCGGAGCATAGCCCGCCGTTGTTGATATTGCGCTCGTATTTCTCGGCATATCTTGCCGCAAGATAGAGCCGCCTTCCCAGGTTCTTTGACTTGCGTCCCCATGCGTATTCACGAACGTCCTGCTTGAACTTATCCTCGGTGTATTTTCCCGGATCAAGGTTTTCAACTACCTTGTCCCATGCAGCCTTGATACCCTTCTCTGAAAAATCCTTTCCAAATTCGGTAGCTGTGTCAAGTGCGTTTTTGACCTCCTGCGTCATGCGCTCACCGAACATCTGGCGTATTTCCGGCACGATATCAAACGGACCCGGATTGCCGTTTGAAGAATACATCTTATAAAGCATCTGCAAGCAGTAGTTGTCTTTAAGGAACCTGTGGAGCTGCTCGATCTCCTCACTGGTAACGTCGATCTCCTGCATCCACTCAGCCATGTCGTCGCCTGTTTCTTTGGCTTCCTTTAGCTTATCAGCGGAATCTTTTATAGCATCCCAATCCCATTTTTTCTCGGGTGTCTTGAACTTTAAGCTCTTAGCGCCCGCTTTAAGGCCTCCTGAAGCGTATGTCATTATACTTGCGATATCGCTCACATTATCAGATTTTACGGTTGCCTTGTCTGTAATGGTTTCACCGTTCTTTTCAGCTGTTGCTGCCTGAGTTACAGCATTTGCATACTGGCTGTAGAAGGCCGTCCAGATATCATATATCTGCTGTGCATAGCCTGCTGATACTGCTAAGTTTTTCTGTTCGTCGGTTATGGTAACATTGTTTGCTATTCTTTCGTCAAGTTCCTTGTCGGAGGAAGGATTGTGAAGAACATTTCCGCCGATATCAATAACAGTTATGTACTTCTTATTTTGTGAAAGATCCCATGTGAGCTTAACAGTGCGTGTCGCAGTCATTATTGTCTGCTTGAATACTGTACCGAAGCTTTCATCATACCTCTTGATGGTCATTACTCCGAACAGATCTTCATCACCCTCAAAGCCGTCCTGATAGGCTGCATTGAACCAGCCCTCCTGATAAAGAACAACATTTGGTGCAAGATCGCCTGTTTGATCACCGTAGTTGAATGCAGGCGTTTCAAACAGCATAAGGTCATCTGCCTCGTCCTGATCCCAGTTTAATGTATTCTGTGTTATTGAAACAGGTATCTTTGCAGTTTTTCCTTTAAGGTCAAAGAACAGGTCCTCATCCACAACTGTCAGGTCAGATATAAGGTCTGTGCTTTCAAGCCTGTCATAGACTCTTTTCAGCTGTGCTTCGGTATAGCTTGATTCCTCTGCCTTTGAAATGTGGTCTGGTCTTGTCTTTACAGAATATGACACATAAGCCCCGTCCGGTGCAGAGCCCGGAATATAAGTCAGAGGTGTGAGCCATGTGCCGTCCTCTTGTTTGACGGCATCAATTATCATCAAATATCCGTTTCTCGGTATGTTGACAGCTGCCGCAGCTATCTGTCCGGGGTTGTCAAATGTCATTTTCCACTGAACGCCCGCCTTTTCATTGCTGCCTGCGCTTCTGTACCAGCTCTGGTCCCGGCTTACGGGATCACCGTCCTCCCAGATGACCATGCTATTCATCCATCCCTTTTCGGCATCGCCCTTGTGGTTCTCCCAGAAAAGCTCGTACTTGTTCAGCACACCGTCACCGGGTGTGTAGAGCACCGGTACGGTATCAGATGTTCTTGCAAAACTGCCGTCGTCATACATGCCTGCTGCGGTGAATTCCATAGAGTCATATTCCCCGAACACTGATGTGTCTACGCTCACCTTTGCCTTGTACTGACCTCTGTAGTCTGTTGTGGTTTTGCCGACAGGTGCGCCGTTGCAGTAGATAACAACATTGTAATCCTGCTGCTTATCCTGTGCATATCCCTGGAATCCCTTGGTTGACGGCATAGCCTGCCCGTAAACGGTGAATGTGCCGTCTGTTGTGTCAAGGGGCGCTTCAAGGCTTATAACTGCAAGGTCCTGCTCAAATGAGCCTATCAGGTCGGTGTGCAGCTGCCTGTTTTCATCATACTGCAAGAAAGCATAGCAGCTCATGCTCTCAAATTCGGTCTGGCTGATAACAGTCGAAACAGTCATAGGGAAGCCGCCTAAAGCCTCAAGCTGTTCCTTGCTGAATGTAAGAGTTATGCTGCCGTCCTGCTGTATGATGCCGTTGGTGCCGCCCCAGCGGTCTATCTGAATGGGTGTTCCGTTGACCGAAAGAGCATAGGTGTTTACATATCCCATACCCTGAGCAGTCTGCGGCTGGTTGGTCATAAGTTTAAGTGTTACGCCGTCGTCAGGCTTGAAGCCCTCAGTCGGGATAACGTCAGCATCTACGGTGATAAAACCGCCCCATGTCTTTGACATAGTTACCTTTGAGATATCCCGATCTACCTTGCCCTGCCCTTTGAACGCTGAGGCCTCGGTACTCAGGGTAATGGTGCCGCTCTTATAGTTGTTTTCGTCGGTGACATCTATGGTGGTATAGCCGCTGTGTTTTAGCGCCATGCCCTCTGCTGCTGTGTCGTAATCCTCGGGCAGCAAGGTGCTGAAGTATTCTCTGTTCACAGCCACGAATGTGTATTTATCCGGCAGCAGTCCGCCTGACCAGCTGCTCTGGTCGCCTGCTCTGCTGTTGAAATAGTCATTCCTGTTAATTATAAGCTCGCCCTTGCCGTTGTAGACAAGCAGCTGCAAAGCCCCGTTCATAGGTCTGCGAAGGTTAAGATATACCGTCCTGCGGTGAACAAAGTCAAGCCCGCCCTTGGCATAAAGCTTGCCCTCGCTGTCCTTCCGGACTGTGACTGTGGCGGTGCCGTCGTATTCGGGGCCGCAGGCTTCCGGCCAGCCCTCGGCGTAAACGGTCAGCCTGTCGCCTTCCTTTATCTGATCGGTGTCTAAGACCGTGACAGCGCTTTCTGTGATCTTAGCCGCCAGTTCAGTGCCGTCTGCCTTGGTGACCTTTACCTTACGGAAATCAATTATTCGTCCCCGTCTGTTATTCCCGTCAGGCTCTGCAACGGTCACATCGAGATAGATACGCCCTTCACGAAGCGGAACATTAAAGTCCTTGGAAAGGCTTCCTGCTGCTATGTCCTCGGCGGTCACGGTATAGCTGACACTCTGGTGATAGTCGCCGTAAACGCTCACAGTGATAACAGTGCCCTCGGTTATACCGTCAACAGAATACTGCGCCCCTGACCGGAATGTCTTTGACTCAATTACCATAGCACTGTTTTCACCCGGTCTGGATATATCTATCCGGTAATACCAGAAATCATCACCATAGCTTCCGCCCGACAGATCCTCTGCCTTGACAAAGCCTGTCATAGTCATGCTGGGCCTTTTTACAAAGGGTACGCTTATTTCTCTTTCACTGTCAAGTGTTACCTTGATAAGCTCGCTTTCGACATACTGTACGGCATAGCTGTCCTTGGGTACTGCACGGAGATATACCGCTTCATCGTCAAGTACTGTATAGTTGTCAGCCTCGCTAAGAAGCTCCTTGCCCTCAGCGTCGGAATACCATTCATAGCTCTTGCCCCACCAGGAAACGCCATTTCCGTCAGCTGTCGCTTTTGCATATACCCTCTTTGCCCTGTGATCGGTGAGCTTCAGGATAACAGGGTTATCAATGCCGCTCTGGAGCGTTATTTCCTCTGAGCCAAACGTCATATTGCCGTAATCAGACACATATGCCACAGCCTCAAGGGTATACTTGCCAGAGGCAATGTTACTAAGTGTGACATGTGCTGAAGTATCGTCTATGTAGGACTGATATACAATGTATCCGTCTGTGTTCTTAACATACAGATAAGGTCTTGCACCAGAGGTGATCTCCCCTTCAAAGGAAATGGTCATAGTCGGGGCAACGTCAAGGTTTATATCCTCGCTGTAAATCTTTTCATTGTTCAGTAACAGGTCAAAGCTGTCAACACTCTTGGCATCAGCGGGGATCGTGCTTCTGTAATAGGCACAGTTGCTGTTGGTGTAGACAGTCATTTTAAAATCTACAGTTTTTGAAGCGCCTTTTTTGTCTGTATAGCGCATAACGCCCGAAGCTGTTTCGTCAGCTTCAAAGCTGCGATTAGTATACAGGAACACGCTGTATTCGCCCTGATCACGCAAAAGGATATCTCCCACATACGAAAGCACTATCTGTGGGGCATTGTTCCCGTCAAGCGCGATTGGCTTGTTTGCAATGTTGATAATAAATGTCTTGCTTGCGCTTTCACCGTCTGCCTCCGAAGCGGTAACAGTTGCGCTGTACCTGCCCACGGTTGACGGTGTACCCGATATAACGCCTGTTTCGGCATTTATAGAAAGACCGTAAGGCAGACCTGTGGCATCCCATGTGAGAGCCTTTCCTGCAACATAAGGCGTTGCCTCTGCTTTAGCGGAGTATTTCTCGTCCACTGTGCCGTCAGCAAGCTGCTGCGTGGTGATAACCGGCGGGTCTGTAGCTATCGTGACAGTAAACTGCTTGTCAGCCACCCCGCCGTCAGCTTCGGCAGCACGTACAGTAAAGCTGTAGCTGCCCTTAGCTGAGGGTGTGCCCGAAATACTGCCATTACTGCTGAGTGTAAGGCCTGCGGGCAGCTCGCCCTTTGCAATGCTCCAGGTAACAGCTTTGCCCGAGACTGCAGGTGTTGCCGTTAAAGAAGCAGAATAATCCACAGCAACCTTGCCGGAAGGCAGTGAGCTTGTAGTTATCTTGGGCGGGTCAAGATCCTTGACACTTATAGTGAAGAACTTGCTTGCAGAATTGCCGCCCTTTTCGGTAGCAGTTGCCTTGAATGAATAATTGCCAACTGTCGTTGCTTTGCCCGTAATAGCACCTGTTGTGCTGTTAATGCTAAGTCCGTCGGGAAGTCCGGGAGCGTCCCAGGTTATAGCTCCGCCATAGACAGCATCCGCTTCAAGCTTGGCCGAATATGCCGCACCCTTCTTGGCTTCGGGGAGAGCATACGTAGTTATTGTGGGAGGCTGCTTAAGATCGCCTGCATCGACAACATGAACAATGCCGTCAGTGCTGTAATATTCGTCTGTATGGGCTTCTGTATAGAAAGTCTCCCTGCTCGTGACCACTTTCAGCCTGTAATCTCCTACTGCGACACTGGGTATTGCGATATTCTGGATCCAGATATCCAAGCCGTACTCGGTCTTGCCGGTGTCAGGGTTGTCATAGGAAAACACTTCAGGCTTGCCGTCACCGCCGTAGGCCAGCAGGTCGTACTTCTGAGCCTTAGTATCGGCATCGACCAGATAGATGCCCTTGATAGTATCATTTCCCGAAATGGAAACGAATGCGGATACAGACAGATCCACTCCGCCTGATGGATCTCTGGTCAGATATCCGTCATTAGTTCCGTAGCCGTAGTCCTCCATACGGTTGTTGTCATACCAGTTGGCTTCGAGCCATTCCTGACTGCCTGCTGAAACTGTCAATAAAGATATGGGCATCAAGCTCATGAGCATAAGCATTGCCAGCATCAGCGACAGAGACCTTTTCCCGAAACTCAGTTTCATACTACATCCCTCCATTTATGTTGAAATAGCAAATATATACAATAAGCCAATTTAATCATAGCATGCTATAGACTATTTGTAAAGGTAGGGAAACCCCTACCATCCCCGCAGATCGCGAAAATATGAGGGTTATTGATAAATGCTGATCTGTGCCGCCCGACAGCTTCGATCGACAAAAAAAGATCAAGGTCAGCGTGAGCAGAACCTTGATCATTTTCCTGTCATGGTCTTGTGAAACAGATCTGTCAGTCCCGAACGGGTAGAGGTGTCTGTTTTGCGGTAGAGTGAGGTAACATACTTTTGCAGCCCCTTTACCGTTATCGACAGTCTTTCGCTTATGACTGCCTGTTTGTCTTCAGTGGTGACAAGCTCATAAAACACCTGAGTTTCTCTTGAGGTAAGGGCATACTGTTCACGCAGCCGTTCCAGTGCTGCATCAGCGGAAAGCGCTGCAGGAGCAGCATCAGCCTTCGAGTCCGCAGAAAGGTCAAATCCGCCGCTTACCGCCAAAAGCACGATCGTCAGAACAAGCCCTCCCAGATTAAGCCCGAGAACCATTGGTGCCGAAAAACTTGAAAGCTTTATGCCTGCGCTGACAAGCACCATAACGCTATCCATTATACGCCCCATAGCTGCCCACAGGGAAGGGAACTTAGTACCTGGCGCAATTCTCCAGAAGGTAATATAATAGTAGGAAACTGCTGCCGCCAGAGAGAAGTAGAAAAGGCACATATTCAGCCAATAAGTCCCCGAACTTCCGATAAGCACGCAGTTCAGCATTCCTGCAAGAGCTATGCACAAGGCTGTCAAAGGCACAAGCTTGCCGTTTCTCTTATCCCCAATATAGGCAAAAAGTATGTAGCAGGGGATCATAATAAGCCTTGGCCAGGAGTAGACGTTGTAATCCGTATAGCCGCTCTTTATCTGCAAATGGTGGATATACAGGTTATAGAAGCTTGCCAGCAGCAGAAGTGAGGCTGCGATAAGGCAGACGAAGACTACACTTTTGGCAGCAGTCCTGTTGACCGCTTGACCCGGCTGCGTATCCGGAAGTTTCAGGATGCGGAGCATATAGAGCGTTAGCAGCAGTGCCGCAGGCAGCATCACGATAAGAGCTCTGCTCTCTCCACGCCAAATGCCGAACAGATACTGGAGCAGTATCGCAGCAGCCATTCCACCGCCCATAGAAAGCGCAAGCGGCTCGCCTGCAGCGCCGCCTTGGGACATTCTCTGCTGAACGGCTCCGCCGAGACAGCCAAGCCCGAAACAGCTTACAAAAGTCACTATAAGATAGAAGGCCGAACCCTTATTCGCCAAGGGCATTACTACTGAGCCGATCAGAAGAAAAACTGCGATAAGCTTTTGAAGCATGCTTCTTACAGGACTGCGCTTAAAGAAAGACTCCGCCACAAAAAAGGAGATATAACCGCCGATAACGAACAGCTGTATCATAAAGTAGACCTTCTCCCTGTGCACTGTAGAGAGATAGCCTTCTCCTGCACGGTTACCGAGCCCGAGAATGGTCAGCTGAAAAAGCATATAAGAAAAAAACAGCCAAAGAGGCTTTGGTATTCTGTTGTATATTACCTTCATAGCAAAGCCTCCCTTGAGTTATCGACCGATCACCTGAACTGACAAATCCAAATATTATGTATTAGTATAGCATGGACTGAAGGATTTTTCAAGTGCCGATCTTACATGCTTAGAATGCAGTGTAGTACTTTACGATCCCGCAGAATGGTTTTCGCTCTATAAATTTCAAAGAGCTATGTTCAAAAATATATCTCCTTCATATTCTGCGGCATAGAAGCAGACATCATCTGCACGACGACGACAGACTCTGCCTGTGGCTGATTGTTCGGCTATACATTCTTCATTACATCACCTTATGTAAATAATATAACTACTCCAAGTTTTTTCGCCATTATATCACGCAAACCTACCGCTGTCAATTAAATGAGCTTTATTTCAGCGAATAGCATATATTAAAACCCCCGGCTTTTATATTTTAAGGCAATACCGCACAATGCACACTAAAAACGAGATATATCCCACCTGTTTCAGTTCCGCAGGGCGCACTTTATCAAGCCGGCAAGTTTTTCTTGTCAGCCAGATAAAGATTCGCCAGTGCGAATATCATATTAAATTTGGCCTGCTGTTTTCGCAAGCCTTTGTACTGCGTTCGTCGGAATCGAAATAGTCGCTTTACAACTCCGAAAACGTGCTCGACATTCAGATATCCCGAATCACCATAAATTTCATCTTCATCACCATGAATAAGGTCGTTGGCGGCTTCCGTATCATGCACATTTGCCGCTGTCGCCTTGACATGATGGACCAGACCGATATCTTTGTCAACACCGATATGCGCCTTGTAGCCAAAGTACCATTGGTTCCCTTTCTTGACAGAATGCGCTTCGGGGTCACGCTTTCTGTCAGCATTTTTCGTAGAGGAGGGCGCTGCAATGAGGGTCGAATCGACTATAGTGCCCTTTTTGAGTATGAGGTTATGTTTGCTTAAAATCGACAGCACCTGAGCAAATATCTGCTCATCGATGCCGTGCTTGATCAGCAGATTTCTGAATCTGCCGATAGTATCCCCATTGAAGTTTACTTTTCATAGTTCTATTATATCATATTTTTGACTGTGGCGCAAGTTGTGCGGTGTTGCCTTAAGCAAACGTTCAGCATCATTTCGCAAACGAACTAAAATCGCTGGTTTAAGTGAAGATAACCTAAATCACATTCGTACATCTTCAGGCAGTTTCATATAACTTTGTTGACCAAAAGTTGTCCGAGATAGGCTAAGACAGCGGAATATATCGTAAACATCATTACAGCTCATCAATTTAATCAAAACCACCACTAAAGTGGTGGTTTGCACTACCCCTAAAAGGGGTTATTACTGGCTTAACCCCTCAAGGGGCGTTGAAAGTTCAGCACCGCATTGCTATCTCAGGCAGCCGCTAAAGCGGCTGCCTTTTTTTGCCTACTTGGTCTTACTACCCGTAAACGGGTCCATAAACTCTTTCAGGCTCATTTGATCCTGCATATAATCTTCTTCTGTCTGATTCTTTATGTAGTCGCGTATGACTTTTTCGTTACGTCCTACTGTGTCCACATAATACCCTCTGCACCAAAAATGTCTGCTGCCATACTTGTATTTCAGATTTGCGTGTCTGTCAAATATCATCAGGGTACTCTTCCCCTTGATATATCCCATAAACTGTGCTATACTTATATACGGTGGAATACTCACCAGCATATGTATGTGATCGGGCATTGCTGTTGCTTCCAATATCTCAGCGCCCTTTTGTTCACACAGTTTACGTAGTATTTGCCCTATATCCGCTCTTAACTGTCCGTATATCACTTTTCGACGGTACTTTGGTGCAAATACTATGTGATACTGACATCTGTACGTTGAATGTGCCGTATGCTTTATTTCGTTTTTCACGCTAATGACCTCCTTGTATTTTACTTTAGTAATGCGGTCGCCAAACCTTTACTATTGTATCATACTTGGAGGTTGTTTTAAAGCGCTCGCTGAAGCTTTTTTATGTCCCCCGGTATAACCGGGGGTTTATTTGTGCTAAAGCGACCAATAAAATCGCCCATATACTGCTGTTTCGCAGTCTATGGGCGATATCGTTTATTGTCTGTCTTTTCTCCTCAAAAGCATTTCAGGATCTTTCACATAGCTTTTTACTACAACTCCGCAGCGTCTGCATATCAGGTGATAGAGTGGTGTTCCACCGAGTTTATTGTCTAACGCAGTAACGTTTGCGTAAGTTTCTCCTTGTATAGCCTCTATCATTTCCTCATTGCCGCAGTATGGGCATCTGTTCCCTTCGTTTGTGATTATTTTTGATTTCTCCTTTGCTTCCACGTTTCCGGCCAGTATTTGTAATCGTCATAGTCGCTGAAATCGTATATCGAAAACCATTCCGAATCCTCTGCTCTCCGTTAAGAAGCTCACGCATATCCACATCATAGAATTCCGCAAGCTCTATAAGTATGCTTATGTCGGGCATATTGTTTCCGTTCTCCCAGCGGCTCACAGTCCTGTTAGATTCCCCGAACTTCTCTGCAAGCTGCTCCTGTGTCAGAGCCTTTTCTTTTCTGAGTTCTTTAAGAAAGCTCCCAATCTTGACTTGATCCATTTTGCTGCCTTCCTTCATCACAACCATACCAAAAAGCCCTTCAAAAGTCCACGACACAAAGTGAGAAATGCCGTTTTTGCTATAGGACAGGGTGTGTCTTGTGATTATTGCATAAATATATTACTTGGTATCATCTACTTCCTCGGCATCAAGCCTTGCCTGATACCTTCTGCAGCTTCTGACCCTATGCTCGCAAACCGTTATGTTTATTGCAGAAAATATGATCACCGTAATAACTGCATCATAGAGTATCGATTCCGTCACCTTTTTGTCCGTATATACATCAAGAGCAATAAGCACCGCACCGTAGACAAGTGACTCGATAATGCACAAGCCTGCCCTCCTTGCAAATGCCTTTCTGCCCCGTGAGCAGTCAACGTCCTTCCCCAGAGAGTGTGCGGCGGCTTGACCGTTTTGCTTGCAAATGACATCAGTGCAAACACTACTGCAATGACGAGCAGCTGCGCCCAATAAGGATATGACTTCTCAATATTTCTTGTTATAAAATAGTAGAGTATCATTACGCCGTCAAATATCAGCCCGAATACAAGAGCTGTATTCAGTGCCTGAGAATTCTCCTGCATTTCTCGCTCATCAGGCAGTCTTCCGCCGTTTTTGTTCTTCATCTTGACGATATAATATTGCTCCGGCTTAGTTTTCTTGTCTTTCATAGTTATTCTCCTTTCTCGTCAAACCCAAACAGTTCATCAAGTGTTTTTCCGAGTGCTTTGCAAATTGCAATGCACAGATTGAGCGTCGGGTTATAGTTGCCGAATTCTATCATACTTATAGTCTGCCTTGTAACACCTACCGCATAGGCAAGCTGCTGTTGGTTCATGTCGTTTTCAAGGCGTGCGATCTTAATTCTTTTGTTTTTCAAGGAAACACTCCTTTCAATTGTTCTGCAAATACTTAGTATAGCTATCCTATGACTGTATACTATATTTTTCTGTTTGTCAAGTATATTTTACATTATTTCTGATATTTTTTTATTTTGGCAAAGTAACAGCGGCAGTATTCATGCCAAATACTGCCGCTGCTGTCATACTATAAATGCTATAAATAGTATCATATATCTGCTTTTTATCCGAATTGTTTATGTGTTTTTTTAGCCGCTTCAAGTCCAGATAGCAGGCAATAGACGATGCACCCCCAGAGCAAACAACACAAAGCCCAATAACACAGAAAATGGCATGAACACCACCCCTGCAACAGGTGCAGCCATAGACATGGGTATTGCAGCACTTATCAATATCAAGCAGAAATACTAATAATGAGCTGACACAGCAGACTTTTCCGAGTGGGTGGTCTATTTTTTATACAGAAGTTAATCTCCTAAAGAAGTATACCATTCTCAAGCATACGTCAATACGAACATAGATTGTTTGTGCACTCTCAATACAATTGTTGAAAATGGAGATTTTTTCTTTTACCCTATAATTTTGCCTTAACTCTCACACTAAAATCCTAAGTATAAGTGAGAGTTATTCTTTATTGAAATTTATGGATAAGACCTTTAGCTCCTCTTTATCAAAAAAGCTGTGCAAGTCACACATTTTCCATAGGGCTGATTTGTTTAATACAGAGATTATTATTACAATTCTCTCGAAACCGCTTTTATAATCGCCTCAAAGTGTCGTTACTAATGAAGGCTATGTTGCATTCGCTATTGTCTGCGCATGTTTTTCAACAACTAATAGCCCTCACACTTGCCATTTGTGCAATCTAACAATTTTTTAAAAACCCAATTAACTTTTACGCTCGTCATTCAGAATTAACTTGTGAAAGGCACATATTTTTTCATGCCTCGCCAGCAGAAGAAAAAAGTACAAAGTCATACATCTAAACATTCAAACCTAAAAGGAGGAAACAGCGGCGTACATTAAAAAGCTAACTGACAAATAACATCATAACGCTTGACCTATCGCCAAGTCAGGCAGAATAAAAATCAGAGAGGAGAATGACATTTGAATTTAACAGAAAAACAGCAGATCATTTCGCAGATAGTTCTTCTATTAGAACAACTTATTGAAACGCAGCCGCCTGAGCCTGTACCAAAACCTCAATCGAGCGAAACTCAGCCTCTTGAAATGCTCACCGTCAAGGAGTGCGCCGCACTTGTAAACGGCTTATCTGAGCACACAGTCCGCCAACTTGTTGCACAGGACAAAGTCGCCTATGTCCGTGCAGGCAGCGGTGTGAGGGGCAAGATATTGGTGATCAAAACGTCTTTGCTAAAGTATCTTGGAGTAGCAGATTGACCGACAAAAAAGCGACCCTACCCAGGACGGCAGGGTGAAGCGTGTAAATGTGTATAATAGCATTTTTGATTTACATAATTACGCAAGTACAGAAAGTCCCGGCATTTTACCGGTACTTTCCCGCAGGCGTTAACGATGTTAACTCTGCGGTGTTTAGTGGCTTTGCAGCCCTAAACGAAGGCTCGGCAAAATCGAGCCGAAAAACTGAAATACATAAAAAGAGAGGACTGATGAAAATATCAAGAAAAAACAAAACGCTCCGCCGAAAGGAGATAGTGTATTCAGCCGAGGAATGGGAACAGATTGAAAAGCAAGCTGCTGAGTGTCACTTGAAAACCTCGACTTTCAAAGCCTATCAAAGATCAGCCTGACGCTTTTCGTCTTACAGAGATGTTGTCTGTCATCAACAAGGATCATATTTCGTCAATCGGTAATCTGGAGGGTAGGATTCTGCGATTGAGGAAAAAGTATGAAAAGAATAAGGGTGAGAAATGTCTGAAGAAACTGAAGGAGTATTTGGGTATTCGGGATACCTACAACGAAATCTCTCAGGGTTACTATATCTCCAAGCTGGTAAATCAAGAAAAACTCCGCAGGGAGCAGGAGCAGAAAAAGCAGCCACCAAAAAAGAAACACCACCGATTAATATTCAAAGATTTAACGCAACTTTTATATTGAACTAATCAGCGGAATGTGTTATACTTAGGGTACGATATATTCCGCTGTCGGAAAGGAGTTAAAATGATAAGACAGCAGAAAAATACCACCACTCGAAAGGTGGTGGCGGAATGAATATACAAGAACGCAAAAACAAAGAGGGCAAGATCACCTCATATCGCATAAGGGTGTTTGACCACAGAGACGCTCAAACGGGCAAGCAGGTTTTCCGAACGCTATCTGTAAAGTATGACGATATCAAGTCAGCGGCATGGAACAAGAAGAACGCCGAAAAGCAGGCGGTGATCTTTGAAAAGGGTATCGAGGAGCAGACAGCAAGTGACTCAAGAGTGACTTTTGATGAATATTGTGACTACGCTATCAGGATCAAGGAGCAGTCGAGCATATCTGCTTCAACAGCGTACAGCTACCGCAGCAGTAAAAAGCGTATCGCACCTTATCTTGGGCATATTCAGCTAAAGAAGATGACACCTGCGATGATCAACAGTGCATACTCTGCAATGCTTGAAATCGGCTTCTCTAAGAACTCGGTCTATGCAATGCACTTGTTTGTACACGCTATGCTTGCAATGGCTTTCAAGGAGGGGCTTATCCCCCGCAACTATGCCGATGCAGCCACACCTCCAAAAAAGAATCAGCCCGAGGTCGATGCACTTTCAGAGGAACAAGCTTGATTTATTTTTCAAATTGCTTTACGAGGATACCTCTGTTCACAGCTATACGTTTCAAGTGCTTTTCAGCCTATTGCTCGCAACGGGCTGCCGAATCGGTGAGCTATGTGCGCTCTCATGGGATAACGTGGATTTTGACGAGAATCGAATACATATTTGCAGGCATTTCATCAAAGACAGCACCGGCACACGCATTGAGGAAGGCTGTAAGACAAACGCAAGTGACCGCTGGCTTTACATGGACGATGAAACTATGGATATGCTGAAGGAATACCGCAGACATTATGATGAGGTCGCAAAGTCCTACGGCAGCAAGTGGAATTACTTTGCAAAAGCCGTTTTCTTTTCGACACATAACCCAGGATTTTTTATGAACCCCAGTACAGCAAGAGCATGGCTGCATGAATTTACAAAGAGGAATCATCTGCCGAGGATACACCCTCATCAGTTCAGACACACAGCTATCAGCTTGCAGCTTCAAAACGGTATCAGCATACCCGAAGCGGCAAAGAGGGCCGGGCACTCTCGACCCGATGTAACCCTTCGCACATACAGTCACACGCTCAAAGACAACGACCGTCATTGCTGCGAGGTAGTTACCAAAGCTATTCCGAAGATGCCCAAGCGAAAGACTGGCTGACAGCTTACGGGAAGATACGTTAAATGCAAGCTCTGATAACTTGCAGCAGCGTAAAAGTTGACCGTTTGTTGACTAAAGCGATTGAAGGGCGGTAGGGCAAAGACGTTAATTGCGTGTTTTCGTGGGGTGGGGTTGCTTTTTTAGTGTTAATATGGTATAATCTGTATATATTACCCCGTCTGCAAAAATGCAATTTGATCCCCGCCGATATTTGTCACGATACCGACCTTATTTATGCTCCGTCAGAAGGAGGGCCTCTGATGAAAAACACTAAGCGAAAGACTATCTGCCTTGTATCATCTCAGCTCACTACAGACCATGGAAAGCGTATCAGCCGAGGAATAGCTGCCCAGTGCGAAAAATACGGCTACGATCTGGCTGTTTTTTCTTCGATGGTGAATTTTGATCTCTACTATCAGAGTTATGCCCGGGGCGAGATAAACATCTATGATCTTATAAATTTCAGCCTGTTTGACGGTGTTATACTTGATACTGTGAACCTTATGTCATCAGATCTGACCGAGGTCATGGATATGCTCTGCCAAAAGATCGGCAGAGAAGCTGATGCGCCTGTTGTATGTATAGGCATACCTTACAAAGATCTGGATTTCATCGGCAACTCCAACGATGAACAGCTCAGGGAGATCTGCCGTCACGCAGCCCGGGTACACGGGTGCAGGGATATATGTATCCTGACGGGGCCGAAGGATAATCACGAGGCGGAGGAACGGCTGGAGATCATGCTGGACGAGCTGCATAAGCAGGGGCTTGAAGTCTCTGATGAGCACAGGATTTACGGCGATTTCTGGTACACAAGCGGTATAAAGCTGGCGCAGGATATAATCTCAGGAGCTGTCGGGAAGCCGGACGCTGTTATCGCCGCCAGCGATCACATGGCGCTGGGCTTTATCGATGAGTATACAAAGCAGGGGCGCCGCATCCCGGAGGATATGGTGGTCCTGGGGTTTGAGGCCACGAATGATGCTATGCTGGCGGATATCCCACTGACTTCGATAGAGTCGAACTTTGCAAAATGTGCTGCTGATGCAGTCGATCATATCAGACGGATCATCGAGCCGGATATGAGTATATTGCCATACGAAACGAATAACAGGACAATGATGCATTTCGGGAAAAGCTGCGGCTGCACACCCGATATGGAAGATATGGTGCAGGCAATCAGGACCTCTCTGTATCACATTGTAAGATATTACTCGCAGGATGTTTTTGAGGATAATGTAGATATAGGTCTGCTTCTGGAAAACTTCATTCCCGAGCAGCTTACCGCTTCCGATACCCCTGACGAATGTATAGAGAACATCTACAAATCGACCTATGTTATCTCGCCCTTCCTGAATTTCTATCTATGCCTGAGCCCGGACTGGCTGGACCCGAATAAAGATATCATTTCGGGGCACCCCGACAAAACAGATATGGTCATCCTGAGATCCAATACTGGCCGAAACGATAGATACAGGCCGGAGGAAAAGATCACTTTCGATACATCCGTCATGCTCCCGCAGCTTTTTGAGCAGGCAGATGAGCCTTCTGCATATTATTTTTCGGCTGCCCATTTTTCGGATAAGACTCTGGGCTATGCCGTATTGCAGAGAAGATACTGCGACAGCAGCAAATTCAATATCGTCTATCGCAACTGGCTGAGATTCGTAAACAATGCTCTCGAAATGTCCAGGGCAAGGAACCGCTTTTTTGTCCTTTCGGTATATGACAAGATGACCGGGCTCTATAACAGGCGGGGCTTATACAGCGAATATGACAAGCTCGTTTCAGGTATATCCGGCGAAAAGGAGATATTCGTCAGCACGATAGATATGGACGGCCTCAAATACATAAACGACACCTTCGGCCATTCGTCCGGGGATGAAGGGATAATCTGTATAGCCGATGCAGTAAGAGCGATAGCTGCGGAAAAAGATATCATGTGCCGCGCAGGGGGAGATGAGTTTATTATACTCGGTCTGCGCGAATGCGGCAGCTTTGACCGGGAACGACACATAAACGAGTTCTGCTCGGTGCTTGAGAAGCTGTCCGGGAACTCAGGAAGACCTTATCCGATAACTGCAAGCATCGGCTGCGCGGTGGGCAGGATAAATGATACCGAAGACCCGAAAGTTCTCCTTGAGGATCTTCTGGAAGAATCCGACGAGCAGATGTACCGCTACAAGAGCAACAGGCGGCGGAGAAGAGAAGACAGAAACGGCAGGGATTGACGAAAGTGCCCGACACCTGTCATGCAGACAACACAATAGGATCTATGCAGTAACCAAAAGCAGTCTGTGCAATTCGTGCAGGCTGCTTTGTGCTTTCCGGAGGCCGTTTTTTCGGGGGATAGCGTTTTTTATACGGCAATTGTAAACCTGTTACAAAATAACGGTTGACAACGGCCCGGAGCGGTGCTATAATACTGAATGGAGGAAGTGATAAATATCAACAATGCAAACAAAACAAGAGACATGGCAATGACTGCGATGTTTACCGCACTGATAACCGCAGGGGCATATATCCGTATCCCTGTACCTGTCTGCCCCTTCACGCTGCAATTCCTGTTTACCACCCTAGCGGGGCTGATACTCGGGAAGAACAGGGGAGCTGCCGCATCGGCTCTGTATGTCGTTCTCGGACTGGCAGGGCTCCCTGTTTTTACAGGCGGCGGAGGATTGACGTATGTGCTTCAACCGACATTCGGCTATCTTATCGGATTTATAGCGGGCTCATACATCACCGGAGCGATCGCCCGCAGAGGAAAGGCAGATACCAGGCGGCTGCTTATGGGCTGCTTTGCGGGGCTTGCGGTGGTTTACGCGCTGGGAATGATCTATTACTATGTGATAAGTGCGGTCTATCTTAACGAGCCTGTCGGTATAGGCGCTTTGTTCCTGTACTGCTTTGTGCTGGCAGTCCCGGGGGATATTGCCCTCTGCTTACTGTCTGCGGCTCTGGCAAAACGGCTCATGCCTGTAATTCACTCGAAAGGGACAGTATAATGGAGATAAGGGAGATCACCGAAGAGATAATAAACGGCAGAAGGCTGACAAGAGAGGACGACCTGAGCTTTCTCCTGACCGTCGGGCAGGAGGAGCTAATGGGATGTGCGGACAAGCTGAGGAGACATTTCAGCGGGAACAGGGCGAACCTTTGCAGCATCATCAACGGAAGGAGCGGGCGCTGCCCGGAGGACTGCAAATTCTGTGCGCAGTCGGCGCGGCACTGCACAGGCATCGAAGAATACGGCTTTCTCGATAAACAGAGGATATCGGCGGAATGCCGCCATAATGAGGAGCAGGGCGTTCACCGCTTTGCGATAGTTACGGCGGGGCGGAAGCTCAGCGGGGAAGAGTTCGATAAGGCTCTGGATACATACCGTACTCTCGCCCGGGAGAGCAAAGTGGGGCTGTGCGCTTCATTCGGGCTGCTTGAAGAAGAGCAGTTTGCCTTGCTGCGTCAGGCAGGAGTTTCAAGGTATCATGCGAATATCGAGACTTCGAGAGCGAATTTCAGGAACATCTGCACGACACATACCTTTGAGGATAAGCTGGAATGTATCCGCAGAGCCAAGGCCGCAGGGCTTGAAGTATGCTCGGGAGGCATCATAGGCATGGGTGAAAGCTGGGAGGACCGCATCGACATGGCTCTGACACTCAGCGAGCTGGGCGTGAGCTCCGTACCGATAAACGCTCTGATACCCATCAAGGGCACGCCTCTGGAAGACCTGGAGCGTATCACCGAGGCGGATATACTCAGAACTGTCGCTGTGTTCCGCTTTATTGTCCCCGAAGCGGACATTCGCCTTGCCGCCGGGAGAAACCTTATGTCTAACTGCGGCGAGCGTGCTTTCCTTGCGGGAGCAAATTCAGCTATTACCGGGGATATGCTTACGACCTCCGGCAACCGCATCCGGGAGGATATAGCTATGTTGGAAAAGATAGGCTATCAAACCTATCACACAGGGAGGGATAACGATGGCTGAGGGTCTGTTCGTTACCGGGACAGGAACGGACATAGGGAAGACCTATGTTACGGCTCTGCTGGTCAGGAAGCTCCGCAAAGCGGGCTTTGATACAGCCTATTTCAAGGCGGCTGTCAGCGGGAACGAAAGGGATAAAAGCGGCAGGCTCATACCGGGGGATGCTGCCTATGTAAAGAGAATATCCGGCACAGATCAGCCGCTGGAAACGATGTGCCCTTATGTTTACGAGGCTGCGGTGTCTCCACACCTCGCCGCAAGGAAAGAGGGCAGCCCTGTGGAGCTGAGCGTTGTTAAGGCGCAGTATGAAAAGCTCTGCGGAGAATACGGATATGTCATCTGCGAGGGCAGCGGCGGTATCGTCTGCCCCATCCGCTATGATGAGGAAAAGATAATGCTGGAGGATATCATCAAAGCTCTCGGCCTCCCGACGGTCGTAACGGCAGACGCAGGCCTCGGGACGATAAACAGCGTGGTGCTTACCTGCGAATATATGAAAGCACACGGTCTGGATATCCGGGGGCTGATACTCAACAACTTTCACAAGGGCGATATAATGGAGGAGGACAACAAGCTGATGTGCGAGAAGCTGACAGGGATACCTGTTATCGCCTGTGTCGGTGAGAACGATACCGATATAGATATTTCGGCAGATGTACTCAGAAGCATCTGCGGCAGAGGAGGAAAACAATGATCTGGTATCCGTACGCTCAAATGAAAACACTGGATGCCCCCATAAAGATAGCCAGCGCAAAGGGGGTGCATCTTTACACAGAGGACGGTCACGATCTGATCGACTCGGTGTCTTCCTGGTGGAGCGTGATACACGGCTACGGCCACCCGGAGATAAATGCCGCTGTCAGGGAGCAGCTCGACAAATTTGCTCACGTTATGCTGGGCGGCCTGACACACGAGCCTGTTCAGAAGCTCTCCGACAAGCTGGCGGAATGGCTGCCGGGAGACCTTGACTACTGCTTCTTCTCCGATTCGGGAAGTGTGGCGGTCGAAGTCGCATTGAAAATGGCTTTGCAGTTCAACACCAACCGGGGCTCCCGAAGGGATACGATCCTTGCTCTCGAACACGCCTATCACGGAGACACCTTCAAGGCTATGGAGGTCGGGGACGATGAGGATTATCATTTCGCCTTCGGAGTCAACAGTGAGAAAAAGCGGGGAGTTGTCCATATACCAACCGAGATCCCGGCGCTTGAAAAAGCCTTTGCGGAATACGGAGAACGTCTGACCTGTTTCATAGTCGAGCCTCTGCTTCAGGGCGCGGGGGGAATGAGGATGTACGGTGTCAGCTTCCTTGAAAGAGCAAGGCAGCTCTGCGATCAGTATGATGTGCTGCTGATCTTTGATGAGGTCGCAACAGGCTTCGGACGTACAGGCAACCGCTTTGTGGCTGATCTTGTCCTGCCGGACATACTTGTTCTGGGAAAGGCTCTGACAGGCGGGTATATCGGTCACGCTGTGACAGTAGCGAACCGCAGGGTATGGGAGGGCTTCTGGAGCGACGACCCTGCTCATGCCTTTATGCACGGCCCGACATTTATGGGCAACGCCCTCGCCTGCTGCGCAGCTCTCAAATCCATCGAGCTTTTCGAGCGGGAGGATTATATCTCGAAGATACGCCGAATAGAGGAGATAACCCGCCGAGAGATGGCAGGCTTCTCTGACCCTCGCATCAAGGAAGTCCGCATCATGGGCGGCTGTGTCTGCATAGAGGTATATGACGGCAGAGTGCTTGAAGGCTTCAGAAAATTCGCATACGAACACGGAGTATTCAGCAGGACTTTCCTGAAATATATGTATGCTATGGTCCCCTATGTGATAAGCGAGCAGGAGCTGGTCAAGGTGCTTGATACAATGAAAGCGTGGTTTGCATAACAGACCGGGCGGGGAGATGTGCTGCCCGGTCAAAGATATGAAAGAGAAAAGGCAGCCGTAAGGCTGCCTTTAAGTATGTTGTATCCATCATCCGAAACAGATCGCTTCATTGCTGTTTTTATTTTGTTCGGTAGTTTGAAAAAGCGGCGGGGAGTTCCCGCCGCTTTTATCTGTAATTTCAGAGAGCGCCGTTAAGCACTATTTCAGCTTGTTGTAGTCGTCGTCCGAAACAGCCTCGCACCATTCCGTTCTGCTGTCCTCGCCCTGTATCTCGACTGCAAGATGAGCGAACCAACTGTCCTTGGCAGCGCCGTGCCAGTGCTTGACTTCGGCGGGGATATTGACAACATCTCCTGGGCGGAGCTCTCTGGCTTCCTTGCCCCATTCCTGATACCAGCCGCGTCC
>ODAI010347023.1_pt1 | contig 22893 bp, 19 predicted proteins | sample 1539321 | NCBI WGS metagenome assembly ODAI01 (sample SAMN02144231, study PRJEB22623) | gut metagenome | biome: sheep rumen | host: Ovis aries | place: New Zealand | reverse complement strand
CTTCTTGTTTCATCTATTGTTTCATAAGGAGTTTCTAATAATTCATATCATTCTTCTCTACCTTTTTCCATTAAGAAAAAATACTACAATCTAAAATAAATTATTTTTGTTTTTGTAGTATTTTATTTTTATTATAAGTTATCTAATATTTCTTGAATCGTTTTATTATCTTTATATTTTGTACGTAAGAGATTTATCATTTCCTCAGACAAAACGAAGATGTTATATTTTTTAACTGACTTATTTCAACTTTTTATTGACAATTTATGCAAACCTGATTTCCCTCAAATAACAAGAACATCTCTTCAAGTTCATACATATGAGACCCTATTTGAAGCCACATGCAATCCTGTTGTTGTTGTCAATGATAAATCATCCTTTAAAAACGAATCTACTCACTCTCTTTTAGGTATAATTGACAATGTTGTAGAAGTGTCTTGCTTTATTACTGTTGTTCAAATTTGAAACTTCAATTCATTTGCTTCAAGATAATCTGAACTTTTAGATTCTGCTTCTATTCAACGTTCAGCTTTATAAATAGCTCAATTTGTTTCTAAGAAAAGAATTGGATCAAGCGTATTATCTTTTATTTGTGCTCGACATCTTCATTCATTCACGATTTCAGTTATCGTTCATTCACAACCTTTAGGAAAATAAGGGTGTTTTCACTCTGCTGTATCGATTTGAAAATGAACATGGATACCTGTTGTATTTCAAGTCTTTCACATCTTAGCAATCAAATCTCACTCTTTTACCTGCATTCAAACTTTTACTAACATTTCACTTAAGTGAGCATAGACACTCCAAATTGAAGCTCATCAAATAGTATGCTTTATAACTACTGTATTTCACCATTCTCATTTTTCTACAGCCTCAACAACTACCCCATCTCACATAGCATAGATAGGAGTTCCTTCTGTACTAGCAATATCTACTCATTGATGTGATCAGAATCAAAAATCCCATCAGTTATAATAAGTTCCTCACCACATAACAGTATATACTGAACGATAACGTGGGGAATTTTGATATGCTAAATAATCAGCTCATTCAATACGAGGTAATTCTATAGTACAAGCAGCTCATGTTTGTTCACAAAAATTTCAAGTCACATGTTTTACAGGATATGACCGAGCATTAGCAACAGATATTATTCAAAATAGAGAGAAGATTATCAACGACAAAAAAGATTTTCTCATTTTTCATATTAATAGTAAAGATTATCTTATAATTATATTATTTCAGTTTTGAATGGCAAACGATTTTATTTTGACTTCTTTATAAATCAGACATATTCTGGTCAAGCATAAGCTTTTTCAAAGAAATCAATAACAGGATAAATTAATTTATAAGCATTTAATACTTCATTATAAAGTTTTGGAGATTTTACATCTTCATCTGTTAGAGGATGTGTAAATGACCAATCTTTATAATATGCCAGTTGTTTTAGAATACTTTCTGCTTTCTTTGAATCATGTTTAACTACAGAAGTTCAATAATCCTTTGAGATTCAGTATTCTGCCAACATCGGACTTAAATTCTCTCTTATTTCAGGATTATTAGCAATTAAGCTTCATAATCTTGCTGGTGTCTTATATTGATGATATGCTTCATCAAAATGGAAATATTTATTTATCTTTTTATCACTTAAAAAAGCATCTCGTTCATCAAAATGCATCAACAAATATGCTCTTACCCTATTTTCATCTTGCTGTGATGGTCGATACACCCCTGCTGTTATAAAACTTTTATCTCATGGTTGAAGGTGAAAATAAAAACAAGGAGCCCAAGCTTTTTCCCCTCAAGAAGAAAAATTAGCTCAAAAGTTTTCTTTATAAGGCTTCTTATCTTTTGAAAAACGAATATCTTTATTAAATCTATAGATACAATCTTTTGGCTTTTGTCATTCTAATTCTGGATTTATTTTCTGGAATTCAGTTAATAGTGATTCTACAAAATCACTAAATCTCTTTTTTTCTTGCTGATAAAGATCTCGATAAGTATGAAGCCACTCTGTTGAATTATTTTTTTGAACTGCAGCCAAAAATTTAAGCGTTATTTCAAACATTTCTTTGTTTATATGGGACTAAATTAAAGTTTTTTCTTCTGTAAAAGTATCGTTTTAATCCTAATGCAAGAATAGCAAAGCATATAAAGAACCACTGACTTTTTGTACAAGATCAAATATATTCTAATTGAGAATCAGCTCTTACATATTCTAATAGGAATCTTATTATTGAATACCATAATAAGAAATTTGTCGATAACTGTCAAATTCTATACTGTCATTTTTTTAACATTTTAGAAAGGAATATCAACTGAATTGAGAGAAGAAGGATTCATTCAAGAGTCATTGACAAAAAGTTTGTGTTTACCCTCTGAATTTTATCTATTTGAGGATAGATATGAGAAAATCATAAATTTGTTAAAACATCAGCTAATCGTAAAGGTAATTGAGCAATTGGAATTCAATAAAGTTCTTGATTTAAATAATTTCCAAATCTTCATAAAAGAATTCAAAACGGAACGAATACCAACACCACATCAAAGAGAATTAAAGCATCCTTTCGCGAAACTTTCTTATATTTCAGAAATCCGAATAAAAGCAAGACTACTCCTATTATTCATCATATAAATGACATTCATCATTTCCAAAGCTGAAAAATCTCCGCAAAATGAGAAAAATAATATCAATTTCCATAAATCAAAATATGTCATAGTCTTCAACCTATAATAACTCACAATGCTATTGTAAGAAGGAAATCTTCAAGACCTTCTGTTAAAAAATACTGAACTTTAGGATAATTTTTAAACCATTCTTTCTTACCAACCCATGAAAGCCAAAAATATCAAAGAATAAACGACACTGCATAAAAAATTCAGTATCGATAGATTGAAAATCCGAATATTGTAAATGCTACCATGATTATTTTTTTTGCTTATTAAAAGATTTCCTCTCTCCTTGATCTTTTTTAGTTTTCTGAATTCTTTTGACCTGTTTATTAGGAGCCTCCTTTCTACTTACTTTCGTCAATGTCTTGTTCTTAACATCTCTTAAAAGAGAAAGATTATAACAAAGTTCAGAAAGGAGATAAAGGTTGTGCCGACTGACCAATTTTTCCAATTGCAATCACGGTTTTAGCTTTTTAAAATCAATTGAAAGTTGGATTCAATATTCTGAAGAACCTTTTCGTTGATGGATATATTTTGAGTACACAAAATTAAGATTTATTAATGCAGAACCTTTTAAATTATTCACTCTTTGAACTTTAGGAGAAAGAATAAAATCCTTTTGAACTTCATAATCTTCTCATTTGATTAAAAGATTAGATGTAGTTCCATGATTAAGAACATTTCTCAGAAATCTTATTGTTTGTTCAAATGGGAAATATTGGTCCTTTAAGATATCTTTTAAAAAATTACGAAATACTTCATCATTTTCTATCAGTTCTCTCATTATCGAAAATATTCCTTTGAATGAACTTATTTCAGTTAAATATCAATAAACATTCCTTTGCTTTGGGTGAGTATGAATAGAGCTTAAAAGATTCTTTATCAATCATTCTTTCAATGTAAAGTTAGATTTTTCTCATGTGGGGATTGCAATACTCATAGCTAATTCTGATAAATCATTTGCTATAATTACTTGCTCCATAAATTTTCATAATGAAAGGAAATGATAATATCCTTGTAAAAGTTTTAACATAAACCTTGTTTTGAAAATTAAAAGACTCTGATACTAATCGTTACATTATTCGTTGTTTGATTCTCAATAATACGAGATTTATACGATGCTCAATTAGCAAAATCAGACTCAAATACTCCAGCATCAAATACGTCTCCATCAATTCATAGTATCTCAGTATTTTTAGGAAAATAGATTATCTCTTGTGTCTCCCACCATCTAAGAGGCTCCCTTGGATCAGGATTTTCTGCTTGAAGAGCAAGTATAAAACGTTCTCTTCAAGACATTTCAACATTATATTTCTTTTCCAAATTATGCATTGCACTAAAATATGTCTTTGGAATATCAAATGAATAATTGATGGCAATTGTATAATATCAAGAACTTAGGCTCTCAATATTTAATTTCCTATTTTCAGTTGAAAGAACTACTTTTCCAGATGGATCTGAGACCTCTATTTCTTTTTTAATAAATCAATCAGATTTGTTAAAAGAGTTATTAATATTAAAGAAATACCAATAATTAGGATTATAAATCGTTGTTAAGTCATAAGCTTGTAAAAATCACCATAACTCATCAGATACATTTGATAGGTAAATATTTACAAATCATTTACTCAACATTTCTTGAGTCGAGTCTATTGTTGACTGAACAAGTGTTAACGCATTTTCTTCTAAATATTTTTCCAAATCTTTTATGTAAAGCTCTTTTTTATTCGCAGCATCTTCTCATCTAATAAGATCAATATTAGCATTAACGAATTGCCATTCTCGAGCTTTTTCACGGAATGATGGCATAAGATAATTAATAAGTTCTGAATCTAAGAAAACTACTCATTTTATATTTCTTTCAAAGAGTTGTCACCATTTATCAGGGTTAAATAATTGTTCTTTTTTCTTTGGATCATAATCTGTATGGAAAACCTTTTCATATAAGGTTTTTAGATTCTTCCCATCCATATCTGTAAATCAGAATTTATTTCATGCTATGAATCCAGCTGTTCTTTCAGATAAGAATCATTGAGTCCATTCAGGTAATGGAATACGTGTATTTGGTGCTACAAGATCTGGTAAATAGGAATCAACAATTTGCATATCTACAATATGACCTCATGAAAGCGATATAAATGCAAATGATCAAAAGAATCCTCAATTAGGACGTTTTTCATTACTATTTTGAAGAGGAACAAGATAATTAAAACGTTCATATTTTCACAATAATTCAAAAATTTCTTCTCTCATTGGCCAAGCGTCTGAAAGCATTTTTAGTATTCTTCCGTAATTTCAGAATCATAATCTTGTTAGATACTCATCATGATCTTTTGCATATGTCCATAATTCATTAAGTTCAGCTTCTTTTGTTTGAAGGACATTATCTCATGAAAGATAATCCTTGATTACATCATCAAGAACCAATAATTGATTTGAAACTTCAGGATCTAATACCCAAAAATATTGTGCTATTTTCTCTAAATCATTAAAAATATCGATTTTATGATTTGAAAAAAATCGGTATGTAATTCTTGCATATAATGAAAAAAAAGAGAAGCTAACAACCGCTAATGCTATAAAAGCAATAAATAATATATGTCTTCCCTCTGATGGTTCCTGTTTTATTGATACCCATCAAAATTTTTTCATTAGCAAACATCATAGTTAAATCATATAGTTTACTATAGGATTGTTAAATAAAAAATCAATGAAGAATATTTAATAGCAAGATAAATCTCTTATGAAAAAACTTATAGAACATCAAAAAAACATCTTTGTGGCACTTTGATTAAAATTTCATCTTCTAGTTTTTAGCCCCATCATATAATTTCTTCTCATAAATCTAAAATAATTTCTCATAGAATACATCTTTCTTATAGTGTTGAAAAAATGTTGAAATATTAAAAAAATATCAGGTATTAACTACTCTTTTCTCTTGATTTTTATTTTATATTTTTTATAAAAACAATCGTCAAATTTATTTCTACCTGTAAAGAACAATGCCAGAGAATATTAATCTACCTCCACACAATATTGAAGCTGAAAAAGGTGTTATCAGCTGAGTGTTATTGGATAATGAAACCATGTGGATTTATGAGGGAGATAAGCTTGATCATAAAGACTTCTATCAAAAAGAGCATGATTATATTTATGAAGCTATACAACAATTATGGTGATTACGTAAAACCATTGATGTTGTAACACTTTCCGATCAATTAGATAAAAATGGGCATCTTGATAATATTTGAGGAACAGATTACCTTTATGAGCTTTCTACATTTATATTCACAACTCAACCTTGTGCTGAATATAGTAAAATTGTAAAAGAAAAATCATTATTAAGACAAGTATTAAAAGTATGCCACTGAATTAGTTGAGATGTTTATGAACAAAAAGATACTATAGAAATATTCGACTCTATTGAAAAAAGAATTTTTGATTTAACACAGAATCAAACTTGAGAGACTATTCTTCAGATATCTGAAATTCTTAAATGAAGAATTGAAACCTATATGGAAATTGTTGATCATCCTGAAGAATTTAACAAATGAAAAGTTAATTCTTGATATCCAGGAATTGATGACATGCTTACGTGATTCAAGCCTGGAGAACTAATCATTTTAGCAGCAAGGCCAGCTATGGGTAAAACTTCTTTTGCACTTAACATGTTAACAGACATCACCCTTAAACAAAAGAAATCTGCTGTAATGATTTCTCTAGAAATGAGTTCAGAATCTATTGTTGATAGAATTATGTCTGAAGTTTCTTGAGTACCTATGCATAAAATAAATAAATGAGATCTTAATAATGAAGATTTTGCCAAAATGGGAGATGCTATGGAAACTCTTTGAGACGCAAAAATATATATTGATGATAAATGAGCTCTTAGTGTCCCTGAATTAAAATCAAAATTAAGAAAGTTAAAAATAGAAAAATGAGGGCTTGATATTGTAATTATAGATTATCTTCAGCTTATGCACGGGACCGTATTCGCATGAAATAGAGTTCAAGAAATTACTGAAATATCAAGATGATTAAAAGAATTAGCTAGAGAATTATGAGTTCCTATTATTGCACTTTCTCAACTTTCTCGTAAAGTTGAAGATAGAGTTGATAAAAAACCTCAGCTTGCCGACCTAAGAGAATCAGGATCAATCGAACAAGATGCCGATGCTGTAATTATGCTTCATAGAGAAGATTATTACGATCCTGACACTGATAGAAAATGAGCTACTGATGTTTGTATCAGAAAGAACAGGAATTGAGCTGTAGGAGAAGTTGAACTTCATTTTCAACCTGAAATTATGAGGTTTACTCAGCAGAAAGCAGATGCAGTTCATGATGCAACATACTAAAAAATATCACTTTCGTGATATTTTTTTTATCGATAATTACTTACTTGTTTATCATTCTTGAATGGCCCCTCATAATATCATCATTCAGAATATACTATTCAGTGTCATTCTTTTTTTCAATTAACAAATTCTCAAATATATACAGTATCTTTTCAATTTTCATTAATGATTTGATAACCTACATCTGTTTGAGAACCTTTAATTTCTGGATAAGGTATTCAATTTATTATGAGATATCTTACTCCATTTTCAACATATGAACAATCCACGTCTATTACAAATCTTCAATTTATTCGCTCTCAAGCATCTTTAACATCCATTCTCATAGCATCTATAAGCTTGTTTAATGCTTTAGGATCATTTAAATCTTCATGTAAATCTCTTTTTACATTTTGTAGTGCCTTAGCTATAGCATTCTTTTCATACTCTCAAATTTCTCTTTCTTTTTCCATTTTTTCTCATTAAGATAAATAGCAATACTATACAAATTCCACACTCCGATATCAATAAAAAAAACCTCAACGTTTGTTAAGGTCTTTTCATAACACATAGTGTTAGCGTACGGAACTAGGTTTTATCGCTTGGTCCAAAGTAAACAGATACATTAGGCGCCTGCGGGATTCGAACCCGCGAACCAAGGTTTTGCAGACCCGTACAATAGACCACTCTGTCAAAGCGCCATATCATACAGTCTTTCTAACACGATTAGGAGTGTAAGATTTAGAAATTAAAAATCAAGTGAATATAATAAAAATTACATATTATTAGGAGTTATTGTATTGAGTTATAGATGGAATAGGTTATCTTTATAAATTAATTCATCATCCACGATATTAACTAATCCTTTCTTTAAAACAGCCATAATGAATTAAAGTAGCAGAATTTTAGATAGATTTTATGAGATAATAAAAGAATATATTAATGATTAGAAAATTATTTTTTATCTATTCACTTGTAAATATCTCATCTATTATCAATATCGATAACTCTGTTTCAATTTTCAGTTTTCTTAAAAATAAATCTAATATTTCCTTTTCTAAGTCTGTAATATCATTTCTTTCATTCTATTGTTTTTACATCATATTTACTAAGATTATCATCATAAATATCTTGTAGTACTTTAAGAAGGATACCTTTGAACTGAGATTTAGCAATAAACTTTAAAAATTTCTCAACCATATTTTACTTCTTGAAATAATCTAAAATTACCTTTGGATCTATACCTTCATCTCAAAAGTTAAAATGAAACTCTTCTTCCTTTAAAGTTAAATTACTATCTTCTATGTCTTTAAGGACTGCAACTGGTTTATTATTTACAAAAATCACTATAGGTCACTTCTCTTTTAGAGAAGAAATGATATTCTTAGTATCTTTCTTTAATTCAGTAACAGAAACGCACTGGTCTAATATCATATTTAATATTAAATTAAGATGTAAATATCGTATTTAATATAATATTTTTTTTAATCGAATCAATAGTTAATTATAAAAAATATTAGCTGATGTTCTTTATAAAATACCCCTTAATTTAGTTAACAATGTATCTATTTTTGGCTCACTTATCTTTCCCGAGAGCCATATTATTTATGCCAAAATCCCTCGATTTTTAACAGAACAAAGCATCATTTCACCATATACGCAAAACCAAAGAAATGGTGATTTATCTTTTTTTAACTACAATATCACCCTATCGTTCTTGGAGTGTTTTTTATAAAGATATGGTTTGCAATCTTTTATCGAATTATTATAGTAAAAGACAGTATTTATTTAAGGTTATATAAAATGATTAATAATTATAAATCAAAATTTGCTGAAAAACTTTCTAATTTTTTTTCTTTAAATAGTGAAGAATTATTACCTTTAATACAACTCGCTCCAGATAATGTTCCTTGAGATTTAGCGTTCCCTTGTTTTCAATTTTCAAAGACTTTAAAAAAAGCTCCTAATCAAATAGCCACTGAATTATCAAGTTTTTTGGATGAGAATAAATCTGATAATCTCTTCACATTTCAAGCTGTTTGACCTTATCTTAATGCTACAATAAATAATTGAAGTCTTGCTGAGGAAGTTATAGAATCAATTAATAAAGAATGAGAGAATTTTTGAAAAGGTACTCCAACTTGAAAAACAATTCTTTTGGAATGATGGGCTCCAAATACTCATAAATCTATACATATTGGACATATTAGAAATTTCCTTTTAAGTGAAAGTATTTCTAGAGTTTTATCATTTGCTGGTAATAAAGTTATTAAGACTTGTTATCCATGAGATATTTGAGCTCATGTTGCTAAATGGTTGTGGTATTACACTAATTTTTCTAATGTAGAATTTCCTAAAGAGAACTTTACTAAATGGGTTTGAGAGATTTACACCCTTGCTACAAGGAAAATAGATGAGAATCCAGATACTTATAAGCCACAAGTTGAGAAACTTCAGAAAGATTTGGAAGATTGAGATGAAAAACTCGTTGCACTTTGGAAAGAAACTAGGGCTCTTTGTCTTGAAGATATGAAACATATTTTTGCAGAACTATGAACAGAACATCTTGATAAATGGTATTATGAAAGTGATGTTGAAAAACCATGAATCAAAATCGTTAATGACTTATTAGAGAAAGGTATTGCTGAAAAATCTCAATGAGCTGTTGTTATGAATCTTGAGAAATATGATTTAGGAGTATTCCTTCTTCTAAAATCTACTTGAGCTTCATTATATTCAACTAAAGATATTGCATTAGCTTATCAGAAGCAACAAGATTTCCCTGAATATGATAAATCTTTATATGTTGTTTGACTAGAACAAGAGCATCATTTTCAACAATTATTTAAAACACTTGAAGTTATTTGATTTGATTTTAATAAATTAAAGCATGTCTCTTATGCATTAGTTGATCTTGTTGATTGAAAAATGTCTTCTCGTGCTTGAAATGTTATATTATATGAAGATTTCCGTGATGATTTACTAGCAAAGGCAAAGGAAATGGTAGATTGACGTGATTTACCAGAAGAGGAAAAATGAAAAATCGCTAGAGATGTTGCATTCGCTGCTATGAAATTTGGTATGCTATTACAGGATTCAGAAAAATGAATTCTATTTGATAAACAACAAGCTCTTTCTTTTGAAGGTGAAACATGACCATATCTTCAATATATGTATGCTAGAATGTGTTCTATCTTTAAAAAAGCTGGTGAGAACTTTTGAGATGTCAACTACTCTCTTCTTGAGACTGATGCCGAGAAAAATCTTTTATTACTTCTTGCTAGTTTCCCTGATTTAGTTCAGAAAAGTGCTGAAGAATATAAACCTAATATTATTGCTAGATTTGCTTTAAACTTAGCTAAACAATTCTCTAGTTATTATCATCAATCAAAAATTCTTGATGAGAATAACAAAGAAGTTTCAGCTGCTCGTCTAGCATTATTATGAGCTTTACAGCAAGCATTTAAAAATGCATTAACTTTATTAGGAATTGAGACTCCTGAAAGCATGTAATTTATTTATATAGATTATTTATGAAAAAGTATTGGAAACTAATCTTATTAATAGTCCTATTACTTTGTATTGATTGGTGAAGTAAATATCTTTTTTATAATCTAAAAATTTGAAAAAGTCTTTGGATTTTAGAACCTGTATTTAACCAAGGGATCTCTTGGTGAATTTCAGCTGATATCTTTGCCGTTATTCTTATTTCTTTTCTTGGACTTTGAGCTTTCTTTTGGCTCTGGCGTGAAAAATACTTTTCTGATATTAGCTTTTGATTCTTAGTTGCATGAACTCTTTGAAATCTATTAGATAGAATTATTTTTGGTTGAGTTAGGGATTTTATTAGTATTTGAAGTTTTCCTGTTTTTAATATTGCTGACTGCTGTTTAACTATAGCTGTTTGTCTTATTATTATACAAGAATTTCTCCCTAAGAATCTCTTCAGCAAAAAAGCTTCACAAAAAACGCAAAAATAATTAGATAAAACATTTGCTTCTGTTATAAAAAAACGCTTGAAAATAAGGCGCTTTTTTGTATATTCAAACTCGGTTATGTTTTTTATTATTTTTAAAGTTTTATACTGATGGCAAACGAGAAAAAACCTTTGGATAAAATCAGGAATATCGGTATCATGGCGCACATCGATGCTGGTAAAACTACAACAACTGAAAGAATTTTATACTATACTGGTAAAAAACACAAGATCGGAGAAACTCACGATGGTGAAGCAGATATGGATTGGATGGAACAAGAAAAAGAAAGAGGTATTACTATTACCTCAGCTGCTACAACTTGTTTCCGGCATGATATTCAAATCAACGTGATCGATACCCCAGGGCACGTTGACTTTACAGTAGAAGTAGAAAGATCTCTTAGAGTTCTTGATGGAGCTGTTGCTCTTCTAGATGCTTCTCAAGGAGCTGAACCTCAGACTGAAACAGTTTGGAGACAAGCTGATAAATATGGAGTTCCTAGACTTATCTTCGCTAACAAAATGGATAAGATTGGTGCTGACTTCTTTATGTCTCTTGATTCAGTTAAAGATAGATTAAGTAAAAAAGCTCTTCCTATCCAACTTCCTATTGGAAAATCAGATACTTTTGAAGGAGTTGTAGACTTAGTTACAATGAAGTCTTACCACTTTGAAGGAGAAAAATGAGTTAATGTTGTTGAAGGAGAAATCCCTGCAGATATGCAAGCTCAAGCTGAAGAATACAGAGAAAATATGATTGATGCTATTTCAATGTTTGATGATGAATTAGCTGAAAAATTCCTTGGTGGTGAAGAAATTAGCATTGAACTTATTAAAAGAGCTATCAGAAACGGAACAATTCAAAATGAATTATATCCTGTACTTTGTGGAACTGCTCTTGGAAACAAAGGAGTTCAATTAGTACTTAATGCTGTTATTGATTATCTTCCATCTCCAATTGATAGAGGTGAAATAGTTGGACACAATCCAGATAACGAAAAACAAGAAGTTGTTAGAAAACCATCTCTTGATGAACCTGCAGCTGCAATTGCGTTCAAAATCATGACAGACCCATTTGTTGGTACATTAACTTTCGTAAGAGTATACTCTGGAGTTATTAAATCATGAGATACATTATTAAATACTGTAACTGGTAAAAAAGAAAGAGTTGGAAGACTTTTGTTAATGCACGCTAATAAGAGGGAAGAAATTTCTGAAATTTCTGCTGGTAATATCTGTGCTTTCTTAGGTCTTAAAGAAACTCAAACAGGACACACACTATGTGACCCTGCTAAACCAATCGTTCTTGAAAAAATGGAATTCCCTGAACCAGTGATCCATATTGCTATTGAACCAAAATCAAAAGCAGATCAAGAAAAATTATGATTAGCTCTTTCAAAATTAATGGCAGAAGATCCTACTTTCACTGCTCACTCTGATGAAGAAAGTGGACAAACTGTTATTGGATGAGTATGAGAATTACATCTTGATGTTATCGTTGATAGATTAAGAAGAGAACATAAAGTTGAAGTTAATACAGGTAAACCACAAGTAGCATATAGAGAAACAATCTTCCAAACAGCTACTGCTAGAGGTATCTTCAAGAAACAATCTTGAGGTAGATGACAATATGGAGATGTTGAACTTAGAATTGAAAAATTACCTGATGATAAGAACTACGAATTCGAATCAGAAATTAAAGGTTGAGTTATCCCTAACGAATTCATCCCAGCTATTGATAAAGGAGCTAGAGAAACTATGGCTCAAGGTCTTCTTGCTGGATTCCCTATTATCAACGTTAAAGTAGTTCCTTTCTTTGGATCTTACCATGATGTGGACTCTTCAGAAGTTGCCTTCAAAGTTGCTACATATAAAGCATTCAAAGAAGCATTCTTCAAAGCTTCTCCTGCTCTACTTGAACCAATAATGTCAGTTGAAATCGTTACTCCTGAAGAATATGTTGGTACAGTAATGGGAGACTTAAGTTCAAGAAGAGGTATTATCTTAGGACAAACTCCTAGAGGTAGTGCTACAGCTATTCAAGCTAAAGTTCCTTTGGCTGAGATGTTCGGTTATGTAACTGACCTTAGATCTAACACTCAAGGTAGAGCTGCATTTACTATGGAATTCTCTAACTATGATAAAGTTCCTGAAGGATTAGCTAAGAAAATTATTGAAGAAAGAGCTGGAAAAATTAAAGGAATGGATGAAGAATAATATTCTTTATATATCTAAAAAAGCATCTCGTTTGAGGTGCTTTTTTATATTTTTCTTTTTTATATTTTTCTTTGACAATGTTTTATAAATCATTAACCTTTTGGTTGATAAAAATAAAAAGTAAATACAAAGAATTTATTATTTACTTTTTTTAATGGATAGAAATCCAAATAGGTTAAAATCAGATAGTCCTACATTAAGAATATTTGATAACTATACTGCTGAGCAAGCTAAATCTTTATTGGAGGCTTTTACATCTCATCTTCATGAAGATATTCAGATTTGAACTCAAAAACAGTTAATTAAAGCACTCAATGATGAGGGCTTCCATATTTCTACTGAGAAATTTGAAAATAATCAATACAGTCCTGAATTTATTAATGAGATTCTTCAACATCCAGAAGAATTAGAAGCCATTCTTCTATATTGCTATAATAGGAATTTTTGGAATACCCATATTAAAGACTGAAATAAACTAAGTGATTTAAGAATTCATAAACCATGAGATATTCATCAAGACTGGATGGATATTGGTAAATGGAAGAACTTTTGAATATTTTGAAAATGAATAAGTAAATATTGAAGAAAATTAAATAATTTTTCTAAAGAACATTTCTGAATAGGGATACAAGATGCTATTGATAAATATTATCAACCACATCTTTTAGAAATGAGTCCTGAAGAAGAAAAATTACTTGAGGATATTATTTTATGATTAGAAAAATGAGAAAAAAATTTCATTATTCTTAATCATGATACTTTTGCTAATATTCCATTAGCTATTCTAAAATTTATGAAAAAAGCAGAAGAATTATGAGTAAAAAATGTTAATCAGTATTTTACTACTATTATTGGTCCTCTGCTAAATGTTCATTCATTACAAAATATTACACTCAATACCCTTTCAAATGTTGTCATTACCCATCCTGCTTGAAATAAAATACCAGAAGCAAAACCTCTTATTAGTTTACAGCAAAAATGAGCTTTAGGTAGAATTTCATCAGATTTAGCCGAAGGTTGAGAATGACAAGTATATTTTTGTGCTCCTAGTTGAACAAGAGATATCGTTATATATTGAAAATCTTTAACTTGAGAAACTGTTCCTCATATCTATATTCCTGATGAAAGTTGGGGATCCAATATTACAAGTATTAAAATGGTTAATAGATTAAAAAAGAATAATCCTGACCTTAAGATTTATTCTTTATCCACTAATACTACTGCATTAAAAAAAGATATCTCTCTTACAGATAATACCTGGAATAAATGAGCAGAAATTTCAATGCATTTACATGATTTAAATCAAGAAGGACCTCTTGAGCCAAGTGAGGTATTAAAAACTCTTGCTAAATGAGTCACCTACCCTTTAAGATGAAAAGAAAATGATGAAATTATAAGAGATGTACAATGTGCGACACTTATTCCTGAAGAATTATTTACAAGATTAAAAAAATGGTCAAAAACTTGAGATTATCCTCAATGACTTATAAAAACTAATTGAGAAATTGATGTCTATCAACTCAATGAGCTTATAAAAAGATGAGCATACTAATAAATAAGCTTTTAATCAGCATGTGATTCATTAGTATATATTAATGTAAATTTATTTATAATATCATTTCATGAAAAAGAAAATCCCTGTTATTATTGATTGGTTAATAAAAATATTCTTAGTTTGACTTCTTGTTCAATTTTTCCTACAAACTTTTGTAACTTTTAGACTTTGATGGGATGGATGATTTTGGAAAGTTGTGTGGCTATGGAAAGAAATCATTATTTTGCTTTTTATTCTTCTTGTTTGAAGTTGAATCTTTATTGCTATAAAGAATAAGGGATTTAAGGATTTTTATAATGAATTACGTAAAAATTCAATTTTTAGGTTCGGAATCTATTTCCTTGCTACATTAATCATCTCTTTTGTTCTTGCTGTTTTAGTACAAGGAGTATGATTAGGAACTTATATTTTGTCTGTTAAATATGATTTATTAGGATTTTTAATATTCCTCTTGTGAGTTGGATTAGCTTGGTATACTCCACTCCTTCAAAACAAGTATGATACTTTATATCATAGCATTCTTAAATTTACTATCTTCTGAGGAATCTGCTGGTGGTTAATTCTTTATTTAGTTCCATGAGCATTAAGTTTGTTCTGATATTCAAGAACTTCTTTTGAAGGAACAATTTGAGGAAATCCTCCTGCTGTTTATTATACAGAAATTAATAGAGGGTTAATTAGAAATCAATTCCTTTTTGAAAGACCTATTAGTTTCTGATTCTTCTTGATTGCTTTTTGGCCTGTATTTGCTTTCGGTTATCTTAGGAAACAAACGAGAAAGTACCAAATCTTATGGACTTTAGGATTCTGATTTCTTGTTTTCTCGACTCTTTCAAGAGCTGCTATGTGAGTATGGCTATGAGAAACTGCTATTATTCTTTTACTAGTATATTGGAAATATACAAAAAAGATTTTAATATATCTTTGAATACCTGCTTGTATTATTTGTTTATGCTGACTATGGTATTTTAGAGATATCTTTATGAGAACACATTCTAATACATGACATATCGTATTATTAGCAGAATGAGTAAAATTAGGATTAGAAAAACCTTTTGCTTGATGGTGAGCTGGATATTCTTGACCTGCATCTCATCAACTTTGTTACGATTATGAAGAGAATGAAAGATGTGATATTATAAGAGAAATTAATAGCAAATACGAAATTACTACATATGGGTATAATCCTGAGAATCAGTATGTACAAATCTTTATGGAATATTGATTCTTATGATTAATTCCTTGGCTTTGTTGTTTTATTTGGCTTATTTGGCAAGGACTTAAAGTTGCAAAGGATATTGTTGAAGAGTTAAAGAAATGAAAAAAAGCAGATCAAAAAAAATTATCTCAACTCTATCTTATCTTCTGATTTGGTTTATGATTACTAGGATTAGGAATTGAGTGATTAGTTCTTCACAGCTTTGTTGATAGAATGATTGTTTATCCTTTTATGCTACTCTACTGACTTGTTTGGTGAAGAAATAATAATGAAGAAAATGTAGAATAACAGCTATAATGGTGTTTATAAATTGATATTCCATGCTTGTTGATGGATTATACCATATTCATCAACTCCATAATTCATAGGATCCATTGTTATAACATATTTTGGGAAAGAATCCTTGATTTTTATTAAATTTCAGTATTCCCTTTCTGCCACTCTTTCATCAGGGATAGAATATGCGACTTGAATATATATTTTCTTCCCTGCTTTCTCTGCAATAAAGTCCACCTCATTATCACCTATTTTTCAAACATACACATCGTAACCTTTTCAAATTAAATAATTATATACAAAATTTTCGAGTTTTTTTCAGTTATAATCAACATAATTTGACAATGAATAGTTCAAAAAAGATAAATCATTTAAATAATATTTCTTTTCTCACTCTAGCACTTTTTTACCAATTAAATCGTATCTACTTACCTCATGAAAAATATATGCATCCTTAAAATAACATAAATACCTTCATATCGTTGGAACAGATGTTTCAATATTTTCAGACTTCAACTTTTTAACAATTGTATTTATTGAAAATAGATTTCCAATATTCCCAAGCAAGAACACATATAATGATATAAGCGTTGATATATCTTTTATTCAATATCTTGAGCTTATATCTTTAAAAATAATTGTATCATTTAACTGCTTGATATAATTAGTCCTTAATCATTCATCATTTAAAGAAAACAATTCAGGCATTCATCATATATTTAGATATTTTGCTAAACTCTCTATTCCTTTTACCTCTCATGTCACTCATATGTATTCTTCATATGAAAAAGGCTGGATAAAGAAACTTATATACCTTCATGATAAACGTGTTGCTAATTCTCATGATAAGAGTTTTGAGTTACTTCAACTTATTATTATTTCAAAATCTTTGTTATCATTTGCCCTTAATCCATTAACATATAATTCCCAATTTTGAATAAGCTGTATTTCATCAATGAAAAGATATACTGTTCCTTCTTTATGAATATTTTCTAAATAAAAATTAACTACCCTTTCTAAATCATCTGCATTTTTGATTTCTTTTAGTAAATTATACTGTTCTAAATCTAAATAAAGTATATTCTCTGGCTGTATATTTTTTTCATTTATTAAATAAGAAATAAGCTGCTTCATTATCACAGACTTACCAGATCTTCTCTCTCACAATAAAACCTTTATCAAATTTTTTGTGCCAAAGCTCTTTTGAATATATTCCAAGTATTTTGTTCTTAAATAGCCAATATTCATTGGCTTTTTATTCCGATAATTTAATTCTTGTAATATATCTAATAAGTTTTTTTCTGCCATTATTATTTTACAATATTATAAAAATTCTAATTTTATAAAATTATACTTAATAAATTTTGAATTTCAAGAATTTTGTTAAATAATATTTTACAAAACATAGTAAATAGATAATTTTGTTAAATATACTTTATAAAATTTTATTCTTAATTATCCCCTGCAAAAAAGATAGCTATTCAAAAAAACAAAGCCAGTTGGCTTTGTTTTACATTATTCCATATCGTCTCCTTACTACAAATTTCTCTGCTTTTCATTTCTTAGATTCACTCCAATTATTTACAGGTTGTCTTGTTTCGAATATCTCTTGTAACCTTGTTTTTGTCTTAGTCATCATTACTCAACCTTTAAATCAAGGATACCATCTACTTTCTATCACATGTTCAGCATCATAGACTATGATAACATGACCTGCCCAAACTATCAAATCTAAAGGCCTTAATTTTTTTACTATTTGATCTATAGTGTTTCATTCTATTTCAACGGCATTTCAGTAGGTTAATAATCAATGACTGTTCCTCGGAGTATATCCATTTGTTGCTTGATAAAGCAATCAAGAACAATCCACTCATTTTAATGTTTTTTGTTTAAGCTGATTGGCACTTAATTTAACATCAGATGGGAAATAGTTGTTCAACTCTGGTACTCCTTGGTAATAAGTTCCTCACCAAATATATGAAGAACCAATGGCATTATGCATATTTAATAATATTTGTTCTGAGCTTGGAAGCTTTGGAATTATATCTTTTGGTCTTGTTTTTGATACATCTACGAATCTTGAATCAATATAGAATGAATGTGTTTCATCTTCCTTTGCATCAAATTCATTTGTACGAACTTCATAGTAAGTATTCTTTCATTTCATCTTCTTTGCTTTCAATGAGAATACTGTTCACTTAGGATAAACTACTATAACTTCACGAATTAAATTTGAACCATCAAATTTAGGTCATTGTGTTCATGGTCATCAGATAACTTCATTAATGTCTGGATTATCTCTTGGAAGTTGAAAGACAGGAGTTGCTGTTAATGCTACTCAATATCCTTCAAAAGTTGGAAAGCTTTCGATTTCATAAAGTCTTCAAAGTTCTTGTGCTAAATATTGAGCATTTCTCAATTGTACAAGAATTTTTCATCTTTTTGCAGATCAGAGTTTTTTTAAGATTGCTATCCTCTGCTTAATGTTATTCCAATCGTTTCAAGATAATTCAACCCATGGAACAGTATTTGTTGCATAAGTAAAAGCTTTACGTATTTCATAGCTTTTCCTTGCCAACGAATAAAACATTTTTGATTTTTCTTTTTTCTGTTCAAGCGTCAAATCTACTGTTGAATTAATTTGTTTCTCAATCTGAGCAGCATCACTTTCATCTATTGTAACATATGCTCATGCATATCAAAGATTGAGGATTCCTATTAATATCATCCATAAAACTTTTTTCATTCAATTAAGTTTTTTATGGGTTAAAATGCTATTTCACTCATTACTGAAGTAAAAGTATCATCATCTATTGGTGAATATATTCCTTTTGATACACGAGCCATTTTAAATTCTGGTTTTGTTATTTCTATTCCTGTTCCATATTTTGTTATCGTAAATCAAGCAAGTAATGGAATATAGGTTGGAACTGTTCTTCTTTTTAATTCAAAATCATAGATATAATCAAATTCTGCTGATGTTTTACCTCGATCTTGATCAAAAATAAAGTTTCAAAATGAATAAAAAATAGGCTTTCATTTGTATTCTTCATAAGAACCTGGCACATGAGAATGTCATCATAGGATTATATCAGCTCAAGCATCTATCAATTCATAAGCCATATCTCTCTGCCATTGCATTGGGCGTAGGCGATATTCATTTCCCCAATGAAGACTCAAAATCTTTACATCACATCAAAGATTAGTCATTCCAGTTAATGTTTGCAAGATTAAATCCATTTTTAAAGGATTTCGTGCAAGGAATTCTGATCAATATCTAGCACTATTTCAATCATAAGAAAAAGCTTGGAAACATAGACTAATTCAGTTCTTTTCTATTTTTTTTATTTCTTGTGCTTGTGATTCATTATTTCAAGCTCAAATATGTCCTATATTTTCTCAATCTAGTACTTCACGAGTAAGTTTTACACCTTCTCATCAAGCATTATTAGTATGATTATTTGCTAAAGAAAGCATTAAATCATTATCTCTTTTTAAGTCTTGTAGATATTTTAAATTTGCTATATTTGAACGAAAACTAAATCATCATTTAGGTTGATCATTATCTTTATTCGAAAACATACTTTCAAGATTAAAGAAAAGAATACAATCTCAAGATTGATAACAATCATATTGTGTTAATGGATTATAATTATCTCATGTAAACACACGTCAATACCCTTCTTTTCTTGCTCGCCATCCTATTCACCTAGAAAGCATAATATCTCATCAAGCCACCAAATCAACTGATGGATATTCAGTCTTTTCTTCGAATATATTTAATGAACGCAATCATTCATATGCAAATATAATGCATCAACAAACAATAAAAAAAATGCTTAAGTATAATAAAATTTTTTTCTTCATACTTCTTCAAACTCTGAACTTTAAACAAGTTTGAGTCTAGTTATCTCCCTATTAAAATCAAGATTACCGTTTTTTGCTTTTATGGGAAAATAATCTATAATTAAGTACTATTTATGTTTTGTTTAAAAATTATGGGTAAGACATCAAAAATCTTAACTGCTGGATTAGTAATGGCTTGAGTTGCTTGATTTTCTCAATGTAATTGAGCAACAGATAAAAACGTAAAAAAAGATCTTGTTGAGACTCTAAATGATGAATGAAATAAAAATAAAGAATTAAATGATTCAAAAGATACTGTTACACTCCCTATCGAGAATATAAATAAGTCTGATACAGCACCTGATAATATTGAAATTAGTAATGGCTGTTTTGAAGTTAATATCTCCAATCTTGAATGAACTCCATTTTTTTGAAGTAGAAGAATGATAGCCCCTAGCTATTGAAATCTTTTGTGATTTTCTCAAGCAACAGATATTATGACCAACAATAATGCAAAATGAAAAGAATTTGATGTTACTAATTGGGTTGATGAAAAAGAATCCATTAGTATTCCTCTAATTTATCCTGAACTTGCTGATTACTTTCCTGCTGATTGGTCAAGCTTAGCAAATGGTGCTTTTTCAAAATATAAGGATGTTAAAGCTAATGATTTAATTGTTGTTACTCAATGTAAGAATTGAAAAAATGCTCTTGCATATTATAAAAACTGAAAACTAACCCTTGCAACTTATGTATCAATAGGAACAAGATGACGTAGAACTGTAAGCTGAGAATATGATTTAAAGCACGACAAAATTCGCCGCAGATCTCGCAGATATCATAATTCAGCAATGCCTTATTCTATTTGGATTACTTGAGGATATTATCTTCATCAAGGATGGAGTAATTGAAAACCTCAATCTCACTGATGTGTAAGAGTTCCTGGGCTTTATCAAAAATGGTTATATGAGCATCTTCCAAAAGAAAATAGCAAAATTATTTTAGACTGACTTTATGAACCAACATTATAATATTATTCTCGGAATAAGAATTGTCTTGAGGTATTTTCCTTTTCTAAATCATATCCAACAATTGTACTAGAAGAATCTCTGTATCGTTGTTGGATTTTTAAATTATTCTCCTCTGCTAAGAGGTAATTAACTCATAAACAAGCAGGACAATCCACATCCAAATTTCTAAGTTCATTAAAATTTCAAGTTGAGGTAAGAACAGAGAATGAAACTTTATCATTTTCTTCTGCTATTTTTTCAGATTTATAGTGCGAAAAATCAACAGATGCTATAAGCAAAGTCTTTCAAGGTAAGGTTTTAATCCACTGAACAATTTCTTTTGAATGATTTAATTGATGTGTAGGTAAAGCTAATGGAATAACCTCTATTCATGGATAATATTCATCTATTCGTTTAAAATGTTCTCATAAGCCATGATCTTTTGTGAATTTCTGGTTTCAAATATTATAAAATACTCCTCAACTACATTCTACTGAAGTAATATTAGATGCTAAAGCATTAATAGAATAATTTTTAAACTTTAATACTTCGTTTTTACATAACCCTTCTATTTTATTTTGTTCTGGGAAAAAATGATTAGGAGAAATCAGAACTACTCTATCTGGTAAGGCAGTTTCTCAAAAGAATTTCTGTTTGGTAAACTTATAAAAGTCTGATACTTTTCATGAATCTATCATAAAGTGTGGAATGACTGTTAGATAGACTTTTTTATTTTGGAAATAATGAAAAGAGGCTCCTAATACTACCATTAAGAGCACTCCTAAAACAATAAAATATTTTACACTACTTTTCATTATTTACTTAATCAATCAAATAGGTTTTTCATTGGAAGACTATAGGCTTTATCTTTTGCTTCTTGTCATAAATTATCATATGATGATTGCCAATCTTCATCAGTATATCTTTGCTCTCCATTAAGAATATTATCTGTTTGATAGAATTCATAATGAGAGAATATTGGTCATAATACGACTCTTGCACCATTAGCATCTTTTACCATTAATGCCATAAGCAAAGGTCTTCCTACTGCTTCATATAAAGGATTTCAACCTTCTGAAGTAAAGATATCAGCTATTATTGAACCTCTTTCTAATTTAACTCCTGGCTGTCAGAAGACTTTTCTAGGGTATGTTATTCCACTTAATTTTTCATATGAAAGTCTTAGCCATTCAAAGTCTTCATCAGATATCTTTTCATCATTCATTTGTTGAATTGAAATATTTCTTAGATGATGAAGGAAATCATTAAATCCATTAAAGTTATCTTTATTATCGAACCATTTTGTAGTATATTCATTAAGTTCTATTAATCTATCTATGAAATTTACATCAGCTTCGATATATCCTTTTGGAACAGGTAATTCTGGAGATTCAACATAAATTGTACATCAATCTCATCAAGCTCATCACATTTCTGCATAAGATTGCTTTACATAAAGCAATGTATCATGTTTAAGTTCTGTATATGATCCAAGATATGTTGTTAGATTCTTAAATACATACAATGGAGATGTCTTGAAATATGGTTCATTCTTTACTTTAGTAAATAAGTCTCCAATTAAGTTTAATCGCTTATGATATATTGTTGATGAAAGTAAAGTATCTTCTTTTAATACCTCTGAAACTTTTTCTTCAGCTTCTTTTTTAACTTCTGGATATCTACTTACTTGATTACAGATTTCACCAATATCACTACAAACCTCATCTTCTAACACTAATGAATCTTCTGCTTTTTTATTTAACCACATATTAACAAGTTCTGAT
>ODAI012735749.1_pt1 | contig 22894 bp, 15 predicted proteins | sample 1539321 | NCBI WGS metagenome assembly ODAI01 (sample SAMN02144231, study PRJEB22623) | gut metagenome | biome: sheep rumen | host: Ovis aries | place: New Zealand | reverse complement strand
TACGGCGGTTTAGTATTTGCTTCAAAACAAGGCTGTACACGTTTTGACATGATGGGAGCCGGTGGGCCAGATCAACCATATGGAGGGCGTGATTTTAAAGCACGTTTCGGAGGCCAGCAAGCAGAGCATGGCAGATTTTTGAGGATAAATAATAGTCTTCTTTATCGCATTGGAGTTAAAGCAATAGAATATAAAAAACGAAAAGATGTTATAGGGGGGGGAAAATAGTTGATATTCAATATATTGAGCGTAACGAGTGGGCAAGGTTTGTTCAGCGTCAAAGTAATGGAGTGATATTCCAAACTCCTGACATGTATGATTTAGTTAGCAAGACTGTAAATCAGAGTCCATTAGCAATTGCGTTAGTTAAGCATGGTAGGATAAAGGGCGTGTTAATTGCAACTATTCAGTGGAATGGAAATTCAATAACCAAGTATGCTACTGCTCGTAGTATAATCATGGGTGGCCCTATCGCTGTAAATAATGACAAACGGGTGATAAGTCGTTTGCTATATGAATATAAAAAGCGATTGCCGTCGTGGGTTATATATAGCGAGATAAGACCAATTTTTGATCCTACACCTATGCAGCCATTGTTGGTTGAATCAGGTTATAATCGCATAGGTCATTACAACTTAATGATGGATATTTCAATCCCTTCGGACAAAATTTGGGATAGAATGCATAAGGAACGTAGACGCAATGTAAAACAAGCTGTTAATTATGGTTTAAGATTTTCTGAACTTAGTACTCAAGAGGAAATATTAAATTTCATTATATTGCTTAAACAAACATATAAGCGTAAGAATGTGATTTTGGCTGATGAACAAATGTTTAACAATGCATTAAATCTGCCAACCGAAAGCGTAAAATTTTTTGGAGCCTTTTATGATGATAAGATGATAGCCGGTCAAATGAGATTGTATTACAATAATTTAGTGTATGCATGGTATGCAGGGAGTGATGATACATATTTCAAACAGCGTCCTAATGATTTTTTGATGTGGAATGTGATAAAATGGTCTCACGAAAAAGGTTATAAGATATTTGATTTTGGCGGTGGTGGTGAGCCAGGTAAACCTTACGGAGTAAGAGATTATAAACTCAAATATGGCTGTGAAATGTACGATTATGGTAGATACCTTTGTGTACATCGCCACGTAACATTTTATTTGGCTAAAAAAGCCATGCAACTTCTCGGTATGAAAAAATCATCAACAAAATCTAAATAAGAAAAATTTTAATATGAATATCCTTTTTGATATAGGTCATCCTGCTCATGTCCATTTACTTCGCAATACTTATTTTGAGCTTATTGCCAAAGGGCATAAGGTATATGTTACAGTCAAGGAAATTCCTTCTGCCATTAAGCTCTTGGATATATATGGCATACCATATATAAAAATGGGGCGTAAGCACGACTCATTAACTATGAAAGCCATAGACCAAATTGTTTATAATGTCAAATTATGGTGGATTGCGGTATCAAAAAAAATTGATATAGGTGTACATGGGATAACAGTTGCTCATATCAGTAAACTAAGTCGTATGCAAAGTATTTTGCCAGATGATGATGACGACGAAGTAGAACCTCTTTTTGCTAAATATGCGCACCCTTTTGCTGATGTCATTCTCTCTCCTGTTGGTACACATAGAAAATCTAACAAAACGATATACGTTCCTGCTTATCATGAATTAGCATATTTACATCCTAATAGATTTACACCTGATGAAAGCGTTCTAAGTGAATGTGGTTTGCAAAAAGGGGAACGTTATTTTATTTTAAGGTTTAATGCATTTAAGGCTCACCATGATGTTGGAGTTGTAGGACTGACAATAGAGAATAAGAGGCGATTAATTGAATTGCTTAGTCACTATGGTAAAGTATTTATCACAACAGAGCGCAATATTGATGATGAGTTCAAGCAATACCAGCTTTTGTTATCACCAGAAAAAGCTCATTCCCTGATTTATTACGCCACGATGTTAGTTGGAGACAGCCAAACAATGACTTCGGAGGCCGCAGTATTAGGTACCCCTGCAATACGATGCAATACTTTTGTCGGACGTATACATTACTTGAATGAAGAAGAAGTAAAATATGGATTGACGTATGGTATAAGACCAGAGAATGCAGAAGATATGTTTACTTTGATAGAGCAATTATTGTCAAATCCCAACTTAAAAGACGAATGGCAAGCCCGTCGGAAGCGTATGCTTGCAGACAAAATTGACTATGCGAAATTCCTGACGTGGTTTATTGAAAATTATCCACAATCAGCAAGTGAAGCAAAAGAAAAACCTGTTGACGATGTCTTTTGGCAACAGTTTAATTAGTAGTGTTTATTTTGACCATTGGGAGTGAAGAATTATAGTATGTAGGAGAAGTTGTGTATATTTATTATTTTGGTAAACCATCTAAAATACTTTTATAAATGCATATCACGTTAATAGCAGGGGCAAGGCCTAATTTCATGAAAGTGGCTCCCATTATCAAAGCCATAAAGAACCAAGAAAGTAATGGCAGAGACATTCATTACAGCCTTGTGCACACAGGTCAACATTATGACACTAATATGTCGCAAACGTTTTTTGATGAGCTCAATATTCCTGCTCCAGACGTAAATCTCGGTTGCGGTGGTGGTTCACAAGCAGAACAGACCGCTGCTATCATGATAGCTTTTGAAAAATATCTTCTTGTTCATCCTACAGATTTAGTAATGGTAGTGGGGGATGTTACATCAACTATGGCATGCAGTATCGTAGCCAAAAAACTCAATACTAGAGTTGCCCATGTCGAGGCTGGGATACGCTCGTGGGACATCACTATGCCGGAGGAAATAAACAGAATGGTTACTGACTGCCTGGCAGACGTTTACTACACGACATCTGAAGTAGCAAATAAGAACCTAAAAAACTCAGGAGTAGGGACAGAAAAAATTCATTTTGTTGGAAATGTAATGATTGACACTTTGTTGCAAAATCGGTCTCGTTTCCGTCGTACGCAACTATTTGATGATATGTCGCTAGTTGAGAAACGATATATAGTTTTGACACTTCATCGCCCGGCCAATGTTGATGAAGCGTCAAATCTTCAGCATCTCATGCTCGAAATAGTCAGTAATGTTCATGATGAGCCTGTAATATTTCCTATGCACCCGCGTACAGCTCAGATATTCAGAGAATTGAACATCGAGGCTCCGAATTTGCATATTGTAGAGCCGCTGGGCTATTTAGAGTTCAACTATTTGGTGGAGCGTTCGCGCGCCGTAGTAACCGACTCTGGGGGGATAACCGAAGAGACGACGGTGATGGGCGTGCCATGTATCACTCTTAGGGCTAATACAGAACGCCCGGAAACATGCACTATCGGTACAAATGAGTTGATAGGAACTGATCCTAAGGCAATTAAGCCTGCTTTGGAACGATTATATGACGGACGGTGGAAAAAAGGAGGAATACCGCCTCTATGGGATGGGCATGCAGCTGAGCGCATAGTAGAAAATCTGCTACAATGCCAATAAGATAACGTTTCATAAGTGTTTATTGGTACTAACTGCCGAGTAGGAGGATTATCATGCTGGTGGCAATGGCAAGCGTGGCAAGGAGTTTATGCCGGTTGATAGGCTCGTGAAGGATGGTTATACCATAAATAAATGGAACTATAAATCCCATGCGTCTTGTTGTGCTCAATACCGATATCAAGGAGCCTGGGATGGTCAAGGCATAAAAATATACATAGTCGGATAGTATCAGGAACAGCGAGATAAATGCGATGCCCCATTGCCATGTTATTGTATGCTGTGTTTTGGTGTGGTAAATCAGCATGATAATAGTCATTAATATGCATTGATATATTGTGTACCATACTTGTACTGTGTTGTGGTTGATGTGCCCTAGTAGGTATTTATCGTAAAGTCCAGAAAGGGCTCCTGTGATTATTGCCGCAACAAGACACCACAGCCAAATATTGTTTTTGATAGTCAGATATTGGTTATGTTGTTTAATGTCGCCATATTGGATATATGCTAATGCGCCAAAAGTTAGCATGATTCCTACCCATTGCCATGTGTTAATTGCTTCGTGAAATATAACGAGAGCCCCTATGAGTGTCCACGCTGGTCGTGTGGCATTCATGGGGCTCACTAGTGATATAGGCAAATGTTGCATGGCGTGGTAGCCGAAGATCCATGATGTGAGTACTATCACTGCCTTGATAATGAGCTTGATATGTGTCTTGATATCAGCTGTCGGCACGTGGAGCAAAGCATTATCCGACGTAATAACTCCACATTGTGACAGCATTAGCATGGCAATCATTATGACTGTACTGCATAATATTGACAGCCAAAGGACTGCAAGTGCTGAATTGGATAAAAGGGCTTTCTTGCGGAAGATGTCATAGCATCCTAGAAATAGTGCAGACAATATACCGCAAGCAACCCACATTATCTTATTGTGGCATTGAATTGCTTAACATACATATCTTGCAGACGTTGCATGATTTGGTCTATCTGCTTGTCCTGCAGTGTTCTTTCGGGGTCTTGCAAGATGAAGGTCAGCGCGTATGACTTTTTGCCTTGTGGCAGGTTTTTGCCTTCGTAGACGTCGAAGAGGTATACACGTTTCAGCAGTTTTTTCTCTACATTAAACGCTGCCGTGCGAAGCGCCGCGAATAGCGTTTCTTGGTCAACGAGCAGCGCTAAGTCGCGCTTAACCTCGGGGTATTTGGGTAATTCCGTGGCCTCAAGTTTATACTTCTTCGTCTCGCCGAGCATAGCGCGCCACAGCAGGTCGGCATAGAAGACATCTTGCTCGATGTCGAAACGCTTGAGTATTTCTTTGCGCAAAATACCAATGCTGCCAAGTTCTTTTTTTGAGGCAGTACTTATACGTAGCGCTTGTGAGAATATCTCATTATCGTACTCTTCATAATGGCATTTGTCAATGTCAATGCCGAGTTTGAGCATAATGTTGTCAACATAGGCACGAAGTTGATGCACTGTACTTTTCTGTTGTTGTACCGCCCATGACTGCTCTGTCTTATTGCCGGTAATCCATAATGCAAGATGATATTCTTCGCTGTATGGTGACAGTGCCACACCTTCACGGCGACGTTCAGCATTGAAGTGATAGCAGTTGCCGAATTCATAGAGTTTAAGATTTGCCATTTTGCGGTTTATATTTCGCTGCATGCTTTCCAGTCCGCCGTAGAGTAGGGTTTGGCGCATCACTCCGAGGTCTGCCGACAGAGGGTTCATGATGCGAACAGCATTGGCAAGGGGGTATAACTCACTATTCTCATAATATGATGTACGGGTAAGAGAATTATTGAGGATTTCGTTGAATCCGCATGACGTAAGCATATCGCTGATACGTTCTTGCAAACGAGCTGAATTAGGTTTAGGAGAGTAACTCAGGTTGCTGTGAAGACTTTCAGATAGCTCGACATTATTATAACCATAGATACGCAGCAAGTCTTCTATAACATCACAATCACGTTGTACATCAACGCGGTAGCGAGGCACAAGAAGTTGATATGTAGTGCCGTCAAAGTCTTTTATTTGTATTTCAAGGGCGCTCAATATACGCTCAATTGTTTCGCGGTCAATATGTTTTCCGATTAGGTTATGAATTCTTTCTAAAGAAACTTGTACCGGAAATGGCGGAAAATCTGCTGCCTTATTGTCCATGATGGGACCTTCTACGGTACCTCCGCAGATTTCTGTTATCAATTGTGCTGCTCTCTTAATGGCAAATATTGTGATGTTTGGGTCAGCCCCTCGTTCATAACGGAAGCTGGCATCTGTAGAAAGTTGGTGGCGTCGAGCCGTTTTGCGTATTTGTGCCGGATTGAAATAAGCGCTTTCGAGGAACACATCACTAGTCTCCATCGTGGTTCCGGAATCCAGACCTCCGAAAACCCCGGCTATGCACATCGGCTCACTGATGTTGCATATCATCAGGTCATTGGTATTGAGCTTGCGTTCTGTGCCGTCAAGTGTTACAAATGGCTCATCCTGGTGGGCATTACGCACAACAATTGTGTTTCCTTTAATTTTTGACATGTCGAAAGCATGCATTGGCTGTCCTATTTCCATGAGCACGTAGTTGGTGACATCAACCACAGCATTGATAGGTCTCATGCCAACAGTGAGCAGTGCGTTTTTGAGCCATTCCGGCGATTCGCAATTCTTGATGCCACGTAATGCCAAACCTGTGTATCGCGGACAACCATCGGTGTTCTCAACACGAATACTGATGCTGTTAGTTCCCATTTGGGGAATTTTGATTTCGCTCACGTCGGGTAGTCGCAATGCCGTAGGCATATTGTGAGCCACATAATATGCGTATAGGTCACGTGCCACGCCATAATGCGATACGGCATCAGCGCGGTTTGGAGTAATATCTACTTCTATTACGGCGTCATTCTCTATATGGTAATACTCGCTAGCGGGTGTTCCGACAACTGCATCTGTGGGTAGTACTATAATGCCGTCGTGGCTTGTTCCGATTCCTATTTCATCCTCGGCGCAGAGCATACCAAAACTTTCCACACCACGGATTTTAGATTTCTTGATAGTGAAACTTTGGTCACCATCATAAAGTGTAGTACCCAAAGTGGCAACAATGACTTTTTGACCAGCAGCTACGTTAGGTGCTCCGCAAACGATTTGTAGTGGCTCTCCACTACCGATGTTGACTGTCGTAACGTGCAGATGATCAGAGTTCTCATGGATTGAGCATGTCAACACCTCGCCTACAACAAGACCTTTCAGACCTCCGCGGATTGTTTCGTGCTCTTCAACAGCCTCTACTTCCAGACCGATACTCGTGAGTTGTTTGCCAACCTCAACGGCATCACCATGGAGGTCAACATATTGTTTTAACCATTTGTAGGAAATATTCATGATTTTTGAGTTTTGCTATTATTGTATATGCAAAGTTACGAATTTTTTGCTGGATAACAAGTTGTGATATTGTAATAAAAGTTGTAATTTTGCGCTATGAAATATTTCATTCCTTTTGTGCGTTGTATATCGCTGTGGCTCTTTTGGTTAGCGTTTTTTGTAATGTTCAAGATATTATTTATCTTGTTCAATCACAGCGTTTATTTCTCCTTGCCATTGAGCGAAATAGTTGGCGTATTGTTGCATGGCATCCGAATGGACGCTTCTGCAGCAGGCTATTTATCGATTATTCCGGTTCTAAGTATGGCTATGCTGCCGTGGATTGATAGAGTTGTAAGCAGAGTAGTTAGGATTTATGGCATTGTAGTATTGCCGGTGCTGGTGCTGATGGGATGTGTGGATATGGCTACTTTTTCTGATTGGCAGATACGTCTTAATGTGTCTATTCTGAAGTTTTTTAATGACCCGATAGGTGTTTATCAAAGTTTGTCAGCAATGCAATGGCTGTCAGCGGTTTTTGTATATGCTATTCTGTTATGGTTTAGCATGAACGCATATTTCAAAGTTTGTGACTATGTTACCACGCCTCTTCCCGGTGATGAAAAGTCAATAAAAATCAAGCAATCATTGCTGGTGGTGTTAAGTGGTACTTTACTGATTGTACCTATCCGTGGTACCATTGGTAATGCCCCTATGAATCCGTCAATAGTGAGCTTTTCTCCGAAATTGGTTTGCAACTATGGCGCTTATAATTTCTTTTGGAATTTTGTTTATACTGCCATTAACAAAACTGACGATACAAATCCTTTATGTTATATGACCGATGATGAGGCGAGTACAATTTTTGAAGCATCTTTTGCTGATAAATCTTGCGAAGTATTGCCGGTCCCCCACATATCGCGGCGTGGTAATGTTGTTTTCATTATTCTTGAGTCGTTTTCATCTCATCTTATAGGTGCTTTGACTCCTGATGGTGAGGATGTGTGTCCGCGTCTGAGTGAACTCTGTAAATCAGGTATATGTTTCTCTCGTTTTTATGCTTCAGGTCATCGCAGCGATCAAGGTGTTTCCGCCATTCTATGCGGTTATCCATCTCTAATCAACTATTCTTCAATACTTGGAGATATAGCCAAAATGCAAACAGTGCGATCTTTGCCGCGTATGTTTTCCGATGCTGGTTATACAACCCATTGTATCTATGGTGGTGATATTGATTTCTATAATACCAAAGTGTTTCTGCTTAATGCTGGTGTTCAGCGCATTACGGAACGTGGTGACTTCCCGCTTTCTGTGAGTCGTATGCAGAAGTGGGGCGCTCCCGATGAATATCTCTACGCTCGCTACTTGCATGAATTGGATAGTATGCCGCAACCTTTTTTCAGCGTGTGCTACAATATCAGTTCGCATCCTCCATTCGACACACCATCGTCATTTGCTAGGTACAAAGGGGCGGACTCTGCCAGCCGCGTAAAAAACGCTATGGCATATAGCGATAGTTGTCTCGGGGTTTTTATTGACAGTTTACGCGCCATGCCAATGTGGGATAGCACCTTGGTGGTGATTACGTCTGATCATACAGCAAGTCTCCATGAATTTGGAATAGGACTGGACGACGCAGAGAACTATCGCATACCACTGCTGCTGACAGGGGGTGTGGTTGATACGGCATACGTGTGCGATATGATTGGTTCACAAACAGATTTGTGCAGAACATTATGTCCTTTGGAACTTTATCCCGAAGACGCAAGCCGATTCTCGCGACAACTTTTTGACGGCACAGGGTATGCGTTCGTGTTTCGTAACGAATTATGGGCGTTTGTGTCTGATAGTTATTCGTTTGTTGTGAATAGAGAAAATAATCATACAAAGTTTTGGTATGATAGTTGCCAAAGAAATGATAGTGTAGAATATCTCGCAAAGGCTTATGCGCAATATGTATTGAGCGATTATCTCAAACGTAAATAGTGTGTGCCTTTGTGAGTTGAATAAATTTTAGTATCTTTGTAATATGAATTGCAAGCGGATTTTCGTTTTGTCATTTTTGGTCCTATTGTCCGTGTTGTTTTGTGACTTGTTCGCAGGCGCAAAAACCACCACGGATAAGCCTTTCGTTGTTGTTATAGATGCCGGTCATGGTGGGCATGACCCAGGTGCTATGGGTGCGAAGGGTCAGGAGAAAGACATCAACCTTGCCATCTCGCTCGAACTCGGCAAGAAGATTGAAGCTATGTGTCCTGATGTAAAGGTCTATTATACACGAAAGACTGACGTTTTTGTGACATTGCAGGGACGTGCTGATTTCGTGAATAAGCATAAGGCAGATCTCTTTATATGTGTGCATACAAATTCGGCAAAAAGCGCAAATGCTCATGGAGTGGAGACATTTACCTTGGGCTTGAATAAATCGCAATCGAACCTTGATGTGGCAATGCGTGAGAACTCTGTCATGCTGCTCGAAGACGACTACAAGACCAAATATCAGGGCTTTAATCCATCGTCTGTTGAGTCCTATATAATGTTTGAGTTTATGCAGGACCAGTATGTTGACCGTAGTGTTCAGTTTGCCAGTATGGTGCAAAAAGAGTTTGTCGGTAATGCGAAGCGTAATGACCGTGGTGTGCGTCAGGCGGCGTTTTGGGTGCTGCATAAATCGGCATGTCCAAGTGTACTTATTGAAGTAGGCTTCATTACCAATGCCGAGGAAGAGAAATTCTTGCTCAGCAACAATGGTAGAGAAACGATGGCTAACTGCATATTTAATGCCTTTGTGGCATACAAAAGGAATGTGGATCGCAAGAGTGGGAAACAGTTTGATGAACAGGAAAATAAACAGGAGGATAAGAGTGCGGATAAAAAAAATAATGAGAATGAGAATTCTGTAGTTGAAGCACATGAAGAAAAGCAGATTGACAACCAACATGGCGATAATGGTACAGTTAACATTTCGACAACAACAGATGTCGGTAAAAATTCTGGTAATGATACAACTCAGATCAATAAAAATGAGACTATAGCAGCCGACGTGGTCTATAAAGTTCAGTTCTTGTCGACAACTAAAGTCTATCGCCGTGGGGCCACGGAGCTTAAAGGATTGGAGCCGACTTATTATCATGAAAATGGTCTTAATAAATATACTACCGGAGCCACTGACGATTATGATGCCATAGTAAGGCTCAATCATCAGGTGAAGGGCAAGTTCCCTGATTGTTTCATAATAGCGTTCATCAAAGGCGAAAAGGTTGCGGTAACTAAAGCTCGTGAATATCAAACGAAAACTAAATAATAAAAAATATTAAATCGCTAAAAGACAATCCTTTTGAATTGTCTGTTAAAACTAATTTTTTAACAATGAAATACTCTCGTGAAATCAAAGTTGGCGTCGTATCAGTGATAGCTTTATTTCTGCTTTATTATGGCATGAACTTCCTAAAAGGTATTGATATTTTTTCGCCTGTTCATCGTTATTATGGTTCTTATCAGGACCTTGGCGGTCTTACTGAGTCATCGCCTGTTTTTATCAAAGGTTATAAGGTAGGACAGGTGGATGCTGTTAAATATGATTTCACTGCTAAAACACCTTTTGTTATAACCATTTCAATCAATAAGGATATTAATTTGCCGATAGGCTCTCGTATAGAGTTGTTTGATGATGGTTTGCTTGGTGGTAAGGCAGCACAGATAGTGTTGCCCGATAGTGCTGATATGACTAAATTCTACGCTAATAACGACACTCTGCCCACGTCAGTCTCCCATGGTCTTGTTGCAAGTTTACAGGAGCAACTGATGCCCAAAATAAGCAATGCCATAGAACATGTCGATTCTCTTGTAGTGTCTGCTAATGGACTTATAAAGAGCGATGAACTTAAGAAATCGTTGGGTAATGTGGAAACAATTACTGCAGAACTCAAAGTGGCTTCCGTTAAACTCAAGAATATGATGAATAGTGATATACCTCTGATAGTAACCGATGTTCGCAGTACGATGGCTGACGTCAGGGACTTTGCGGGAAAACTGAATAATTTGGACCTTGCGGCAACAATGCTCAAAGTCAATTCTACGCTTGATAATGTCAATAGTTTCACTGCTAAGCTAAATTCTACGGAAGGTACGGTAGGTTTGCTGATGAACGACCGTTCACTCTACGACAAGATAAATACAACTGTTGGTGACGCTGACAAACTGATTGTTGACCTCAAACTCAATCCCAAAAGATATGTTCACTTCTCTTTATTCGGTAATAGCAGCGAGCGTCGTAAGCAGGATAAGCGCAGTGCAGAAGCTGCCAAAGCAGAAGAGTAGGGCAGTGGTAATATTGTTTTTGATGTTGATTTTCAGTGGCGTTCTTGTGGATTGTTGTGTAGAAACTTTGTATTGATATTTGTTCTTATTATGTCTTTTAGGGTAAAAATAGCGTTGATAGTTATGGCGGTTTGCTTGCTGTCATCCGCGTGTGTTTGGTTAGCCCTGCATTGGTATCGTTTTGAAGTTCGTAATGTAAGTACTCGCAGCGGTTCATCCGAATTGCTGTTTATTGAACGTGAATTGAGCCTTGACGAGTTATTGTGTCGTTTGGATAGCGCTTATGACATAAGTTCCTTGCCAATGATGCGTACTCATGCCCGTTTGATGAAGATTAAGTCTGTTCGCCCCGGCTGTTTCAAAGTGCCGAATGTCATTTCCGACCATGAGTTGCTCACTAAACTTCGTGCTAACTGGCAGGAGCCGGTGCATTTGAATTTACGTTATGCAAAAACTCTTAATATCCTTGCTGGAAAGATGGCACCACAGTTGCTGTGTGATTCAGCTGAATTAGCAACCGTCATGAACGACAGTGCTAAATATAGTCAGTGGGGTTTTGACAAATGTACTGCCATAGCGATGTATTTGCCTGATACCTATGAAGTGCTTTGGACTATCAGTGCTGAAGACCTAGTGGAACGCATGCATAAGGAGTATAATACATTTTGGAATACGCAACGTCTTGATGCTGCTCAGCGGCAAGGTATGACTCCAATAGAGATTGCTACGCTGGCTAGTATCGTCAATTCCGAGACTAACAATGTTGCAGAAATGCCTAAAATAGCAGGGTTGTATTATAATCGTTTGCGCAAAGGGATTTTGTTGCAGTCTGATCCTACCGTAATCTTTGCCCTCCGTTTCGCCGATGGTAATGACAAAGGTGCAATTAGGCGTGTACTGAACGAGCACCTGAAGGTCGAATCACCCTATAATACATATAAATATAAAGGTCTGCCTCCCGGACCGATATGTATGCCACAAAAAGCAGCCATCAATGCTGCTTTGTATCCTGAAGAGCACAAATATATTTTCATGTGCGCAAAAGAAACATTTGATGGTACTCATAACTTTGCCGCCACTTTGTCAGAACATGCCGCTAATGCCCGTAGATACCATAAAGCGTTAAACGAGAGGGGTATAAAGAAATAATATTTAGTTTTAAGAACAATGTATTCAGCAAAACAACACATATCAGTCAGTAAAATATATCGTCAACTTCTACGTGATTTCCGTGATGTGATAGGCTATGTCGAAGCATCAGCCTTTCGCAAGCGTTGGTTACATTCCACAGGTCTTGATGCTCAACGCATCATAGGTGTGATTGACATCACTATGCGTGAAATAGGGCTTGGCAAATCGGCAATCATAGGATTTACTCTTGCCGAGGAAATTGCCCAAGGACGCTTGACTTTAGCCGAAGTAGAAAAAAATTTTGATGCACATACTTCGGTGATAGCCAAAGGACTTCACAATGCTTCGGAGCTATATACCAAAGGTATGGCGGTTGAGACAGAGAATTTTAGAAAACTACTATTGACTTTTGCTGAGGATGTACGAGTTATTCTTATCATGCTTGCCGAGAGACTCTATGTAATGCGTAACTTGCAATATAACTCTGATGAGAACGCTCGAATGTCTATTGCCCGCGAGGCGGCGTACCTGTATGCTCCTTTGGCGCACAGACTTGGTCTGTATGCCATTAAAACGGAACTTGAAGACCTTTCGCTGAAATTCACCAATCCCGATATATATCATGAGATAGCACATAAGCTCAACGAAAGTAAAGCGAGTCGCGAAGCGTATATTCAATCTTTTATAGAGCCTGTGAAGCAAGAACTTGAAAAACAGGGGTTGAAATTTTCCATCAAAGGCAGAACAAAATCAATACATAGTATTTACAACAAAATCAAGAAGCAGAATACGACATTCGAGGGTATTTATGATTTGTTCGCTATTCGTGTTATTCTTGATTCGGTTGATGACCCTAAAGTGGAAAAGTCTGAGTGCTGGAATGTTTTTTCGGTCATTACGGATATGTATATGCCCAATATAAACCGTTTGCGTGACTGGATATCAATGCCTAAAGCTAATGGCTACGAGAGTTTGCATATTACTGTTAAGGGCCCTGAAGATAAGTGGGTTGAGGTTCAGATTCGTACTCGACGCATGGACGAGATAGCCGAAAAGGGTGTTGCCGCGCATTGGAAATATAAAGGTATCAAGAGCGATGGGGCCGGTATGGATGATTTCCTGAAAACGATACGCGCCATACTGGAAAATCCCGATGCCAATGCTGCTGAGATGATGGATGATTTCCGCCTGAATCTCTACGACCAAGAGGTGTTTGTATTCACGCCCGCCGGAGAGCTGCATAAATTGCCGGCAAAAGCTTCTGTGCTCGATTTCGCCTACCATATTCACAGCAAATTGGGTGACAAATGTGTTGGGGCCAAGGTCAATGGCAAGAATGTGCCTATTAAGTATCAATTACGTAATGGTGATCAGGTTGAAATATTGACGTCTCCAACTCAAAAACCCAGTCAGGCCTGGTTGAGTCTTGTTGTAACGTCCAAAGCGCGTAGTAAAATACGACAAGCAATAAAAGAACAGCAATATAAAGATGCTGAATTTGGCAAAGAACAACTTAATAGGCGCCTCAAGAATTGGAAGATAGAATATGATGAGGGAATGGTGTCGCGCGTGAGCCTTAAGATGGGTTACAAGTCCGTCAATGACTTCTTTCAGGATATTGCACAGAATAGAGTTGACTTACTATCGGTGCGCGATGTTTGGAATGAATTAATTCATCGTGACGAACAACAGGAATCGGAAACAGTAAGCGCAGATGGCTATGTCAAGCAAGGTGCTACACCCACTGACGATGAAGGACAACGTATCAAAGCTGAAGATGTCCTCACAATAGGTCAGGGATTAAAAAATGTTGATTATAAGTTAAGTAAATGTTGTAACCCTATCTTTGGTGACAAGATTTTCGGCTTCGTGAGTGTTAGTGGCGGCATACGTATTCATCGTGTTGACTGTCCCAACGCACCACAGCTTATAGAGCGTTTCGGCTATCGGATAGTGCCTGCACGCTGGGAAGGTAAGAGTGCCGGCGCGCAGTATGCGATAACACTGCTCGTGTATGGTCATGATGACATAGGTATCGTGACTAATATCACGCAAGTAATCAACAAGGAAAAAGGCACCTTACTGCGCTCCATATCCATTGATGCTAACGATGGTATTTTCAAAGGTCAACTTACAATTATGGTTGATGATGTCAAGCAACTTGATGGTCTGATAAAGAAGGTCGGTGCCATTAAGGGTGTCAGTCATGTAGAACGAGGTTAAGAAGTGCTGTTTTGACAATCATTCGCAAATATAATCAGCAAGTGGCATTCATGCTCGTCATGGCGTTCATGTTCATGCTTTTAAGCAAGAGCATACACATTGCTTCACGCCGTGTTGAGCATGTGGATGTCGTGTGTACTATTGATGGTAACAATGTCAATTCTATGCAGCATTGTGACCATAATTCACTGCTGCCGATAGACAACTGCCAGCACCATTGCTTGATATGCGCTTTTGCTATTTTCAAGTTTTATATTCCTTATTTTGATAATGCCGCATTCATCTTGCCAATGCATAAATATGAGTATAGGCAAGCTGATTTTATATTACTCACAAACGGCTATTCGTATTCTTTGTCTCGTGCTCCGCCTATGATTTTAGCATAGGCGATAGCATGGTTTATTGCTATTGCCATAACATATTTTATTATGGTCAAACAGCAATCGTATTTCAGTGTATATCTTTATCTTATTGACTCTGCTGGTTAATGAGCCGGCGGACACTATTGTGCATGAGTTAGAGCAATTTACAGTATATAGTAGCGCAACTCGCAATGTGCAGATGTCTTCGTCGTTATCTACTACCACAGTTGACAAAACATATCTTCAGACTACTATTTCAGGTTCTCTTGTTTCCACGTTAGGACATTTACCAGGAGTGCAGGCGCATACGATAGGTTCGTCGTCGGCTCGCCCTGCAATTCGCGGAATGGGATTTAATCGTGTTAGCGTCTTTCATGATGGTTTACGTCACGAAGGACAGCAATGGGGTGATGACCACGGACTTGAAATAGACCAATTTGCTATTGACGAAGCTCGTGTGGTCAAAGGTCCTGCGGCATTGCTATATGGCGCTGATGCGATAGGCGGAGTGTTATTGTTGTCGTCCAGTAGGCGCCCAATTAAAGCACTCCAAGGGGCAGCACGTGTGTTTTTTCGTTCAAACAATTTATTGCTCGGCACTTCAGTGACACTTGAAGGGCTGAAAAATAAGTTTTATTGGCGAGCTAATGCTACTTACCAAGACTATGCTGATTTCAGTGTTCCGACAGATCATGTCTCCTACTATTCATATAACATTCCGTTGCATAACCATGTTATGCGCAATACTGCCGGTCGTGAGGCGGATGGTAGTATTACATTTGGTTATGCTGGTAGTGATTTCCACACATGTATAAAAATTTTCGAAACCTACCAACGCGGTGGCTTTTTTGCTAATGCCCATGGACTTGAGGTGCGTCTGTCTGATATTAACTACGATGCCTCACGGCGAGATATTGACTTGCCTTATCAGCAGGTTAACCATCTCAAAATACTGAACCACAGCGTGTGGTATCGTGATAAGGTGACAGCGGAAATGACTATCGGCTGGCAGAATAATATGCGCAAGGAGTTTTCGGAACAGGTCAGTCATGGATATATGCCCAAACCTGACAACAATATAGAGCGTAGTTTCAATAAACATGTGTTGACAGGTAATGCATCTGTTAAATATCAGGTGATTGAACAGAATACATTGCATTTTGGTATAAGCGGAGAAATGCAAAAAAATCAACGTGGAGGTTGGGGATTTATAATTCCCGATTTTATTACTATGAGTTCTGGCGTTTATGTGGCTGATAGTCATGCTTTCACAGATGTTCTTGCTATCAATGGCGGTGTGCGCTACGACTATTCATACATTCATATCTTGCCATATAGTGATTGGTATGCCACGCCGATTGGACAATCTGATGTGTATGTTCAGCGTGCTGCTGATATGCGCCGTCACTTCAATAGTGTTACATGGTCTTTAGGGCTAACCTATTCTCATGATTTATTGTTGTTAAAGTTCAATATCGGCAAAGGTTTTCGTACTCCAATCGCCAAGGAACTAGGTGCAAATGGGGTTAACTATCATATTTTTCGCTATGAAATAGGCAATGCAGATCTAAAGCCTGAGCAGAGTTATCAAGCTGACGTGTCTTTAGCAGTCGAACATCCCAAAGTAGAGTTGAAAGTAGAGCCATATTTTAACTATTTTCCTAATTATATCTACCTCTCACCCACATCTGATTATCGCGAGGGTCTGCAGGTTTATAACTACTTGCAGAGCGAGGTTATCAGGGCAGGTTTTGAGATGTCGCTACTCTATAAGCCATGGAGATTTCTGCACTTTAGCGCACAAACTGAATATGTCTTCGCTCGACAAATGTCAGGTGCCAAAAAAGGCTATTCCTTGCCTTTCATGCCACCATGGAACATGGAAGCGGAGATCAAATATCGTTTCTGTCTCAGCAAACCCGGCAATGAGGGAAACGTTGCTATCAATGTGCATATCACAGGTAAGCAGGAAAATATTGTACCTCCAGAGAAAATGACAGCAGGGTGGTGGACACTAAATATGTCGGCTAACAAGAATTTTAAGCTGAACAAGGTAAACTTACAAATAGGTATGAATGCCGAAAACATACTTAACAAGAAATACTTCGACCATACAAGTTTTTATCGCCTCATTGACGTGCCTGAACCAGGATGGAATATTACGGCAATGTTTGGAATTACTTTTTAATCACCATTTTATAAGTTTTTAATAATGAGAAAAATACTTTTTTTATTTATAGTTGCTCTTATTGTAGCATCTTGCAAATCAAACGATACAGATGTTAATTACCCTATTATTGATGATGCGAATTTCCTTCCGGCAGATTGTTCGGAATATCAACCAGGAGGAGTAATAAAAGTGCATTTTTTATGTACTGACGATACGGAACTCGGCAGTTATAACATTGAAATTCACAGCAATTTTGATCATCATACTCACGGTACATCGGACGTTGAATGTGATGAACATCATCAGGCAGGTGGTGCAGACCATGACCATGAGTCGCTGACAGGGTGGGTCTATAATCAAGATGTAAAAATACCTGCCGGATTAAAGTCTAATGTGGTGGATGTTGACATAGCCATTCCTGCTGACGCCGAAGTTGGTGAATATCATTTTGTAGTTCGGCTAACTGATTCTGCCGGCTGGCAAACGCTAAAGGCAGTACCTATACATATAGAGAAATAGATGTATAATAGTAAATTGAAATTGGAAAAAATAAAGAGTCAGGCTGTATTGTCCTGACTCTTTATTTTTTGCTGATGTAGAAGCGACATGCAACGCCCTAATGCCCCCGTCATTCCTCTTTCAGCTCAATTTTCTGGCAATGCAATGTCCTTTCATCGTAGCGCTATAATATCCTTGTTCTCGTTAGTACCTTGCTACTAGGTTGCGGTCACCGTAGCCGTTGTCAACGCGGGCTACCGGCACCCAGAATTTATTGGTAGCAACCCATGGTGTTGGGTATGCAGCCTGCAGCCTGCCATACGGGTGTGTCCAATTGTCACTAACAATCTGATATTCGGCATGAGGCGCATTGACGAGCGGGTTATCATTTTGTGGCAGTTTGCCGTCAATGACATCTTGTATTTCAGCTCTGATGTGCAGCATGGCATCTATGAATTGATTTAGTTCGTGCAGACTCTCGCTTTCTGTTGGTTCTATCATCAAGGTGCCATGAACGGGAAATGATAGAGTGGGAGCGTGGTATCCATAGTCCATGAGACGTTTGGCTATGTCATTTTCGGTGATTCCAAAGGCTTTGAACTGTCGGCAGTCGAGTATCAGTTCATGACCCACATAACCTTTTTTATTAGTGTAAACCACGCCGTATGCCTCTTTCAGTTTTGCAGCGAGGTAGTTGGCATTGAGAATGGCAATTTTTGTGGCGCGTGTAAGCCCCTCTTCGCCCATCATGCGGATGTAGGCATAGCAAATCTCCGCTATGCCGGCATTGCCCTCCAGTGACGATGATACGCGATTACTGTCTTCAGAAGGCATGTATGGAATAAGATGGTCGGCAACGCATACTGCTCCTGCTCCGGGACCGCCTCCGCCGTGAGGCGAGGCGAATGTTTTATGGAAGTTTAGGTGGCATACGTCAGCACCTATTACTGCCGGATTTGTCAGACCTACTTGTGCATTCATATTGGCACCATCCATATATACCTGACCTCCATAGCGGTGAATAATATCACACATAGCTTTCACGTCCTCTTCGAAGATGCCGTGTGTTGATGGGTATGTTATCATGCAACCTGCTAACTGGTCAGTATATTGGCATGCTTTAAGTTCCCAATCATTGATATCGATGTTTCCCTGTTCATCACATGCCACGGTGATTGGTGTGAAGCCGGCTTGCACAGCCGATGCAGGGTTAGTGCCGTGGGCAGATTGTGGTATGAGGATTATGTTTCTGTGTCCTTGGTTGTTATGACGATGATATTCGCGTATTACCACAAGACCCGTGAACTCTCCGGCAGCACCTGACGTTGGTTGCAGATTTGTGGCGCTGAAGCCCGTTATCAGGCACAAGGTATGCTTGAGGCGCTCGATAAGCATCTGGTAACCTTCGGTTTGTGATATGGGAGCCATAGGGTGAACATCTGCAAAACTCGAGCTTGTAATAGGAAGCATAGTGGAGGCAGGATTGAGTTTCATAGTGCAAGACCCAAGTGGTATCATGCTGTGGGTGAGCGAGATATCTTTGCGTTCAAGACGCTTGATATAGCGCATTAATTCAGTTTCTGTGTGATATTGATTGAATACCGGTGCCTTAAGATAGTCAATATCGCGCAACTGTTTGTCATCAAAGACTGAAAGACCAAGTATTTCTTCCTCTGATTGAACATAAACAGGGTTGTTGTCAACAGTTACCGCCAGCACTTCTATCAAGGCATTGATGTCCTGAATACTCGTGGTCTCGTCTGTACTGATGGTGAATAACTTGTTATTAACGTAATTGATGTTGACAGACAACTTTTGCGCTTCTTTTTGCAGTTTTTTGATGCTCACCGTGTCAGGCATCTGCACGAGCAATGTGTCAAAGAAGTAGGCATTAAGTTGCGAATACCCGTACACTGGCAGTAACTCGCTGATATATACTGCTTTGCTGTGTATGTTTTCTGCTATTTCCCTAATACCTTTCGCCCCATGGTATATTGTGTACATTGATGCCATGACCGCCATAAGGGCTTCTGCTGTGCATATATTCGAAGTGGCTTTTTCACGTTTGATGTGCTGTTCCCGCGTTTGCAGTGCAAGTCGGAAAGCAGGTTTGTCTTCGGTGTCTTTGCTCAAGCCTATAATTCTGCCCGGTAATTCTCTCTTATATTCTTCGCGGCAAGCCATATAAGCCGCTGATGGTCCTCCAAATGCCATTGGAATCCCCCAGCGCTGCGTGCTTCCCACACAGATGTCTGCACCCCAACTGCCCGGTGCCGGCAATAGCGCCAAAGCCATGATATCCGCGGCAGCGGTAACTTTGATGTCAAGACTATGAGCTATGTCGCATAAGGCGCTATAATCTTCTATATTACCATATTTGTCGGGATATTGGACTATAATGCCAAAGTATGAGGCATCGAGTTGTTGAGCAATGGGATTACCGACAACCAGATCTATGCCCTGCCCGGAGCATCTGGTTTTCAATACGGCTATTGTAGCGGCAAATAATTTCTCATCAACAAGCAATTTGTTGGCTCCTTCTTGCACTTTTTTCCGTGTTCTGATGTTTCTCATCATCGTGGCCGCCTCGGCTACAGCCGTCGCTTCATCAAGCATTGAGCAATTTGCTAATGGCAGGGCTGTAAAGTCTGAAACAGCTGTCTGGAAATTGAACAATGCTTCCAGACGTCCTTGGCTGATTTCTGCCTGATAAGGGGTGTAGGAGGTGTACCATGACGGATTTTGATAAATATTGCGTATGATGACTGATGGCATCTTGGTGCCGTACCACCCCTGTCCGATGAAGTTTACTGCAGGGTCGTTACTCCGGGCAATGTCTTCAATATGGTGTAAATATTCGCTTTCGGAAAGTTGTTCCGGAAGGTTTAAGCCGTCCTTTAGTTTGATGTTGTCAGGTACAACATTATCAATAAGTTGTTGCAGTGTGTCAAGCCCTAATGAGTCGAGCATTACTCGCTCTTCGGATTCTTCAATGCCAATGTGGCGTTCGGGGAGGAAATCAGTCATGATGTTTTGTTTTACATTTTTTTGTGCAAAATTGTAGAAAATTATTGAAATATGCAAGTTATTTTGAAAATTATTACCTAAGATAAATGTTGGGTATATCGTCAATTTTTCTTAACTTTGTAAAATTTTAGTCATCTACCAAAATACATGGCTGGTAAAGAAGTCAATATATGGCGTGAGATAGTTCATCGTTTTCGTTTTAAGTACCGTGTGTCGGTACTTAATGAGAATACGCTAGAGGAGGCTTGGCATGTTCGGTTGTCTCGCCTGTCGTTATTCGTGTATAGCGGCTTATTCTTCGTCATAAGTTTCGTACTACTGGCCTTACTGATTGTTTACACCCCCATTCGCAATTATCTGCCCGGTGTGATAAACGTCAGTGGCGGCACAGACATACAGCAGCTGCGTTCGCGTGTTGACTCTCTTGACGCGCAGTTTACTTACCAAACATCGTATTTTGATGTCTTGCGGGATATTGTGAGCGGTGATGTCGTTGTTGATAGTGCCCATTACGGCGATTTATCGACAGGTGGAGTAGTTCATACGGACCTATTGCCGGCTTCGCCTCATGAGATGGATTTTCGTGAGCGATATGAGGAGGATAACGCTTATGCCGTTAATGGCGATGATGATGTATTGGATGCCGATAAACTATTACTATTCCGTATTGCAGATGGCGTGGTGGAGCCTGATCAAGAGGGTGATGGAGTGGTTGTATTATCAGCTGAAGGTTCTGCGGTAATGAGTGTACTTGAGGGAGTAGTGGTGGATATCTACTACGACATAAACCATGAATGGTCAATCGTTGTTCAGCATATAGATGGTTATGTGTCTGTGTACCATGGACTTCATAAACCTCTTGTTACTGTGGGCGAAAAATTGGTCGCGGGCGATGTGCTATCTACCGCTGGCAGTGCCGGCAGGGTGACGTTCGTGTTGTGGCATGATGGTAATGTAGTGGATTTAAGTCAGTTATTATGAAGTGTAAGGAAATAGCCATATTAGGAAGTACTGGTTCTATAGGTCGTCAAACCCTTGATGTCTGTCGGCTCTATCCCGAGCGTTTTCACCCTTATGCTCTCAGTGCTAACACAAGTGTGGAAGAACTTATCAGTCAGGCGCGTGAATTCATGCCTGAAGTGGTATGTATCGCCAATGAGGCGTATTATGAACGTCTGCGGGAGGGCTTGAGTGATTTGCCGATAAAGATTTATGCCGGTTCAGCCGGTTTGCGTGATATGGTGACAGCTGCTGACATCGATGTTGTTGTGGCGGCAATGGTGGGTTTTGCGGGACTTGAGCCGACAGTGGCTGCTATCAAGGCCGGAAAAACGATAGCTCTTGCCAATAAGGAAACATTGGTTGTTGCCGGTGAACTGATATGCCGTTTGGTCAGTGAGTATAATTCAAGGCTGATACCTGTTGATTCTGAGCATAGCGCTATATTTCAGAGCCTTAGTGGTGAGGATATTGATGCTGTAGATAGTTTGCTGCTCACGGCATCAGGCGGACCTTTCCGTACTTTTAGCAAGGAGCAAATGCTACATGTTACTGCCGCCAACGCTTTGAGGCATCCCAACTGGAGCATGGGTGACAAGATAACTATTGATAGCGCTACGATGATGAATAAGGGTTTTGAGATTATTGAAGCTCAATGGCTTTTCGGCATTAATAGTGAGCGCATAGAAGTTTTGGTACATCCTGAGAGCGTCATACATAGTGCAGTGCGTTTTGTTGATGGCAGTGTGAAGGCTCAGCTTGCCATACCCGATATGCGTTTGCCGATACAATACGCTTTGACCTACCCCGAGCGAATACCTACGGCAACACCGCCACTTGATTTGTTCGCTGTGTCAGACCTGCATTTTGAGCAAGCCGATACTCAACGTTTTCCGTGCCTGAAATTGGCACGCGAGGCAATCATAGCCGCGGCCGGAGCTCCTTGTATTCTCAATGCGGCAAACGAAGTGGCGAATAAAGCCTTTAGAGATAATAAAATAACTTTCTATGACATAGCGACAACAATAGAATATACCTTGCAGCATGTTGTTGATAGCAAGCCGGGCGAACTGCCGGATTATATTGCGTTGCATAATGTCGCGACACACGTGGCGCAAGGTTTTATAAATAATTTTAATTAGTTTTTATTTAAGGTATTATGGACATTTTTATCAGAATATTACAGTTACTGGCAAGTTTGTCGTTTCTTGTGGTACTTCATGAGTTCGGGCATTTTCTTTTCGCGCGACTATTCGGAGTACGTGTTGAGAAAT
>ODAI012129175.1_pt1 | contig 22896 bp, 20 predicted proteins | sample 1539321 | NCBI WGS metagenome assembly ODAI01 (sample SAMN02144231, study PRJEB22623) | gut metagenome | biome: sheep rumen | host: Ovis aries | place: New Zealand | reverse complement strand
CGGTGATCACCTTTATTTTCCTGACCCCCTCCACCGCGACGGTATATAACGGTCTTTCACGCCTGTTCGGCATGGCGTTCAATATCCCTTACGAGTGGTGCGTGGCGGGCATGGCCGTGCTTACCGCCGTTTACGTGATCGCGGGCGGCTATATGGCCACCGCCATCAACGATTTTATTCAGGGCATCATTATGGTGTTCGGCATCGTGGCAGTCATTGCCGCGGTGCTGGGCAGCAAAGGCGGCTTCCTGGCCGCGCTGGACGGGCTGGCCCAGGTAAAGGACGAAACTGTGTCCGCCTCCCCCGGCGTGTTCAATTCCTTCTTTGGCCCCGATCCCCTGAACCTGCTGGGTGTGGTGATCCTGACCTCCCTGGGCACCTGGGGCCTGCCCCAGATGGTGCAAAAATTCTACGCCATCAAGAGTGAAGGCGCCATCAATAAGGGCATGATCATTTCCACCGCTTTTGCTTTCATCGTGGCGGGCGGCTGCTACTTCCTGGGCGGGTTTGGACGGCTGTTTTCCGATGTGATCGGTGTAACGGAAGCAGGAACGCCGGTGGGCGGCTTTGACGCGGTGGTGCCCGGCATGCTTTCCGGGCTGCCGGATCTTTTGATCGCTGTGGTGGTGATCCTGGTGCTGTCCGCCTCCATGAGCACCCTGTCCTCTCTGGTACTGGCCTCCTCCTCCACACTGACGCTGGATTTCCTCAAGGACAACATCATCAAGGACATGGATGAAAAGAAGCAGGTCAAGTGGATGCGCGGCCTGATCGTGGGCTTCATCGCCATTTCCGTGGTGCTGGCCATTATCCAGTACCGCTCCAACGTGACCTTCATCGCCCAGCTCATGGGCGTCAGCTGGGGCGCGCTGGCGGGCGCTTTCCTGGCTCCCTTCCTCTATGGCCTGTATTGGAAGCGCACCACCAAGGCTGCCTGCTGGGTGAGCTTTGTGTTCTCCACCGTGGTGATGCTGGCCAATATCTTCGTTCGCTCCAGCTTCCCGCCCAGCCTTCAGTCCCCCATCAACGCGGGCGCGTTCTGCATGATCGCCGGGCTGATCCTGGTGCCGCTGGTCAGCTTCATCACCCCCAAGCCCGATCGGGCCCTGGTAGAGGACGCCTTCTCCTGCTATAACGTAAAGGTCACCGTGCGCCAGACGGAAGCCCTGGGGGATGACCAATAAGAAAGAAAAAAGCAAAAAGGAAACCATTCGTACTAGCGGACGGATGGTTTCCTTTTCATCATGAAAGAAATCTATGAAGCGGTATACAGCCGCGCGGCATCCCGATAGAGACGGGTGATGGCCTGAAGGATTTCCGGGTGGGGAAAGTCCTTATGATAGAGGATATTGATCTGCCGCACCATGCTCAGGTTTTCAATAGGCAAAGCCGTTAGCTTTCCTTTGCGCAGCTCGTCCAGGCAGGCGCTATGGGCCAGAATGGAAATGCCCATGTTCTTGCGAATCAAATCCTTGATGGTGGCGATGTTGTCCACCTCCAGCACCACGTCGAATTCGTTGATGGACATGCCAATGCTTTCCAGGTGAGAAACAAACAGGTTTTGCGTGCCGGAGCCCGGCAGCCGCAGGATCATCTTCTCTTTGCGGATATCCGTCAGCGTCACCATGCTCTTTTTCGCCAGCGGGCTCTCATTGCACACCACGCACACCAGATAATCCGTATCCAGTAGCAGGCCGTTCATGTCCCCTTCCGGGGGCTTTCCCTCCACGATGGCCAAATCCAGTTCGTACTGATCCAATTGTTCATAAAGATTTTTTATGGTATCTGTGATGATCGTTAATCTTATGCCGGTGTTGGAGGTGCTGTATTTGGCCAGAACTTCCGCGATTAGGCTGCTTTCCGCCGTGTGGGTAATGCCTACCCGGAGGGACGTCATCTGCCGCTGGGCGTCGGCCAGGGCGCGGTTCAGCTTTTCATACATGCCCTTGATCCTGCGGGCATACCGCTCCACGATTTCCCCTTCCGCCGTCAGCTTCAATTCGCTCCGGCTGCGGTAAAACAACCGGACGCCCATCTCCGTTTCCAGGCCCCGGATATGATGGCTGATGGCGGGCTGGGTCAATGAAAGGGCTTCGGCGGCCTTGGTAAAGCTGTTCTTGTCACAGATCATCAGCAGGCTTTCCATACGGGGGTCCAGCATTTTCGTCACATCCATTATAATTTATTATGAGGATCAATTGAATTATCATTTTACTTTATGTCAAAATAAGTATAACATACAATATGTTAGAATATCAAGGATTTATTTACAGAATTTTCTTTGAAAGCCCGACCGACAATCAATTCTCTAAAAAGGGGGGACGTTCTCATGCACCAGTGGATGGACGGAATCAGCAATGAGGCTTCCGTGCTGATTTCCCTGGGATTGATTCTGCTACTGGGCTTTGCCTGCACGCGGATCACCAAAAAGCTGGGCTTGCCCAATGTAAGCGCCTATATCGTATGCGGTATTCTGATCGGTCCCCACTTGATCGGCATCGTCCCCCAGCGGATCGTGGATGGCATGGGCTTTGTCAGCGATATTGCGCTGGCGTTCATCGCCTTTGGCGTGGGCCGTTTTTTCAAGAAAGAAACCATTCAGGCGACCGGCATGGCGGTGCTGATCATCACGGTGCTGGAAGCGTTATTGGCGGGGGTGCTGGTCACATTCTCCATGGTATTCATTTTTCATTTGGACTGGAACCTGTCCTTGCTCCTTGGGGCAATCGCCACCGCCACCGCCCCGGCCAGCACCGTCATGACCATCAATCAATACCACGCCCGAGGAGATTTCGTGGATTTGCTTTTGCAGGTGGTGGCGCTGGACGACGTGGTGTGCCTGCTGGTATTCAGCCTCATTTCCGCCATCGTGGTCGCCAATGACGGAACCGGGGTCACCTTTTCCGATGTGGCACTCCCCCTTGTGTGGAACATTGCGGCCATTGCTCTGGGCATTGTGTTCGCCCTGACGCTGGCAAAGCTGCTTCCTCCCAGCCGCACCAAGGACAACCGCCTGATTCTGGCGCTGGCCATGCTGCTGTGCTTAAGCGGTATCTGCGCTGCCTTTGACGTGTCTCCCCTGCTGTCCTGCATGGTATTCGGCGCGGTATTTATCAACCGCACGCGGGATAAGAAGCTGTTCAAGCAAATCAATAAATTCACGCCGCCGGTGATGATGCTGTTTTTCGTCGTATCCGGCATGAAGCTGAACCTGAGCGTGCTGGGCGCTTTCGGACTGGTGGGCGTCGGCTATTTCCTGATCCGCATCACCGGCAAATACGCGGGCGCCTGGCTGGGCTGCCTGATCACCCATCGGGATAAGCGGATCCGGCGATACCTGGGCGCTGCTTTGGTGCCCCAGGCGGGCGTGGCAATCGGCCTGGCTTATCTGTCGGAACGCATCCTGCCGCCCGCTATCGGCTCCTTGCTGGTAACGATCATTCTGGCTTCCTCCGCCATGTATGAATTGATCGGCCCGGCCAGCGCCAAAATCGCTCTGTTCCGTTCCGGCGCCATCAAGCTGGATGAAGAGCCTGTTTCTCTGCCGGATGCCCCGGACGCGGATGAACATGCGAACACGGAAGCGGACGCCTCTCCGCTGGAAGAAGCCAAGGAAAACCTATAAAAAACGGTGGACAAAAAACGCTGACCCCTCCGAATGGAAAGGCCAGCGTTTTTTCATTTCAGCTTTTCCTGCTTTTCAGTATCAGCCGAAGCAGCACGCGCAGCCCCCTGGGCGCACGAACGCAGATCACCCGCATGGACATATCCTTCCTCCTATTTTCTCACCAGCAGCAGTCCCGCCAGGATCAGGGCAGCGCCGAGCAGCGCTGCCCAGGCCCAACCGGGAACGCACAGAATAATCAATACCGCTCCGATCCCGATCAGCGCAAAGCCCGCCGCCCGGAGGAGCAGGCTCCGCCCGCCGGGATAGCATTGCACACGTACTTGGTCCTCCCCCCGCCACGGCAATGAAAATCACCTCCCGGCAACAGTCTATGCCAGGAAAAACCAGGGCATGACAAAAAAGAACTCGTCACTATAAACACAGTGACGGGTATCCGGGCGTTATTTCTGCGCCCGCATCCAGTCCAGCAGAGCGGAAACGCTTTTTTCCGGCAGGCGCAGGGAAAACTCCGGCTCCTGAATATCGCCCAGGTAATGGGCGTCGGAGGAATGGAGGACGTGCCTGTTTTCCAAAGGCTCCAGGGGGCAGGGCAAATGCCGCCACACCTCCACCGTGGTAAACGTCGGCTGATCCGGCATCATCCCCAGGTTCACCAGCAGCCCATTACTGCCCCGGTTGATGTGGGCAGGCACCGGCACGCCGCCAAAGGAGCGCACCTTTTCCGCGCACTCCTCCAGACACATATCTGTAGCCCCGATCAAAAGAGCGTCCTCCGTGTCAATGACCTGGTCATCCTCGTTCATTACCAGTTGTTCCCCAAAGAAAGCGGGCTTGTTTTTTTTCGGGGGCAAATGCTCCTTTACCAGCTTGCCAAACTCCACCGCCGTGGGCACGTCTGGAAAATACCCCAGCATATGCACTTCTTCGCTGGTGGTGATTTCCATGGCGGGCACCAGCAGCAGCCCGTAGGCATCGGCAATCTTCTGGGCGGCGGGCAGGTTCCGGGCAGCGTTGTGATCGGAAATCGCCACGATCTCCAGCCCCTTCACCACCGCCATCCCCAGGATATTCCCGGGGGTCATTTCATTGTCCCCGCAGGGAGACAGGCAGGAATGAATATGCAGATCGGCAAAGAAATTCATCTTATTCCGCCTTTTCCGGCACGCCCTTTTCCATCATCCGGCCACAGATGGCATAAGCGGACAGGGGGCTTTTGAGCACGGCCAGCCCTTCTTCAGTGGCCTTTTCCAGAATATTTTCCGGCATATCAATGCTTTCGGGCAGGATCACGCAGGCCATTTCCGCCAGGGCGGCCACGGCCACCACGTTCATATGGGTCTGTACGGTGACCCAGGCCATGCCCTCGCAGCCGTGGGCCATGACCCAGGAAAGCAAATCGCAGGTATAGCCGCAGGAAACCTCCCGGTCCTCCTCCACCTGCGGGGTCATGTTCTGGGCGTCCAGCAGGACGGCAAGCTCTGAAACCTTCATGGTTTGTTCCTCCTTGGCAGCTTTTTTACCAGTATACCACAATCCAGCAGCCTGAGCAAATATTTTTCTGGGCATAAAAAGGCTCAATGCAAAAGTTTGTGGGGGAAAGAGAAAAGGATTGATTGCTATTCCCACAAAATTTTGTATTGAACCATAAAAAAAGGAAAGAAATAGATGAATTTCCAAAAATAATTTTTCAAAACCGCTATACAACTGTCAAAACCTGTGATATAATAACCCCTGAAGACCAAGCCAATCGATCTCGCAGGTATTCCTCCCGGTTTCATTCATCGTCAGCAGACGGATGCGCAGAGCCCAGGAAATTTACCGGAACGTATCACGCGGTTTGGCGATAAAAAATCAGGAGGTTTCGTACCATGTATCAGGACAAGACCCTTACCTGCCGTGAGTGCGGCAACGAATTCGTGTTCTCCGCTTCCGAGCAGGCTTTCTACGCTGAGAAGGGCTTCCAGAATGAGCCCAGCCGCTGCCCCGCCTGCCGCGCTGCCCGTCGTCAGAACGGCGGCAACCGGAGCGAACGCCAGATGTACGAAGTGATCTGCGATGGTTGCGGCGCCACCACCCAGGTGCCCTTCCAGCCCCGCGGAGACCGGCCCGTGTACTGCCGTGAATGCTACGCCAAGAATCGTCCCCAGTATTGATTTTTGACACAAATCGCCCAGGCATTTTGCCTGGGTTTTTTCTTTTGTTTTCAAGAAGGATAAACCGCCATTCCTCCGCAGACAATACAAAAAAGGAGGAATGCGCAATGCAGATCAGAACTGACCTGGCCATGGAAAGCCGGGACATCGCCCGCAGCCCATCCGGGGTGAGCACCCGGGTTTTTCACCGGGGCCCCCTGGAAGAAATCCATGTTCGGATTGAAACGGAAGAAGCAGCCCATGCCCTGGAAAAGGATATGGGATCGTATATTACCCTGTCCCATCCTGCCCTTTCCTGGTGCTCGGCAGAGGAAAGGATGGATATGTCCCGGGCGCTGGCTGACGCGCTGAAATGGCTGCTGCCGCCCTTTGGAGATTTGCTGGTGGTGGGCCTGGGAAACCGGCATATGACGGCGGACGCCCTGGGCACCCAGGTGCTGGACAGCCTGCTGATCACCCGGCATTTGAAGGGGCTGACAGAGGACAGCCTGGATGGACGGCTGCGGGGGGTGTGCGCCATGGCGCCGGGGGTGCTGGGCGTGACGGGCATGGAGACGGCGGAGGGGATTCGGGGCATTGTGGAGCATGTGCATCCTTCCGCCGTGATTGCCATCGACGCCCTGGCTGCCCGGGAAAGCGCCCGGATCTGCACCACCATCCAGATCACGGACACTGGCATCCGGCCCGGCAGCGGGGTGGGCAATCATCGGGAGGGCCTGAACCGGGATACATTGGGGGTGCCCGTCATCGCCATTGGGGTGCCCATGGTGGTGTATGCCGCCGTGATTGCCCGGGACGCCCTGACGCTTCTGATGGAGGACATGGCGGAAAGCCCGGAGGAACACGGGCAGGCCATTGACGCCTTAGTAGATAAAATCACAAAACAGAAAATGGGTGAGCTGGTGGTCACGCCCCGGGAGGTGGATGAAATGGTGGGTAAGGTGGCCCGGATCATCGCCGACGGGCTGAACCTGGCCTTTCAGCCCCGCCTGACGGAAGAAGAAATCACCGCGCTTTCGCATGATCGCATCTGACGCTGCATATGCTATCATGAGGTGATACAGGTGGAACGGGAAAAATGGGCCTTGGTGCTGCTGGCATTCCTGGCAGCGGCCTGGATATTTCTTTGCGCAGGCGGTTTATACTTTCCTTGGGCGCTGAGCTGGGGACAGGCAGCCGTTTCCACGGAAGCGGCCCGAGACGCTTCCGACTTTTCCATGGAGGTCATCAGCGTATCCGTCCCCCGAAAACGTCAGTATCGGGTGTTCATTTATCATACCCATACCTATGAAGCCTATGAACAGGAAAAGGATGATCCTTATACACCCACGGAGACCTGGCGGACAGCGGACAACGAACACAACGTGGTGCGGGTAGGCCAAACGCTGTCCGAGCTGCTGCAAAACGCGGGCATTTATGTGACCCATGATACCACGGCTTACGAGCTGCCTCGCCTCTCCTCCGCCTACGCCCGCTCTCTGGAGGGGCTCAAGGCGGCGGCGGAAACGGGCTATGATCTATACATTGACCTGCACCGGGATTCCTATTCCAGCGGCAACGGCCCCAATACCGTTCAAGCAGACGGTCGAGAAGTGGCTCGATTCCTCTTCCTCATCGGGCAGGGCACCGGCAGCGCTTTGGATGAAAAGCCCGATTGGGAAAGCAATCAGCGCGCCGCCCAGGTGCTGTGCGATGCCCTGAACGACCAGGCGGAAGGCCTATGCCGGGGCGTCAGCTTAAAATCGGGACGGTATAATCAGCAAGCCGCCTCCCCCAGCATGCTCATTGAGGTGGGCAATAACCGAAACACTCTGGCCGAAGCCCTGGCCGCCGCTGAACCCCTGGCCCATGCCATCTGCCGGTATTTCGACAGTCTGGAATGAGATTGCTTCCTCCTGCCAAATGTGGTATACTGGGGCAGGAAAGGAAGTGGAGGGGCATGAAAAGCATATGCGTCCAGGAAATGCGCCGGGAGCACAAGGGCGCATGGGGGCCGCTGCTGTTCGTGGGCGTCGCTTTTTTGATGCTGACTTCCGTTTTCGGGGCCCTGCTCATCGTCCGTGACAAATCAGGCGCAAACAGCCAAGGGGCCCTTCTGTTTATCGGCCTGGGGCTGGCCGCCTTTATTATTTGTCTGGGCCTGTATCTTGTGCAGACGGACACCAAGCGGCTCATTCGCAAAACGCCCTTCGGCCAGGCGCTGTCGCGGCTGGGAAACCCAGAACAGATCCTGGCTGAAATCGATACAAGCGCCTTAACGTACCATGAAACCCTGGGACCCCTGACCTTGCTGGACGGGTGGATGCTTCTGCATTATCCCAACGGAGTTTGGAACGACCCCATGCGCTGGTGCGCCATGCCCATTCGGCGGTCAGACATCGGGCAAATCCAGCTGCTTCCCGATAAAAACCCCGATGATCCGGAAGAAAGGCACTTGATCCTGAAAACCCGGGACGGGGAAATATACGATTTTTACGTTTTCCAGCAAAGCGCATTGACCATCCTGAACGCCTGGCTGGAAGAACAGGAGCAAATAAAACCATGACGGAAAACAAAAGGGAGCTTCATTCCGCCGCGCCCATCGGCATGTTTGACAGCGGCGTGGGCGGCATCAGCGTGCTGAGGGAAGCGGTTCGGCTGCTGCCCAGGGAACGCTTTATTTTTTTCGGCGACACAAAAAACGCGCCCTACGGCACCAAAAGCCGGGAAGAAGTGCTCAGGCTGTCCCGGGCGGCAGTGGAAAAGCTGACAGAGGAATACGGGGCCAAAGCCATCGTGATCGCCTGCAATACCGCCACCAGCGCCGCGGCGGCTACACTGCGCATGGAGATGCCGCAGCTTCCCATCATCGCCATGGAACCGGCCCTCAAGCCCGCTTCTCTTTTGCATCACGACGGCATCGTGCTTTCCCTGGCTACTCCCGGCACCATTGCGGGAGAAAAGTATGCCCAGCTTTACGCCTTGTATGGCAAAGGAGTAAAAAGTATACCCTGCCCCGGCCTGATGGAATTTGTGGAGCGGGGCGAGCTGGATTCCCCCAGCCTGCTCAGTTATCTTGAAGCTACCCTTGCTCCCTACAGCCAGCAGAAAATAGAAGCCATCGTGCTGGGCTGCACCCATTATTCTTTCCTGAAAAAAGCGCTTCATCAGCTTTGCCCCGGCGTGCCCCTGCTGGACGGCAATGAAGGCACCGTGCGCCAGCTTCGCAGGCGGCTGGAGCAGGAAGGGCTGCTGGCCCCGGAAAACGCAGAGGGCGGCGTGGAGCTGCTCTCCTCCGGCGGAGAAAACGCCGTAAAGCAAATGCGGTTCCTGCTGGACGCGGAATAATGGAATCATCTGATTTGAATTTCCTATTCATTCGATTCCCCAGGACTGGAAATATTACCTGAAATATTCCCTGAATATGTTGATTTTTTCTTGAAAACAAGGTAAAATGAAATGGATCATTGCTGTACACAAAGGAGGGGACTGACAGGATGGAACAGAACTATGTTTTCATGACCGACAGCGACAGCGATCTGCTGTACTCCATCGCTGATGAAAAGCATATTCCTGTGGTTCATATGCCCTATACGCTGGACGGGAAAGAGTATCTGGATGATAACGGCCGGGCTGGCGTGGAGGAAAATTTCTTCCGCCGGATGCGCGCCGGCGCTACGCCGAACACTTCCCTGCTTCCCGTGGAAGCTTACCTGGAATACTTTGAGCCCATCCTGAAGGAAAAGGATCTGCTGTTCGTTTCCTTCTCTTCCCAAATGAGCTCCACCATCAACAACGTTTACGAAGCGCGGAAGCAGCTCCTGGAAAAGTATCCGGAGCGGCATTTCACCGTGGTGGACACCCTGAGCATTTCCGGGCCCATGACAGTGCTGCTGCTGAAAGCTCATGAGCTGTATGAGCAGGGCAAATCCATGGACGAGGTGGAAAGATGGCTGCTGGACAACCGGCTTCGTTCTCACGCCTGGCTGACGGTGGGCGATCTCAAATACCTGGCCCGTGGCGGACGCATTTCCTCCACCAGCGCCCTGTTTGGTTCCGTGCTGGATATCAAGCCCATCATCTGCATGGGCAAGGGCGGCAAGCTGGACCCAGTGGAAAAGGTACAGGGCCGGAAAAAGGCGCTGCAAACCATCGTGAAGCACACCGCTGAAAACATCGAGCATCCGGAAGACCAAACCCTGCTGATTCTCCAGGGTGACGTGCCCGAAGAAGCGGAGCTGCTGGCCAATATGCTGCGGCAGCACATTCCCGAAATCCGGGATATCCGCATTCAGATCATTGGCCCTGTGATCGGCGCCCACTGCGGCCCCGGCACCCTGGCCTGCTGCTTCATGGGAAAAGAACGCAAAATCTGAAAATAATCGAGTAGGAGGGGGTGATTAACCCCCGTTCTCTCACCGCACCGTGCGTACCGTTCGGTACACGGCGCGTCCAATACAAGCAGACTATGTGCTCATACGCTTCGGATAAATTATAGTATCCGGCGCGTATGAGCCTTTCATTTGATATGGCTCTTTCCACGGTTGTGGTTCCTGCCATGAACCAGTAGGCTTTCCGACTGTTGGCCGCCATTTGGGCGAAGCAGTCCGGGATGCCCAGCTTTATCAGATTTCGGTATTTGGTTCGTGGCTTCTTCCATTGTTTCGAGATGTACTGACGGAATCTCCTGCGCAGCCATCCATTCCATTCTTCCATTCGGCTTTTCATGGATGTTATCCCATAGTAATTCAGCCATCCGGTCATATACCGCTTGACATTCTTCATTACCTGTCGGACATTCTTTCCCTGGTTCCTGCGCGTCAGCTCCAGAAGCTTGTTCTTGGCTTTCAGCAGTGATTTCTGGTGTACACGGATGGACAGCCTTGCCTACGGCTGTATTCTTCCCACTGCCGGGCGGATTCGGGTCTTTCACCTTTTAGAAACGTGCGCCGCCAGTCGCACCCATAAAAACACCGTCCGGCAAAGCTCCTGCCGGGCGGTATTTGTTTGGCGTATTGTCTTTTATTCCTTCGCTGTTTCCGGCTCCTCAAAATCCGGGTCAGCCGGGGGCATATGCTGGCAGCAATAGAGGAACGCGTCCTCTCCGTTGTCTTCATAATATTTTTTGCGCAGGCCTACATATTCAAAGCCCAGAGATTGGTACAATTTCTTGGCCCGCTCGTTGCTTCTTCTCACTTCCAACGTGGCGTACACCACGCCCAGATTGGCGGCGTACTGCATCAGCGCTTCCGTGAGCTTCCGCCCGATGCCCTGGCCCCGGAATTCCTCCGATACCGCGATATTGGTGATATGGGCTTCGTCCAGCACGATCCAGGCCCCGGCAAAGCCTACGATTTTTTTTTCCAGCTCCGCCACCAGATAGCGGGCGCAGGCGTTCTGTGTCATTTCCTTCACAAAATCCTCCCGCTTCCAGGGTCGGGAAAAGGTGGCGCTTTCAATGGCATGCACCCCATCCACGTCACGCAGGGTCATGCGGCGAATGATACAGTCACTCATGCCGGTTCTCCATCAGATTCATTTTCAGGTTCCGCTGCCGCTCTGCCTGGGGCGGACGGAGATACAGGGGCTTTAGCTCCCGGTAATCCATGGCCTGCTCCCGCCGCTCCCAAGCCAGATAAGCCGCGCTGGCGGGACGCAGGAAAGAAAGGTGCAGCGGGGCAAAACGCGCTTTCTCCCCCAGGATCTCCTGAATCCTGGCCCGGTGCACCGGCATGCCGTCCCCCAGAAAAAGCATTTCTTTTCCAAAGGCGGATACCTTTTCAAGATAATCTTCCAGCTTGATGGGCTCATCCTCCAGCAGCCTTTTGAGGGTTCCGCCTTCAAAAGCCGCGCCGTATACCTGTCCCGCCCGGGCGTCCTGAATGGGGCAAATCACGCTTCTGCTGGGCATCACCCCGGCCGCCATGGCTTCCAGCGCATCCACAGCCACGCAGGGCTTGTTTTCCGCGTGGGCCAGAGCCTTGACGGTGCTGACGCCAATGCGCACGCCGGTAAAGGAACCGGGACCAACCGTAACGGCAAACACATCCGTTTGGCTGATATCCAGCCCAGTCAGGCGGAAGGCATCCTCCGTCATGGGCAGAATGGATTGGGAATGGGTAAAGGCGTTGACGGCCATGGCTTCATAGCGCAATACGCCATCCTGTATAATGGCTGCGCCCGCCACAGGCCCCGATGTATCCAGGCAAAATATAATCATTTGAGCTGATCCTCCCCAAAGGGAAATCCACCATAAGGCGTGAGCGTAATTTCCCGCGTTTCTTCGTCCACCGCCCGGATGCCCACTTTCAGCACCCGTTCCGGCACATAATCTTCCGCCCGCTGGCTCCATTCGATCAAGGCGATGCCGTCACCGTTGAGCATTTCCTCAAAGCCCATTTCCCCGATCTCATCGGGATCATGAACGCGATACCAGTCAAAATGATACAAGGGGCAGCGTCCTTCGTCATAAGCATTCAGGATGGTAAAAGAGGGGCTTGGCACCGGGCCCATGATCCCCAGTCCCCGGGCCACGCCCCGAGCAAACTCGCTTTTCCCAGCCCCCATTTCACCCTGCAAAAGAACGGTATCGCCGGGATTTAGCAATGCTGCCAGCCGGGCGCCCAGGGCCCTTGTTTCCTGCGCCGAATGCGTCGTGAACACCTTCAGACATCCTCCGAAAAAATATCGGAATTGATTATACTCCCCTCTTAAATGGATTGTCAATCAATGATTTTCCAGGACATCAAAACCCAGCTTTTCTATTTTCTGTTCTCTTTTATTGCGCACGCAAAGGAAAGCGAAGGCATAATATAAAAATGTGTGGTTTTATTTGACATTCCCGCTATAAAAGGGTACAATATTGGACGAATCTGATGAGGAGTGACTGAACCATGATCGTAACAAAATTCGGCGGCAGTTCTCTGGCCGACGCGGAACACTTTAAAAAAGTAAAAACCATTCTGGAAATGGACAGCGAACGGAAATTCGTGGTGCCCAGCGCCCCCGGCAAGCGGGGCCCCGGCGACGATAAAATCACCGACCTTTTGTACGCGGCCCATAACGCGGCTAAAGAAGGAAAAGCCTTCAAGCATCTGCTGGAACGCATCCGCGCCCGTTATGAGGAAATCGCCGGAGAACTGGGCATCCAGGCGGACTTTGAAAAAGAATTCAATGAAATCGAGCAGAGGCTCAAAAACGGGGCTTCTCCCGATTACGCGGCCAGCCGGGGCGAATACTTAAACGGCAGGCTTCTTTCCAAATATCTGAATATCCCCTTTGTGGACGCCGCCGAGGTGGTGCGCTTTACGGCGGACGGCAGGCTCATGGAGGAAGAAACCAACGCCATCATGGGCGAAAAGCTCATGAACATGCGCCGGGCCGTGATTCCCGGCTTTTACGGCGCGGATGCCGACGGCAATATCCACACCTTTTCCCGGGGCGGAAGCGACGTATCCGGCGCGCTGGTGGCCCGGGCGGTGAACGCTGATATCTATGAAAACTGGACGGACGTGACGGGCTTCCGGATGGCCGACCCCCGCATCGTGCCGGACGCCCATTATATTTCCACCCTCACCTATCGGGAGCTGCGTGAGCTTTCCTATATGGGCGCGACCGTTCTGCATGAGGACGCCGTGTTCCCCGTGCGCAAGGCCGGCATTCCCACCAATATCCGCAACACCAACGACCCCAAGCATCCCGGCACCATGATCCGGGCCAACGCGGGCCAGAACGATCTTGGTCATGTGATCACCGGCATCGCGGGCCACAAGGGCTTTTGCATCGTGTCCGTGGAAAAAGATATGATGAACGCGGAACTGGGCTTTGGCCGCCGGGTGCTGCAGGCCTTTGAGGAATACGGCGTCAATTTTGAGCATCTGCCCACTGGTATCGACACCATGTGCGTGGTGGTGCATGAAAAAGAGCTGGCTCCCCACAAGGAAGAGGTGCTGGCCCGTATCCGGGAGCTGGTAAACCCCGACAGCCTGACCGTTTCCGAGCATCTGGCCCTGATCGCCACGGTGGGCCGGGGCATGGTGCGCAATTTCGGCACAGCCGCCCGACTGTTCACCGCCATCTCCGCTCAGGGCATTTCCATCCGCACCATCGACCAGGGCTCCAGCGAGCTGAATATTATCGTCGGTGTGGACGAGGATGATTTTGAAACCGCCGTGAAGGCGATTTACGACGCCTTCGTGCGCATGTAATCAGCATATCTCGAGGGGCAGCGGTATTTTGAAGGTTTTTCCTTGCCAGAAAAAGGAGCCTTGACGGAATGCGCCGTTATTTGATATAATACCGTTATATGGTTTATCTGGTCAAAATAAAGTTTTTTTGGAGGGGTACTTATGAATTTCCAAGGGAAGGCAGTGCTTGTTTATTTAGAGGAGGACAATATCGCCCGGGCTTATTTCAGGGTTCAGCCCCTGATGACTCAGGATGGACCGCTGGGCGCGATGGAAAAGGATTATCCGGACGATGGTTTTTTGAGGATCGTACCCGATAAAAACGAACAGCATACCTTCAAAGACAGGATGCGTATGCTGTCCGGCCTTTGCCTGGTGGATTTGCGGTTCTTCCCGCTGGATGCCAACAAGATCCGCACCAATAAGAATTATTCGCCCACCCGTGGAGAAACCAACCAGTTTATCGTCTATTCCGACGCGGTGCGGGAATTGCCGGAGCGCCTGGTGTATCAGGTCGTTTCCGAGGGAGATATCAAGAGCGCTGCCACGCCCTATGTTTACATTCGCAACGGCGCCAATATTCAGGGGCCCTTCCGCCGGGAAGACGGCCAAAGCGCGGGAGACGCTACCCAGCTGCCCCCGGACAGCAGCGAACTGCATGAAGTGACGGTGAATGGCCAGGCTCTGCTGTTCTATTGGCCCAAGGAAGCGGAAAGCGCCCCCCGCGTCCAGCCGGAAAAAGCAGAAGCGCCCGCCCCCGTTCAGGAACCCGTGCCCGCCAAGGAAGAAACGTCCGCGGCAAAGCCCGCGGAAGAAGCCAAGGCAGAAGCGCCTGCTTTCGAACCTGAAAAAAATGCTTACGAACAGATCCAATCCCTGAATGAACAGCTCAGTGAAAGCGCCAACCGCTTAAAGCCCGCTTCCCCGGTAACGCCTTTGGATTTTGCCCCAGAGCAGCCCGCCCGGCCGCTCACCGGCACCAAGCTCTATCAGGCGCCCCAGCGGCAGCAAAGTCCACGCCGGGCGCACAATTCTTTAATGGAAGCGGTGGAAAACCAGCGGTACAATTCCCGCATGGATGTGAGCCGTTACGAAGCGCCTGGCGCGACCATTCCCCAGAATACCGAACTGAAAGAAGTGCATAATCCCGCCGACGTGTTTAAGCGCGCCCTGCAGGGGATGTGCCATTCTCCCGAGGATCAGCGCCAGGCGGCGGATGTGCTCCTGGCTCAGCCCGGCATGCGGCCCATGCTGGCCAAGGCCCTGGGCCGGGAAGCCAACGATCTGGCCGTAACCGCCATGCACAGCCAGCTTCAGGAGCTGGAGGCCGAGCGGCTCATGACCCTGATGCAATTGGACGACGCCAAAAAGAACCTGGCGCAAGCCCATGAACAAGCCCTGGGCAAGCTGAACATGGCGGAACAAAAGAAGCTGGATCAGCTGCATATCGCCCAGCAGACCGCCCAGAACGCCCTGGATAAGCTGAATAAAGTGATCGGTCCTCTGGAAGAAAAGCGCCAGGCGGCCGCGGAACAGCTGCGCCAGATGGAAAACAGCCTGGAGGGGCGCGCTCATTTCGTTTGCCCGCCTGTGGGCGGCACAGCAGCCAAGGAAGAATTGATCGAACGGGTGGAAAAATCCCTGAAAGCCGCGGGTTTCCTTGTGGAAGAAGGCGACGCCCTGTCCCTGCTGACGGCCTTTGCCCTGGCGGATGACAACCACAGCATGGAATTCCGTTCCGTCACCTGCGATGATGCCTGGCTGGGCCTGAACGCATTTGCCGCCGCTTTGGGCACCAAGGTGATTGAATTTGAGCCCGATTGGGAAGCCGTGGTGGTTCCGGGCGGAAACGCGCCGGTGTTCGTCAACTCCGGCCGCACCTATATGCCCCTGATTACCAACACCAGCCTGGACGTGCTGGGCGCGTCGGAAGAAAACGACGGCGGCTGGATCGTGCCCTATCCCCAGATTCCTCTTTATCCCGATCCCAGCGTGATCCCCGAAGCCCTGCCCGACTTTGCGCCCGTCAACAAGGAATGCATCCTCAAGGCCATGCTGACGGAAACGGAATTAAGCACTGAAACCAAAGCCGTGATCCTGAACGTGCGCAAGGCCCTCAGCGATCTGGGCCATCCCATTTCCATGCGGTATCTGCGCATGATCAGCCGCTTTGTGGCCGCTGTACAGAATGAACTCAAGGGCGGCGTAGCCGAGGCCATCGACCGAGCCTTCTGCCTGTATGTGGCGGCCCATATTCTGGACAGCGGTGTGGATGTGGAAGCGATCAAGCCGCATCTGTCCGCCATGCCCCGCACGCTGAAAGCATTAAAAGCATGACAGAAATCATTACCAGCCTGCAAAATCCCCAGGTGAAAACCTGGCGCAGCCTGAACAAAACCCGGTCCGCTCGTCTGGAATCCGGTCTGTTTTTAGCCGAAGGCGAGCATATGGCAGGCGAAGCCTTAAAAGAAAACAAAGCCCGGGCACTGCTGATCAGCGATAGCGCCCGGGAAAAATATCGCGCCCTTGCGGAAAATCCCAAGGGCGCTTCGGTGTATTATTTGGCGGATCATGTGATGGCGGCCCTGTGCGACGCGAAAACGCCCCAGGGGATCATCGCGGTATGCGGTTACCCCCAGGCAGAAGATACGCTGCCTTCGGATGCCGCTTTGCTGGTGGCCCTGGACGGCGTGCAGGACCCCGGCAACGTGGGCACAGTTCTTCGCACCATGGATGCGGCGGGGGTTCACGCCCTGCTGATGGATGAAAAAACCGCCGACCCTTATGGACCGAAAGCTCTCAGGGCGTCCATGGGGGGCGTGTTCAGGATCCCTGCCTTTTCCTGTTCCGATTTACCGAAACAGCTGCGTGTCCTGGCACAGAGCGGCTTTGAGATCATCGCCGGGGATTTGCGGGGTGAACCCTTCTATCAGCGAAGAAAAGCGAAAGAAAAGCTGTGCGTTGTGATCGGCAACGAGGGCCAGGGCGTTTCCCCCGCTGTGATGCGGGAAGCCACCATGCGCTTGAAGCTCCCCATGCTGGGCGGGGCGGAAAGCCTCAACGCCGCCGTAGCTGGGGCCATTATGATGTACGATTTCATCAGAGAAATCCGCTTCAGCGAGAGATGAAGCGGGGAAAGAAACCGGCATTTCTGAATCCGTGGCTGTGCCTTTCCTTCACCCTTGAATGGTAAGCCCCAACAGCGCTGAAAGGCCCACGGCTTGCTCCTGGGTGACGATCATCCCCCGGACAGCGGGCAACTCCACTGTGATGCCCGCAATATCGCAGGAGGTTACGTTCAGCCCCTGAAGGCTGGTTTCGTGGATTTCGGCGTTTTTCAGCACGCAGGAGCGCAGCGTCCAGTCCTGCCACTTGAAAGCAAAAATGCTGCATTCCTTCATCACGCACTCGGAGAACAAGACGTGCTGGGCCTTGATTTCCGAAAAGCCGGACAGATCCAGGAGGCACCCTTCAAACCGTGTGTTCATCAGAGGCGACTGGGCAAACTGCGCCCCTGTCATGCGGCACTGCCGAAAGGATACCCGCTGGAAGGTGCTTTTTTCAAACCGCATGCCGCTTACATCGCACTTTTCCAGCACGCAGTCCACAAAGATCAGCCTTTGAGGCTGACGCGAATGAAAGGCGCATTTTTCAAAATGGCATCCGGAAAACTCCAGCGTTTCCCCCGCCAGATCCGGCACATCCTCGCCGTAAAAATGGCAGCCTTCTATATCGATTCCCTCATTTAGGGCAAGGCTGACCTGATCTTCCAGCGTTTCTTCCCGCAAAGGCATAGGCAGCTTGGGCGGCAGCATGGACGCATTCCCCCTTTGTTTTTTCCCAGTATACAGGATGGACAGGATTCCCGCAAGGCTTTATTTATTTATTTGGGAGGTGGCTTATGGAAATTATTAAAACGGATCTGCTGATCGTGGGCGGCGGCCTGAGCGCTTATATGGCTGCCAGCACGCTGCTGAAAAAAAGAAAAAAGGATCAAATCATGCTGGTTTCCGCCTGCCAGGGCGGTCAGGAAGACCACGAAATCGCCGGGCTCAGCCTGCCCCGGATGAACGGCGATTCTGTGGAACAGTTTTATGAGGATACCAGGAAAGCAGGGTTTTACCAAAACGATCCCGCTCTGGTCAGATTGGTTTGTGAAGAAAGTGAAGCGGTTTTTGACCGGGCCCGGACGGTGGCGCAGTTTGCCCCGCCCGAGGAAGGCTCCCGTTTCCGGCCCTTGACAAGCAATAACGATCTAATCAAAGCCATGGAGGAATCCTTTGGCAAGCATGTGGAAAAGAGGGACGGAAGCCATTGTCTCAGGCTGCTGGTGAAGGACAGCCGGATTCAGGGCGCACTGTGCTACGACCGAATTCACAATGTATTTTTTGCCGTTTCCACCGGTACGGTGCTTCTGGCCGTGGGCGGCTATGGAGAACTGTACGGAACAAACGCGAACAATTCCGTGCGCAGCGGGGACGGGATTGGCCTGGCTTATTATGCCGGAGCAAAAATGGCTGATCTGGAATTTGTGTATTTTCCGGAAGATAGAAAGAATCAGGAAGCGGTCAGCCTGGGCGGCATTGTGATCGACAACCAGTGCCGCACCTCCGTGCCCGGTTTGCTGGCCTGCGGCGGCGCTGTGGCCGGCGTTCACGGAGCGGGGCTGCTTCCCGGAAATGCTGAAATGGCGGCGCTGGTGCTGGGCCGCCGCGCGGCGCACACCCTCATCCGGATGGATTTTGAACCGGGCGCCGATGAAGACACCCTCTTTGATTGGGTGCAGAATATGATCTTTGCCGGACATCACGATCAGCGGGAAGAAATGCGCCGTATCCGCAAGGAAATCGAACGCATTCTGAATGAATGCGCCGGGCCCGTGCGCTTCAAAGAAAAAATCGAAGAAGGGCTCCAGGCCATCGCCCACATGCAGCATGAATTCAACGACATGGATTTGTGCAGGCTGCCCCAGCTGTATGAAAAAATGCGCACGGAATGTATGCTGATCACCGCGCGGCTGATCCTGCTGTCCTCCCTGGAGCGGGAAGAAAGCAAGGGCTGCTATCAGATCGGCGTGAAAAAGCTGGTGGAGGTAACGAAAGAGCCGGAGCCCGAACTGGAAGAAACGGCGGAAAATACTTCTGACGATTCTCAGGAACAGGAAGGCGAAAGCGATGAAGCTCCAAAACCTGTTCAAGAGACGGCGTCTGCTTCCTCTGAGCCAGTGTATACCGAAACCGTTGAACTGATCGAAAAGGCCGTGAAGCCCTACCGGGTCGTCCTGCAAATGACGAATAACCTTTTGCTTCCTGAAAAAGAGGATTGGAGCGGTATGGTTCCCTGATATTCAGAAAGATTGCTGCGGCGTGCTTGCTCTTTGGCAGGCGCGTTTTTCTATTCTTCGACGTTCTTTGCGCCCTGGTTCGACGGCTGTGACAAACGCATGAATCTATCATGAATCCATCCAAACCGGATGGAGGCGGAACCGTGGACCAAATGGATTTTTATCCAGAAATGCCAAAGAGAACGCGTTCTAAGCAAAAAACGCCCGGGAAAACGCTGGAAACCGTGAGCTTCAAAGAAGCGCTCCGGCTGCTGTTCCAAAGGCTGCCGATGGCGTGCTGTTTTTTTCTGTTGAGCCTGGCGCAATGTTTTTCCGTACCCTCCCCGTTTGCCGTTTGCGCGCTTCTGGCGCTAACGAGCATGGAGGCTGACGCTGGCGGAGCGGTCTTGGGCGTGGCCGCAGGAATCGGTTTTCAAGCGCTGTGGGGACGGCCTCTGGATTGGGGGCAAGGGCTGGCCTGCCTGTGCTGCTTTCCGCTGGTCAAGCTGACCAATAAAACCGAAGGCCAGACCCTGCTGCTTGCGTTGGCCCTGTTAATCGCGCGGTCCTTGCCCATCCTGGCCGCAGCCCAGGATGGACAGGCTATCGTACTCTGCGGGGCGGGTATGGCGCTGGGCCTTGCGACGGTGCCCGCTTTTCGGCGGGTGGCGGCAATCCTGAAAGACAAAGCCTGGCGGGCAGCCCAGGACGACCTGCTCTGCCTATCGCTTCCCTTTTTGCTCTTGCTCTGCGGGGCCAGCCGCCTGTCCCTTTTCCAGATCAATCTGGGATATCTGCTTTCAGTTGCTTGCGCGCTTTCTTTTTCCTGGCTGTGCGGAGCGGCCTATGGAGTGTGCCTGGGGCTGGGCTGCGGGCTGGCGCTATTGATTGGCGGAGAAAGCGCTTTGCTGCTGGTGAACCTGTCCTTTGGCGCGCTGATGGCTGGGATCTTTCAGGGCCGTCTTCGGCCAATGACCGCCACGGTGTACTGCCTTTGCTCTTTGTCGGTGACCTATCTGATCGCTTCCGCTTTTTATCCCGCTCTGTTCGCCGCTGAAGCGGCGGCGGGACTGGGCTTTTGCCTGATTCCTAAACGATGGACGCAGAAAATCGGCGGGCGCATTCGTCAGCTGCGCTGGAATCACCCCAGGGATCACGCCTATTTGCGCATGAAAACACAGGATTGGATTTGCGCCCTTCAGCGCATCAGCGACGCGCTGCCGGAGCCGCGCATATTTCCAGCTTCTTTGGACGCTGAATGCGATTCGTTGGCCACTCAGCTGTGCGAAGGCTGCGAACGGCTGCCAATTTGCTGGCACGAAAAAGAGGCCCAAACCCGGCAGGGGATGGCTGCTCTGCTGGAACAGGGCACCGGTACAGATGATTATCTGACGGCCATCAATGCATATTTTTCTCTTTGCCCCCGCATTTCCCGTTTGCCCGACCTGCTGATCCGCGTGAACGAGGAACGGCGCAAACGCGTCCAGATGCGCATATGCGCAGAGTATGAACGGGAAATGCTGCAAACGCACTTGACCGCCCTTTCGCAGTCTGCCCGGAATATTTTCTTTGACGGCACAAACCCCGACGAACAGGAAGGACAATGGTTTCTTGAAACGGAGGAAGCGCTGCAGGCCCTGCGCTATCCCGGACAGACGGCCTTTGTGAAACGGATTGACGGCAGAATGATGGTCTGCGTCTGGCGTGATCCACTGTCGCTTCCCGCCCCTGTTGGGAAAGAACTGGCCAATGAAATCAGCCTGCACCTGGGCGTTCATATGACGGTTACAGATCAGGATCAAGGCAGGGTCATTCTGGAGGAAGAGCCGCCCCTGACCTTGGTAACGGGAACAGCCACTGCTTGCGCGGTAAACAGGGAGGAAAAGGGAGAAGATAAACCCGACAACGGCGACGCCGTTTTGACCCGGTCGCTTTCCGGCGGAAGGCAATTGCTGGCCCTCAGCGACGGCATGGGCCATGGAGCGGACGCCCAGGAGGAAAGCCGGAAAACCCTGGATCTGCTCTCCCTCTGCCTGGAAGCGGGCTATACCCGGAGCCAGGCCATGACCGCCGTGAACGGCGCGATGCTGTCCGCCGCGGGAGGAGAAAAATTTGCCACCGTCGATCTATGCCTGGTGGATCTTTGGACAGGAGAGGCAGTCATGAATAAGCTGGGGGCATGCTGCTCCTTTCTGCTGCAAGGGCAAAAGGCAAAAACCATCGAAGGCGCGGCGCTTCCCCTGGGAATCATTGAGCATGTGATGCCTATGGAGCATACCTTCAAATTGAGCGAAGGGGACGTGGTGCTTTTGCTCAGCGATGGGATCACGGATGCCTTTCCGGAAGAACAGGATATCATGAATCTTCTGGCCCGCTGCCGGGAACTGCTCCCCCAGCGCATAGCGGATACCGTGCTTCGGGAAGCGCTGATGCGCCAGGACGGCCTGCCCAACGACGATATGACCGTGCTTTGCGCCCGCGTCACAGCGCGAAACAAAAGGTGGTAAAGTTAATTTGTAAAAACCGGGTCAATGCAAAAATTTGTGTGGGGAACCGCTCTTTGGATACCAAAGAGCGGTTCCCCACAGTTCCGCGGGCTCAAACGGCGCGGCTATCCGCAACCTCAATAGTCGCAACTATCCGCAACTTCAATAGTCGCAACTGTCCTTCATGGGCAGATTGCTCCTTTTCTGTTGATCTCAGCGCGGACAGAACATCCGCCACCGGCGGCTGTCCGCGCTTCGTTCCCCTCTGAGAAAGCAATCAAGGAATTGACAGACGGTATTCTTCTTTTTCCTATGCTTTATGCGGGAAAGAGACATGGATGGCTTACGTTCCCGCTTGTTGGGTCTATCCTCGATTTTGGAATGTCAGTGCATTGCTTTCAGCGATTTGCATTGTTACGACATGATGCCTTTCCCGGTTCGGTGCTCCCGGTGCTATGGCCTCAGCTGACTCCTAGTCAAGAGCTTTTTCGCACTTGTTTTCGCACGCTGACCGGGCCACCCGAGGTAAGTCACAATTCTTTCGCCTCACAACCTCCGGATTTACTGCTTCGGTTTTACGTTTACCCTTTTGCCTTCGGATTGTTAGGCTCCTTACCCACTGTTTAGCCTCATACCCGTTTCTGTTCGTAGGCTATCTGGCTTTGCTGCTCCGCTTCCTCTCCTCCTGCCATTTTTGACAGCAGCTTGCGGTTCGCTACACTTGTCGGTAAATACCCGTGTCGGGACTTCCACCCGCTAGAATCGTGCCATGCCCGGCACACCCAAAAAGGCCGCCGTGATTTCTCACAGCGGCCAATGCTTATTCCATTGAGAATACGATGCCTTTCAGCAAATTACTTGTTGTTGAAGGTATCGCACAGGGCCTGCCAGGTGGGCATGCCAGCTTCGATCAGTTCAGCGGGAGTGGAGCCGCCCAGGGACCACAGCAGGCTGGAGCCCAGCACGTCGTTCTGGGTGCCCAGGTAGGTCACCTTGTTGATGCGGCAGTGTTCGGGCTGACGCAGCATGGCATAGGTTTCGTCCACAGCGCGGTCATCAGTGTAGTTGTACTTGTTGCCGATCCAAGCATCGTCATCGTCATAGCCGGGAGTAGGATTGCTCCACAGGTCATAGATGAAGG
>ODAI014634232.1_pt1 | contig 22901 bp, 22 predicted proteins | sample 1539321 | NCBI WGS metagenome assembly ODAI01 (sample SAMN02144231, study PRJEB22623) | gut metagenome | biome: sheep rumen | host: Ovis aries | place: New Zealand | reverse complement strand
TTCCGCGCCGAAGCACAGTGCCGGCAGCGAGTTGTTCACGCGCGGCATCTCCACCTTCTCCTCCTTTATCATGGAATAGACCTCGCGGAACTCCCCAATTTCCTTACTGTACCTATCGCTCCGGATAAGGCCCACCACCTCCTCTGGCTTCATCCAGTTGGTAGTCACCTTCCCCTTCGATGGTTTCAGTATAGTGATTTTCATGATTGACAATGCCTTTACACTCATTAATCTACCATCGCCCCAAAACGTTATAACTCGAATTCAGACTTATGTGGCAGTATTTTATTAAATGCGTGACATATCTTTTCTATGCACATGTCATTTTCTGTATTTACTGGAGAGTCGTTCAAGCAAACTTGAGGATATTGTTGGCTTTCAATAGCAAAGACAATTTTATCGATGCTGTTGGGGCTTATTTCAAATTGTTTACCCCGTTTTTCATCACGAATAGGCGCAAATACCCCTTTTGCTTGATTCCAAGCGCATAAAAGGTATTGGTTTACTTGTTCATCACTACGGAACTTGCTTTTGCTTGTGTTGTCCATAATTTCACCGCACCTATCCCATAACTCTTGTAAAGATGATTTTAAATGTGGATTAGGAACATGTTCATATATCCTTACAGGTAATGTCCTATTTGCCAAATAACACAAAATGTTTTGCCTAACCCGTTTTGCACCTAATTCCTTTAGGTTAAACCATTTACTTCTGTTTTCCCAAATTGATTTTTTTATATAGAAACATCTATTTACAACGCAATAGTCATTATATAAGAACCTGCCCCAGTTATTATAGCCCAAATACCTTGGGTATCGCAAATCTGCGGAAAGAACCGGACTCCCTTCCCTAAAATAGAAGTTTTCTCTTATTGGCTGTAATAAATACGTGTCATCGTTAAAAAGGACAAAATGCTCTTCTAAAGAAGACAGTCTGTGCAAGTTAAGTTCTATTACATTAGAACTGAATGTTGGTAGATATTTAGACGGAATGTAGTCCTTGTGATTCACAAGGTTTAGTTTAGGGTGGTCTTCATTTAACCAAACGGGCTTTTGTCCGCATGTCACAAAGTGGATCTTATTTACCCAAGGTGCATTTACTTCAACTCCGCGAAACCAATATTTTAACAACTCGGAATCCGATCTAAACCTACATTCTGCATTTGCCTCAACTGACGATTTTACGTTATTTATTTCATATTTTTGCTTTTCTGCAATCCACACAGGGTCAGAATCATCAACCCATGTGACAACAAAGTCTATTTTAACATCCATTTTTGCTTATCTTTTAATCCAATTAAGGCTTGGTATCTTAAATAATAAATTTGCTTGTATAGGGAATCTTAGTGATGCACCATGTCAAAAGCATAGAAAAGATAAATGTTATTATAGATAAAACAGGTACGCCTAGTTCTACTCCTATGGTATTTGAATCGATTCTTAGAAAGTCTTGAAAGAATTGCCTAAAGAGTATATGTATAAGATAAACTCCAAAAGTAAGATTGGAGATTCTAGATATAAGGGGAGAATACTTGGATTTGTAGTTCTTGAACCTGTGATTTATAAGTAAATATATTGCAACTGCTTCGGCAAGAGTAAATATGGAAAGATTATTATAGAAGAATGTATCTGCGAAACTATTGTGAAAAGATTTGAGGTGGGTGAATAAGATGACGCAAGTCAAACTAATTAAACCAAGAATATATATCGTCCTGCGAAAGGAGGAATTAAAGTGTCTATTCTTTAGATAATGCCCAAGCATGAAGTATCCTGTGTAACCCCAAGCAATCTTTATATTCATCTTCTCATAAAAGCCACTTAACAGTTGAGAAAAGTTTATGTCCAAAATGTCAAGTACTTGGAATAAACAAGGAAAAACAAAAGTCGTGAAAAAGGCAAGTATCAAAAAATACTCTTCAATCCTCTTGCTGACGGCTATGGTCTTCATAATTGGTGCGGCTATATATAAACCAAGTAACATTTTCAGAAACCAGAAATGAAAAGGTCCCTTTACCAGACTGCTAAACAAGCCTCCCAGTGACATGTTGTTGCCTTGCCGTATGATGTCGTAGAGTAGGTATATCGATGACCAAAAGAGAAAAGCACATGTAATACGTAGAATGTTTTTAGTGTACAGTTTATTTATGCTTAGTTCTTTGTTAGAGTCGAGGAATAAGGCTCCTGAGATCATGACGAAAATAGGAACACCCCATCGCACCATTGAGTCGTATATGTTTCTTATCTCCCATTCAGTAGATGGAAAGGATATATAAAACCTTTGAGAAGAGAAGTGTAGCCATACAACAGCAAATATAGCAATGATTCTCAAAATGTCAAATGCTATAATTCTCTGTCCTTCCATTCTGTTAGATTGCTCCATTGGGGTTGTGCTTATTGCAAATGCTTAAATCTAATACATCATTTCATTGACACAAGCCATAGGTGTCTTTGCATTTCTATTCTTTTATTGTATAGTCATCAAAGAGAAACAAAATTACTTTTCTCATGGTAATGTGTCCAATACTATACGTTTTACATATTAGGATTTCCTTTTGAACATATATATAACATCTTTCAACTGATTCATCTTGAACACGTACGCAATACCTAAATAAAAAGACGAGCCGACAATTCCTCCTAATATGAGTTGAAGCCAAAGATTCGGAAGAATCTGAGTTATGCCCCATGATATAAGAAAAGTTGCCAATGACAAAAAGTATATGGGGGCAAGGTCTTTTATTTGAGACCACAAGCCGCAGTTGATGAGGGTTCCGGTATAGTGGGTGTTAATGACAAGGGCTATGAAACTGGCAAAAATACGACCAATACAGAATACTATGAGACCCAATGGCAATGTAACTGCCAATATTAATACCCCAACGATTTTTTTTATAACTTCAAGTTTCAAAAACAGGTCACTCCTGCCCTTAACATGTAATAGGTTAAGGTTTATTATCTGAATAGGGGTCAGCATACCAGAGAAGCATAATAACTGAAGCAAGATAATACATGCTTCCCATTTTGCAGATATCATTATTATTATGAGTGGACGTGCGAGACCTGCAAGAAGCATCATAATAGGGAAAATAACAAATGCAGAGTCTTTAAGCATGCGTCTATAACTATTTGCAAGAAATTCATCATTGTCTTGCATCTTGGTCAATACTGGAAAAGTGACACCAGATAGAATTCCTGTTGCTTGCTGAGAGGGTAATTTGGCATATCCAAGGGAACGATTATAAATACCCAAGTCAGCAGGCGAATAGAATTTACCAATGAAAATAGGAGTTATGTTATTGTATAAAGTATCAATTAACTGTGAAGCCATTAATTTATTGCCAAATCCCCATAAGTATTTAAATGAATCTTTTGACCACCCTGTTTTGGGATACCAGCGTACGACATAGAACTTAATGCCAAGTCCCAGAATTCCTGACAACATAGCAGAAATGGTAAGGGACCATACTCCATATCCGTAGAATGCCATTACAATACCCACAATACCTGTAACAATCTTACATGTAACACCGATTTTTGCTGGCGTCTTGAAATCCAGCCGACGGGTAAGTATGATATTTTGAGGTGTCCCCATGGGACCATATATAAAACCCAAAGCAGTGACTCTAATTAGCGGTTTAAGAACAGGCGTATTATAGAAATCTGCTATCCATGGCGATGCAATAAACAGAAGTATATATGCAATAATGCCAACCGTTGTACTATAATAGAAGGCTGTAGAAAGATCTTCTTCTGTTAATTCTGGTTTCCTTACCATCGCTGTTCCGAAACCCGCGCCCGCAAATATGCCTGCAACGGCTAAGAACACAGCAGGTAAGGCAGTGATACCGTAATCGCTTGGAGACAGTAGTCGGGCCATGAATATTCCTATGATAAATTGAATACCATAGTTAGAGAACTGTTCTGCGAACTTCCAGTATAGTCCTTTCTTAGTCTGTTGTTTTAAACTTTGTTCTGCCATTTCTTGTTTGTTATCCTTAAACCATCTAAATACAAATAACGCCCCCACTATATTAAACGTGGTGTTAAATGGTACAAAAGATCGTATCCTATCTTAACTTCTTCCTATATTTCAAACTCGTTTGATTCCCAATAGAGCAACAAAACATTTAGTAATATTTTTCAATATCTTAGCGAATGGGGACTTCGCTTTTTGGCAATGTTTTATATAAGCAAACAGATTCTTAATCCCGTTTTTCGACAATTTGTGCATTCTGTAAGGTGGGATAACAAATTCATTGTAAAATTTATCCAGCCAGTAAGAGTAAGCATCTTTAATGTCATCATCGGTGGGATTATATTTATAAAGATCCTCATAGCAATCCAGCCTGACATATGCACCTTCAATAGGAGATAGTTTTGACCACGCCCCTCCGTCATTTTTTCTATATACACTCATGTAATCGGCAAAACACCAGCCTCTGCCTAGTTTCAATAAATGATAATGAGAAATAAAATCTCTACGTCCATATTTATAAGGAGGCCATACAATTGAGTCGTAAACAGACTTTCTAAAACAAAGAGTCAGTGTGGAAGTGAATCTTGTACGAAAATTTTCTGAATTCGTAACTTCTAATCCTTCCACATTAGGATGTTCGTCAAATGCTTTTCCAACAAAATCATCTGTCCAGATATCTGTATTCTCATAGTAAATTTTAAAGCGGTGGCAACAACAACTGTAATCTTCATGCTCTTCTAAAAAGTCAATTTGTTTCTGAAGTTTCTGGGAATGAGTCCAATAGTCATCGCCTTCACATAATGCTACATATTTTGCACAGTCATGCCATTTCGAGATATACTCCAGTTTCCGTAATTTCGTTGACAAATTACTAAAATGGTTGTACTTAAGAAAATATACCGCAAAATAACAATTATGATTTGTCTTGTGCTTTGCGAATGTCATAACATAGTCATCGGTCTCTTCATTCTTAACTATAGAATTGTTGCCAAGTTCAAAATTCTTTCTCAAGTACTCCCTTATGACCTCTTTTTCTCCATCCGTACTCGCATCGTCAATGATGGTGCATACGAACGGAAACGTTGTCTCCTGCATTGTGAAGCCATTCAAAGCATCTTCGATATATTTAGCATGATTAAATGTCATGCAGCGGACGCAAACCAAGAACTTTTCGGGTATATCTTTTTCCATATCTATTATATGATGGATTAAACATTCTCAATTTAGTTAAGTTTTTGGAAAATGTGTTTCTAAACACATGATTTTTTGTCTTTGTGCTTCTTTGCCAAAAGATAACCTAAGAACAGGTCGATGTCTTCCTTTTCGGTTATCTTGATGTTCGTGTGGCTACCTTTTGAGAAATATATGGGTATCCCCAACTCTGCCATAAAGGCTGGGGTGTGATGTTCCTCAACATAATCAAACATTTTTTTCTCTTCGACCTGTCTATATATGTCTGTAATCTCCTTATAAAGGAATGATTGAGGAGCCGATAATGTCATAAATGTATCTCTATTAATTGCTTCCTTTGCACAATCTCCATCATTTGTGCCATAAAGAAGATACGAGTAACTTGCAGAGATTGCGTTGCCTTTTTCTTTGCAAACACGAATGTTGTCTGTAATGATTTCTTCCGAAAGGAAAGGAGATGCCGCCCAGTGAATCATTACAACATCATCCGAGCGGGCAATACCTTTAAGACCTGCCACACCATTCATGATGGAACGCTCATATTCAGAACCGCCTTTTACTATCTTCATGACTTTGGTAATACCATACTTATCTGCAATGCCCTGCAAATGATCTTGGAAACCGTCAACGCAAACCAATTCAATAGCATCTATATTAGGATGGTTTTGGAAATGTTCCATTGTATAAGCTATAACTGGTTTACCCAATACCTCAACAAACTGTTTGGGGACAGAGGCTCCCAAACGGCTTCCTACTCCTCCTGCAATAATGATTACATAATTCATCTTTTTATTGTTTAAATACTTTCTGCAATGATTTGACGAGCCATTAATAAATCATCCACTGTGTCAACTTCTGCCCATGCTTTACCGGCAATATCTTCGGCAAATAATTGGAAATCATGGAACATGATCAGTTGAACCAGAGAATCCTCGACGAACTGATCGTACATATTATTATGAATCATATTGTCTATCTCTTCTTTCAATAGCCGAGAAGAAACAGCATCAAGCTTGGTCATGCAGCAATACTTTGCATCAAAATGTTCTAGTTTGTTACTCATCACAAGAATATTCTGGTCTTTGATGACCGCATTGTAGGAACCGGGTTTCACACGAGAACTATCAACCAGTACATAGGGATAGTCTGTTGATTTAACCAAATGGTTCTTAACAATTATATCGGAGAAAACGACGTCTCCATGGACGATGACAACATTCTCTCTTTCCAGATACTCACGTGCGAACCAAACAGAAGAAATAGAATTAGTGACTTCGTAGAATGGATTGACTACAAACTTGCAATTATCTTCTGATAACTCTTGTCGTATTGTTTCAGCAAGATAACCAATAACAACTACTATTTCTGCATTCTTGTCATATTGTCGAATGCTACGCACCATGCGTTGGAGTACAGTTGTATGCTCATCGAGACGAAAAGAGGTTTTTGGATATTTCAAAGTGAGCGGCTGTAGATTACGCCCCTTACCTGCTGCGAGTATTATATATGTATTCATATTTCTGTTCCTTTCTTATTAATGGTTAATAATATCTCCAGTGTATCCCTCGAACATATCGATGTTTACACCTTGTTCCTTATACATCTCCAGCGCCATGACGCTATAGTCTTTAGCGTATGTGTACCAACGAGTTTTGTGAGGTTCTGGATCTTGCCCCTTTGATTCCTTTAACATACTCCAATGCATATAGAACCATCCGGAAATGGCGATGTATGCATAGAAGTGTCTTTTCTGAACAGGGGTAGGTTCTCGTCTATAATATGTAAACAATATCCTGTTCACCTCTTCTACAGTATGAATACCGCCCGCAATATAGGAACCAATATCAAAACCAGGATCTCCGTATCCACCATATTCCCAATCAGACAAATAAATCTCTTCTTTGTTAATTAAGAAATTGACATCACGTGCATCTCCGTGGGTATAGCATTGACGAATGCCATCTGTCTGAGCCATACGATACAATCTGTATATGCAGTCTCTTAGATTCTCGAAGTTCTCAAAATGGCCATAAGCCTCGGGTGCCGTTTTGGATTTAATTTCCTCGGCTTTCTTTATGACATCGAAATTCCATCTGACTCGACAAGGGGCCTCATGTAGTTTACGCATGAGCATTACGCCCCTTACCATGTCATTCAGGTTGTGGTAATCGTAATCATAATGTTCGATATAACGAGCTATTTTCCATCCAGTCTCAACATCCATGGCAATAACGGTTGTGTCGATTCCTACATCTTCCACAACTTTTTGCATGATGGTCTCACGGCCTCGTTCAACTAATATCTCAGAACCAAGACCAGGGTGACGATAAATGTATTTTCCACCATTCAAGCGAAACGAAAGGACAATGTTAGTCATACCAGCTTGCACGGGCACTAGATCTTCTATATCTTCCTCCTTACAAAAGAAAACTTTTTTTATATTGGAGAGAACCAGATGGCGTATATCTTCAGTGAAAACGCCGCCTGTTGTTTGAATACTTTTCATTTTACTACTCATAATTTAATATTAATTTTAGAAATAACTGATGGACTAGGAAATAGAAAAATGTTTCTTTATCTCCAAAACTAAATATGTAGATATCCATCAGATACAATATAAGTGACAAAAAGCAATAGAGCAGGTGTCGATTTTTATATATTTTCGGAAAAGTGTTGTGGGTGTCAGCCGTAGCTAACATCTCCAACACTTTGGTTTATAGTAATACTTAATTAAACTGTGTTTACAACAGCTTTTCTAAAGCAACTTTATATGGCACATCCGGATCATAATTTGCGTTAGAATGCCATACCCCCCTCTTTTCTATAGGAGGAAATTCCATATAATCGCCATATATGGTTTTAAGGAGTCTATCGTAACCTATTGGAACGGGAAATTCAAACCCCTCAAATTCCATATTAATAGAATCTCGGAAATCTTCAACCCAGAAAGTACTGGCCTCTAGACCATAATGCTGAGAAACACCTTGCCAAACTTTATCTGAAGGTGGTACACTACGAGCCAACTCATTGATTTTTTCATAAGTCTTAAGTGGGTCTAAGCCTTTGTAATTTTTAACTCGTTCTTTGTCCCGTTCAGATAAATGCGGATTTGTCAAACGCATATAGGTACCATTTTCCATAATGAGATCATACATTTCCTTATATAAAGAAATAGCGTATTCTTGATCTTTGGGTACATAATCTACTACTGAAATCCCGAGACTTATGCCTTGATTAAATCCTTGATATTTAAATGGACCATCGATATATGATGTTTCCGAATTGCGAAGACGTATAGTTGTCATAACACTAGTTGGGTCAGTATATGGTGTCTGTAAAAAATATGGATGAGAAAATTCATCAGCAAGTTCCATTAATCTGTCATAATCTTCTCGCATCATACAGCAATCCACATCATCATCCCATGGAATAAAACCATGGTGCCGTACGCAACCTAGCATTGTTCCAAAAAAACAATACCATTTTAAGTTATGCTTGTCACATACCCGGCCAAATTCACGTAAGAGGTCAATGCTAACAGCCCATAATTTTTTACGTGTGTTATCTACTTTAAAACCGTTTCGCACTTCTTCTTTAAAAAAATCTGGAGTAAAAAGTCCCTCTTTTACAAATCTTTCACATTCTGTCATAATTGTTTGATATTATAATTTATAAATAGTCTGTATATGGTTTGTCTGGATCAAAAATTACATTTCCATGCCATTCTCCTCGTTGATTAATAGGAGGTAATTTCATATAATTGGGATAGATTGTATTCAATATCCTGTCATAGCCTTTGGGTATAGGAAATTGAAAACCTTCAAATTCATGATATTCAATACCATCAAAGTCTTTCTTTTGGAACACATTTCTTTCGAGACTATATAAGGTCAAAGAAGATACTGATAAAAGATCTGATTTTGTGTTGTTAAATTGTGTTGAAATACGTTGAATTTCCTCATAATTATCCAGAGGATTTCTTCCAGAATAACTGGCAATTCTTTCTTTCTCGCTTTGTGAGGGATTAGGCTGAGATTTCCTCATATAATTGGAGTTGTCTGTAGCTAGTTCTGAAATAGCCTTGTATCTTTCTTCAGCCCCATCCCATACAAACTTATCTAGAGGATATATATCCAACATCATCCCCCAATTTATTCTTTGATATTGAAAATTAGTTGTCAACCCTGTCGTGTTGGAGTTTCTTATCTTCGCATATGAATAGAAATATCCTTCATCTGTATACGGAGTTTGTAGGAAATACGGCTTCTGAAATTCTTTTTTTAACAATAGAAGTTTTTCATAATCATCTCGTAACATCCCAACGTCTACATCATCATCCCATGGAATAAATCCTCCATGACGAACTGCACCAAGCAATGAACCAAACATTAAATAATATTTTAGTTGGTGTTTTCTGCATACTCTATCAAACTCATGGAGCAGATCCAATTCGACAGCCCATATTTTTTTACGCTTTTCATCAACTAAAAAATCGCAAATTGTCTCTTTTTTCAGGTAATCCTGAGTTATGAGCCCCTTTTTTAAAATTCTTTCGATTTCTGTCATTTTCAAATTTCTATTTTCCCTAAAAATATACGGGTATATTTATGATCCAACAAAAATATAAAAAAAACGCAAATGCATAATGTTAATATCGCCACTGCCACAAATAGACCTATTGCACCAGCAAATGTATTAATAAACCAAACTTGCTTAACAAATTTTATAACTCCATCCATTGCAAAAAAGTGGAAACCGTATATAAACCCAGACCAAATACCTAAAAATGATAGGATCTTGTGTTTATTTATTTTCTTTGATATTTCAAATATCCATGAAACGCCTAAAACAGCTAACAGAAAATAGAGAGGAATCTGCAATAGCTCTATACGGAAATTGAATCCGATACCAGGAATATTAATATTGGCAAAACGTAAAACGATGATAATTAATGGATATAGCCATCCTACCAATGTTGCTCTTCCTTCGAGTAGTTGGTTCCTTTTTATGAAATGTCCTATCATGATAAATGGAATAAATGCCAAACTTTGCTTGAAATAACAGTAATTAGGAAAATCTATAACGCTTAAGGCTATCCCTATAACACATAATAATAGTGCTATTGATACTACTAAATACTGCTTGTACGCGAAATGATTCAAGAACCAATAAATTTCCTTAGCAAAGAATAATGCGGGGAAAAACCAAAACAGACCTCTCCAAAATAATAGGAAATTAAGATTAAACATTTGAAAAACTAACAACTTGCCAGAAACTATAGATTCTAATGTCAAACATAGAAAACATATCGAAACAGCTGGCAAGAGTGTTGTTTTTACATTAGAAATCAGATGTTTCCAAAATGGTTTGGAATGATTTGAGCAAAAACCTGTTATAATAAAGAAACCTGGCATAAAAAAAGGAATATACCAATAATCATAAAGCTTTATGGTATCCATATAAGGAATGGCAGAATCTATTCCCCCTAATTTTACGTGGTTGGGAATATGTCCCAAAACGACGATTAATATTAATAAACCTTTCGCGACATCAATAAATGCAATTCTGTTTTTCATTTATTTGTTATTCACATACAAACATACTAAATAATTTCACCACCGTTAATCTTAAATTCGGTAGCTGTCAACATAGATGAATAGTCAGAAAGCAGGTAAATAATACCAGGAACAATATCATCAGCTTCCGTCATACGACCCAATGGTAAAGCAGCAGACGCTTCCTCGCGTAATTCATCTTCTGTCATACCTTGTGATCTTCTCAACGCAAGTTCGCCGTCTGTAGGTGTCCAACCCATAACTAGATAGTTGCAACGTATATGATCGCAAGCATAGTGTTTGCCAATGTGATTTGAGAGCGTAAAGAGGGCACCCTTGGCACATGCGTATGCTGTACGGTCTTTGTTTCCACGAGTATGGTGAGTAGAACCTACAAGTACAATAGAACCACCTCCAGAACGTTGCATGAGTTGAACTGCAGCCTGTGAAGCGAAGAAAGCCGCCTTAATGTCAATTGCAAACACTTCGTCAAAATGTTCCTCTGTTGCCTCGGTGAGTGCAGCAGCAGGGGTGACCCCGGCATAATTCACATAACCATCAAGACAACCATATTTGTCCTCAGCATATTTAAAGAGATCACGAATTTCTGCTACATTGTGCAAATCGGTCTTCTTAAAACTGATTTCACCATTGAAGTCCTTAGCGTCCTCAATAATCTGGTTGGCACTCGCACTGTCACGTCCAGAAATAATAACCTTGGCTCCAGATGCAGCACACTTGAGGGCAAGTTGACGTCCAACACCCTTAGTACCACCAGAGATGACAATCACCTTGTTCTTGAGCATCTGTGAGGATGTGTAAAATTTATTCTCAAACTCACTGTTGAGTGAAGGTAGAACAAGGTTTTCTCCAGATGGAGTGAACACTTTGAGGCGGTTCTGGAAATCCTTAATTGTAGTCTTTAGTTCTGATTCGTTCTTACAATGCATAAAGACACGCAGGAAAACCTGTCGTTCAGTACCCTGCATCTGGTCTGTTACCTCATCGCCAACCTCAAAACGCTGAATGGCGAAATCAACAGAAGGATGATTCTTTATATAATCCAGACCACTAATCTGACTAATCATACCTGGCTTAAGTAAGAACCAAACCACTGCAGCACTCTGACCATGCATTTTTGGGTCATTGAGTTCATCAAGGTCATAATATGCCATAGAGCCAGTAAGTGCAAAGTTGATAAGCATCTTGCGCTGGTCGAAACCATTAACACCCATCAAGGTGAGATGGAAGCCACCACCCTGCAAACGGAAGCCTGGGTCATAAACATAGAAATGACCATTCTCGTAAAATGCAGAAACATAAAGAATACCATTCTCTACTCCGAGCCCCTTGAGCATATTGATATACTTTGGATGCTCTGTCTGCATGAACTTATCGTAATACTGAGAAGGGAACACATCACCCAAGCAAATAGGAGTTGCACTGGTATCTGTACGGAGGGTATAACGGTCCGAAAGTGTAGAAAGATAAATCTTACCATCAACAATGGTGTAATAGATGCTGACATCACTACACTCCATGTAGCGCTCAATAAGAACAGTCTCTGTACGGGATTCAGCCTTCGCACGTGCTACAGCATCATCCAATTCACTACGATGTCTCACAAGGGTGATGCCTTTGCCAGAGTTGCTGTCTGCAGGTTTTACGATGACAGGGTATTCAATCGAATTTTTGTTTTCAAGGGAATATTCAGGAATTCCCTCAATACCATATTCTGCACATGTCTGTTTGAAAAGACGTTTGTTGTTGAAAACAGCAGCCGTTTTTGCATTAGCATAACATGGCAGGCCGAGTTTCTCGCAGACCTGTTGATAGGGTTGAACCAGTACATCTGCGATACCTACCATAACGCCATCAACTTTCTCTTTGCGAGCCATCTCACAAATAGCATCAACATCCATACCATTGATGTCATAGCTGATGTCAGCTACCTTCTTGGCTGGTGCATTGCTATCATAGTCCGTTACAATGGTGGTAACACCCATTTCTTGTGCAACCTTAACAAGGTTGGCTGTTTCTGGGTTAGCTCCCAAAATCAGCAGTTTCTTACCTTTAATATCCGTAGCCATATTATTCTTATTTATTTAGTTTTGTTTTTAAATTTCAATTCCTTCTCCCATAGTAAAGAGTTTATATGCCTGATTAGGCAGTTGCTGCTCTAACAACTCTTTCCAAAGCCCAGGATGACCGCCATGCGAAGCAAACATACCGAAATGACAAGGTACTGTCAGTTTGGGCTTTAAAGCTGCTGTCAAATCAACATTCTCCTGCTCGTTCAAATTACCGTAAGCACCATTGATGGGCGCAATCAGCACATCAAGAGCACCTGCTTTTAGATACTCATCCTTCCAGTCTAAATGCAGTGAAGTATCACCAGCTTCAAGTATGTTTTTGTCATCCACGGTAATCAGTGGCGCAACTTCAAGAGGAGCACCCTTGCCGTGGTCACTGTGGACAAAGGCTATCTTATAGCCAGCACACTCACAATTATCTCCTGGCCTTACGAAAGTAGTACGGACTTTATCTATTTTTAAGCGCTCCACATCCTCTTTACAGTCGAAAGCACAGTATAAATGCGAGTGTCCATTAGCCATCAACTGTGGTATGGCGTCAACGTCAAAATGGTCGCGATGGAAATGGGTGGCAATAACTACATCAAGTTCCAGTTCTGACGGATCAATAACCTGAGGCATCAAACGATGATAGCCTACATGACCCTCAACAGGTTCAACGCACTCGGAGAGATATAAATCAATTCCCAACATTCTCCCGCTTGCACTCTTAATCACAAAGCCTGCCTGCCCAAGCCAAAAGAGCCATGTCTTGCCTAACGGTGCATTAAGAATAGAATCCTTTACTGATCTCATATGCTTCTTTCAAATATAGTTTCAATGCTTTTTTTCTTTGTTCCTGTGTGGTTGAGATGGTGAAAATATTCTTTTCTTCCACCCCATAGTCATACAACTTTTTTTTGATGTTTGCTATCTGTGCAGGATCAATAAGCGCTATGATAAGTGCATCATATTCTACGTCACATATATGTTCTATTGCATCCACATCCATGCAGCATCGCCGATATTCCCAATAATCTTCGTCAATCCAAGTTGTGATTGTACATCGATTCTCGTTCTTCAATCTTCGTACTAATTGCTGTCCAAAAGTTCCTGCACCATATATTGCCAGTTTCTTACCTGCAAAATTTTCTGCAAAAGGGAAATGGACGAGCTCGTTATCATTTTTTATTGTACCTCCTGAACGTATAATAAACGTACTGAGAATCAAATCCTCCGTTTGTCGAAACAATTCATATTGTTCTGGCCATTCTTTAAGCAAATTCTTCATATAATCATGAAGGTACATCACTTTTAGGTATTCATTGTTGTGATTGGTTGCTGTTTTAAGCATTGAATCTTCACGCTGTCGATAATGATATGCACAATTGTCTGTAATAACAATCTTCTTGCTTGCCATAATAGCAGGATAGGTCGTTGCCGCATCTTCGCCAATAGTGATGCGTTCGTCCATCGACATTTGGTATTGTTCTATGATTTCACGCTTAAATAGTTTGTTCCACAGGTATGTGGTAATACCATGACGGTAAAAAGCTCCATCTGCTATCATCTTTTTTTTGATATCATCAAGGCGTTCACCTTCATACACACCAGAAGGAATGGCATTGAGGATGTTCTTTGTGCTTGTGAATAAATCACGACTGAACCCTGCAATGACTACATCAGCATCGCTCTCGTGTAAGGAACTATAAAGAGAATGATAGAATCCAGGACCTACCCAATCATCTCCATCCACATAACCAATATATTTTCCTGTTGCGGCCTGCAATCCGGCTTTTCTCGCAGAGACAAGGCCTCCGTTAGGCTTGTGGATGACCTTTATTCGGCTGTCTTTTGATGCGTAGAGGTCACATATTTCTGGGCATCGGTCTGACGAACCATCATCCACTAGGATAATCTCCAGATTCTTATAGGTCTGATTGAGTAAACTCTCAATGCATATACCCAAGTATCTGTCTATCCTGTAAATAGGGACAAGGACGCTAATAAGAGGTTCTACCATTTTATTTTATGATTTGCTCAAGCACTCTGCTAATAATATCCTTATCACTTAATCCATAGTGCATAGACAGGCAAATCACCTAGTTTGCTATCTCTTTTGCCACAAAGCCGATAATTAGGGAATAGGTGCTTAATGTCTCAAATACTATTATCAAAAAAAATATCAATTACATTGGCGAATTCCCGTAATTCTGCAATACGTGGTTTGACGTTATAATAGAGATTCACGTAATCAAGCGCATTCACAGTCCTACTCGTTGTCCTCTGATGCTTGCTGTAGTGTCTATGTACAAGTTGATATATCCTATCAAGCGTCTCAGCAGGATCTGTGATGTTCTCATAAACGCAATGATAAGGATCTACGCCAATGGTAGCCACGTTAGACTGAATCATCTGTGGAGTCAGATGATTATATAAACGTGAATAGTGGTTCGTCTCAGCAATAAACCACGTCTCTATCTCCATGACCGCAATAATGGATTTTACATCAGGATACCTCCGGAAGAGAATCCTTTCTGCATACTCGAACAGATAAAGGTTTGCCAAAGAGCCATGAATGCCATTATGATTCCCACGAAGGTCTTTCAATGCGACAATCTGTGTAAATCCCGACCTTCTCACGGCATCAATCTGATCAATTAAATCTGAATTTACCCTATTATCTCCTTGAGACACATAGATATTTGCTTCATATCTAAGACCATTCACTTCGTTACTCTTGAGTACAAATATACGTGGATTTGTATCACTACCTCCACTGCCGTGATAAACCCGGAAGGTGAAGCCTTGCTGACTTATTATCTCACGAAGATACCTGATGACAAAGAATTCCTCGGTCGATCCCTCTACGAAAAATGCAATCTTCTTAGCCATTTCCATCCCCAATTTCTGCATCAAGTTCTTCTTCATCGACCTCCTGAAGCCCGTTCCTATAGAACTGAGTGGCAAAGAAATCGAAATTGTTGAGACCCATAAAAGCGAATTGTTCAAAAATTTCTGGTGAATTCTTCTTATTATAGAATATGGACTTGTTGGCATCACGCCATATCACATGCCAATAGTCGAGGGGTATCTTGTTCATGACAAACCTGTCGTTCGTTGACATGACAAGTTGTACGCCCGATGCCTGAGCCTTTTCTATCAGAAGGGTAATCAGCTGCGTTGAGCGAGTATAGTCCAGTCCTTCTCCTATGTCATCTATCAGGATACAACTCGGAATGTTCAGATGTAAAGAATAGTTTAGTTGGGCAAGGAGGGCAAGACTACGAAACATCCCCTGCGACATCTCCAACTGCTCTGTCACATCACTTAGGTCTTTCTCTTTCACGGATATACCATATGCCTGTACAGGAACATGCTTTAGATAGGCAGAAGTGACATCGTCCAAGTCATACCCTATTTTCTTCATATCGGCAATCACCATTTCCTTTATTTCAGGCATATCACGCATTGCCTTAGCATAAAGTCCCGCCACCTTGTCGGTTTCCCTTTCGTTGAATGAACCATCCCTTAGAAGTGCCTCCACATCTCGAACCAGGAGATTCTTTCCCATAGAGGACCCGAAATGGTAGGCTGTACAACGCTTTGCCCATGAATATAGGTCTTCAAAGAAAGGTTGCTGTTCTTCGTCTCTACGAGTAGCCGCTATGACAGTATCGTCAACCTTGAATGTCAGTTTCTGTTCTAACTTGGAATAGAATAGCTCACCTTGGGTGCGATCAAGCATCTTGTCTCTGCCCACTGTCAGGTTTTCCTTAACAACCTTTCCGTCCACCACTTCCAATTCATAGACGTAGGGCACATCCTCTTTTTGGTAAGTCACAACAAATGAGAATGTCTGAATCTCAAGATTCTTGATTTGCTTGTCACCGGAGAGCAAATCAGCGAGATTCAGGAGAGCTTTGATGGTATTGGACTTTCCTGAAGCATTCTTACCGACAATAAGATTGATCTGATTTAACTCAAGTGGAGAGTACCCCTTCGGTGATCCTATAATCTTCCACTCGTTAGGATGCCCCCCCTCACGCACGTATTCAAATGACTTTAACATCATCGATGTTTGTTATTTTATAATTAATGAAAGTATGCTGGTAATATCATCATCAGATAGTTCATGATGCATAGGTAAACAAATGACCTCATTGGCTATTTTTGTGGCGACAGGAAGATTCTCCGGCGCTGCACTGGGAAGTCCACGATAGGTGCTGAAAGTGCTGATGAGCGGGTAGAAATAGCGGCGGCCAAGCACTCCTTGTTCTTTCATTTTGAAATAGAGTTCGTCGCGAGTCATGCCGTATTCTTCTGCATTAATAAAGATAGGGAAATAACTATAGTTATGCTTAACTCCAGGCATGTCGTCCCAGAAGGAAATGCCTTCTATATTTCGTAATGCTTCACGGTATCTTATTGCCACATGATGGCGTGATTCAATAGCAGCATCTACTTGCTTCAGATTCAGTAATCCGTAGGCACTGCGCATCTCGTCCATCTTGGAGTTGATACCCGGCGCTACTACGGTCGTTTCTCCTGCGAAACCGAAGTTCTTAAGATAATCGATTCTTTGCTTGGTCTTCGCATCGTGCATTATCATGGCACCGCCCTCGATAGTGTTGTAAACCTTTGTGGCATGGAATGAGAGGGTGGACATATCACCGGCATTAAGAATACTCTCTCCATTTACCTCTACACCAAAAGCATGTGCAGCATCGTAAATAACCTTCAATCCATATTTGTCTGCAATGTCTTGAATCTCCTTCGTTTTACAAGGCTTTCCATATACATGGACAGGCATAATCGCTGTGGTTTTAGGCGTTATGGCCGCTTCAATTTTTGAAGGGTCGATATTCCCTGTTTCTGGTTCAATGTCAACAAAGACAGGTTTTATGCCGTTCCACCACAAAGCATGAGTTGTTGCGACAAAACTATATGGTGTAGTGATTACCTCGCCCGTAATCCTTAATGCTTGCAAAGCAGTAATCAAAGGTAATGTGCCATTCGTAAAAAGACTAACATATGGCACTTTGAGGTATTCTGCCAGTGCCTGTTCTAACTTCTTGTGGAAAGAACCATTATTGGTAATCCACTTGCTCTCCCATATCTCCTTTAGCATCTCATGAAATTCATCGAGATTCGGAAGAAGTGGGGACGTAACTGTAATTGTATTGTTGTTCATATAAAGTGTTTATCGAATGAAATGATCTTAATGAGGGGCTAAGCACTATGTATGCATTAATCAGTTGGAACAACTACCTATCCCACTCTTGAAAAGGTTCTTGAAAGATTCATCTTATGTTCTCTCACCGATCAGACTTTGCACGTTTTCAAAAGAAAGGATAAAATGGCTGCTTGTATGATTTATCTGTAATATTGTTGTAAGAACTGGGATATAAATTGTTGTTGTCGTTGTTGATTTGCTATCCACTCGTTCCATTCTTTCAGAAAACGTTGGAAGCGCTCAGCTTTTTCTTGGCTGTCAATAGCATCACACATCTTCTCTGCTATTTCTCGTGGGAAATTCTCTCTTATGATTGCCTTCTGAGATTCTTTGGTAATCTTATTCCCCATTATATCATACAAATCCTTAGTTGTTATCATGTATCTTTTCTATATTGTTTAAACCATCAGTCTGACAATCCCGTTGGCAAGCGTATTCTCTATATCTTTGGCGATGGACAATGTTTTGAGATGTTAAACTTTTATTGAGTCCTTTTCTTAAAGTAGACACTGTTAGGAAAACAAAATGGCAGGAATATATTTTGTAAAATGTCAAAAATGGTTGGCATGGATAATTATATGAAAAAAAGAGAATTTATGACATCAATTTGTCTAAAAAGAAATCATTTATCTTTTTATCATCAAAACAATAAGGCTCCACAAATTTCATCAACTGCCTTAAGTATTCATCTATTTCCGTAAGGAATGCCATCATTTCTTGTTCTGTTCCTTTCAGCGATTCTCCATGTGCAGCCTTTGACCTATAGCCATAGGCTTTCTTTATTTCAGAATAAATAAGCAGTCTCGATGCCTTATCTGAGCCTAATAGCAATGCTATACGTTCTGATACTTGATGGCTAAGTTCTATTGTGGTAGTGGATACCAAAGCCTCCATTGCAGTGACATACATAAGAATCTTCACTGGTATGGCAGAGTTGGAGCGTGCAAAATGGATATATATCCATGCGTAAAACTTCCTTCCAATCTTTGCTCCCTTGAAATATTGAAACTGATCAGGTATAGAATAGTCTTTTTTCCCATCTTTTACCTCGGAAAGAGATAACTCTTCTATTTCAGACGCTACTTTCAGAATTTCTTCCTTTGTAAACATAACGTCACATATGTCTGTGGATGCTTTGGTGTAAATAGCGCCAAGCGATGCCTTAAAAGTCATTCCGTCTTCAGGAACCCTGTCATATGCAAAGAGGAAACCGTCGCGAACATATACAGAATTGTCTCTTATCGCCCAAAGTTCATCTGTCACTTGTTGAATCTGTCGAAGGAGAGCAAACGTGACCTGAGTACCTATTTTATTGATGTCTTCTTTAGACCACATCGGATCAAAATCCCCATATACTAAATAGTAACTCTTGTCTTGAAACTCGTCAATACTGTGAACGCCAATTGTGTGCAAGGCGAGTTTACTCTTGTATGAGAGGATATCGTCTATTAGGCTCGACTTATTGGTTATCATTCCCACCTTTATTGGTATCCTACAATTAGGCTTGTCTATCTTGAGAAAATGTATGACAGCAATAAATAGGTATTTCATCTTCTGGTTTTGTAAATCGTTATGTAGCAACTATTCTTTCTTTGGATAGCGTTATTCCATGAAATGTCGAGCACTGAAGCGTATTCTATTCGGTTGCTACTCTGGTGTAGATTTTTAAAAGTCTGAGAAAGGGTATTGTCATACATTCTCTTGCCGCTCGGGGGGGGCGCATCTTTAAAAGAAAGGATATGTAGAAATTGGACGTTTATCAGTGGGCGTTTAACTATCCTGTCGTAGTTGTTTCGAAGTAAATGCTGAACAATTTGGCATATATCGTATCAAGCAAAAACTTCCTCAAATCGTATCTTCCAACCTCCTTGTTTGCCTTAAAAGACTTCCATTGCCATATTCCCGTTTCAATATACGACTCATTTTCTTTTCTTGAGTGGCAAGCAAATCGGGAGTCCTGTACTTTGAGAGAACAACTCTCGCATTTAGCTGCTTAACACTTATGTTGGGTTTCTTTAACAGGACATCTATCGTGTTGAGAATTTGTTCTAATGCATGTATATAGTCGCTTCCCTTTAGTTCTATCAAATATAAAATATCCTGTTCTGTGTATATACCATAATCGCATTTTATTTCTTTATCACTATCTATAAGACCTCCATCCATTTTGTAGACAACAATCTCTTGCTCTGATTGATTATGTAGATAATACTCACGAGACTCTCTTTTTTCTCTCAGAGCTACATTTTTCCTCCTATCATGCGATTGTATATACTTTTTGTCATGATATAAATTGAAAAAAGGCCACTCCTCATCAATTCGAATTCTCATGGTTTCCAGAATATTCTATATTTGACAACAACTCATATTGTTCGTTTATTGACTGAGATACCTCATCGATCAATTCTGCCTTAATCTCTTGAATATCTTCATCAATAATGTTTGTCGCGGTTCCATTAGCAACATGATAGGCAGAAACGTCATCTGCAGATAGCCACATATCCTTAGGTATAACTTTGCTAACGGCTTCTGGATTCACCTCCCCGACTTTCGAGGCATATATCAAATTATTGATAATTGTGAGGGTATATGGACTATGTGTAGTTATCAGGGCAGTAGAGGGATGAACCCCATTGCATGCTTTAACGATATCCTTCAATAATTCCACCTGTGTGCTAGGATAAAGATTTTGTTCAGGTTCCTCAAGAATAAAAGAGATGCTATTGGGCTTTGTTAATTGATCGTAAAAGCTACGCATTTCAAACATTATTTTCATTGCCTCAGCATCTTCTTGATCTTGTTTCTTTTTTATATTATCATTGAAATATGAACGGTAGTTATCTTCGTTGACAGCATCTGGATAATACTTTAACAAGACTTCCTTTACAATCTTCCAAGATAGTTCTATATTCTTTTCCCTCTGCTCAAAAGATATTTCTTTGTCGTAATTATCAAAATAATCTGTCAACAAATAATGCATCAAAACTGTCAGTGGAACAACTGATTGCATACCGCTTGATGCATCATAAAGAGAAATATCATAGGAAACACCATTCTCGTGTACAATCCGATCTCGTCTATTTTCCGAAGAACTATCGAAATAATATTTCATGTCCAGATTAAGGATTGATACCATTTTCTCTTTACTAAAACGCTTATTTGCATCAAGCCAATCAAAGAGGAAACTACGAAAGTTTGTTGATTCCATCTCTCGTTTTTCCAAATCCTTCATCGTTACCACATTGCGATCTGAAGGCATATACGATATTTTTAAGCGATGATATGCTTTATTATCTTTAAATGACAGCAAGAAATCATCCTTATCATAGGTTATAGAGATATAATCTGATTGGTATGAAATGTAAGAGCTCTCTGGATTGATATAACCATGTATCCTATGGAAATCCTCTATCAGCTTTCGGAAAGAGGCACCAGAATCAATTATGTCTGTAGAGAGAGAGGTACATGCTTCCTTCTCAATCCACATACATGTACTCATGACTTTTGCTATTGTGCTCTTTCCGTTACTTTGAGGACCTATCAATATACAGAAACGGCTAAATGCTATTTCCGCCGTCTTGGTTATAGGCCCCACATTTTTTATTATTAACTTTCTCATAACAGTATCTTCATTTGCCGACAAGGGACAGGAACCTGCCATGGGTGATACATTAAATGATAGCTTGCCATTCCTTGCTATTAGTGACTCTTTTGGTACGTTGTTCCTTCGCTCTTCCCTCATTATTCTCTCGTTGTTGGCATAATAACAGTATGGGAATGGGCGGGCAGCGGTGCTGCTGGTGATACATGGAACTTGAAACCTGAATCTTGAATCTACTGCTTATGGTTCTATTTCCTTAAGGAAACTGCGGGGGACGGCGGTGATCATTACGGCGGCGATGTCGTCGATGGCGACTACCACCTGGCGGTTCTTCTTGATGCGCTTGATTACTCCTTCCACTCCGGTGAAGGGGCCGTCAATAATCATGACGCGTTTGCCAGGCTTGCTGAGATAGTCCTCGTAGTTGAGATAGACGAGGCTCTCGTCTTCTACCTTGGTGGCCTTGATGAAGTTCTCCATCTGTGCGTCGGGCACTGTTACAATGGTGGCGGGTGCGTCTTTGTCCTCGTGCGACCTGTGCATGATGTAGCGCAGTGGCTCCATCGTGGGGTCAGTCATCTTGAGGTTGGTGATGTATGCTTGTGACGAGTGCACGAAGATGAGGTTGTGGATGGCTGGGACGAGCAGTCGCTTGCGGTTCCCGCCACGAACAACGATCTGGTAGTGCATGGGGATGTACGTCTCTACCTCCAGAGCGTCAAGGCGTTCTTTTACCTTGACTTCACGGTTGTATGTGACTCTCATGGGATACCAACGTACTAAATCACGCTCTGCCATACATCTGTTCCGTAAAAAGCATAAGAGAGGGTCACCGCCATAAGTAAAGCGGAGTCTTGCGAAATAAACAATCTATACCTGCACTGAACACCAGCAACATGTAATGATTCTTGATGTGCAATGTGCTCGTTGACAGCACGTTGCGAATGTCTTTGGGAATTTTGTCTTGGTTTCTCAACTAATAATGCGGTTTGTGCACTTTCCCCGCAGACATCCTTTCGGGTGCAAAGATACGATAATTTTTTGAAACATGTTCTTTTTTGTAGGGGTTTTTTATGTTTATTAATCTATGTCAAGAGGGGATGGTTGAATGTTGAGCGATGAGTGCTGAGCGTTGAGCGGAACTTAGAACTTTGAACATTCTTTCTCCGCTTCGCTATGAAAGCACAGAGTTCACAGAGGAGACGGAGAGCACAGAGGGGAGAGCGTTGAACGTTGAGGGTTGAGCGATGAGGGCTGAACGATATTAGATG
>ODAI010389848.1_pt1 | contig 22913 bp, 14 predicted proteins | sample 1539321 | NCBI WGS metagenome assembly ODAI01 (sample SAMN02144231, study PRJEB22623) | gut metagenome | biome: sheep rumen | host: Ovis aries | place: New Zealand | reverse complement strand
GCCAACTCGGGTGGTGCATTCTCGCCCATTGGCGACGTGACGACCATCATGCTGTGGATCAAGGGCGTCATTACCACTCAGGGCGTGCTGACCGAGATCTTCATTCCGTCGCTTGTCTCGATGGTGGTGCCTGCCTTCATCCTTCAGTACTCGCTCAGCGGCAAGTTCGACAAGGCGCAGAACCTGCCGAAGGCTTCCGTGAGCCAGTTCACCCAGAAGCAGCGCAACATTATCTTCTGGCTGGGTGTGGGCGGTCTGGTGTTCGTGCCTATCTTCAAGACCATCACCCATCTGCCTCCGTTCATGGGCATCCTGCTGGTGCTGGGTGTGCTGTGGACCGTTACAGAGATATTCCATTACAACACCTCTGAGGACGACACCATGGCCAAGCGTGTGAGCGATATCCTCTCGAAGATCGACCTCTCTACCATCATGTTCTTCCTGGGCATTCTGATGGCAGTGGCCGTCTTGCAGGAGATTGGTGTGCTCACGGCGATGGGCGAGGGTCTGAACGAGGCCTTCTCGGGCAACTACTATCTCATCAACGGCATCATCGGTATGCTCTCGTCGATTGTCGACAATGTGCCGCTGGTGGCTGGCTGCATGGGTATGTATCCCGTGGCTGCCGAGGGTGCCATGGCCGTCGACGGAATCTTCTGGCAGTTGCTGGCCTACTGTGCCGGTGTGGGCGGTTCGATGCTCATCATCGGCTCTGCCGCCGGTGTGGTGGTCATGGGCCTCGAGAAGATTACCTTCGGTTGGTATATGAAGAGAATCACATGGATAGCATTCGTGGGCTATCTGGCCGGTATCCTCTGCTACTGGGTAGAGCGGATGTTGTTCTTCTAAAAAACAATCAGAGCGTAGGGAGCATGTCGGTTCTTGCTCCTTACGCTTTCTCCAAGTAAGTCGATGAAATCCGTTCTGAAGTTCCTCAGGGATTGGACGCTGCCCGTGTCCATGCTGTTTGGTACGTTGATGTATTTGCTCTTTGCCTATACGCCGGCGCTGGAGGAGGCAGCTGTTTTCTTCGACCCGATATTCGAACTCATTCTGCCGTGGTTCATGTTCCTGGTGCTGTTTGTGACCTTCTGCAAAGTGGATTTCCACAAGATGCGTCCTGTGGCGTGGCATGGATGGAACATACTGGTGCAGCTTCTTACTGTGGCGTTGATCGTGGCCGTGATTCTTTATTTCCATTTGCAGGGCAACGATCTCATTCTGATGGAGAGCGCCCTCACCTGTGTCATCGCCCCCTGTGCTACGGCGGCAGCCGTGGTGACCAGCAAGTTGGGAGGCAACCTGGAGTCGATCACCACCTACACGTTTATGACCAACTTCATCACGGCCCTGTTGGTGCCGCTTTGTTTCCCGATGGTCGACCCCGATGTGACGATGACCTTCTGGCAGTCGTTCCTGCAGATATTATATAAGGTGTGCATGGTGCTCGTCATGCCCATGGTGCTGGCCTATATCGTGAAGCACTTCATGCACCGTCTTCACCAAAAGATCATCAGCATCCGCGACCTGTCGTTCTATCTGTGGGGCTGTTCGCTGACCATTGTCACCGGCACCACGGTCAAGCATATCTGTCATGCGCAGACCAGTGTGTGGTTCCTGCTCATGATAGCCCTTTTGTCGCTGCTCTTCTGCATCGTGTTGTTTGTGGTGGGCCGTCTGATAGGCCGCCATTATGGTTGCACGGTAGATGCCGGTCAGGCCAGCGGACAAAAGAACACGGCTTTTGCCATCTGGATTGCCTACACCTATCTGTCGCCCCTCTCGTCGGTAGGTCCGGGTTGCTACATCCTCTGGCAGAACATCGTCAACTCGCTAGAACTTTGGAAACAGCGGAAAATAGGTGAAAAGTATTCTTAGTTGAGAACTGAGAGTTGAGAACGGAGAGGTATGATTACCTAACGAGTTGAGAGCTGAGAGTTGAGAACGGAGAGGTATGATTACCTGACGAGTTGAGAGCTGAAAGTTGAGAGCTGAGAGGTATGATTACCTTTGGTATTGTCCAAACTCCCAAACTCCCAAACTCCTAAACTCCCATACTCCTAAAAACTTGTCACTTTTCACTTAAAGAAGCAGGAGTGCAAGAGGCGGAGTATTGTCTACACTCCTACACTCCCACACTCCTACACTCCTAAAACTCTACACTCCTAAAAACTTATCACTTCTCACTTCTCACTTGTCACTTAGTGCTAGCTTGCTCTCAATATACTCGATGATATTCTCTGACGATGGCTTGGGAGCGTCGCCGGCAATCAGTTTGCCGTTTTTGTCGATGAAGATAAAGCGGGGAATGCCGTTGAAGCCATATCCTTTGGCGAGTTGAGACTTAAAGGCGTCTTTGCACCAGAACTGCCGCCACGGATGAGCATTCTCCTTCAGTTCCTTGTCCAGCCGTTTCTTATCGCTGTCGAACGAAATGGCGATGAACTCTATGCGGTTGTCGTTCTTGAAGTGCTCCACCACCTTGGCATAATAAGGCATCTCGGCCATGCACGGTCCGCACCATGTGGCCCAGCAGTCTATCATCAGGGCCTTGCCGCGGAAGTCCTTCAGCGTGTACGTCTTGCCGTCCTCATAGCCTGTGGTCTCGAAGTCGGGAGCGTCCTTGCCGGGGTTGAACTTGTCGTATTTCGCCTGCAGCTTCGCTATCTGTCCCTTGTCGATGCATGTCTTGCAGTAGGCTTCCCAAGTCTCACTGAGGTCTTTGGGAGCCCGCTGGATGTATGAACCCACGAAGTCGGAAGCCAGTGCGTTGATCATCTGCTGACTGGTGAAGTTGCGCTTCAGTCCCTCCATATACCATGAGCCATTGGTGAAACCCTGCTCCGGCCGGTGAGTGGACTGCCACCACCGCTGGTAGGTGAACGCCATGTCGCGGTGCTCCATGCTGTTACGCTCGAAGGCACCGATGTATTTCTCGAAGTCGGGGTCCACCGTATGCTTTGCCCAGGCATAGCGCATGAGGTTCTCTTCCTCGCGGGCATTCACCTGGCGGAGGAACGACTGTTTGAAGCCCTCGTTGTCGATGCGGTTCAGACGGCTGCGCAGTGCCTCGGCCTCTTTCCCCAGCTCCTGGCGATAAGACGGGAAGTCGTATTGGGCTATCTTCTCGAACGGCCATCCGTTACGCTCCCACACCGAGTAGTCTTGGTAGAAGTCCATGCAGTCTTTCTTGGTGCCTTTATATTCATAGCTGCCCACATACCTGGTCTGTCCCTCGTAAGGCTCTGGCTTGAACGAGAGCGTGAGCGTGCCCTTCATGCCGTTCTCCAGGTAGACCACCACACCGCTGCGCAACTGGTCGACCACCAGCATCAGCTGTGCGGGCCGTTCCATGTGGCGGCGCAGGTCGAAGCGCCCCTTCTTGTCGGCCCGTAGTGTGTCGTAGTCATGCCCGTGTGCCAGCATCACATAGCCGCCCTCATATCCTTTCACGATGACTTTCAGTTGCACATCGTCGTTCTTGGCTCCCATGCCAAGCGCCATCAGCAGGCAGAGCATCGTCATCAGCATCTTTTTCATGGCTTCTCCTGTTTTTGTTTTTCCATAAACTCCTGGTACTGCTTCCACGAATCCCTCAGCGTCTTCTCCACCTTTTCGGGGTTCTTGGCGCCGTGCTGCCTCATGAATGCCACATACTCCTTCACCTTGTCCCAGTCGTAGCCCTTGAACTCGCCGTTCTCCACCAGGCCGAAGTGACCGGCATAGTCCATCCACACCCTGTCAATCTTCTCTCGGGCTTGCTCGCCGTAGGCGGCCACGAGTGTCTCCACTTGTTTGTGGGCCTTCAGGAAGAGTTCGTCGTAGGGATTGTCAATATAGCTGCAGAACACCCCGAAAGCCTCCTTGTCGGTGGTGATGTCGGTGGTGGGCAGGCTCAGCATCTCGTGTGCTATCTTGCTGGCAGCCGTGCGTTTCTTCATGCGCTCCAGCTCTTTCAGATAGGTCATCAAGAAGCCGTAGGAGCGGTCGCCGCCCTCATACTGCTTCTCCAGTTTGCCGATGGTATTGTCCGCAATACCCTGCTTCGCCTCGGCAATAAACTTGTCGGCCTCGCGGAAACCCACCATGCGGTAGAGCAGTTCACCATCGCTGCTGAGAAACACGAACGTGGGATACATGCTCACCTCCCAGCGCTTGGCCAGCACTTTGTAAGGCTCTTTGTCGAGGTTGTACTTCACCGAGACGAACCCCTTGTTCAGATAGTCGCCCATCTCTTTCTTGGGAAATTCCTCCACCAGCATCTTCTTGCAGGGCGGACAGTAGGTGCCGTAGCAGTCGACAAACACCATCTTCCCTTGTTTCTTCGCCAAGGCCAGTGCCTCGTCGAGCTGTTTGTCGACAAAGGTAACACCCTGAGCCACCGCTGCCAACGTACTGATGGCTGTCATTGCTAGTAGAATCAATCGTTTTCTCATAGGATTATCCGTATTAAGTCGTTACTTTTTTGTCTTGTTTTCCCTAATACGAACAAATAAGGGCGAAGGTTATGCCTCCGCCCTTATTTTTTTACTAATTAACAATAATCCTTCTTATTATGCATTATGCATTATGAATTATGAATTATGCATTATTTAATCATCTCCTGATACTTCTGGATCATGAACTCGGTGACGGTGATTTCCTTGCCGTCCATCTTAAACTTACGCTCGCCGCTGGTGTCCTTCTGCTTCAGCTGAGCGATGCGCATGTTGGCCAGCTTGGCCACCTCGCCCATCAGCTTCTTGTCCTGAGGCTTGTCCTCCACCACCTGCTCCAGCTTGTACTGCAGCTGCATGTCCTCCACGTCGCCCTGCTGCACACTCTTCTTCAGGTATTTCATCATGGTGGCATAGTCCTTGCCATAGCTGGCATTGTCGCAGAGCACATCCTCGGCAATCTTCTCGGCGTCGGGAACGCCATATTCCTTCATCTTCTGCTTGAAGGCCTTGAACTTATTCTTGTCGAAGCCCTTGTAGGTCTTGCCGTCGAAGCTCATGCAGCGCAGTCCGCCGTCCTTCCACGTGCGGTCCAGCGCCTGCACGGCCTTCTCGCCCTGGTTGGCGGCCACCGTGGCACGCTCCTTATACATGGCCAGGAACAAGTCGTCGTCGATGCCGTAGCTGCCCTTCTCGAAGGCGGCGTAGAGGTCTTTGCTGGCGGCAATCTGGGCGGCACTCTTACCCTCGAGCAGGGCAGTGGCCACATTCTTCATCTCACCGCGCATGTAGTTGTCGTCAAGCACCTTCAGATAGTCCGTCAGGAACTTCTGGTCGCGGTTGCCCTTGTTATATTCCTTCTGATACCAGGCCAGACCCTTCTCTTCCTTCATGGCGTCCTCCACCTTCTTGATGAAGTCGGTGATGCCGGCGGCACCCACGCAGCGGCCCGTCAGGTTGCCGTCAGCGTCGAGGATGAGGAAGGTTGGGAAGGCATTCACGTCGTAGCGCTTGGCCAGCTCTACGCCCTCGCCCTTCTCCATGTCCACCTTCCAGCACACAAACTTCTTGTTGAAGTAGTCGCCAGCCTCTTTCTTGGGGAACTCCTTGTTGGCCATCATCTTGCAGGGACCGCACCACGAAGTGTAGCAGTCAACAAACACGGGCTTGCCCTCTTTCTTTGCCAGCGCCAGAACCTCGCTGAAGGTCTTGCCGTCGTTGAAGTTCACGCCTTTGCCGGGAGCCGTCATGCCAAACTCGTCGGCCAGCTTGTCGCCCAGTGCCTCGCCACGCAGGTTACGTGCAATGATTTTGCCGTTAGGACCAATGAGCAGTGTGCAGGGAATGCCGTTCACACCGTACAGCTTCGAGGCGGCACAGTCCCAGTACTTCAGGTCGCTCAGGTGGTGCCAGGGCAGCTGCATGTCGTCGATGGCCTTCAGCCAGGCCTCGCGCTTCGAGTCGAGCGACACACCCACGATGTCGAATCCCTTGTCGTGATACTTCTCGTAGGCAGCCTTCACGTTCGGCATCTCCGCCCGGCAGGGACCGCACCACGAGGCCCAGAAGTCGAGCAGCACATACTTGCCCTCGCCGATATACTCCGACAGCTTGTGCATCTTGCCATCCTTGTCGGCCATCTCGAAGTCGGTGAACTTTTGTCCCACCTCCTGGCGCTTGGCAGCCTCCTGCTGTTCGAGTATGCGCTTCACCGAAGGATAGTTCAGGAACTCGTCGCTGGCCGAGGCAATCAGCTCTTTCTGCTCGTCCTTGCTCAGCAGATTGTAAAGACGTGAATAGTAGAATGCACCCACCATATTGTCTTTGTTCTGCTTGAGGAAGCTTTTGGCAGCCTCATTGAACGGGCGCTCAGCATCCTCGAAAGCCTTCATGATCTCGGCCTTGCGGGCTTCCGATGTGCCTTCTTCGCGATACTCCTTGACGAGTTTCATCTGCTCATCGCGCGACATCTTGTTGCCATATTCCTTCATAATGCGGTCGTACTCAGCCATGGCAGCCGTACGCTTACCGCCTTTTGCAAGCAGCTTGTCGCCATCGTAGGTAAAGCTGACAGCATCGTCTTCCAATGCAAACAGCACCACCTTCGTCAGTTTGCCGCCAGTAACCATCAGCTGGGCCACGGCAGGCTCCTTCCAAGTGCCGCTCAGGGCAAACTTACCGCCCTTTACCACAGTAGAGTCCACGGGTGTGCGGTCGTTGCCGATGGCATACACCACCACCTTCTTGCCATTCAATGCTGCCGGAAACTGCCCTTTCAGGTCATACTTCACGGGGTTGGCCATAGCCAGCATGCCGACCATAGCCATCACAATTGTCAATAAAGATTTTTTCATTTTTTTCATCGGTATGATTTTTGTTTCTGCTTTTTTACCCCTTATACGAAAAGAACGCGCATAAGGGTTACGGTTCATAGCCGATTTTATGATTTTTTTAGCATCATTAAAACGCGCGCCGCTACCACGACACCCCATTCCCCACATGCCCGTTCTTCGTCTTTACCTTTCTGAAGGTCCATGTCACGTTCATACTGACCAGCCGTCCGTCATTAGCCTGCGTGTTCCACTGCGTGTAGTTTTGCTCAGTCAGCATCACCCTGCCGCGATAAGCGTCCAGCAGGTCATAGGCAGTCAGGCTGATCTCTCCCCTGCCTTTGGCGAAGCGATGGCCCAGATAGCAGTTCAAGGTGTTCTGACAATGGTTCTCGCCGCTGGCATGATGATGGAAACGGGTGAAATCATACTTGGCCTTCACAAAGCAATGAGCAGGCAAATCAGCCTCTACCGTAGCCTCCACATGATATCTGAATATGCGGTCGTGCTCACTTCCGTCGCCAGCCCTCATCCAGTCCTGGCCTACGCTTTGCTCACAGTTCAGCCTCGTCTTAGGTATCAGGCTGGTGTTGAAGCCGATGATGCCATCCACCCTCTGCCGATACATGAAGCCCGTGATGCTGTTCATGCAGTAGGGCGTTTTGCCGATACCACCCCTCAGGGTTGCCGAAAAGCCCGAGCGATACCGGTCCAACGGGAGCGAATACATGACCGTCAGCGCACCGTCGTAGGCACCATTGCGGTTGGAGTATGTCGATACCGACCCATGGGCAGGCACCGTCACGTCAGCGTCCTCCAGGTAGGCTGAGTTGAAGAAATACTGTGTCGACTGCGTGATGACATTCCTGCGGAGGGCAAAGACAATGTTCACGTCCAGACTCTGTCCATAGTCATTGAGCAGGAAATTGTTCATCGAAAAGAACTTATGCTGAGACTCCGGCTTCAGCGAAGGATTGCCCGTCAGGATGAAATAAGGGTTGTAGGTGTCCGTGAGCGGCAGCAGCTGAAGCATGGTCGGTGTGCGGTGCTCCCACTCATAGTTCAGCGACATCATGGTGCGCATGTCCGGAGGCATATACCCCGCATTCAGCGTGACCACGGGCATCAGGAAGCGAAAGCGATGACGCTCGGCCGCCAGCCTGTCCGTGGCGCTCACGGTTTGGCTCCTCCATCCTGCTTTCACAGCATGCGACACTGCTCCCGTCTTCAGGAAGAAGACAGCAGCCATCTGCCTCACCCATGTGTTCTGCCGATAGTGGTAAGTGTTCAGTCGGTCTTCCTTGTCCTCCAATACATTCCATGCCGTCTGCCACATCTTCTGGTGCGCATAGTTCTGGACATACTCCACACTCATGCCCTGCAGGAAACGCTCTTCGCCCCATATCTGCGAGAAGAGCGCCCTGCCTCCCGCTTTCCATTGGTCGTCTTGCCCCGTCAGGCGCGTTTCCTTCACCAGCGATTCCCGCCGTTGCCCTGTCAGGTAAGTGTCCGAGCGCCGGTCGTTGTCATTGTCGGCAGACGATTGATGATAGTCAACCGAGCAATCCAGATGCGACTGCTCAGTCAGTGTTGCCACATACTTCGCCTCCGCCTCCATGTCGTGCTGCTGCTGTCGCGAAAGGTTCTCTGCATGCCCCTCCGATTCGTCCCGGTCATTCTTGTCGTATGTGTCTTGCGTGTCCGAAGTGTGTCTGTTCCTCAGCTGGTATTTAAAACCGGTCGTCAGCACATCCCCACCTCTCATGCGCCATTCCGTATCAACATGCATCTGGTGGTGGCGCGAGCTGTTCGCCAGTTTCTGTTCGCTGTCGTAGTGTCGCCACTCATACCCCAGATCCTCTCCCAGGTATTCGCGCGCGAGTTTCTTTTGCCGGCTTTCCGCCTTCTTATCAAACTGATAGCCTGCCGACCATTTGGCCAGACCCGATGCCCTTTTCGTCCACTCCCTGGTCACGTCGGCACCGGCGCAGCTGTTTTCGCTGTAGGTGAGCGGGCGCGAGTCCGTTGTCAGGAAGCGCAGGCTCTGCGTCGACGCTATATTCTGGTTGTTGTGCATCAGGTTCGTGCTCACGACAACATCCTCGGAGAAGAAATTGGTCGTCCCCCCGCCAGCATAGCGAGTGCGGCTGTCACTGCCAGTCTCTTCGTCTATCGACGACCCCCATGCCGCAATGGCACGCCCGTCATACGAGCTCAGCATCTTGCTCTTGGTGATGATGTCGAGCACCCACCTCTTGCGATGCGCCTGCAAAGCCTTGTCCGTATGGTCGGCATAGGCTCTGATTTTCGCAACGTCGGTAGCCTCAATATGGTCGAAGGCCGTGATGGGCTTGTCGCCAAACAGTTTCCTGCCGTCCACCAGCGTCTTACCCACCTCATGATGGAGCACGCTGATACCCTCACCGTCTATTCTCACCCCGGGCATCTGCTGCAGAATGTCCCGGGCCATGTCGTTTTCCAACACATTCACGGCCTCGGGATGATAGTCAACGGTATCGCCGCGAAGGACCATCGCCTTGGCATGCCCCTTCACTGCCAGCTCCTTCAGCTCCACCTCCCTGATGCTGAGCTCCAGGGTCTTGATCCGGTGCCGGTACGGCTCCACCCATACGGTATCGGTCACCTCGGCAAAGCCCCGGGCTTTTGCCGTGAGTGCATATTGGCCGGCCAACACATTCCGGAATACAGTCGTAGTGCTGTCTTCGGCCAGCTCACCCGCGATGGTCACACCATTCTGGTGCAGCAAAGCCCTTACCCCCGCAAGCGACTGCCTGCCGTACCCCTTCAGCTTGACCGTCAGGTGCCCACACGACAGTTCATAATGCCCCTGCCCTCGCATCACAGGAACGGCCATGAGGAGGGAGAGCATCAGCACGATGAGTCTTGTCTTGGGCATCTCGAACACATTCAAACCATGAAACGATAGGGTTGTCGAAATGGGCAAACGATGATGTTACTGTAAGTCAACAGCAACAGCCATCGCAGACGAAGATACAGTAAAGCCTAGCAAAAAAAACAATAATAAAAGTCGATTTTTCATAAGCTGATGACCTAAATACCGCAGCACTTTTTTATTCTATCCTCTATATAAGTTCCAGAACAATCAAAAAAACTGCCCATCATTCTATCACGTCAGACTTTCACTTCCCTTCGTGCTGCAAAACAAGACAAGCAAATATCATCCATGATGGCGCAAAGATACAAATAAAATCTGAAAAGCCCCTCCCTTGGCATCAATTTTTGTATTTTTCAAGCCCCCCACGGTGGCCTACCCTGTGCCCACGGTGGCCTTTTTCATACACCAGCCGACAGCCTCCGTGGCGGAAGTATTCTCTCTTCGGTGGCGGCGCCCTGGCGCCGGGGGCGTCTCTTTGCTAGGATGCACACAAAAAACAGACCGTCTCCGCCTGCCGGCGGGAACGGTCTGATAGGGTATGGGCGGGCTGATGCGCCTGGCGGCGCCTGCCGGTTACTCGTCGAGGATGGGCATGGCTGCTCCATCGGTCATGTCGGAGGTGGCGGGGTCGATGTAGCTGATGCGGCTCAGCTTGCCTGTGCCTGAGAAGGTGATGACGGGATCGCCAATAGGCTCGCCGGCACGGGTCTCGTACATATAGACCTTGTAGGTGTTGCCCGACTGTGTGCCGACGATGAAATAGCTGAAGCGGCCGGAACCATAATACGGACGGTAGCTGATGTGCGAGATCTGCTCGCCGGCGGGAATGCCCTGCAGGGTGAGCTCCTTGTCGGGATTCTCGTTCACCAGGTCGTAGGTGAAGACCTTGTTGTCTTTCACATAGTAGGCGATGGTGGCCTGACGGTCGCAGACGGCGCGTAGGGTGGCGTTGCCATAGCCGCTGTTCTCGTCGAGTTCCCTGACGTCGGTGAGGGTGGCGCCCATGAATCCGAAGCTGAAATAGTAGATGTATTTCTTCGAGGGGTTGGAGCGGTCTTGCATGAGGAAGAACTGCTTTTCGCCTGCCGCCATGTTGAGTCCGCATGCGAGGCATTCGAGGTCGAGGTTCTGGGTGCCATAGCCGGGAACTCTGCTGCTGGCGGGGGCATAGCCGGCATTATAGTCGGAGGTCTCGAAGCTGCGGGTCTGGTTGCTCCAGTAGAGGATGCCATAGTAGGCTCCCGAGGCGCCGCTGACCACATGGACGCTGCCGCCGGTGCCGTCGTAGGCTCCCAGAACGCCGCTGCCGCCCATCATGCCGGAATAGGCTGAGTAGATGCCGTTGCTGGTGACATAGTACACTTCCCAATAGCCACGGACGGTGCGATAGGGTATCTCGTTGGGAACATACTCGAAATGCACATTCTGGGGCGTGAAGATGGTCTTGCAGTCGAGGGCCCGAATCCACTGCACCTCGTTGTTCTCGGTGGTGACGCACAGCATGTTGGTGGAGGTTTCCTTTCCCTTGTCGTTGATGTATGCCTGGCCGTGGATGACGTCGAGGCAGCGGGGCTTGCCGCTCATGGCCTTGCCCTGGTATTTGGTGAGCACATCGGGGATGAGCTCCTGCAGACGGGTGTTGTAGAGGTCGAGGTCGGTGTTGCCGTCGGCAGTCTCCTTGAGCACATAGAATCCTCTTGAGAGGGCCGAGGAGGCGCTGAAGCTGGTCTTGATGGACCGGCGGTAGCCTGTGGACTTGGACCAGACGGTGAAGACGAGGGTGTAGGTGCCGTCGGAGACAGCGGGATTGTAGGAGAGGTTCTTCTCGTAGCTGATGGTGTCGGCCCTGACGGTGTCTACATTGGTGGACGTGTAGTTGGGCGACGGATCGTAGTAGGACCAGGCGTAGGCCAGGTCGTCGTCGCTGAAGCTGGAGCGCACCACGGGGTTGATTTCAAGCTTGTCGCTGCTGAAGGACACTACCTCGTATTTCTCTTCCAGTCCGCTGAGCTCCAGATAGACTGAATGGTCGGAATAGGTGGAGTCGTCTTCTACGCAGGAAGCCAGGAAGCCGACGCAGAGAGCGAGCATCACCGTTGCTGAATAAATATATTTCTTCATATTCGTTGACAAATTAAAGTTAATACTTAGAACTGTCCCCAGTTGATGAGCATGCCGTTCTCCTCGCAGAGGTCGCCCAGTCCGGCGGCACGGCGGCGGGCATTCTCCTCGTCGAGGGCTGTGCGCAGCTTACTCTTGAGGTAAGTCACGTAGCCGTAGTCGTTGATGAAGCTGTTGATGTAGTCGTCGTCCCACTTCTCGCCGGTGACATCGATCATGAACTGATGCTTCACTTTTCCGTATTCGCCGAAATACCAGTTCATGGCTGCTCCCCATGCATCGGGCTTGGTGAGCATGTCGGTGAAGGTGATTTCCTTGAACAGCTCGTTGGCATAGCCGCTGATGAAGTTCTCGTTGTCTTTCACCATGACTCTGAGCGCCACCATCGTGGACTTGAGCGAGGCGTCGCGGAGCATGATGATGGGCACGTCGATGGTGACGGCATGGGCGGGCACCACGAGGTAGCGCGACTTATAGCCGGGGTCGTCGAAGCTGACATAGTGCTTGCCGGGGACGGCATTCTCGCCATTGGGAGAGGGCACCTGGCGCAGCTCGAACTGACGGTCGTGGTCGGCGGGGAATCCCATGGTGTTGAGGGTCACCCAGACGGTGTCTTGCTTGATGTCTCCGTAGTAGACGAAGGAGTAGCTGATGAGCGAGTCGGAGTGGCTGTAATTATATTTGAAGTTCAAGCGTGCCTGCTGGCTGTCGTAGAGTGGCAGGTCTTCCTCGCAGGAGCAGAGTACTGACAACAGTACGAGTATACTTGACAAAAATACTATTTTCTTCATAATCATCCGTGTTTTTAGTTTTATGTTATGCATTCGGATCGTACTCTGTGTCGGGCAGCGGAACGATGTACTCGTCCTCTGTCATCTCGTCGGCATTCCACAGCATGGTGCTCATGCCGTTGCGCTTGTAGGTGTAGAACATGACACCCTCGGCGTAGAACTCGCGGCGGTACTCGTCGACAATGAGGCTGCGCACCTCGTCGAGGCTCTCGAAGTCGGTGGTGATGTTCACATTGTGAGAAGCCATGTAGTCTTTATACAGAGTGTTGGCCTCGGCCAGGTCGGTGGTGGTCTCCATCAGGATGAGGTAGATTTCCGAGAGGCGGATGAGGGGCATGCACTGCTTGTAGAGGGTGATGCCCACGGCAGCGGAAGTGCTGGTCTCGCTACGGGCATCGTAGTAGTACTTACGGATGTTGGGGCGCACGACACCCTGCATGCTGACGGCGTTGCGGTTCCAAAGCGTCAGGTAGCGGTTGTTGCTGGCTGTATACTGGTTGGCGAACAGCTGGCGCTCGAACATGGCCTGGGTGATGTAGTGCATGCTCTCGCCTGTCTGTGCGGTGGGATTGCCGCCCAGCACGCTCACGGAGTAGTTGACGAGGCTGACGTTGTGGAGGGCGAACAGGCACTCATTGGGCAGGGCGAAATACTCGTTGTCGAGGTCGTGGATGCCCGAGAGCGAGATGACGGGCTCGCCGTTGATCTTGGCATTGAGGACGCTCTTGGCCTCGGCATAGGCCTTGCTGTTCTGTCCGGTGTAGAGATAGAAGCGGGCCTTGAGGGCTTTCACAGCCCAGTAGTTGAGGCGGTAGCGGCGGTACATCATGAAGTCGTCGTCGAGGTCGGCGGGGTCGCTGCCCGAGCCGTTCAGCTGGTAGAAGGTGTACTTCAGCACGGGGTCGGACTGCTGGAGCAGGCTCTCGGCCTCGTTGAGGTCGCTCTCGAGGCGGCTCAAAAAGTCGTTGTAGTTGTAATAGGATGCCTGCTCGTGGATGCTGCTCTTATAGGAATAGGGCAGCGACACCTGGCGCGAGGGGTCCTTGGGCATCTGGCCGAAGAGGCGCAGCACGTCGAAATGGCAGAAGGCACGGATGGCCAGGGCCTCGCCCTGAATGACGTTGCGTGCATCCTTGCTGGTTATGTTCTGTCCGTCCTCCTCCATGTGGTTGAGGATGAAGTTGGCCTGGGCAATGGTGGTGTACAGGGTGGAATAGATGCTCTTGATGGCCGAGATGGAGTACGAGTTGTCGTACTGGTGGTGCATCAGGTAGTATTGCGTGGGGAGGTTGGTCGAACCGACCTCTGCCCAGAGGCATGCCAGGTCCTCGATGTCGGTCATGGTGAGTTTCTCGCCATAGGCATCGCGGCTGGCCATGGTGGTGTAGCAGCCTGCCAGTGCCTCTTTGAATCCGTCGTAGTTTTCGAAGAGATTCTTCTCGCGTGCCACGGTGTCAGACTTCACATCCAGCCAGTCGCTGCAACTCGACAGAAAGAGAGAGCATGATGCCAGGATAAGAAGACAGTAGAAAGCCTTGGCCGGCAGTTTCTTATATGATTGATTTGTTCTCATAATTCTCATATTTCTTGTTTTCGGTTTAGAATGTTAAAGTAATCGTACCCTGTACGTTGCGGGCATAGGGATAGCTGGTACCACGCTCGTACTTCACCGACGACCAGTAGAACAAATCGTTGGCGTTGATGGCAAAGACAATGCTCTCGAGCTTCGTCATGTTGCGCAGCCAGTTGGTGTTCCAGCGATACTGCAGACTGACCGACTGGAGCTGAAGCACCCGGTCGTTGAAGACGTAGCGCGAGGTGGCTTTCATGTCGCTCGTGAGGTCTTTGAAGTTGCGGAAGAAGGTGTTGTCGCCCGGCTGCATCCAGCGCGATGACAGCACACGTGCATCTACGTTCTTTTCGGCAATCTGCATGGGTGAGAGCTCTACACGGTCGCGAAGGGTCGAGTTGTAGAGTTTGCCGCCCCAGTGATAGGCAAACGAGACGTTGAGCGTGAAGTTCTTCCACATGATCATGTTGCGGAGGTTGCCGCGCCACAGGGGTTGCGACGAGCCCAGGTAGACCTTGTCGGAGGCATTCCAGTTGGCGGTCACGTCGCCGTCCTTGTTGATGAACACCTCTTTTCCGGTACTCGGGTCGATGCCTGCCGAGCGCACGGCGTAGATGGAGTTCATGGGACGGCCCACATAGAAGAGGTTGCTCACATCGACATTCTGCTCCAGGTACTGGCGGTTCTGCTCGATGATGGCATCAGAGAGCTTGCTGATCTCGTTCCAGTTGTAGACCAGCTGGCCGCCAATCATCCAGTTGAACTGCTTCTCGTAGTCGCGCACGAGGTAGGCGTTGAGCGAGGCCTCCACACCGTGGTTCTTCAGCTCACCGACGTTGGCGATGTAGCTGGCGAAACCAGAGCTCAGGGGGATATCCATCTCGGAGAGCAGGTTGCTGGTGGTCTTAGAGAACCAGTTGATCTCTCCGTTGATGCGGTTCTTCAGGATGCCGAACTCCAGGCCGAGGTTCACTTCCTTGGTCTTCTGCCAGGTGAGGTCGGGGTTGCCGATGCCCATCACGTTGGCTGCCGACCAGTTCAGGTAGCGGCCGTCGGCTGTATATCTATAAGAGGTGTAGACACTCTCGGTGGAGAAGTCCTGCGAACCGGTGACACCGTAGGAGGCCTTGACACGCAGGTTGTTGAAGAGAGTCTGGTCCTTCATGAACTTCTCGTTGTGGATGTTCCAACCAATACCTACGCTCCAGAAGGGTGCGAAGCGCTTGTTGCTGCCGAACTTCGAGCTGCCGTCGATACGATAGGAGAGGTCGACGTAGTAGCGGTTGTCGTAGGGGTAGTTGGCGTTGCCGGTGAAACCTACCAGGCGTACGGTGGTGCGGTTGCCGGTGGGAGTGCCGTTCTGCATGTACTGCAGGGCGTTGGGCATGAAGTTGAGGTTGTCGTTGGAGAAACCCTCGGCCACGAAGGTGAGGTTCTTGTATTTCTCCTCGGAGATGGAGTAGTCGGCACCCACATAGACCTGGTGCTTGTCGTTGAAGGTCTTGGTGTAGCTCATGGTGAGGTTGCCGCTGAGCAGGTCGCTGTCGCCGGTTCCATAGGTGTATCTGCCTCGGCGCATGAGTCCGCTGATGCTCTGGAACTCACTGGTGGTGAACATCGAGTGGCTGGCGGGATAGAACAGGTCTGAGCTGCTCTTGTGGGTGGTGACACCCATCTTGGCGCGCAGGCGCAGGCCTTCGGTGATGAGCCATTCCACCGAGAAGTTGTTGGTGAACTCGAAGTAGTCAGACTTGTTGATGGTGTTCAGCGAAGCGTCCCACAGCGGGTTACCTATTCCGGTGGATGTGTTGAGGCTGAAGAAGGTCTTCACCAGGTTGCCTTCCTCGTCGTACGGGTTGTCGTAGGGCTCCATATTGACATAGTTCTGGAACGAGCCGTATTTGCTCTCCTTGGCTTTGTTGGAGGTGACGCTGGTGTAGTTGCGGAAGATGAGGTTCTTCACCGAGTAGAGCAGGGTGATGTCGCCCGTCAGGGTGTTACGCTCAGAGCCTTTCATGGCACCGGCAATATTGTTGTATCCCACTGAGGCGCCCCAGCGGAACTCGCCCGAGCCGCCATCGAGCTGAATGTTGTAGCGCTGGCCCACGCCGTTGCGCAGGGGTTTGCTCATCCAGTCGATGTCTGTTCCCTCGAGGATGGCCTTATAGCGGTTATTGTAATATTCCTGATAGTTAATCTGGCTGGCAGGCGTTCTCTTGTCGTACAGGCCGATTCTGCGCTCCAGCTCCAGCTTCTCGGCCGCATTCAGCAGGTCGTAAGAGCTGAGGTCGGGAATCTCCAGGCTGATACCGGCCTTGGCGGTGACGCGCAGCTTGCCCTCCTTGGGAGTCTTGGTCACCACGACGATGACACCATTGGCGCCTCGCGAACCGTAGATGGCGGTGGCAGCGGCGTCCTTCAGGATGTTGATGCTCTCAATCTGCTCGTCGTTGTAGTCCATCAGCTTCTGCAGCGAAATCTCGAAGCCGTCGAGGATGATGAGCGGCGTGTTCACCGTCTGTGCGGCATTCGAGTTGAACTCCTCGACACTCATCGGGAGCGACGAGCTGCCGCGGATGTTCAGGTTGGGCAGCACGTTGGGGTTGCTACCGGCCACGTTGTTGATGGGGAAGTTGATGGAGGCGTCGATATTCTTCAGCGTCTGTATGAGGTTGGTACCGCGGTACAGGTCGAGTTGCTCTCTGTCGATGGTCGAGACGGCTCCCGTGTAGCTCTCCTTGGCCTTGCGGAAGATACCGGTGACGACGACCTCGCCCAGGGCCTTGGTGTCTGACTTCATGCGGATGGTCATTTCTTTCTTCACCGGCACGGTGACGGTCTGCATACCAACGTATGACACCTGTATCTGCGAGTTGGCAGGAACCAGATATTCAAAGTTGAAAGCTCCGTTGATGTCGGTCACGGCAATGAGCTTGGTGCCCACCACTCGTACCTGCGCACCTATGACGGGCTCGTTGTGCTCGTCTAACACATATCCGCCGATGGTCTTATAACCTTCAGGGCGCGCACCTGTAGAAGCTGGCCGCTTGGCTCCGTCCTTCAGGGTGATGTTGATGAACTTACCCTGCACGCTGTACTCCAGGGGTGTGTCCTTGAGCACAAACTTCAGGATATCGAAGAAAGGCGCATTGCGCATTTTACCTGTAACGGTGTAGGAGTCCACATCGTCGTAGGTGTAGAGAAATTTGTAGGGCGACGACGACTCCAGCCGCAGAAACACCTGCGAGAGAGGCTCGTTGTTGAACGACATGGTGAGCTTGACGTTTTGGTCGGCCACTTGTGCCGAGGCCGTCTGCGCCATGAACGTTGCAACGAAGAGCAGCATTAGAATAAGTGTTCTTCTCATAAGCAAATATTTATTAAAGTTTTGATGTATTATTTATCCCTAATACGAACAAAACAAAAAAAAGGTTACGATTTGCAAACAATTTTCGAAAAAAATTATAACTTTGTAGCCGACAATGACTGAGAGAACCGATTTTGACCGTATTTTCCGCCTCTACTACGAAAAGCTATACTACTTTGCACTGCAGTATATAGCCGATGAGGAGGAGTGCCACGACATCGTAAGCGCTGCTTACGAGGACGTGTGGCGTAACTTTGCCCAAATCGAGGCAGCTACGGTCAGACAGTATCTCTATGCCAGCGTGCGCAACAAATGCATCGACTACCTGCGCCGGCAGAGCCGCCACCAGCACTACGTGGAGTTCGTCGGCGCCGTGAGCAGCCGTTATGTCGATGAGAGCCACTATCTGGAACAGGCCGACAACGAACGGCTGGTGAATAAGGTGCTGAACATGCTGGCCTCACCCACCCGCGAGATTCTGGAGGCCTGCTACCTCGACGGAAAGAAATACCACGAGGTGGCCGACGACATGCACATCAGCATGAGCACCGTGAAGAAGCACATGGTGAGGGCCCTGAAAATGATTCGCGAACTGAAAAAAAACATTAAAAGCATAACCTAAATTGCAAGTTTGTCGTATAAGTATTAAAAAGGAGACGCAATGAGTTACACTTATAGCAACATAGAAGACCTGCTCGAAATGGCCGAGACGCTGGATGCCGAGGATATCCAGACGTTGCTCGACGTGCAGACCGTCTACCGCAAGCGCAAGGCGCAGCCGGTAGATGTGGAGCAGCGTCTGCGCATGTTCCATGAGACTCATCAGACTCCTGAACTTAACGACGACCATACGCAACAGGCTTCTGAGCTTCATGCAGGCAATGCTCAGCAGGCTTCTGAACTCCATGCAGGCAATGCTCAGCACGCTTCTGCCCTTCATGAGCAGACTGCCGCTGACATCCGCACGGGGCGTTCCAAGAAACCGTCAAACGGCTCCAGGTCGCGTCGTACCTTTATATATTATGCCCTGGCAGCTGCCGCCGTCTTCGTGGGTGCGCTGCTCCTGCTGCACAAGCCTGCCATTGACACGCAGACAGAAGGTACCGTGTTTGTGGCCGACCATGAGCAGAGCGGCATCTCACTGACTAATGAACAGGGTGAGCAGGTGATGCTCAGTAAGGCTACAAAGCAAAACTCATCCATCTCGCTGGAGGACTTCCGCAAAGTGTTCAGCAACGAAGAGAACATAGAGCGCGTGACGCTGAACGTGCCATTCGGCAAATCCACCGACATTACCCTGCCCGATGGCAGCATCGTCTATCTACACCCGGGCTCAAAACTGGCGTTCCCCACTTCGTTCGAGGGTGACAAGCGTGTGGTAATGCTCGACGGAGAGGCATATTTTAAGGTGACTAAAGATGCCACCCGACCGTTTGTGGTGATGACCGATGAGACGGAGACTACCGTACTCGGCACTGAGTTTAATGTGAAGACTGGAACAGGAGCTAGGACTGAGATTACACTGATTACGGGCAGTGTGGCTCTGCGACTGAACCACCGCAAGCCTATCATTGCAGGCGAGAACGGTCAGGAGATGATTATTCTGAAGCCTGGCCAGCAGGCTGTACATGACGCACAGAATGTAGATTTACGCATCAATCAGGTTGATGTGCAACCCTATGAGTTCTGGCGCGACGGATATCTCTATTACGATAATGTGGAGCTGAAAGACATCATGGAGGCCATCGGCAAGAACTTCAACATGACGGTAGAGTTCCGCAATACAGAGGCCATGCATTACAAGATGCGTTTCATCACAGAGCGCAACCACGGTGTTGACGCAGCCATCGACATGATGAACCGCATGAAGAAGGTCGCCGTGCGCAAAGAAGGAAACAAAATCGTGGTAGATTGAAGACCCTACCCAGCCTCCCCTATGATGGGAGGGGTAATTACTTTTTCTTTTTGAGTTTTCTATCGGATTGCTCTGAATTTTTTCTAGCTTCAGGGGTAATCCAGCTCTCCCCCTTGGGGGAGATGGAGGGGGCTTCCTATAGAATGGAAAATTGATAATTGATAATTGCCTGCCGGCTTAAAGCCCCCTCCGGCTCCCCCAAGAGGGAGAGGCCTGCCGGCTTGAGTGCTCAAGTTTGTTTTCCAACTTCAGAGGTAATCGCCCCTCCCCTCATAGGGGAGGTTGGGTAGGGTCTTTAGGGGAGGCTTGGAGGGGTCATTCTCCCATGTCAAATAATTCGGTAGAGAGATAGCGTTCGCCTGTGTCGGGCAGGAGCACGACGATGGTCTTCCCTTCGTTTTCGGGGCGGAGGGCCAACTGGGCGGCGGCAAAGGCGGCGGCTCCCGAGGAGATGCCTACGAGCAGTCCTTCTTTCCTGGCCAGCAGGCGGCTGGCGTGAAAGGCATCGTCGGCGCAGACACCAATGACCTCATCGATGAGATGCCTGTCGCAGGTCTTGGGAATGAAACCGGCTCCGATGCCTTGCAGCTTGTGTGGACCTGCTTGTCCTCCCTGCAGCACGGGTGAGGCGGCGGGTTCGACAGCTACGGCCCTGATGTTGGGACGGTATTCCTTCAGTCGCCGGGCGACGCCTGAGAGTGTGCCGCCGGTGCCTACGCCTGCCACGAAGATGTCTATCTGCCCGTCGGTCTGCTGCCATATTTCCATACCCGTGGTCTGATAGTGGCGCGCAGGATTCGCAGGATTCTCAAACTGCTGGAGGATGACGCTGCCGGGTATCTCCTGACGCAGCTGTTCGGCCATGCGGATGGCACCCGTCATGCCTTCGCTGCCTGGCGTGAGCCGTACCTCAGCGCCATAGGCCTGGACCAGCTTGCGGCGCTCAACGCTCATGGTCTCGGGCATGGTGAGGATGAGGTGATAGCCTTTCACGGCTGCGACGAGGGCGAGTCCGACACCCGTGTTGCCACTGGTAGGCTCGATGAGTGTGGCGCCTGGCTGGAGAATGCCTTTGCGCTCAGCATCCTCGATCATGGCCAGGGCGATGCGGTCTTTCACGCTGCCGCCGGGATTGAAAAACTCTACTTTGGCAATGAGGGGCGTGGGAAGACCCATGGCTGCCGAGAACCTGTTCAGCCGGAGCAGGGGTGTGCGACCAATGAGGTCGGTGAGTTGTTGTGCTATTTCTGCCATTATCTTTTGTATGTTCGTATGTCTTATCGGCCTAGACGTGCTCAAAAGCCTGTGCGAGGTCGTCGATGATGTCGTCGATATGCTCGGTGCCGATGCTCAGGCGCACGGTGGCGGGAGTGATGTGCTGACTGGCCAGCTCGTCGGGCGACATCTGCGAGTGGGTTGTGGTGTAGGGATGGATGACGAGGCTTTTCACGTCGGCGACATTGGCCAGCAGCGAGAAGATGTGCAATGCGTCGATGAAGCGCCATGCCTCCTCTTGTCCGCCCTTAATCTCGAAGGTGAAGATGCTGCCTCCGCCCTGCGGGAAGTAGCGTTGGTAGAGCGCGTGGTCGGGGTGGCTCTCGACGGCAGGGTGGTTGACCTTGGCCACCTTGGGATGGTGCTGCAGGAACTGGACCACTTTGAGTGCATTCTCGACATGACGCTCGACGCGCAGGCTGAGCGTCTCGAGACCCTGTAATAAGATAAACGCATTAAAGGGTGAAATTGTTGCCCCAGTGTCGCGCAAAATGACGGCACGGATGCGGGTGACGAAGGCCGCGGGTCCTGCCACGTCGGCAAAGACGGCACCGTGGTAGCTGGGGTCGGGCTTGGCCAGCGAGGGGAATTTGTCGGCATTGCCCTTCCAGTCGAAGGTGCCTCCGTCGACGATGACGCCACCCAGGGAACTGCCGTGGCCGCCAATGAACTTGGTGGCGGAATGGACCACCACATCGGCGCCATGCTCAATGGGACGGATGAGGTAGGGAGTGCCGAAGGTGTTGTCGATGATGAGGGGAATGTGGTGGCGGTGGGCTACGACAGCGACGGCCTCGATGTCGGTGACGTCGGAGTTGGGATTGCCGAAGGTCTCGGCGTATATGACTTTTGTGTTGGGACGGATGGCGGCCTCAAGTGCCTGCAGGTCGTTCACATTGACGATGGTGTGGGTGATGCCCTGGGTGGCCAGTGTGTGGCTGATGAGGTTGAATGAGCCGCCGTAGAGGTTGTCGGCAGCAACGATGTGGTCGCCGGCCTGTGCGATGTTCTGCAGGGCATAGGTGATGGCGGCAGCACCGCTGGCCACAGCCAGTCCGGCCACTCCGCCCTCGAGGGCAGCCACACGCTGTTCGAACACGCCCTGCGTGGAGTTGGTGAGACGTCCGTAGATGTTTCCGGCATCGCGCAGACCGAAGCGGTCGGCAGCATGCTGGGAGTCGCGGAAGACGTAGCTGGTGGTCTGATAGATGGGCACGGCACGGGCATCGGTGGCCGGATCGGGTTGCTCTTGGCCTACATGCAGTTGCAGGGTCTCGAAGTGAAGTCTTTTCGTTTCCATGTTGTTTCCTTTCTTTTTAAGTGATTGATTTCAAGGAGTGGGAGAGAGTGAGTCTGCTCGTTCTTTATCCTTCTCTTTTTCCTCTTGTTTCCGTTTGCAAAGTTACAAAGTTTAGAATTATCAGCCAAATTTCTTGCAAATTTCGGAAAATTCAGCTATATTTGTGCTCGATAGAAGGAAATATTTCTAAATCGCAAGATTTTTGACCCCGCAAACAGAATAAAAATCTACAGCTATGACGGAAGAACTGGATGAGATAGACCTGCAGATACTGAGGATTCTGCAAAAAAACGCGAAACTGACCACGAAAGAGCTGGCCGACGCCGTGAGACTGACCCCCACGCCTGTGTTTGAGCGTCAGAAACGGCTGGAGCGTCAAGGATATATCAGGCGCTATGTGGCCGTACTGAACCCCGACAAGCTGGGTTTAGGACTGCTGGTGTTCTGCAAGGTGAAGCTAAAGCAGATCAACCATGAGATAGCCGATGCCTTTGCCCGCCGGGTGATGCGGCTGCCGGAGGTGACGGAGTGCTACAACACCTCAGGCTCGTACGACTATCTGCTGAAGGTTCGGGCGCGCGATATGAAGGCGTATCAGGAGTTCCTGCTCAACAAACTGGGCGAGATAGAGCATCTGGCCTCGGTGGAGAGTACCTTCGTGATGAGTGAGGTGAAGCAGGATAACGGTGTTCCCGTCTGAGGGCAGGGAAGGAATGGGAACAGAAGGGAGCTGACAGGAACAATGGAAGTTGTGAGTTGAAAAAAGGTTGGCTTTTATTTTGTTCGTATCTTCTATTTTATTATCTTTGCCTTGGAAATCATTAACCGACGACACTATGCAGAAGTTCGCAGATTATATTCAGCAGATAGAAATCGACTCCCTGTGGAGCG
>ODAI012772837.1_pt1 | contig 22914 bp, 10 predicted proteins | sample 1539321 | NCBI WGS metagenome assembly ODAI01 (sample SAMN02144231, study PRJEB22623) | gut metagenome | biome: sheep rumen | host: Ovis aries | place: New Zealand | reverse complement strand
CAGTATGCTGCAGATATAATGATTTTGAGCAATATAAAATAGGGACTGACTAAGTTTCCGCTACGCGCTGCTCAAACTCCGCCGGGGGGCAGAGGGCGGCGTTGCGGAGACGGCTGCGATGCGTGTAAACGGAGCTGATGGCGCAGTCGAGGAACTGGGCGATCTTGCCGCTTTCCGTGATGCCGAGCTTGATGACGGCGAGGATGCGGAGGCCGGTCGGGAGCTCGTCTTCTTCGCCGACCCGGAACCGGGCGGACTCTTTGAGCAGGGAATTGACGTGGGACACGAAGTCCGGGAAAATGCTCAGGAATGTTTCGTCGAAGAGGGCGTAGAACTGCGAGGAATTGAGATTCTCTATCTGGGTCTCCCTCAGTTTCTTCTTGAGGGCGTCCACGCCTTCTTCCTTGAGGGTGACGCGGAGATTGTGGCGGTATTCTTCGATCTTTCTCCGGTATTGGGAGGAGAGCAGGATATAGCGGAAGACATACCCTTCCTTGATCTTCCCGGCCTCTTCCAGCAGGCGGTTCATCCTCCGGATTTTCTGTGCCTGGCGGTTGCTCCTCAGGCCGATGACAAAGGTCGTGAGCGAGAGCAGGGTTATCAGGATGGTGATGAACAGGACGAGATTCTTCTGCTGTTTTTCGCGATAGTTGTAGGCGCGCACGATGCCCAGCTGGGAATTGGCCGAGTTGATGATCCAGGTATTGTAATGACTCTCGAGCTCGCTCTCCAGGACGGCCTGGCTGTAGGTCAGGGCCCGGCTCAGATGGCGGTCTTCGAAAAGCATCATGGAGAGTTCATAGAGGGAGAGGTGCTCCGCGGAAGGCCGCTTGATGTTTTCAATGGCGCTCTGGGCGAACCAGAATTCGGTTTCTTGCCGCTGTCCGGCGGCCTGATAGGCCTTGGCGAGACTGTAGCAGGCGTGGGCCTTGAGCCCGGGCGGGGCGGTCTCGATGAGGTTCTTGAGAATGGGAATGGCTTTCTCGGGCTGCCCGTCTTCGTACAGCTGGATGGCAGGCCTTCTCACGGCCTCGAAGGGATCGACGACGGAAGATTCGATGTATTGCCGCCGGGTTGCGTGCCGGAGCCGGATGCTGTGCACCCGCTCTTCCTTTGTCAGGGTTTCGTCGTGGGCTTCGGTGGCATACAGCAGCAGGATGGTTTCGTAGTACCGGTCTTTCTCTTTCGCATTCAGCGCCGACGTGTCTATGCCGGCAAGGAATGTCCTGACGGCGGGATAGTTACGTGCGGAAATATTGACGGCCGCCTCTTCAACCCTGCTCAGGAATGATTCGTGGGGATAATCCCGGGAGAGTTGTTTCATAATCCTCAGATAATACAGGGCGGAATCCATCTGCGTGCATTTGTAGATGGAAAAGATCCCATAAGCGGCTTCCCAGCGGACCGAGTCGCTTTTGGAATTGAGGAGACTGTCGCGGAGCGGAACGGCTCCCTCCTCGAATGCGGCCGTGTATTCTTTTTGCCGGGCGAGCGCTGCGTCGAGTTCATCGAGCTTCCGGGACAAGGGAGAATCGATGATGCAAGAGACCGCGAGCATCGCCGACAGGACGGCCGCGATTGCCTTCGCAATGGGGTGTTTCTGTACTTTCATGGTGCAAATATACGAAGAAACAGGTTTGAAAACAACTTTAATATTTTTTGAATATGTATATTGTTTTTCAATTGATTACTTTGTTTTTGTTTTGACACTAACCTTGAAAATGCGCTGCCCGTCTTGTGCGTGCGTGGGGTTATTCATAATTTTGTGCACTTCCAAAGGAAGGAACGATAACCACGCAATATGAAAAAAATAACCATTCTTTATCTTCTTTTGCTCATTATCCCCTTTTCGGTAAAGGCGCAAAATTCCCTGCGGGGAACCGTGTCTGATTCGGCGGGCGAACCCCTTCCCGGAGCCGCCATCAAAATCGCCGGGACTGACAAAGGTTATATTGCAGACGAGAACGGCGCCTATGAGATCCCCTCGATCCGGTTCCCGGCGCGGATCATCGTCTCTTTCGTCGGATATGCCGATACGGAAATCGATCTGACCGGAAACGAGCGTGCTCCTTACAACATTGTACTTGATGATTCGGGAAATCTCCTCGATGAGATCGTTGTGGTAGGGTTCGGCACACAGAAAAAGAGCACGCTTTCCGGTTCGGTAGGTGTCGTGGACGGCTCGGTGCTGAACCAGCGTCCCGTCGTTTCGGCCGTCAACGCCCTGCAGGGAGCCGACCCCTCCGTCTATATTTCTTCCAGCAACGGCGGCGCCAACAGTTCCGCTTCCATCAACATCCGCGGAACGCTCTCGGTGAACGGCGGCAGCCCGCTTGTGTTGATCGACGGCGTGGAAGGCAGCCTGTCGATGCTCAACCCGAACGATATCGAGTCCGTTTCCATCCTCAAGGATGCTTCGACCTGTGCCATCTACGGCGCCAAGGCGTCGGCCGGCGTCGTTCTTGTCTCCACCAAGCAGGGGGCGACCGGGCGTCCGAGGGTTTCATACGGCTTCCGCCAGGGCTGGATCCAGCCGACCACGGATATGGACCTGATCACGACCGGGTACGACCACATCTCGATCATCAACTATTTCCAGCAGCATTCCTTCCACAGTTCCCGCCTTAACGAATACGACTATACGGTGGCGAACGGAGAGTTGCTGAAGCTGTTCGAGCGGCGCAACGACAAGGTCGAGGACCCCTCCCGCCCCTGGGTGGAAGTCGGGCCGGACGGCTATTATCACTACTACGGCAACTTCGACTGGTTCAACTTCTTTTACAACACCAACCGGCCCGTATCCGAGCAGGATTTCTCCGTTTCCGGCGGAAGCGGCGGCATCCGATACTATGTCGGAGGGCGCTACTACAATGAGACGGGCCTGCTGAAGGGCAGTCTCAGCGACAACTTTAGGAGTTATTCGATCCGCAGCAAGCTCTCGGCGAAGGTGAACAAGTTCATCCGTTTCTCCACCAATATCTCCTACGCCAAGAAGAACTACGCCTGGGATGGCAGCTCCGATATGGAATCCACGTTCGAAAACCTGTGGAGATACGGCTCTCCGGCCTTCTCCCCGTACAATCCGGACGGATCCCTGGTGAATTATCCGATCGAGCTCTCCGGCGCGGCCAAGACCAACATGATGAACAATTCGGCGACGCAGGCCCTTGCGGGGACGAACCACAACAGCAAGGACACGGGCCATCTGGCCATCACGGGCAAGGTCGAGCTGACGCCTTTCCGCGGTTTTACCCTGACGGGGCAGTACGACTTCCGGCGGATTGATGATTTTAACACCTACAGGACCGGAAAGTACTGCTGGTCCAACCAGCCCGGCGTCATCAACGAGATGACCGGGACCACCAATTCCTATAAGGAAGACCGGGACTGGAGACAGGCCCATGTCGGGACGGCCACGGCCCAGTACGAGAACAACTGGGGCGGACATTATATGAAAGCGCTCGTAGGAGCCCAGTATGAGGCCTCCCATTCTTCCGACCTGACCGTAAAAGGAAGCCCGATCCTGGCCGACGGCTATGATTCCTTCGCCCTGATCGACCAGAGCGCCGACGACAGCGGGCTCCCGCGCGCCACCTATTCCGTCGCCAACAGCAGTTCGGAATATGCGACGCTCGGATTCTTCGGACGTCTGAATTACGATTACAAGGGGCGCTACATCTTTGAGGCCAGTGCCCGTTTCGACGGCACCTCCCGTTTCAGTTCCCGTCACCGCTGGGGATTCTTCCCTTCCGCATCCGTGGCCTGGAAATTCAGCGACGAACGCTTCTTCGACAAAGCCCGCCGCATCGTCTCGGACGGCAAGATCCGCCTGTCCGCCGGCTCCCTGGGCAATCAGCAGGTATCCAATTATTATTATATAGAAAAGATATCCGTTGACAATACCCAGGATTATACCTTCGACAACAAGACCAAGTCCCGTTACGCCTCGATATCGGCGCCGGTTTCGGGGAACCTCACCTGGGAGACGGTCAATACCTACAATCTCGGTCTCAACCTGTCTTTCCTGAGGAACCGGCTGTCATTCGTGGGAGATTTCTATATCCGCGACACCAAGAACATGCTGACAGCGTCCGTCGCCCTTCCGGAGGTTTTCGGCGCGACGGAGCCCAAGGAAAACTGCGCCGACCTCAGGACCTACGGGTGGGAGATTTCGCTGGGCTGGAAAGACGGGGTCATGCTTGCCGGCAAACGGCTCAATTATTCCGTCACGGCGTTCCTCGGCGACCGGCATACCTATTTCACGAAATACTACAATCCCACGGGTACCCTCGACAGCCACTATGCGGGCGAGGAACTCGGCACGATCTGGGGTTTCCGCTCCGGCGGGCTGTTCGCCTCGGATGAGGAAGCCAGGAACTATATCCTGGAAGTGGACAGCCGGGAGTTCCAGCCCGGATACTATTACCCGGGAGGCGGCGTCTGCGTCGATGGCGAAGGCCCCAGGGCGGGCGACTTCAAACTGCTGGACATCGGCGGACCCGACGGGAAGCCGGACGGCGTGATTACCAAGGGCAGGAATACCCTGACCGACCATGGCGACCTCGACATCATCGGTAACACGCAGGCGCATTACAACTACTCTTTCCGTCTCGAAATAGACTGGAACGGAATCGATTTGTCCCTGTTCTTCCAGGGCATCGGCCGCAAGGACTGGTATCCCAACGGGGCCTATGGCGGCTACGCCTTCTGGGGCCCCTATTCCGCGACCGCCGTCACCTTCATCCACAAGCGCTTCATGGACAATGTGTGGACGCCCGAGCATCCCGATGCGTATTTTCCGCGCCCCCGCGGTTATTCGGCCTATACCTCGAATGAATACTATACGGGTCTCGGATTCAAGAACGACTATTTCCTGCAGAATATCGGATATCTCCGGCTCAAGAATCTCACCCTGGGCTATACCCTCCCGCCGCATCTCACCCGCAAGATATTTGTGGAGAAACTGCGCTTCTATGTCAGCGGCGAGAATCTCTTCTACGCTTCGCCGCTCAAAAAGCACACGCGGCTGATCGATCCGGAGCTTGCCAGCGCTTCCGGCGTGGCTACCAGCAATACCGGTGTCGGCTACCTGTATCCCCGCACGCTCTCGTTCGGCGCTACCATAACCTTCTGATATGAATTCCGGTATGAAAAAGATATGGATCATTGCATCGCTCGCGCTCATTTTCGCCGCGTGCGAAAAAATCAACGACAGTCTTACGCGCCTGCCGATTGACGATGTCAACCCGGACGCATTCTTTACCTCCGAAGCGGAATGCCAGCTCTGGCTCAACCGCTGCTATGCCAGCTACCTGACGGTTCCGGCCACTTCGAGCCTGTGGTGCTCCGACGACTGTGTGACGAACGACATGGCGCCGTGGATGCTCGGAATCCGCCTGGTCACATCCGCCAATACCGGTGAGACATACTGGGGATGGAGCACCATCCGCCGGATCAACCTTTTCCTGGAGCATTCGTCCAACTGCAAGGACGAGGCGGTCCGGCTGCATTACGAGGCGGAGGCCCGCTTCTTCCGGGCTCTGGGCTACTTCCTGAAGGTCAGGCATTTCGGCGATGTTCCCTTCTATGACCACGTCATCGCTTCGGACGATACGGAAGACCTTCGCAGACCCCGCGATCCGCGCGGATATGTGATGCTCCAGATTATGAAAGACCTGGACTTCGCCATCGGGAATCTCCCGGAGAAAACGGATGTCGCCCGGATCACCAAATGGTCGGCCCTGGCCCTGAAGAGCCGCGCGGCCCTGTTCGAGGGGACCTGGAGGGTCTATCATGCCAATGACAACTTCACCCCGAAGAATGACCCGGAGGAGTTTGACGGGAAACCGGTCCTCCTGAGTGCGGAATATTTCCTGAACCTGGCTGCGGAAGCTGCCGGGGAGATCATCGAAAGCGGCCGTTACAGCATCTGGTCCAAGGGTGAAGAGCCGTACCGCTCGCTGTTCAACGCCGACGACGCCATCGGTGAGGAGGTCATCCTGGCCAAACTCTACAACAACACCTCGTCCGAGCTCAAGAATTTCGCCCACAGTCTCCCGTACAACTACGACCAGTACAATGTCAGCGTCCCCCGGAAGATTATCAATATGTATCTGTGCGCGGACGGAAGCCGCTTTACGGACAAGCCGGGCAACGAGAAGATGTGGTTCCTCGACGAGGTCCGGGACCGTGACCCCCGCCTCAGCCAGACCTTCATGTGCCCGGGGTACCGGATGGTGGGCGCCGGCGCCCTTACGCCCAATACCTTCTATAAGACCTATACGGGGTACAAACCCATCAAGTTCGCCGCATCGGAGGACAATGCCATCATGAACCGGGGCGTCTGCGACCTGCCGGTATTCCGTTACGCGGAAGTCCTGCTCAACTATGCGGAGGCGAAGGCGGAACTCGGCACCCTGACGCAGGCGGACCTCGACAAGTCGGTCAACCAGGTCAGAAGCCGCGTCGGCATGCCGAAACTCCGTACCGACGCCACGGTGGATCCTTACATGCAGCGCTGCTATCCCAATGCCGTCCGGACGGCCGGCAACCTTGCCCTGGTGCTGGAGGTACGCCGCGAGCGGATCATCGAGCTCATCTTCGAGGGATTCCACCGCTATGACGTCCTGCGCTGGTGCGAAGGCCTTCAGCAGAACAGCGACAGCTTCGCCCTGTGCGGGCCGGAAGTGAGCGGGTATTACGGCGTGTATGTCTCCGGCCCCGGCCTGTATGACATGGACGGCGACGGGGTGAAGGATTTCGAGATCTACAAGACCGACAAGACCTCCGGTCCCGAGATTCCCGCGGCCAACGCCCGGGCGCTCTCCGAGTTGAATCTGGTGGATCCGGAAGATCCCGTCAACCCGAATCCCGAAAAGGGGTATATGACCGCCTACAAGAACGACCCTGCCTGCAGACGCTGGATCGAATCGCGGGATTATCTCTATCCCATCCCCCAGCCGCAGATCGATCTGACGGAAGGGGCGCTTGCCCAAAATCCCGAGTGGTAATAACCGATAGACGCAAAGATATGGAATTCAATAAAATAATCCTGACCCTCACGCTGTGCTTCGCCTTTATGGCGACAGGATGCATGAAGGAGAAAGATATCAACGATCCCTATACCCGGAACACCGGCCCGGAATACGTGTCGGTCAATACAGAGGAGCTTGTTTTTGCCGGTCGCGGCGGATCGATGTCATTTACGGTGGAGGCCTCCTACGACACCCGGATGGAAGCGCCCGACTGGATCACCCTTACTTCTTCGGAGGTGCCGGGAGACGGGCGGTCTTATACCGTGACGGCAACGGCTTCCCGCAACAGTGAAGCCGGCGGATACGACAGGACCGGCATCATCACCCTGACCTCGAAGTCTATCCAGAAGGAGATCACAGTCTCGCAGCCGTTCTACGAGCGGCCCGATATCCCGGAGAGCATCGCGAACGCGGAGGACCTGCAGTATTTCCTGGAGACCTGTGCGGCCGTGTTTGAGGCAGGGGAGGAGATCTCCTTCTCGCACGACATCGACATGGAAGGGAAAACCTTCACGCCCGCCGAAGTCTTCAAAGGCGTCATCAACGGCAACGGATTCAGCATCAAGAACCTTAAGGCCTCGACGCCGCTCATCCTCCGGAACGACGGCGTAATCAACGATCTTCAGATCGACGCCACCTCCACCTTCACGGTGGAACCCTCCGAAGCCGACCAGTACATCGGGGCTTTTGCGGCGCAGAATTTCGGAAAAGTCTCGGGCTGCGTGAACGCGGCGAATTTCTATATCGCCGGCGCCCGCAAGAGCAAGCTCTACCTCGGCGGAATTGTCGGCTATCACAATCTGGACGCCGTGCTGACGGGTTGCATCAACAAAGGTTCCTTTGAATATGCCCCCGAAAGCTCCGCGGCCAACGTGTACCTCGGAGGCATTGCCGGTTACAGCTTCGGCAGCATCGACGGATGCGAAAACTACGGCCCGTTCCACTGCAACCCGGCCGAGCATGCCGGCGCCTATTTCATCGGCGGCATCACGCCCCGTCAGCAGGGGAGCACCCTGGCCCGCTGCATCAACCACCGGGAAGCTGCGATCACGACCGGCAAGGTCGGCGCCAAATCCTATATCGGCGGCATAGTGGGGTATGTGGAAGGCGCACCGGTCACTACCGGCAACCAAAGCTACGCCGACATCAACGCCCCGATCAAGACCGAGTCGTACATCGGCGGACTCCAGGGATGGCAGGCGAAAGTAACCTCCGGCGACGCCGTCCTGTTCGAAAACAGCATCGTCAACTGCAATATCACGGGCTATACCAAGGCCAGCGGCCAGTACGGCAACAATCCCTGCAAGTCTGCCGGACTCGTGACCGGACGCTTCAGCGGCCAGAGCGGCTACAGTACGCTGCATTACGGCACGCAGGACAAGCCGATCCGCGTATCCGGCTCCATTACCTGCTCCGCTTCGAAGACGAAGCAGATCGCGGCTCCCAGGGACTATCAGGCCCTTCTGGACGGTGACGGCTCCAAGACCAGCGTCAACGGGGGCGCCATTCCCGAGGCAGATTACAACAACATCCTGTACGAGGTTTGCGGAGACGGCCAGACCGGCGATCCGGAGGACATGATCGTCAAGACCGACGGCGTGCAGCTGACGGTCCCGGCCAAGGGCGGCGAAGCGGCATTCACCGTCCGGGGCAATTATCCGATGACCATCTCGACTGAGGAGGAATGGCTGACGGTCTCGCCGGCCCAGGTTGCGGGGGACGGCGCTTATCACGAGGTGACGGTGACGGCTGCGCTCAACGAGACCACCAGCGAGCGGGAAGGCATTGTCCTGGTCACCATGCCGATGGGTTCCACCGAGCAGGTCGTGGTGCGCCAGGAAGGGAATGGCGACCTGGAAGAAAAGATGATTCTCAGCGATGCGGCGCTTTCGCTCGACCCGTCCGGGAAGGAGCCGTCCGTGCTGAAGGTCAAAGCCAATTATGAAGTGACCCTCGCATGCGATGCGGAATGGGTGACCGTTTCTCCGCTCACCGTTCCCGGTGACAACGAAGAGCACGAGATCAGCATTTCCGCGCCCAAGAACGAGACGGAGGCCGCCCGTACGACGACGCTGACCCTCACGATGCCGAAGGGGCTCGAGAAAACGGTCTCGCTGACGCAGGACAAGTTCGTGTTCGCCCCTGTGCTGAACATCGGCACGACGGCCGACTTCGTGGATTTCATGACCTTCGGAAGCGATGCGGCCCTGTATCCGGCGGGTACCGTGGTTTCGCTGACCTCCGACATCGACCTCAAGAACGTGGTCCTGCCTTCCTTGGCGACCTTCGCGGCAACCCTGGACGGAAAAGGACATAGCCTGCGGAATTGGGCGGCGACGGCGGCCCTCGTCACGGTCAACGACGGTACGGTGCAGAACCTTAAGATCGATGCCACCTGCTCGATGGCCACCGGTCCCAATATGGTCTATATCGCGGAAACCAACAACGGCACCGTCTCCGGCTGCACCAACTATGCCACCATCACCTGCCAGGCCAATCCCGGCGCCGCGGGCCGCCTCGCCGGACTTGTGGCTACCAACAAGGGGACCCTCTCGAACTGCGTCAACCGCGGCGACATCACCTGCTCCGCCGGGGAAGACGTCCAGCACATGTACCTGGCCGGCATCGCCGGCTCCTGCTCCACCGGAGCGGTGATCGAAGACTGCATCAACTACGGGAAACTGACCTATACGGCCCCGGCCGGCGCCACGGCCCAGTACAAGCGTATGGGCGGCATCACGGCCATGGCAGACGTCGCCGGCATCCGGATCGCCCGCTGCGTCAACCGCGGCGCGCTGGCGATGACGGTCCCCTCGGGAAGCAACATCAAGAATATCCGGAACGGCGGGATCGTCGGAGAGAGCAAGAATGAAGTGGAGCTGACTGAATGCAAGAACTATGGCGACCTCAGTTGCGACCTTGCCGGCAGCGCGGTGTATCTGGGCGGCCTCATCGGCTATTTCAACACCGTCAAGAGCAATTTCACTTCCTTCCTCGGCTGTGAGGCTTCGTGCAGGATCACCGGCGCTTATGCCGCCACGTCCACCCTGTCCTCCAATCCGCTGGAGTGCTGCGGACTCGTCTTCGGCGCCAGCCCCGCCCAGACCACATACGTCCATACGCTCGGCTCGGAAGCCGCCCCTGTCAAGGTTTCGGGCTCCCTGACGTGCGGCAGCAACACGCTGACCCTCTCCGCCACCAACTTCCAGCACGGACTCAACGGCAACAAGTGCGGCAACAACCTGGTCAGCGGCGCCACGGATGTCATCTACCACGCGGCCTTCTCCGAAGGCGCCCCCGAGCCGGACAGTCCCCTGAAAGGGAAGAAGTTCGCCGTCATCGCCAATTCGATGGTTTATTATGGCGGATTCGTGCAGAAAGGGGATGCCGGGAAGGCAGACAAGGGTATGTTCTACAAGCTGATGCAGGCGGGAGGCCACGATATCACGGTCATCGACTGCACCCAGGGCGGCCATCACCTGTACGATTATACGGCCGCGGGCTGCAAGACGGACTGCGCCGCCGGGACTGACCATCTCGCCGGCCTGGATCTGTCGTCCTTCGATTATCTCATCCTCTCCGAATCCGGCGACGACAATTCCAATTTCCTGACGGATGTGCGGGCGGTGGCGAGCCGTTTCACGGCGGTCAATCCCAACATCAAGAAGATATACATCAACCATATCTACAGCGTCTATAAGAACCACGGCAATATCCTGAACAATCTCAAGACGCTGCACGACGATGACGGCTACACCATCATCAATTGCGGCCAGCTCGCCTATGACATCTATACCGGCGCGGTCAGCGTTCCCGGCGGAAGTCTTTCGTACAGCGACCGCTACACGTTCTGCAACCACAAAAGCGGGGATTCCTTCCATCCCAACCCCCTGATGGGATACATTATGACGCAGATGGCGTATTGCGCCCTGACCGGCGAGTCGGCCGACTATGCCGACTATTCCACCCTCGTCAAGGGCTGCCTGTTCGGGGCCGGAAGCACCACATACGACAATTATTATTCGACCTATTATACCACGGAGGCGACGCTTCCCTTCATGACGGTGCTCGACAACACCGCCGAGATGCGCGGCATCCAGCAATTGATTCCAAACTACATTAACAAATACTAATAACACCATGAAAAGGATCCATACCCTTTTAGCCATAGCGGCAATGGCAGCCGCGTGTTTCTCCTGTGACAAACAGAAGGAAGAACAGACGACAACTACTTTTACCCTTGACAGGAACGCCGCCGTCTTCGTGGCCACAGGCGGGAGCGAAACGATAAAGGTCACTTCCAATGTTGCATGGACCGTCAGCGGTCCCCAGTGGCTGACGATTACCCCGGATTCCGGCGACGGAAATGCCGAGGTGACGCTCACGGCCGCCGCCAATGAAGACCCTGCGGAGCGTACGGGGAAAGTCATCTTCTCCTATAAAGGGAAGAATTCGGAAGTTTCCGTAAGCCAGGAGGCCGCCGAGCAGGATGTCCCGCTTCCCACCACCGATCCCCAGTCCGTCGACAAGACCTCCATCGTCTCCGGCGAATCGGTGACGCTGACCTTCGACACCACGGTCTGGAGCATGGCTACGGACATCACCTGGACCTGGCAGGAGGGGGAGACGACCCGGACGCTGGAAGGGGCCGTGGTGACCACACCGGTCGAAGTGGATTACCTGTCCGTCACGGACAATTCCCCCGTCGAGATTCCCATCACCGTGACCGCCACCGTCAACGGGGAGCAGATGAGCTGGGAAGTCAAGGTGACGGCAACGCCCTATGTGCTCTTCTACAAAGACTGGGGGACGTCTTCCGCACAGGCGTTCCGCTATACCTGTCCGGTCTATTCCGCCGACAAGTCGACGGTCTATGCAGTCACCGACCGCAGCGGCGCCAAGCTCTATGCGTTCGACAACGCGACCGGCGCCAAGAAGTGGGAGTTCGACCCGGGCGAGGGCAGGAAATGCTGTACGACGCCCACCGTCAACCCTGTAACGGGAGATATCTATTATATGACCACGACCGCCAAGGAGATCTTCTCCGTCAAGTCCGACGGAACCCTCAAATGGCAATATGAGGGGATGGAAGCGGTCAACAAGTGCGCTTCCGCCGTCGTTTCGAAGGACGGCTCCGTCGTGTTCTTTGCCGACAACAGCGCGAACGTCCACGCAGTGAAGGCGTCAACGGGCGAGAAGATCTGGGGCGTAACCCTCGTCGGCAACGTGCAGGGCATGGTCCTGAACGGCAACGAACTGTTCTGCGCCTGCGACGCCATGACGGGCGGCGGCGTGTTCCTCAACGCGACAGACGGTACCACCATCGCGTCGGTCGACCTGTACAAGAACTGCAACGACGGTTCTTCCATCAGCGTCGATCCCGTCAAGAAGATCGCCTATATCCCTTCCAAGGGCTCCAACCAGAGCGCCCCGAGCGATCCCACGGATTACAGCCTGCTGAACCTCAATGCGGCCCTTACGGCCGTCGATCTGGCGAAGCATGAGGTGATCGCCTTCGACGATGTGGCCACGAACAGCTTCTGGGGCAGCGTCGTCCTCTCTAACGGTGACATCATTATCGCCGACAAGGACGGATATATCGCCCGCTATGAGTCCGCGACCCTGAATGTGGTCTGGAAGAAGGGCTCCTGGAAGCGGAATTCCTATAATTACGGCCAGCCCGTGGTGGATACCGACGGCAATATCTATCTCTCCGCCGGCAACAACAACTTCGCCGGGGCAGGTCACACCATCAAGATCAGCCCGGACGGCGAAGTCCTCTCGGACTGGGCCAATACAAAATTCCTGGAAGGGCCGATGGGCGGCATCGGTCTCTGCAACGGAGTGCTCTGCATTCCGGCGAACGTCCGGGACAGCCAGTCGGGCCCGATCCTGGGCAAATATGTCGGGAAGGACATCGCGACGACCGGATGGCCTTGCCACGGAGGCGACCCTCAGGGTACGGGCTGCTTGAAATAAACGGATATGAGGAAGATATTCTGGGCGCTCACCTGGCTGAGTCTTGCCCTTTATGCCTGTACGCCGGCCGACAAGCCGTTGCCGCCCGATGGCGGCGACGGCCCGGCGACGGAGGATCCGGATGTGCCGGAAGGGATGAATCTCAAGGGACGCGTCGTCGACCTTTCGGGGAACGGAATGGAGGGCGTTGTCGTCTCTGACGGCCGCCAGTGCGTCGTCACCGAAGCGGACGGAACCTACTGGATGAAAATCGACGCCGCCGACGTGAAGTTCATCTATATCAGCACCCCCGCCGGTTATCAGCCCGTGATTTCGGGCGGTCGCCCCATCTTCTACCGGCCGCTCTCGAGCCAGCCGCTCAAGCAGGGCGTTTACGAGATCGACACGTTCAAGCTGACCCCGGTCGACAACCCGGGCCGGGCGACGGTTTTCTTCACCGCCGATCCCCAGCCCAGGGCCGGTACGGCCGGGTATGACAATCTGGGATACCATTCGCTGGACTGCTGCGAGGACCTTTACCAGGACCTTCAGGAAACGGCGGCCGGTATCACCGGAAGGCAGGTTTTCGGGGTCTGTCTCGGAGACCTTGTCCACGAAAACATGAGTCTGTACAAAAATTACACGGACGGACTGAGAAGAGTCGGCTATCCTACCTACAACGTGATCGGCAACCACGACAACAATCCCGCCGCGAATGACGACGATGCCGCGGCCGCGGAGTACGAGTCGTATTTCGGTCCCCGGAATTATTCGTTCAACGTCGGCAACATCCATTTTGTCGTGCTGGACAACCTGATGATGAAAGACAAGTCCGGCCGTCTCACGGGATATGACCAGGGGTTGACCGACAAGATCTGGGAGTGGCTGCAGGCCGACCTCTCCTTCGTTCCCAAGACGATGACCGTCGCCACCTGCTCCCATTCTCCGATGTTCAAAACGCAAAGCGGGGAAACTTCGGCGCGGCACAAAGACGATTATGCCAATCTCCTGAAGGGTTACGCCAAGGTGTTTGCCTGGGCCGGACATACGCATGCGACCCACAACTACGTGTATCCCAAGGGACACAAGTTCGCCGGAATCGAGGTCCATACCCTCTCCCGGTGCACCGGGGAATTGTGGACCAACGACTATCTGTCGTACGGCCCCCCCCGCGGCTACACCATCGTGGAGATAGAGAACGGGGAATTCGCCTCCTGGCGTTTCCATCCGGTCAAATACCAGCGGGCGAAGTTCATCGGGGCGGGAACGCCTCCTCCCTATGTGTTCCGGGACTGGACTTATGACGAAAACGGGGTCGCGCAGATGAAAGACGGCTTCGGCGTCCTGGACGAATCCTACCAGATGCACGTGTATCCTCCTGTCGGAACATACGGAGACTCGAAGGTTTACGTCAATGTTTTCCTCTGGGACAATCTGTGGGAAAAGCCCGAATTCATCCTGGACGGGGGCCCCTCGGTGGTGATGACCCCGGTGGAATCGACGTCGCGTTACGACTTTGCGGATACGGAGTTCAAATCCTGGTATAAGTCCCACAATTCCACCCTCGCGGGGGACAGCAGCTACAAGGCCTCTTCGACCTCCAATCCCAACACCCTCTTCAGCACTCCCGTCAGCGCCACCTCCGGTTCGGGGACGGTCCGTGTGACCGACCGCTTCGGGAACGTCTATACAGAGACCGTAAGCTGGTAAACTGTTTTGTATGAAAGAGCGTTTCCTGTTTTTCGGCTTATTGCTCCTGGCTCTGTCCGGGTGTTCGGGCCGGAATGTCTATGAATCCCTCAACCGACAGGCCCGGGAAGAATATCTTCAGCCGATCCGTCCCGGTACGGAGGGAAGGAACCCGTTCTGGAACGGGTTTGCCAAAAAATTCATCTACGCCCCGGCCTTCGATTTTCCGGAGGCCCCGGGCGCGGCCGAATATCTCTTTACGCTCCGGCCGTCGGATGCGGAGCCGGTCTCTTTCCGGGCCGGCGCGCCGACCGCGGCCCTGACACCTGTCTGGAATCATTTACCCTGTGGGAACGTCACGCTCACGGTGGAGGCGCTGGATGCGGCAGGAAATGTCCTGCAGCAAGTGGGGGAGCGGACGTTCCTCAGGGATTTTCCCTTCGAAGGACCCTATGCGGGGCCGTCGTGCGACTACCAGGAGGCGGCCGTCAAAGCGATCCTTTACATCCATACCCTGCCCGAAATCCGCCACTGGCGGGAATCCGCGCTGCCGGATATGGACTATGCGCACAATACGTATCCCTGCAAGATCATCGGCGCCACCATCCGGAACGAGTGCCTCGTCGCCTCGCTGCTGCCGGACCGCCGCGAGGAGGCCCTGAAGATGGCCCGGAACGCAGCTCAGTTCCTCATCGACCAAAGCCGCCCGGAAGATGCTCCGCTGGCGTTTTTCCCGCCGACTTACTACCTGGACAAGCAGGCCTCCGCCCGCGAATGGAACAAGGGCAAGACCATGACGCTCGAAGCCGCCAGCGCCGGACAGGCCTTCCTGGACCTGTATGACCTGACGGGCGAGCCGCTGTGGCTCGACCGGGCCGTCGGAATCGGCAGGACCTTTGTCCGGCTACAGCGGGAGGACGGATCGCTCCCCATCAAGGTCGATTTCCTGACGGGTGAGCCGGTCAACAACGTCTCGGCGATGCTCCATCCCCTGCTCCGGTATTTCAGCCGGCTCGAAGGCTATGGCTTCCCGGAATTTGCCGCCGCAAGGCAGAAGGGCGAGAAATGGATGGATGAAGTGGCCGTGGAAACCTTCGACATGACCGGACAGTTCGAGGACGTCAATGTCAACGGACTGCAGCCTTACCAGAATCTTACCAACTGCACGGCCGCCCCGTACGCTTCCTATCTGTTGACCAAAGAGCATCCGACGGATCGGGATCTGGACAATGCATACGACCTGATCCGCCTGAGCGAAGACCAGTTCGTCCACTGGGCCTATCCGGAGAAGACGGCCGATGGATTCTACAAACGGCTGGCGCCCTGCGTCCACGAACAGTACAAATACGAGATGCCCGTGGACAACAGCGCCTGCAATGTGGCCAATGCCTGGTTGGACCGCTATGAGGTCACGGGAGACCTTCTCTGCCTCGCCAAAGGCAAGGCGATGGCGGACCAGATCACCCGCGTGCAGAACCCCGTCAACGGAATGATTCCCACGACCTGGGAATGGCGCGAGGCGGGGAAGGACCGTACCCGGACCTTCTGGGTCAACTGTTCCTTCGCTTCGGTGCAGCTCCTGCTCCGCGCCCGGGACATGCAGGCGGATTTTGAAAAACTCAACAACTAAAACACAATACCAAAACCATGAAAAAGGTACTTTTGTCGATGGCGGTGGCCCTTCTTGCGGTCACCATCGCCCCTTCCTGCCAGAAGGAGAAAGTGACGACGGCGCCGGACAGCGTGGCCCTTTACACGCATCCGGGCGAACCGGTGTCCGGCGAGGCCGGTACCAAAGCGGTGACCATTTCGGCCACCTGCGACTGGACGGTGGCTTCCCGGGCCGACTGGATCGTCGTTTCTCCCGAATCCGGGGAGAAGGGTATCCGGGAAGTAATCCTTACCTACACCGAGAACACCGGCGCGGCGCAACGCAGCGGCGACGTGGTGTTCACAGCTCGGGGAGGGTATTCCGAAACCTATGTATTAACCCAGAATCCGAAGCAATGAGAAAAATTTTCGCAGCCCTGATTACGCTGGGCGTGTCCCTTGCCGGATTCGCCCAGAATGTCCGTACCGTCACGGGCCGGGTCACCGAGCCGGACGGTACACCCGTCGTCTTCGCCATGGTTATCCAGGCGGGTACCACCAACGGCACCGCCACCGACCTGAGCGGCAATTACTCCATCAGTGTCCCCGCCGGGGATGTCGTACTTGAACTCTCCAGCATCGGCTACGAAACGGCCCGTGTGACGGTCGCAGCAACCCAGGCCGTGGCTGATGTCGTACTCCGCCAGGATGCCGTCCTGCTGGAGGACGCCGTGGTGATCGGTTACGGTGTGCAGAACCGCCGTGACGTGACCACCTCTATCGTTTCGATGAAATCCGAAGACCTCGAGAACAAGCCCAACTCTGATTTCCGTGAGATGATGGCTGCCAGAATGCCCGGCGTGCAGGTCATGCAGGGTGGCGGCAGGCCTGCCGGAGACGTGACGGTCCGCATCCGCGGTATCCAGAGTGCCACAGCCGGCAACGACCCGCTCTATGTGATTGACGGAATCCCTGCGGAGGCGTCTGTCTTCTCGCAGATGGATGCTTCGGATATCGAGAGCATCGAAGTACTCAAAGATGCTTCTGCAGCAGCTATTTACGGTTCTCGCGGCAGCTGCGGTGTCGTGTTGATTACTACCAAGCGCGGATCTTCCGAGACGCCCCGTATCTCGTATGACGGCTATTACGGCATCTCGCAGGTCAGTAAGAAAATCGACCTGCTGGACGCCTGGGAATTCGCGACCCTGTTCAAGGAAGCCCGGGACGGCTCATACCTGTACAGCGTTCCGATCGGATCTATTTCCGATCCGTATTCCTCCCGTCCCCAGACCTACCACCGGAGCGACGATTTCGTGGACGCCTACCTGATGGACACCCAGCATCTGCTGCCCAATACCGACTGGCAGGACGCCATCTTCCGCCTGGCCCATTCCACACGTCACGCGCTCTCGGTAAGCGGCAAGACCCGCACCGTTTCGTACTATGTGGGTGCAAACTATCTCTATCGCCAGGGAACCATTATCAACAGCGATTATACCCGCTATTCCGCCCGCGCCAACGTGGACGGCCAGAAGGGCCGTTTCAAATTCGGAATGAGCATCAGTCCTTCTTATTCCGCGGAGCACTTTGTCGATGCGGAGGCCCAGTATAACGGCGACGGCGTCGTCGGCTCCGCCCTGATGGCTCCGCCCATCTTCCCGGTATATAACGACGACGGCTCCTACAACTGGCAGATGAACGGATACCTTCGCAAGCACCGTTGGGATACGCAGTGCAACGAGGTGCTGAATCCGGTCGCCCTTGCCACCGAGGTGAAGGATTTCCGGGAGAAGGTGAGCGCCATCGGCAATGCCTACGCTTCCATCGAATTCATCAAGGGACTGGAGTACAAGCTCACCCTCGGCGGCGACTACTATGGCTATGCCCGTGACTTCTACCGTCCGACCATCCTTCCGCTCCGGGGTAACAAATACATCGAGGTCACTTCCGACGCCCAGCTGGAAATCGATCCGACCCTTCCGCGCGCCACTGCGGTCCTGTCACAGCCCAGGGCCAATGCCTGGTCGTATCACTACTTCCACTGGAATATCGTCAACCAGCTGTCTTACAGCCACAAATGGGGCGACCATTTCCTGAGCGCCGTCGCGGTCTATGAGGCCGAGAAGAAGATCAACCGGACGATGAGCATCCAGGGTGACGGCACCGTAGGCGATGACAAGATCCAGACCACCAAGGGCGTGACCTATGACATCCAGGAGACGCTGAACAACAAGACTTCCTACGGCTTCGATTCCTGGCTGCTGCGTGCGCAGTATTCCTGGAAAGGACGCTATATGGTGTCGGCCTCGGTCCGCGGCGACCGTTGCTCCCGCTTCGGCAGCAACAACCGGCTGGGCGTGTCCCCCGCCGCTTCCATCGGCTGGCGCCTGAGCGACGAACCGTTCATGCAGAAGGCGGCCTGGCTCAACGACCTCAAGCTTCGCGCATCCGTAGGACAGACCGGCAACGCCCAGATTTCCAACTACGGATGGCTCGCCCTGTACGGAATGTCCCCCATCTATATGGGTGAAGGGAATTCCGTGGTCAATCAGGTGTATCCGAGCCAGATCCAGAACGCCGACCTCGGCTGGGAGAAGAACACCCAGTTCAACATCGGTCTTGACGCCTCCCTGTGGCAGGGACTCCTCGGCCTGACGGTGGATGCCTACTATTCCCGCACGACCGACATGCTCTTCGAGGTCGATGTCCCTTCCGCTTCCGGTTTCACCAAGTCCAACGTGAACATCGGATCGATGCAGAACAAGGGTATCGAACTGAGCCTGTCTTCCCGCAAGCACTTCGCTTCGGGCTTCTTCTATGAGGCCAACGCCAACTGGTCCCTCAACCGCAACAAGGTGCTCCATCTGGGCGATGAAGACGCTCCGCTCATCCGCAAGGATTCCTCCGAAAAAGGATTCTATATCACGGAAGTCGGCCAGCCCGTCGGCTGCTACTACCTGCTGGTGCAGGACGGGATCTTCCATAACCAGGAGGAACTCGACAGCTATCCGCACTTCGAGAGCACCCAGGTGGGTGATTTCCGTTTCGTCGATGTGGACGGAGACGGCGTGCTGGAAGCGGATGACGACCGTGCCATCGTGGGGAATTACATGCCGGACTTCTATTATGGCTTCGGCTTCACGCTCGGCTACAAGGGCTTCGACCTGAATGCGGCCTTCCAGGGCGTATATGGGAATGAGATCCTCAACCTCGAGCGTCGCTACCTCTGCAACATCGAAGGCTCCTCCAATATGATGAAACTCGCGCTGGAGCGTTTCCCATATGGAGAACTCAACCGCGCCACCCGCAAATCGACGGGCAACAACGGCGCCTCGATGTCCACGTTCCACCTGGAGGACGGCTCCTATCTGCGGCTCCAGAATCTCTCCATCGGCTACACCTTCCCCAAGAAGTGGATGGAAAGGATCAAAGTCTCCCGGTTGCGCTTGTATGTCCAGGTCAACAACCTCTTTACGCTGACCCGCTACACGGGCTACAACCCGGAGGTCAACCGCCGTCCTTCCGACGCGCTCCGTCCGGGCGAGGACTACTGCTCCTACCCGCTTTCCCGAACCTTCACCTTCGGTGTGAACCTTAATCTTTAGTCGCCATGAAAAAGATTCTTTATATTCTTTCACTGGGCTTCCTGATGGCCTGCGCCGTCTCGTGCAGCAACGATTTCTTCGGACAGTATCCGAGCAACAACGTGACCGAAGGCAACTTCTACCAGACCGAGGCGGATTTCAACCAGGGCGTCTATGCCTGCTATGCCAAGCTCAAGACGGAGATGGGTTTCTACAGAAGCGAGCTCTCCTACCGGGCCGACGAGGCCGATCTGGAGTCGATGGCCGTATCGACCCAGGACCGTTATGACCTGGACCACTTCCAGCAGAATTCCTCCAACCCGATTCTCTCTGCGGTCTGGAATGCCTGGTACAACGGCATTTACCGATGCAACGATGTCCTTGACCATATCAAGACCACTAGTCTTTCTTCCGAAAAGATGGATCAGTACAAGGGAGAATGCCTGTTTATCCGCAGCTGGTACAACTTTATGCTGTACAAAGTGTTCGGCGGCGTCCCGATTATCAGCCGCGTGGTGTCGCCCGTGGAGGCCAAAAGGATTGCCCGCTGCACCGACAGCGAGATGCTGGAATGCCTCGAGACCGACCTCAAGGAAGCGATAAGACTGCTCCCTGCCACCCGTCCCGCCGAAAAGGCCCGGGTGTCGAAGATCGCCGCGCAGGCATTGCTGGGCAAGGTTTACCTCACCTATAAGATGTATCCGGAAGCCGAGGCGGTGCTCTCCGGGGCCCTGGCGGATTCCGGTTACGGACTGATGCCGACGACGGCCGCCGCATTCGACGTTTCCAACAAGATGAACAAAGAGATCATCTTCGCCCTCTGCTACAACAAGAGCAACAGCTTCGGACACGGCTACTGGTGGTCGTCCAATACCGGCGTGGAAGCCGACCGGAGGATCCCGACCCCCCAGAGCCGCGCACTCTTTGACGAAGCGAAGGACAACCGCTGGCCGCTCATCCACGATTTCATCAAGATCAGCAGTTCGGTCTATGCGATGCCAAAGTGGAACGATACCTACGATGCGACCTATACGGATCAGGTGGGCAATGACTTCCCGCTCATCCGTTATGCCGACGTCGTGCTCAGCTATGCCGAAGCCCTCGGCTTGGGCGGCAGGATTCCTGATGCGATCCCGTACCTGAACCAGACCCGTACACGGGCCGGTCTCGACCCGCTTCCCGACGGCCCCATGAGCGAGGAAGCCTTCCGGAAGGAGCTCTGCGACGAGCGCGGCCGCGAGTTTACGTATGAGGGACAGCGCTGGTTCGACCTCGTCCGGCTGGGACTGGCCGTGGACTATTTCCATTCGCTGGGCTACGCCATCGACGAGCATGAACTGATCTTCCCGATTCCCAATGACCAGATTGAAATATACAACAATACCCAGGTTCTCTGGCAGAATCCCGGATATTAATTAATACCCAAGCATTATGAAAAGTTTATTCAACGCGATATTGACTGCGGCCATCGTCCTTACGACCGTGGCATCCTGCTGGCAGGAACCCGTATATGAGGCCGGAGCATCCCTTCATCAGGTCACCGACCTGAAGGCCGTGCCCGGAGACGGGGAGGTAACCCTCTCGTGGTCGCTTCCCCAGGGGTGGGAGGCCACCGAATTCATCATTTCCTATACGGATGCCGAGATGGGGAAGGTCTCCTTCCATACCGGCGGACCCGTTACGACCTACAAGGTGACCGGGCTCAAGAACCTGATATCCTACATCTTCGACGTACAAGCCGTGTACGGGGATAAGATCTCGGGCGCCGTTTCCGTGTCGGCCAAGCCCGTTTCCACCCGTTTCCCGGTGACCGGCCTGATGGCCGATGCCGAGAGCGGAAAGGTGACCCTGTACTGGACCCGCCCCGACTCCGATCAGCTGACGGGTTATGTTATTACCTATCAGAAAGAAGACGAGGATACTCCTGTGACGGTGACGGTTTCAGACCCTGCGGCCGTTTCGTATGTCATCGAGGGGCTGACGGACGATGTGAACTATGTGTTCACCGTCGTGGCGCAGTACACCAACGGTGATTCCGATCCGGTCGAGATCAAGGCGATGCCCGCCCTGGCCGTGCCTTACATCCTGGAGAGCGAGAAGACGGCCGTCGGACTGCCCGTGAAGGCGACTTTCAACCGGTCGGCCTTCGAACAGGCGGACAATGTGACGTGGACCCTCCCCGGCGGCGAAGTGCTGGAAGGGGATGAGGTGAAGATCCGTCTGATGTCCGCCGGCGACCAGACGGTCGTGCTCGGCGCCCGGGTCAACGGAATCAACAAGAGCTGGAACGTTGTACTCCATGTGCGCGAATACGTCATCGAGGATACGGACTTCGTCTGCGAAGGAACCAACTACAACGGATTCAAGGGCAGCTGCCCGATGTTCTCCCCGGACGGGAAGACGGTCTATAACCTGACGTTCAGCAAGATCTCCAACCTGATGGCCTATGACATCCTGAGCGGGGAAAAGAAGTGGACCTACAGCGTGAACCACGGTTCTTACAACGGCTTCACGGTCAATCCGGTCACCGGCGACATCTACTTCGGTACCACGACGGCGGGCGACTTCTTCGCCGTCACGCCCGACGGGACGCTGAAATGGCAGTTCACGGAAGCCGGATCGATGCAGAGCGCCAGCCCTGCCGTCAGCGCGGACGGCAATACAGTCTATCTCATCGATGCATCGGGCAATACGTTCGCCCTCGATGCGGCCACCGGCACCAAGAAGTGGAGTGTGGCCCTCGAAAAGAAGGGCGGCGGAATGCTGGTGAACGGAAACGACCTGGTGATTCTCCTCAACGGGACGGACAAGACCATCGTCTGGCTGAAGGCGGATACCGGCGAGGAAATCGTAAGCTACGGCCAGGCGTCGCTGGGTTCGGATATCAGCGGCGGATTCGCCATTTCCCCGGACAAGCGGTATGCCTACTATGGCCACGCGGGCGGACAGGCCTCCAAGATCGACCTGCAGGAGCGGAAGATTGTCGTGGACTGCAAGGCGGTCTCGACCTCGACGAAGCCCAACCTCTGGGGCCTCGTCACTTCCCCGAACGGCGATGT
>ODAI013819271.1_pt1 | contig 22915 bp, 20 predicted proteins | sample 1539321 | NCBI WGS metagenome assembly ODAI01 (sample SAMN02144231, study PRJEB22623) | gut metagenome | biome: sheep rumen | host: Ovis aries | place: New Zealand | reverse complement strand
TGCCAGAAAAATGGATGGCGTTGTGTTTGTTGTACGAAAGGACTATGCAAGTACCAATCTTGTTTTGGAGAGCATCGAGAATATGGCAGATACCGGTGTAAATATCCTCGGATATGTTCTCAATGATACAGAGCGCGGCATTACCGGCTACGGGTATAATTATGGATATGGTTATGGCTATGGCTATGGTTATGGCTATGGCTATGGTGGGTACGGTTATGGTGGGTATGGATCATACGGGGAAAATAAGAAGGCAAAAGGGAGACCTTCGGAAAACACAACATGAGTTACCTCATATAATTCGTATCAGACTGTACTTAATTAGCAAAATTAGCTCCATGCCAGCGTTTTGGTGGACTTCGCCTTTACTGTAAAATTCATTGGGATATCGCTTGTCAAACAGGGATTCTTCATCTTTTTAAAGAGAGGTTCGGCGATTTCCACTCGCTCCTTCTCATTTAAGAAACAATTGTACCTTTCAGGTTCTACTGTTACTATGTTGGATTTTTAGAAGGCATTTCTTTCAATGTTTGTTTTATTTGTGAACAGCTTCCGAAAAAAGTAAAGTTTTGTGATGTATAAAAGGAAACTTCAAGCCACCAGTATAGCTGTATGAATAATGTTAAATATGTCATGTGTCAGAAACTCATTCCATACTGAAGATAGTGTGCTCTGCTTGATTGAATGATTGAAGAGTCTTGCTAACCTTAGCCTGATAGGTCGATGGATTTGGAAGCCCATGCATATGCAGCCGATCTACCGGACAAACCCGTTTGTCACGGTTGAGGGGAATGGCCGAGGCCGCACAAATGCTTATATAAAGGGCTCTGGAGTGGACGTAGGAGCCGATATTTTCCGTAGAGGGCTTTGTCTTCCCAGCGATAACAAGATGACGGAAGAGCAGCAGGATGTAATTATCGACATTATTCACAGGTGCTTCAGGTGATGTCAGGCCGTGTCGGCTGGACATGGCTGAGGGGCGTAGATAGAAAGATACCGGCTTGAAGCCGTATTGGTTGGACCGCAATTAGGTATATAAATAGGAAAAAGTCATGTCGATTGGACCTGAATTAGTTTCGTAGACATGCGTTTGCTGGGCCTCAATCAGGTGCGCAGACACGAAAAACTCCGTCTGCTGCATATGCTTTAGGTAGTCATAGATGCATCTGCTCCGCATGTATGAGGTAGCCACATTGGGTGCAGTTTTGACCGCAAGAGATATTCACCGTAAGAAACCGATCACATAGATTGAAGGGCGGAGGAAAAAGCTATCGATTATGTATTTGGATTACTGGACATTCCCTGGTGGTATTACGCGATAGCGGCTTTCCTCGGTGTAGCTAGCTGGCGAGTGTGGAAGAAGCTATGCCTGGGGTTGTTGATAGGATATGCATTTCTCATCCTTGTTGAGACAGTCTTGATTCGGAAACCGTTTGTAGGAGAACACATAAACCTTGAACTCTTCTGGTCATGGAGACAATGGAAGATCCAGAAGAATCAGATCCTCACGAATGTAGCCATGTTCATCCCAATTGGAGCACTTGCTGGTTGGCTATGGAAATGGAAAGGGCTTCTCGTAGCAGCTGGATTCAGTATAGCAATTGAACTGCTTCAGTTAGTCACAACCAGAGGTTTAATGGAATTTGATGATGTGCTCCATAACATGATCGGGGCTGTAGTCGGCGCGGGAATTGTGATGGTGGTTGGAAAGAAGCTGAAATAGTGGAACATGATTAGCGTAATCGTACCGGTTTATAACGTAGAACTTTACTTAAGAAAGTGCATAGACAGCATTCTGGCTCAGACGTATCGAGACCTGGAAATATTGGTTGTTGATGATGGAAGTACTGATGGTAGCGGAGCAATTTGCGATGAGTACGCAGGAAAAGATGATCGTATAAAGGTTTTCCACACAGAAAATCGTGGATTAAGCGCTGCGCGCAACCTCGGACTTGATAACACCACGGGAGACTGGATCGGATTTATCGATAGCGACGACTGGATTGAACCAGATATGTATGAGGTGTTGCTTAGGAAAGCTGAGGAAACCAGGGCGGATATCATCGAATGTGGATGCTATGCTGATTATACGACAACATCATACGGACACCTTGCTATACAAAAAACGGTCAGCGGTATAGATGCTGTAGAAGCACTAATCAGAGGCGAAATCAGAACGCAGGTCTGGAACAAGATTTGGAGGAGCAATCTCTTCAGTGAAATCCGTTTCCCGGAGGGTCATTCTTTCGAGGACGTCGCTACAACATATAAGTTGGTTAGGAATGCCACAGTAACAGGAGCAGCGGAAAACTCCTATCACTGGAAGCAGAGAAAAAGCAGCATATCTCAAAGCCATGATCAGCAGAATCTTATTGACTATTGGTTGGCTCACAAGCAGCGGTATGAGGATTTGAAGGATATCGTGAACGAAGAGATGAAAGCGGTACTCCTTCAATTTTGTGCCTATGCAATTGCGAGGACTTGGGTGTGGAATCTGAAGAGCGATTGCCCCTCTGAATGCATAAACGAAATGAACGTTTTCACTAGAAACAACTATCCTGTTTTTGGCTGTTCTAAATGGCCGTTGACTCTGAAGACGACAATCTTCTTAGCACGGTTTAAGAATATAGTTTCTTTTTCCATAGCATACATATTAAATCAGCTATATAGAACAATGAAACCCCAACATTATGATTAAAAGGTTGAGTACATGAAACACAAACCGTATGGCTCGTATGAAAGATTCATAAAACGTCCGCAGGATTTTTTGTGTGCGTTACTGGCGACGATTGTTCTATCTCCTGTAATGCTTATAACAGCTATACTAGTGAGAATAAAACTCGGTAGCCCTGTGCTGTTCACACAAGACCGCCCAGGACGCAACGGGAAGATATTCAAACTCTACAAGTTCCGCACGATGACAGATGTGAGAGATGAAAAGGGGGAGTTACTTCCGGACGATCAACGACTTCCGGCGTTTGGACAGAAACTCAGGTCAACCTCGTTAGATGAACTCCCTGAACTCCTGAATATGCTAAAAGGCGATATGGCAGTTGTGGGACCGCGGCCGCTCCTAGTCCGTTATCTTCCTCGGTATAACGAACATCAGGCAAGACGGCATGAGGTACGACCGGGCTTTACAGGCCTTGCCCAGGTTCATGGTCGAAATGCTATTAGCTGGGAAGAGAAGTTCGACTGGGACGTGAAGTACGTTGATCATATTACGTTTCTTGGTGATTGGAAGATTATACTGGATACCGTGAAAACAGTCCTCAAACGTGAGGGCATTAATTCCGATACTTCAGCAACAATGGAAGAATTTATGGGTACTGAGGAGAAAGCTTGATGAAAGATTTAATTATTTTTGGTGCCAGCGGCTTTGGACGTGAGGTTGCTTGGGCGGTTGAAAGACTGAATAAAGTTGCCCCTACATGGAATCTTCTCGGCTTTATGGATGATGCTGATGATATCCAGGGATCTGAAATAAACGGTTACAAAGTGCTCGGAAAGACTGCTGACGTTTGCAATTATCCAGATGCCTATTATGTAGTTGCTGTAGGTGCTTCAAGGACCCGCGAGAAGATCGTCTCCAATATGAAGACGGTGAATCCAAGTATCAAGTTCGGAACAGTTATTGACCCCTCTGTTGAGATGTCCGAACTTGTGACCATCGGCGAAGGCACTATCATCTGCGCACACACCATTATTACGGTCAATATCGAAATTGGCGCTCATGTAATAATCAATCTCGATTGTACCGTTGGCCATGATGCTGTCCTCCAGGATTTCGTTACTCTTTATCCGTCCGTCAATGTATCCGGAATTACGAATATCGGTCATGCAGTAGAACTTGGAACAGGGATGCAGATCATTCAGGGCAAGATCGTGGGTGATTACAGCATAGTAGGAGCTGGAGCTGTGGTTGTCAAAGACATCCCGGCAAAATGTACGGCGGTGGGAAGCCCCGCGAAGCCGATAAAGTTCTTTGAATGAGGGCAGCAGTGTGATTATTAAGACAGTAACAGTTATAGGCGTTACCGGTACCATGGGCGCGAACGTAGCAGGTATCTTTGCCTCTTTCGGAGATGCGAAAGTTTACTGCGTAGGACGCGACATTGAAAAAGTTAAAAAAACGATTCCCCGCATTGTGAAATCTGTAAAGGCAGACGCAATTGCGAAGAATCTGGTTCCTGCTGACTTCTCTATGCTGGAAAAGTGTGTGGCAGAGTCAGATCTTGTTTTTGAGAGTTCTAAAGAAGATATCGGAGTCAAGAAAGAAATTGCTGCGCAGGTTGCTAAAACCCTGCAGCCGCATGCCGTTTCCTGTACTGGCTCTTCTGGCCTTTCTATAACAGAAATTGCAAAATGCTATCCTGACGGTTTAAAGGAACACTTCTTTGGCGTTCATATGTTCAATCCGCCCTATAGCATGTCGCTCTGTGAACTGACGCCGACAGCTTTTTCTGATAAGGCAATGCAGGCAGAGCTAAAGGATTACTTAAGCAAGAAGTTGATTCGGACTGTAGTCGAAGTCAAGGATTCTCCTGCGTTCCTCGGTAACCGAATCGGTTTCCAGTTTATCAATGAGGCGCTTCGGTATGCGGAACGGTTCAAGGATAATGGCGGAATAGACTACATCGATGCAATCCTCGGTTCCTTTACTGGACGCTCCATGGCTCCTTTGACTACATCTGATTTCGTTGGCCTGGATGTCCACAAAGCGATCGTGGATAACATCTATGAGAATACACATGACTATGCGCACGAGACTTTTGTCCTTCCTGAGTTTGTGCAGAAGCTGATTGAACAGAAGAAGCTGGGAAGGAAATCCGGTGGTGGTCTTTATCAGCGCGTCAAGTATGAGAATGGGCTTGTCCGCCAGACGGTGCTGGATATAAATACTGGTCTTTACCGCGATGTGATTCCGTATGTTTTTCCGTTTGCCGACAAGATGAAGAAGTACATTGCAGAGGGAGACTACCAGAAAGCCTTTGAACGACTAGTTAACAATCACTCGCTGGAAGCTGAAATCTGCCGTTATTTCCTGCTGGACTATATCGTGTACAGCCTATATGCCACTAAGGAAGTGGGTTACACGATTGAGGCGGCTGATGATGTAATGGCCACAGGATTTAACTGGTGCCCGCCATTGGCAATGTACCAGGCTTTATCTACAGTTGCCGATGTTCCGACACTAATCAGAGAAAACCTTCCTGATGTCTGTAAGAAAGTCAACATTGATGAGCTTCTCGCAGAAGTGAAGCCTTCAAAGTACGATTACAGACTGTATTTCAAATCTGGGAGGTAAATCAGATGAGCAAAGTTTACATACTCGGTGGCGCTCAGACAGATTTTGAGCGCAACTGGAAAAAAGAAGGCAAGGGCATGGTCGCCATTTTGAAAGAGGTCATGGCGGATGGACTTGCCCACGTTGGATTGAGTTTTGATGATGTAAAGGCGCTTAACGGTGATAACCGTGTGGCTTGTTTCGTAGGTAACTTTATTGCAGAGAAATATGTGGATCAGGGCCATCTTGGTGCTTTTCTGACCGAAGTTGACTCGGCTTTTTACGGTGTTCCAAGCGCAAGATATGAAGCGGCATGCGCTTCCTCCTCTGTCGCTATTGATGCTGCGGCCACAAAGATTCGTGCTGATGAATACGATGTAGCTATTGTAGTTGGCTGGGAGCTGATGAAGACTGTTGACTCTAAGCTCGGCGGAGATTTCCTTGGCAGGGCTGCCTACTACGAAAAGGAAGGCAAGGGCATTGAACTGCCGTTCCCGAAACTATTTGGTCGGCTCGCTGATGAGACGCTGAAGAAGTATCCTGAGCTCGATGAGAAGCGATATATGGATGCGCTGGCGAAGATCTCAGTTATCAACTACAGCAATGCTAAGCGTAATCCTCTCGCTCAGACACGCAAATGGTTCATGAGCTATGACCAGGCATGCACAAGAGGAACGGATACTAATCCGCTGGTTGGCGGTAAGCTCGGCGTCTCCGATTGCTCACAGGTGACGGACGGTGCTGCCGTCGTGGTGCTGTGCTCTGAGCGGTTCTTAGTTGAACACGGCTATCAGGACAAGCCGTTAATCAAGGGATACGGCCACAGGACTGCTCCTATGCTCTTCGATAAGAAGATGGCTGATAACGAAGGAAGCAAGTACATCCTTCCCTGGACGAGACAGGCTGTGTTAGATGCTTACAAGAGAGCTGGATTGACAGTTGATGACATCGATGTCTTTGAGACTCATGACTGCTTCACGAGTTCTGAATATGCGGCCATTAGCGCATTTGGTTTGACGGCACCGGGGCATGAGTATGAAGCAGTGGAAGATGGAATAGTGGAGAAGAAGATAAATCCTTCTGGTGGGCTGATTGGCTGTGGACATCCTGTGGGTGCTTCAGGTGCGAGGATGTTCCTTGACTTGTATAAACAGGTTACTGGGACTGCCGATGGTTATCAGGTTGAGGGTGTAAAGAATGGCATGATGCTTAATATCGGCGGAAGTGCCACGACAAACTATGTGTTTATTGTAGGGAAAGAATAAAAGGGAGACTTGAAAATGAATGTCTTATTCTTAACATTATTAGCCTTTGATTCGATTCATGAGCGGACACTATATACTGATCTACTCCGTGAGTTTGTTAAGAATGGACATCATGTATATGCAATTTCTCCGGTAGAAAAAAGACAGAAGCAAGAAACGCATCTGATAAAAGAAGAGGAAGCTACGATTCTTCGCTTGCAGATAGGCAACACGCAGAAAACTAACATTATAGAAAAGGGTATCTCGACTGTAATGATTGAGCCGACCTTCAAAAAGGCGATTAGGGAGTACTTCTCCAATGTGAAGTTCGATCTCGTCCTTTACTCCACGCCTCCTATTACATTGGTTTCGGCAGTTGAATACGTGAAGAAGAGAGACGACGCAAAAACATACCTTCTCCTGAAGGATATCTTCCCGCAGAATGCTGTAGATATTGGTATCATTAGCAAGAGTGGCTTAAAGGGACTTCTCTATAAGCATTTTCGCAGACAGGAGAAAAAACTGTATCGTATATCGGATCGGATTGGCTGTATGAGCCAGGCAAATGTAGATTATGTCCTAAAGCATAATCCTGAAGTTGATCCAAACACTATTGAAGTTTGCCCGAACAGTTTCGAAGTAATTGATAAAAGTGTGGATACTGAGACAAGGGAAGCTATAAGAACAAAGTACGGAATACCATTAGATAAACAAGTCTTTGTTTATGGCGGGAATCTGGGAAAACCTCAGGGGGTACCTTTCCTGATCGAGTGCTTAAAACAGTGTGAAGATTTATCCGATGCTTATTTCCTGATCGTCGGGGAGGGGACAGAATATGGCCTTTTGGAAAATTATGTCGAAACCGAGAAACCTAAAAATGTAAAACTGATGAAACGCCTTCCAAAAGAAGATTATGACACAATGGTTGGAGCGTGTGATGTAGGACTCATTTTCCTTGACCACCGATTCACTATTCCGAATTTTCCTAGCAGACTACTGGCCTACATGCAGGCTAAGCTGCCGGTGCTGGCGGCGACGGATCCTAATACCGACATTGGAAAAGTAATTATGGATGGTGGATTCGGTTGGTGGTGTGAGAGTGATGACGTTAATACTTTTTCAAGAATTGTAGAAAGAATTATGGCATCTGATTTGTTAACGATGAAAGTAAACGCTTATCAATATCTACAAGAAAACTATACGAGCAGAATTACATATAAAATAATCCTAGATTAGTGAGGTTCTTTACGATGAATATATTGATGCTTGCCCCTTTGCCACCTCCATCTGGTGGTATAGCCTCATGGACTGTAAGATATCAAGATTTTTGCGAGTCAAAGAATATCTCATTAAGAATAGTCAATATTGCTATGCAAGGCGAACGAGCAAAAAGTGAGGTAATGACACGTAGTTTCAAAACTGAAATGCGAAGGAGTATGGGCATTGTCAAGAGTTTAAGAGCAGAAATCAAAAGAAATAAACCTGACATTATTCATATAAATACTTCATGCTCTCCATTTGGAGTGCTAAGAGACATGATATGTGTATTTACAATTCATAACAAGATACCATTTGTCCTTCATTGCAGATGCAATATAGAAGATCAGCTTGGCAGTAAGTACATATCGCATAAAGCTTTCGAGTACATGGTGAAAAAAGCATCTAGAGTCATAGTTCTTAACAAGTTTTCTAAAAGATTTATTGATGACATTGATGTGGGAAAATCAGTTTTTATTCCGAACTTTGCTAACGAAAAAATGGTTGAGGATCGCCATGATATAAAGCCAGAAATAAAAAATATAATTTATGTAGGACATATTGAGAGAGCTAAAGGAATAGAACAGATAGCAGATGTGGCTGGACGTTTACCAGATATCTCTTTTGTTTTGGTAGGAGCAATTAGAGAAGATATTTCTGATATTAACTTGCCTTCGAATATTTCCATAGTTGGACGTGTTTCAGCCGATGAAGTTCAGAAATATCTAAGAAGGGCAGATATTTTCCTCTTTCCCAGCCTTTCGGAAGGATTCTCAAATGCAATGTTGGAAGCTATGGCAATGGGACTTCCAATTATCGCCTCAGATGTAGGAGCTAATTCCGAAATGATCGAAGACATGGGAGGAATAATTGTTGAAGAGAATAGTGGGGAAAAAATTTATGATGCTATTATCAGGATGAATAGCCCTGATGTAAGAAGAGATATGTCTGCATGGAATATCAAAAAAGTGAGAGACCAATATACGGTCGATAAAGTCATGAAAATGTATTTTGACTTATACGAAAATGTTGCAGGAAAACTGATAGATAAAACTGTTTAATGCAACTGAAGGTTACAAAATCAACAAACCGTGGTTACTGATTCCCTATCAGAATCATGAATTGCTTCAGTAAAGATAAACTGATTAGAGGAGGCAAAAGAAAATGAAACTATATGATCAGCTCGTAGACAAGGAAGAAAAACTCTCTCTGGTAGGTCTTGGATATGTTGGTATGCCCATTGCAGTAGCTTTTGCCAGAAAAATAAACGTTATCGGATTCGATCTGAACGCGAAGAAGATTGAGATGTATAAGAACGGCATCGATCCAACTCACGAAGTCGGAAATGAAGTGATTTCAAAAACGACTGTGGAATTCACTGCGGACGAAACTCGTCTTCGTGAAGCTAAGTTCCATATTGTAGCTGTTCCGACACCTGTCAATGATGATCACACCCCGGATTTGAGCCCGGTGGAGGGTGCAAGCACGATCCTCGGCCGTAACTTGACCAAAGGCTCCGTTGTTGTCTTCGAGTCCACTGTTTACCCCGGCGTGACGGAAGACGTCTGCGTACCAATTCTTGAAAAAGAATCTGGGCTGAAATGCGGCGTGGATTTCAAAATCGGTTATAGCCCTGAGCGTATCAATCCCGGAGACAAAGTACATCGTCTGGAAACCATCAAGAAGATCGTTTCAGGTGTGGATGAAGAGACACTTGATTGTATAGCAAAGGTTTATGAGCTTGTCGTTGAAGCTGGTGTACATCGTGCCGATTCCATTAAGGTTGCTGAAGCTGCAAAGGTTATCGAGAATTCCCAGCGCGATATCAATATCGCTTTCATGAATGAATTGTCCATTATCTTCAACAAGATGGGTATTGATACAAAGAGTGTGCTTGAAGCTGCAGGCACTAAGTGGAACTTTCTGAAGTTCTATCCGGGCCTCGTTGGTGGTCACTGCATCGGCGTTGACCCCTATTATCTCACCTATAAAGCCGAGATGATGGGATACCACAGCCAAATCATTCTGTCCGGTCGCCGGATCAATGATGATATGGGCAAGTACTGTGCAGAGAACTGCGTGAAGAATCTGATTGCTGCTGATAAAGCAGTTAAAGGCGCAAAGGTTGCTATCCTGGGATTCACGTTTAAGGAGAACTGCCCGGATACCAGAAACACTAAGATCATTGACATCGTTCATGAACTGAAGGAATACGGTATCACCCCTGTGATCGCTGATCCAGAAGCTGATGACGCAGAAGCGAAGATGCTCTATGGTGTAGAGTTTGTGGATATGAGCATGATTAAGGATATGGATGCTGTGATCCTTGCTGTTGCCCACACTGAATTCAGTCATTTCAAGATGGCTGAAATGGATAAGTTCTTCGGCGAAGGAAAGAAGGTACTCCTTGACCTCAAGGGGCTTCTGAACCGTAAAGAGTACGAAGAGGCAGGATACAGCTATTGGAGACTTTGATTCTCATGGCTATCCTCCCTGTACACTTACTGCATGGCGAGGATGCCGGAGTTGAAATAAATGGAGGAAGAAAAAATGGGCTATCAAAATGTGAGTTTCCCTGAAAATAGTACGTTCTTAGTTACTGGCGGCGCTGGATTTATTGGTTCGAATCTTTGCGAAGCTATACTGAAAATGGGCTATAAGGTGCGCTGTTTGGACGACTTGAGTACTGGCAAGCAGGCTAATGTTGATATGCTCATAGACAACCCTAACTACAGATTTATCAAGGGTGATATCAAGGATTTCGATACCTGTATGAGAGCTTGTGATGGTGTTGACTATGTTTTGAACCAGGCTGCATGGGGATCTGTGCCTCGGAGCATCGAGATGCCTTTGTTTTACTGTGCCAACAACATCATGGGTACACTGAACATGATGGAAGCTGCTCGGCAGAACGGTATAAAAAAGTTTGTGTATGCGTCGAGTAGCTCCGTCTACGGCGATGAACCAAACCTTCCCAAAAAAGAGGGTCGTGAGGGCAACCTGCTGTCTCCCTATGCTGTAAGCAAAAGAGCAGATGAAGAATGGGCAAAGCAATATACCCGTCACTATAGTCTGGATACATATGGCCTCCGTTATTTTAACGTCTTTGGTCGTCGTCAGGATCCGAACGGTGCATATGCTGCTGTTATTCCGAAGTTCATTCGTCAGCTACTCCATGGTGAAGTGCCTACGATCAATGGTGATGGCCGTCAGAGTCGTGACTTTACATATATTGAGAATGTTATTGAAGCGAATCTGAAAGCATGCTTGGCCCCGAGCAGTGCAGCTGGTGAAGCCTTTAACATTGCTTACGGAGGAAGAGAATACCTCCTTGATATTTACTACGGCCTGACGAAGGCGCTAGGTGTAGATGTTGAGCCGAATTTTGGACCAGACCGTGCTGGCGATATTAAGCATAGCAATGCGGATATCAGTAAAGCTAAAGAGTTGCTGGGCTATGATCCTGATTGGAGCTTTGACCGTGGCATTCAAGCTGCGATTGAGTGGTATAAGGAGAATCTTCAGTAAAGAAATCAAAGGAATCGGCTATTGATCATATATGCATCCCCATTACAACAAAAAAATTGACTATTATGGTTAGAACTGATCTATTCAAATAGATGTACGTGTTGAAGGACTTTGCAACAAGTAGTTTTAGAATCCATTCATCCTCGTTTGTGGGTTCAAACGTAGTGTTGTTTTACATGGAATATTTGAAGCTGATACACGTGTTTACTAGTAGAGATGGGAGTTAATAATGTTGGATTTAATGAGAATTTAACAAATTTTCTAAGAATAGTCTGCTGATAGGGTCGTGACCATATTTACTTGCTATCACACATGTTGTATTAGAAGGTTTCCTGTAGACACAATTAATAATGTGAGTTGGATTTATAAGGCGGTAACAATGCAACTTTCAAAAAAAAAGGAACAGCCATTATTCCTGCTATTCATAGAGGTCTTTTTTACTACATTTTCAATTCATATCAATGGATTTACTGGGCTTTTTACGCTGAGAAATCTTGCGATTATGATAACGATAATTGTTTATTGTATATTTTGTCATCTAAAATTGCGGATTGATTTTTCTGATAAGTATTATAAACGATTTTTCTTCTCATGGGTTTTCATATTAGCATATAGTGTAATTCTAATTGTCTTGCAAGATGTAAGCAGATCAGATTTGCATAATATATTTAGATCGACATTTAATTTTTTTGTGTTAGTAGTCGTTTTGCCTGAATTAATATGCAGAATAGAAAACAGATTTGAACGTTATTCAAAGATAATTATATTAGCGACTGTCATTCAAGCAGTAATTGTTATTTGCAGTTTTTTATTTCCATCGATAAAACAATACCTATATAGAATACAATCATTTGACGACAACTGGCTTTCATACAGAACCGTGGGTTTGGGTATTGCAGGTGCAGGAGGAACAGTCTATTTGTTCTGCGGTTTTATGGTGATAAGCTATTGTATATTATTTAAAGAACACTCAGCGTTAATGTATATAGCGCAGTTTATTGTTCTATTTGCTATTATTCTGGTGGGTAGAACCGGCTTTTATATGGCTTTAGCAACGGTAGCAATTGTTGTTGTTATCAATATCGTAAGACATAATATAAATTTAATAAAGAACATGGGTAAGCTAATTCTTGCACTGATTGTAGCTGTAATTGCGATCTCCTTTATAGGTAGTCGCGTAGATATTAATGAGTCCCTATTGCAGTCATCTTTTAGAAGATTGAATGAGCTTTGGACAACAGGACGAACACTGCAAACAATCAGCAATATGGAAGTTCCTGGACTGACATTTCTGAATTTTTTCATTGGGACAGGACTAACGAAGGGTTACGGTTTTGATGGAGTCAGAATATGGAATGACTCAGGATATGTTCAGCGATTTTTTGCATTAGGATTACTTCCAGCTTTTCTTTCTTACTTGTGTTTTGTAGCATATGTAGTGAGATTAACTAAAAGGATCAATGACCGAACCAAAAGGATTTTTTGGTATTGCATGCTGGTTTTGCTAATGATAATCGAATATAAGGAAGCTTTTATCTTTTATCTAGCTTTGCCGTTTACCTTGATTGTTAGTTTAAAGCTGGAAGCGAATAAAGAGGAGAGTATGACAAATGAAATCAGATAGCAACATCAAAATTGCATATTTAAGTGATTCATTTATTCCATCCACAAGGGCTAACACAGTTCATGTAATAAAAATGTGTGCAGCGTTTGCTGATTGCGGGACTGAAATCGTTCTGTATTGCAATACTAATGGATCATTTGATTTAGAAGAAGTTTTTACGAAGTATTCCGTGAGTAGTAAATATGAAATAGTAGCTGAGAAATCGCGCGTTTTAGGAAAACTCAGAATGTTTGATTATGCATTTAAGAAAGCAAAAGATGTAAAGAGACAGGGGCCGGATGTTTGCTATGGTAGATCGTTGCTGGCACTATACATGCTACGAAATCACTTTCCATTTATTTACGAGTCCCACATTAAGCCAAATAGAAGATTGTTCATATGGTTAGAGAAAAGAATTCTGAAACATCATAATAGAATTAAGCTTGTCGTTATTAGTGATAATTTAAAGAATGAGTATTTAAAGCAGTTCTCCTTCTTAAAACCAGAAGACATAGAAGTTCTTCATGATGGTGCAGATTCAATTCCACAAGAGATAACGAGCGATAAGGTTCCTGAAAAGCTAATGAGAGCTCATAATGAAGGGGTTACCATTGGGTATATTGGGCATTTGTATCCTGGTAAGTGCATGGAGACTCTCATTCCAATTGCAAAAGAATGCCGAGAAATAAGGTTCCATATTGTGGGGGGAACAGAGGAGTGGGTGAAACATTGGAAAGTTGAGTGTCAAAAAGAGGGGATAAGAAATATTGAATTATACGGATATATAGACAATTCATTGGTCAATTCGTGTTATCAAAATATAGATATTGTTATTCTCCCATTCAGTAAGGGCATCTATTTCAACAAGGATAAAAAGGATGATATAGGTAAATGGATTTCACCTTTAAAGCTTTTTGAAGCGATGGCTAATGGCAAAGCTATTATTTCATCAGATCTGCCCTCTATAGAAGAAGTAATAATCAATGGTGTTGACGGTATTCTTGTGCCGCCAGAAGAACCACAAGAATGGAAAAAAGCAATATATGATCTAGTTAATGACAAGAGAAAGAGATTATTACTAGGAAAGAATGCAAAAGAGAAGTTAGAAGAAGAATATACTTGGAAGAAGCGTGCTGAGAAAGTGCTTGCCATAATTAGAAACTGAAGGGAGTACTTATGAGTAAGATTAACGCTGTAATTAATAACCCATATATTATGTTGGCAAAAATCATAAAGGATAGAGCACATTTTCTCCCGGATGAGGTATATCTCAGAATCATATATAGAGCATGCTTCGGTAAAAAGCTCAACCTTGATGATCCTCTGACGTATAATGAAAAGCTTCAATGGTTAAAACTATATGATAGAAACCCATACTATTCCAAATTGGTTGATAAATATGAAGTAAAGAAAATAGTCGCGGATAAAGTTGGAGAGAAATATATAATCCCGACATTTGGTGTATGGAACACATTTGATGAAATCGACTTCAATAGTCTACCCTCTAGCTTTGTTTTGAAATGCACACATGATTCTGGCGGCTTAGTTCTTGTTCCTGAAAAATGTAATTTGAATATTCAAATGGCGAAGGAAAAGATCAATTCTTCGATGAGAAAAAACTTCTTCTGGTCAAGTCGTGAATGGCCGTACAAAAATGTTAGTCCAAGAATAATAGCGGAACAATATATTGACGATCCTAATGGTGACCTCAAAGACTATAAGTTTTTCTGCTTCAATGGAACACCGAGCTATCTATTTGTCGCATCAGATAGGAATAAGCCAGGGATAGATGTCAAGTTTGATTATTTCGATATCGAGTTTAATCGGTTGAATATGCGCCAGTCTGTGCATGAGACAAGCACATACGATATTCAGAAGCCTAGGCACTATGATGAAATGATATGGTTGGCAAATAAGTTAAGCGAAGGCATTCCACAGGTAAGAATTGATTTATATGAAGCGAATAATCAGGTTTATTTTGGAGAGTGTACTTTCTTTCATCACGGTGGTTTTGTACCGTTTGAACCTGATAAGTGGGATCAGATATGGGGAAAGTGTATAAAGCTGCCTGATCCTCCCATTAAGCGCTAAATCACCTGAGCAATAAGTAAGAGCAAGCGAGGAAAAAAATGAAAGTTCTAGTAGTAAATAGACATATGGACACAATACTTGGGGGCAGTGAAATCCAATGTGATTTAATCGCTAGGAAACTTTTAGAATTTGGCCATCAGGTTTCATATTTAGCGTTACAGTCAAAAAAAACATTATCACATGAGTATAACGTGATTAATATGGAAAAATTCACTAGACGTGCTTTCCATAAGGTAATTTCTTCAGAAAAACCGGATATCGTATATTGGAGATATAATAAAAAACACTTGTACGTTTCCTCCCAAATATGTAGGAGAGCTAATGTTAAGTTCATTTATTCTTTGTCTCATATTAATGACGTTACGAAGTGGTCGGATCAAGATATATACCGGATTAAAAATGGGAGTATAATTGGCAGGATAAAAGGAATTGGAAATATAATTGTGAATCGAGTTAATTATTCGGCTTTGAAAACAGTTGATGGTATCGCCAGTCAGAAAGCTGATTATTTAGAACAGCTACCTAAGAGCTTTGATAAAAGAGCTGCTATTTATATAAGAAATTCGATGGAAATAAAGCCACAGGGTAACTTTGTGTGGAAAAAACCATATGTTGTTTGGGTTGCTAACATAAAGCGGCCCAAAAGACCTGAGTGTTTTATCGAATTGGCACGTCGCTTACCTCATTTAGATGTCGATTTTATAATGATTGGGAAAATTCAAGACCATAATTATGATTATATGAATTACTCCAATAATCTTCCAGATAATCTTTATTATCTTGGTAGTAAGACAAAAGAAGAGACTGATGAGATAATAGGAAAATCATTGTTTCTTGTTCACACATGTGAGCCTGAAGGGTTTCCCAATAACCTAATTCAGGCATGGTTATCAGGGAAGCCTACAATAACAATGCAGTATGACCCAGATTCAACGATTGAGAAATATAGGATAGGACTTGTCTCTGGAACTTTTGAACAGCTAATAGATGATGTGAATAAATTGATTGATGATAAAAAAATGCGTAATGAAATGGGTGACAGGGCACTTCAATATGCAAATGATAGTTTTAATCCAGAGACTAATGTTAGAAAACTTGAAACTCTAATGGAATACCTTTCAAGGAAGGGTTGAGATAATGAAGGTAACTGAGATAATGAAATATGTTATTGATCCGAATTATCGTTTTTTAATTGATGCTAATCGCGGCAAATACGATACAATGGACGATAAGACTTATATTGAAAGAAAATACAAGGCTAAGTTTGGTAAAAAACTAGATCTGAGAAATCCACAAACTTTTAATGAAAAACTACAATGGCTCAAGTTATATGATAGAAAACCAGTCTATACAGAAATGGTAGATAAATATGAAGTAAAAAAATATGTTGCAAGGAATATCGGAGAAGAATATTTAATTCCTTCATATGGTGTATGGGATCATTTCAACGAAATTAACTTTGATTCTCTTCCTAATCAATTTGTTTTGAAGTGTACTCACGATAGTGGTGGAATCTACATTGTTAAGGATAAGAGTAATTTCAATTATTCAGAGGCACAAGTCTCCATTGAGAATAGACTACAGCATAGTTATTACTTAACCGGTCGAGAATGGCCGTATAAGAATGTAAGACCGCGAATTATAGCCGAACATTTTATGGAGGATACAGAACGCAATTCTCATGAAGGATTACGAGACTATAAGGTTCATTGTTTCAATGGTGTTCCAAAAGTGATATTAGTTTGCCAAGATCGGTTTGCTGAGAGTGGAATGACAGAGGACTTCTTTGATACTAATTGGAATAGACTGGATGCTCAGAGAAAGAAACATAGAAATTCAGCAGAACCAATTCATAAACCAATAGAATTGGATAAAATGCTCAAACTTGCAGAGGAACTTTCTACAGATATACCTTTTATTCGGGTGGACTTTTATGTTATACATGGACGAATATATTTTGGAGAATTAACATTTTTTCCTGCCAGTGGATTTGAAGAATTTATACCAGAGGCATTTGACTTGGCAATGGGCAAATGGATCGATATTAGAGGTAGGAGTAATTAATTGTGGACAGTCAGCGCAGGACGAAGTATTTAAGGATTAATACTATAATGTCATTGGTTACTGAAATAGTAACTATGATATGTGGATTTATACTACCAAAATATTTATTGCAAAGTTTTGGATCAGATGTATATGGCTTGTGTTCATCTATTTCCCAGTTTCTAGGTTTCATTTCTTTATGTGAGTTGGGACTAGGGACAGTCATACCTGCTAGTTTATATGGGCCTTTAGCCCGTGAAGATTATGTAACTGTAAGCAAAATAATGAAATCAGCAAGGAGATTTTACCGGATTATAGGTGGAATTTTGTTTGCTTATGTATTTGTGCTGATTATTGTTTATCCGAATATAGTATTAAATTCATTCGATAGAGCGTATACTGCATCTTTGATAATAATCCTGTCTATTAGTACTTTTGCCCAGTATTTTATTGGAATAACATATACACAGCTATTGAAAGCTGATCAAAAACAATATATTACATTTGCGCTAAATATAATTGCTTTAATATTTAACACAATATTTTCTGTTTTACTTGCTAATCATGGCGCTTCGATTCATGTGGTTAGGCTTGTTAGTTCGTTGATCTTCGCAATTAAACCAATTGTTTTATTGATCTATGTTAAACGTAATTACAAATTGAACTATAATATTACTTATGATGAAGAGCCAATTAAACAGAAGTGGAATGGTGTTGCACAGCATGCAGCATATGCAATTCAAGAAAAAGCCGATACTATTATTTTGACGTTGTTATACACCTTATCTAGTATTAGCGTATATAGTGTATATTTCATGATTGTTGGAGCAATAAAGAATATTATTTATGCTTTGACTGGTGGGCTTGGAGCATATTTTGGAAATATATTAGCAAATAACGAAATTGACGAACTAAAAAAATCCTTTTCGTTTTTCTCGTGGCTTATTCATACAGTCACAACTCTATTATTTACAGTTACAGCGGTAACTATTGTACCGTTTGTTCGAGTATATACTAGCAAGCTTATTGATACAGAGTTATATATTGTTCCAAGTTTTGCAGTTTTTCTTTGTATAGCATTGGCCGGAAGATGTTTCCAAATGCCATATAACACATTGGTTCATTCAGCTGGACATTTTAAACAGACTCAATTTAGTGCGATAATGGAGCCTTTAATCAATGTTATGGTTTCCTGTGTTCTTGTTTCCAAATACGGCTTGGTTGGTGTTGCTATAGGTACTGCTGTATCGATGTTCTATAGATTCATATATCTTGCTACCTATCTTCAGAATAATATTGTTTATTTGAAAAAGAAAGATATTGTGAAACAGATGGTTGTCGATTGTGTTATTTCATTCTTGATTTCTGTATTATCAAAGTTATTCAGTATGAACGAGATTTCTTATCTATCATGGTTTATATATGCTTTTCAAGTAGGTATTACATCATTGATTGTATGTGTTTTGGCTAATTTGATTGTCTATAGGGATCTTACTACGAGTTTCTTACAGAAGGTTACAAGGCCTGTTAACAAAAGGAAAATATAATATTTTGATGATTCTCTTAAGTTCAATAATATAGCGATAGCGTAAGAGCAACGTTATAAAACAAGGATTCCTGAAGAATAAATATAATAACTTCTTGTGCCTTATGAGTTTACACACATTTATGACTAAAGAAATGAGCATACACTCTAGTTTTTTATAGATGAGAGCTATTATCTGAAGAACAGACTACATCAAGTACAATGAAGAGAGCAATATTCCTTCGAAAAAATCTCTATCTACACATCATAGCCATCACACTTCTATGCAGTGTGATGGATAGATCAAAACCAACAAGAGTTGAAAAGAGAGGAACAAGAACAATATGCAAATCACAGAAGCCTTCAAAGGAAAGTCACTCGTTATAACCGGAGGAACTGGCAGTTTCGGTTCAACTGTACTTAAACACTTTCTGACTACGGACATCGGAGAAATCCGCATCATCAGCCGCGACGAAAAGAAGCAGGACTGGATGAGACACACGTTGCAGGCACAGTACCCGGATTATTGCTCCAAGGTACAGTTCTATGTGGGCGATGTCCGTAACCTGGATTCCGTCCGAGACGTGATGTATGGGGCCCACTATGTGTTCCATGCTGCTGCATTGAAAGAGGTTCCTTCTTGTGAGTTCTTCCCGATGGAAGCTGTGAGAACGAATATCATCGGCACGGATAATGTGATTACTGCAGCGGTGGAAGCCGGTGTCCAACGTGTGGTGTTCCTCTCCACTGACAAGGCTGCATACCCGATCAACACCATGGGAATGACCAAGGCTGTGGGCGAGAAAGTTGTTCAGGCCAGAGCGCAGAAGGCTTTTGAGCGTGGCGGTACGGTTTTGGCATGTACTCGGTATGGCAATGTCATGTGCAGTCGTGGTTCTGTCATCCCTCTCTTCATCGACCAGATTAAGAGAAAAGCACCGATCACCATCACGGATCCCAACATGACGCGCTTTCTCATGAATCTTGATGAAGCAGTTGATCTAGTAGCATTTGCATTTGAACACGCTGAACCAGGTGATCTTTTCGTCCAGAAAGCGGATGCTTCTACCATAGGAGATCTGGCTGATGGTGTCATGAAGGTGTTTGGTGAAACAGAGAAAAAGATTATTGGTTCTCGGCATGGAGAAAAGCTTTATGAAACCCTTGTAACAAGGGAAGAGATGCTTCGAAGCGTTGATATGGGCCACTATTACCGCATCGCTCCTGATGCAAGAGGTCTGAACTATGATAAGTTCTATGTCAAAGGCACAGTCCATACCGAGGGCGATGAAGCGTACACTTCTCATAACACTAATCGCCTCGACGTTGATGGCGTGGTGAAGAAGATCATGGGCACTGACTACGTGAAGGAAGAACTCGAAGGTCGTCCTCATGCGGTGGAGGTGTAAGCAATGGTAGAACATAAATTCAAATGGAAAAACGACGGCAGGCTAAAGATCATGATTGGCTGTGGCACACGCCCTGAGATTATCCGCCTTGCTGCTGTCATGAAGCGTTGCCGTGAGTATTTCGATACCTGCATTGTCTACTACAACCAGAACTGGGACCCGAATCTGAGTACCGTGTTCTGGGAAGACTTTGAGCTGTACAATGCTAACGGTGAGATTGGTCCGGACATTCTGGTGCCGGTCGTAGGGGAGAATCTTGGCGTTACCTGTGGCAATATTCTCGGAAGGTCTTATGAACTGCTGTCGGAACTGAAGCCTGATGGGTATCTGGTCCTCGGCGATACGAATTCTTGCCTTTCCGCAATCTCCGCGAAGCGCCTTCACATCCCGTTGTTCCATATGGAAGCTGGGAATCGCTGTAAGGATGAGTGTCTGCCAGAGGAGACGAATAGGCGCATCGTGGATGTAATCTCCGATGTCAACCTCTGCTATTCTGAGTTTGCGCGTAAGTATCTCGCAGACACTGGTCTTCCGAAAGAGCGCACCTATATGACAGGCTCCCCCATGGCTGAAGTGCTACGGATGAACCTGGAGAAGATCGAAGCATCTGATGTGCTGGATCGGCTTGGCTTGGAGACGAACAAGTACATCCTGCTCTCTGCCCATCGTGAAGAGAACATCGACACGGAGAAGAACTTTACTTCTCTTTTCACTGCTATCAACGCCCTGGCGGAAAAGTACGACATGCCGATTCTCTACTCCTGCCACCCGAGGAGTAAGAAAAGGCTGGAGGCTACTGGCTTTAAATTGGACCCGCGTGTGAGAGTCAATGAACCCCTCGGATTCAATGACTACAACAAGCTGCAGATGAATGCACTGGCCATTGTGTCTGATTCGGGTACATTGCCGGAGGAGAGCAGTTTCTATCTTTCCATCGGGCATCCGATAGCTGCTGTGTGTATTAGGACAAGCACAGAGCGTCCTGAAGCGTTGGAAGCGGGAGATTTCATTCTTGCCGGTATCACGACGAGTGAACTGCTTAATGCGACCTCTATGGCAATCGAGATGAAGCAGAAAGGCGTTCTTGGTAAGCCTTGCCCTGATTATGTGGACGAGACAGTTTCTATGAAGGTTGTCCGTATCATCCAGGGATATGTGGGCGTCGTTAACAAGATGGTATGGCGGAAATTCTGACCGGGGGAAGATGGATGAAGATATTAGTTACTGGTGCGGCCGGAGCCTTAGGTCGTAACCTTGTAGAAAACTTGAAAGCCATCCGGGATGGTAAAAATCGCACACGTGCGAATCTCAAGATTGATGCTATCTATGAATATGACAGGAACAACACAGAGGAGGATCTTGACCGCTTCTGTTCTGGCTGTGATTTCATTGTTCATGCGGCTGGTGTGAACAGACCGAAGGAAACCTCTGAGTTCATGGAGGGAAACTTTGGGTTTACTTCCACACTTCTTGACTGTCTGAAGAAGCACGGGAATAAGGCTCCTATTATGATTACCAGCTCTGTCCAGGCTACGCTTTCTGGCCGATTCGGCGACTCCGAGTACGGCAGATCAAAACTTGCCGGTGAAGAGCTGATGTTCAAGTACGGCGAAGAGACAGGTACTCCCGTCTATGTGTACCGTTTCGAGAACATGGTAGGCAAGTGGATTCGACCGCGCTACAACAGCGCTGTGGGAACCTTCTGCTACTGCATTGCTCGGAATGAGCCGATCACGGTCAACGACCCGAGTGTTTTGATGGAAATGGTTTTCTTCGATGACATCTGCGAAGAGATCTATGATGCCATGGAAGGTCATCCACATCGTTGCCATTATGAAGGCGTGGAGGCAGTTCCCGATGATAATGGCCGTTATTGCCATTGTCCAGTGAAGCATAAAGCGACATTGGGAGAGATCGTGAATCTGCTCCATCAGTTCCATGACTTCCCGGCAGACTTCATTATTCCGAAGTTGGAGGCTGGTAGCTTTGAGAAAAAGCTCCACGCGATGTATCTGAGCTATCTTCCGAAAGAAGCTACGATTTTCGACTATAAAATGAATTGTGATGATCGTGGCAGCTTCACGGAACTGGTGAGGACTCCTGATCGTGGGCAGGTAAGCATCAATATCAGCAAGCCTGGTATCACCAAAGGTCAGCACTGGCATGACTGCAAGAACGAGATATTTATCGTTGTTAAAGGTCATGGTTTGATCCAGATGCGGAATCTGAAGGATAACGAGGTAGAAGAGTATGAAGTATCTGGTGATCACATCCAGGGCGTGTGGATGAAGCCGGGCTGGACACACAATATCATAAATTTGAGTAATACTGAAGATCTTGTCACTGTTATGTGGGCCTCTGAGCTTTTGGATAAGAATAAACCTGATACATACTTTGAAAAGGTCTGAAAAAATAAATAGTATTATGATTAGGGGTTTACTTGATGGGTTTGATTAAAAGTGAAGATATTAGTGTTAGACACCAAAACTGTATATCATTAATAAAATTACTTGCTTCATTTCAAGTGATGTTCGGTCATGTTCGAAGGCATTTAGACTTGTCAATACCTTTGCAACTGGATCTTGCAATCGGTTACATTAGAGGTGTTCCAATCTTTTTTATATTGAGTGGGTTTTTAATTTGGCAGTCAATTGGAAGAACCAAAGATTTCACAAGTTACTTACGAAAGCGTTTTTTGAGGGTTTACCTTGAATTATGGGTTTGTGTCGCAATTGAAATATTCTCAATAGTGATTTTTTATTCAAACTGGAATGTAAAAGATCTTAGTCTTTTTGCAATGACTCAGGGAACATTTTTACAGTTTTGGACCCCGAATTCCTTACGCGGTTATGGTTGTGGCACTCCAAATGGATCACTTTGGACGATGTGTGTAACAATTCAATTTTACCTTATATCATGGGTAGTATA
>ODAI011814666.1_pt1 | contig 22916 bp, 6 predicted proteins | sample 1539321 | NCBI WGS metagenome assembly ODAI01 (sample SAMN02144231, study PRJEB22623) | gut metagenome | biome: sheep rumen | host: Ovis aries | place: New Zealand | reverse complement strand
GAGTATTTCTCCATCTCTAATATTATCGCGCAGCAAGAGGAGAAGGAGACTCCGACTGCTTCTGTCGGCATTGACAAAGACGATAAAAAGGTGAGTCTGCCAACGTATGACTGTACCAAGACCGACCATACTATCGACTTGTTGGATAGCAAGTGGACCGAGGCTTTCTCGAGTCAGTTCTCTTTCTTGTGGCAGTATTCGGATGATGCGTGCAAAACTTGGAACGATTATACCGAAACGGATAAATCTTTTATTTACGATGAGTCGTTTGAGGGCCGGGTTCACTACAGGGCTATTCTGGCGTCTAGTATGGATGTGGCCAGACAAGTGGCTAAAAATGGAAAGCCTAACGACCAGTGCGTGAAAGATTTCTATGTTACCAATTCGGTGTCTATTCAGTGTGAGATACCTTGTGAGGTTCCTGTCTTTGAAACCGATGATGCCGAACAAGTTATCTGCTCTGATCAGAAAGAGCCTGTTACATGGAGCGTAAAACAAACCAACTCGGTAGATGTGGAAGAAATGGAGTGGTATTTTTGGAATGTGGCTTTGAATGACTGGACGCTGATTAGTGGCGAGAACGGTACAACGTTGTCGGTCGATAATCCGAAAACGAACGCTTCTTATTTGTTCCTGGCGCGTAACGGCAAGTGTGTTTCCGATTCTTTGAAATTCAACCTTACGGTAAATCCAGCACTTCAACTGAAGCCTGTTAATGATATTACGGCCTGTGTTGGCGACAACATTGCTTTCCGGGCAAATGTGCAAACCGAACTGCCCGTTACATATATATGGAATGGTGTCCCTAGTTCGAATAAGGAATACGATTTCTCTGTTATTAATAAGGATGAGAGTGTTACCCTGACGGTGACCGATGGCGTATGTGTCTCTCCTGAAATTAAGGTGAATATCATCGCTAGGGGTGTGATGCCTGCGGTTGAGATTGTTAAATTGCCGGAGTTCGTTTGCGAGGGAGAAGATGTCAAGTTGGAAGTTAATGCCAAATTCCCTGCGGACTATTCGTATACGTGGATGAAGGGTGACGTGGTTATTGCCGAGGACGAACTGGCCACTTCAGATGTGGCCACAGCAACCGATGATTCGTATCTTTCTCCTCTTTATTACACGTTTGTGGTAAAAGATGGCGAATGCTCTGCCAAGTGGAATTTTAAAACTATGGTGGAAAAGAAGACTGAAGTTTCCCTGAGTAGCAATGTTAATGCTGTTTGTGAGAATGACGAGGTCTCTCTAATTGTGTCGGGTTATGGCCCTTCTGATGTACTAATGTGGTCTATAAAGCAGAAGTTTGAGGGCGATGACGATTATTCCGACGTTCCTTTTATGGCTGATCCTTACACCTTTAACGCAACAAAATCGGTTGACTTTGTGGCTTATGTTGAGGCTGGACTCGCTTGTGCCGAGTATTATAGCGAACCTGTTCATATAAAGGTGGAGAAAAAGGCTGTAGTAGAACTTGAACCGCTGCCTACCATGGTTTGTGAGGGGACTTCTGTCAATCTGGTGGCTAACGCCCAACTTTCTGCCGATAACACATTTGCTTGGCGGAAAAACGGCGAACTCCTTTCCGATTCAGAGTTGAGCCTTTCCGATAAGCCTGCCGGAAACGACGTCTATACCTTTACTGTGAACGGTAATTTGTGTCCTGACGTCGTAAGTGAGGTTAGCACTAATGTTGAGAAGATGGCCGAACTGGAACTCAGCGCCAGCGACAATGAGGTCTGTGAGGGGACTGAGGTTGAACTTTCTGTTAAGGCGGCTAACGCTCCGGCACTAGTTTGGAAAATGAAGCAGGAGGGTGAGTCTGACTTTGTCGAATTGGGTGAGTCGGCTGAGAACATAAAAAGAACTGCCGATAATTCAGCTGAATTTGTTGTCTCGTCTGCTGGCGAACAGGTTTGTCCAAGCACAACTTCGAACAGTGTGATGGTCGCTGTCGAGAAGAAGGCGGCTGCGACGCTTGAACCGCTGCCCGATATTGTGTGTCGCGGCGAAGTAGTTCATCTGGTTGCCGACGCACAGTTGACCAGCGCTAACAAAGTCTCGTGGCTGAGGAACGGAACGCTGGTCAGTGTTGACCACCTCAGTATCGATGAAATGCCGAACGAGGATGCCACCTACACTTTCGTCATAAAAGGAGACAAATGCCCGGCTGTAGAGGAGAGTGTCAGCACAAGGGTTGAACAACGCCCTCATATTGAACTAGACCACTATAACGAATGGGTTTGTGTTAACTCGGAGGGCTCTGTTTGGGCAGCAGCCGATAATACGCCTGGTTTTGTATGGATGCAGAAGAAGAAGAACGATGAAGAGTATACCATATTGCCGGTGACGGGAAACAAACTGAGCTTCTTTGCCACCGAATCTGTCGATATTGTCGCTTCTACTACGGGGCAGTTGGCCTGCCAGAGTGTAGTTACAGCTCCTTTGAATGTCTATGTTGAAGACTCTGTGCGTTTTGATGTGTTGCCAATTCCCGATACGGTATGCCCGAATACAGAGATTGTTCTGAAGTCGAATTACCTTTCGTCAATTAATGTTATTGGTCCATGGAGTAATTGGTACAAGGGGCGGGAATGGACTATTTATGACAAAAATTTCGCTGATGGAGAGTCTGCTATGACTCTTGTTGAACCTGTTTCTGATGACGAGCAATTAACATATATACCTAAGGGAAACGCTGTGTTCGAACTTGTTATCGAAGGTGTTTACTGTCCTAGAAAGGTCTTCCGCGACAGCGTGTATGTTGTACAGCCGTTCGATATAAGCCTATCGGCCGAAAAAGAACTGGTGTGCGAGGGCGAAACTCCAAAGTTGGAGGTGGACAGCCCGAAGAATTTCCCGCTAGTGTGGAAGAAGAGGGTAGGCAACGAGCCTTTCGAGGAGTTTGATGTGGAAACTTTGGGGGGACTGGAAGAAACGACCTCGTTTATTGTGACTTCACGCGAAACGGAGTTGTGCCCTGAAAACTACTCAAACAGTGTTAGTGTAGAGGTGGAGCAGAAGGCCGCTGCTGAAATTGCCGACTTGCCGCAGCTGGTGTGCGAGGGCGGCGAGGTGAAACTCGACGCCACTATGCAGCTGACGAAATACAACGCTTTCAAGTGGTTGAAGGACGGACAGCCGCTGTCTGCCGAAAAGCAGGTGACAGACGTGCTGACGGGCGACGCTACTTACCAGCTGGTGGTTGAGGGCACCGAGTGTCCGGCCATTGAGGTGGAGAAGTCTGTGCAGGCCGAGAAGAAACCTTCGGTCGAGGTCGGTGTATCGAGCGCGCTGGTGTGCAAGGGCGACCCACTGACGCTGAACGCCACCGCCGAAAACGCGACTGGTGTCAAGTGGATGCGTAAGACCGCTGGTGGCTCCGCTTTCGAGCCGTGGGAGGGTCTGACAGATATGAAAGAGCAGATTGTAGCCGACCAGACCTCAACGGTTATGGCGGTAACCACGGGCCAGCAGGTCTGTGCGCCAGCATCCTCCAACGAGGTGGTGTTTGAGGTGGAAACTCCGGCCGAGGTGGTTTTTGCCGACTTCCCGCCAGTGGTGTGCGAGGGTTCCTCGCTTGTAGTGGATGCCTCAGTAGTGGCAGGCGACTGCTCTATCTACCAGTGGACGGTCAACGACGTGGTGGTGACAGATACACTTGGCAACAAACACGCTCCGCTGTCCCTTCCAGGCATAACGGTCAACTTCAACGACAACACCACCATAGCGGTTGCTGTGGGCGGCCGTGTCTGTCCGGCAGCCGAGGCGGAACTGCAGGTGGCAGTCGAGAAAAAGCAGATCTTGGGCCTGTCGGTATCCGACAGTGTGGTGTGCAGGGGCAACAGCATCGAGTTGTCGTCGGACTATGCCTATGCCGACGGCCTTGTGTGGGAGTCCAAACCAACCGGTTCCGAGAAGTACCATCCAATGGGCAGCGCTACCGCCAGCATCGAGGGGCTGCCAGAGGTGAGCACCACTTACCGCGTCTCTGCCCGTTCGGAGCTCGGCTGTGTCGAGATTCCAACTGAACTGGAGGTGCGTGTCGACGAGCCTGCCGGGCTGAAGGTGGTGGACGATTTTGCCGTCTGCGAGGGAGAAGTGGCGCTTCTGTCGGCAACTACCGCGCTGCCGTCCGACAGTGTGGTATGGACGGTGAGCGGTACGGACGAGGTGCTGGGCACCGAAGCTAAAATCAGCCTGACACCAGAGGCCTCAACCTCGTACAGCGTTGTGTCCTACAGGGGCGTTTGCCGTGAGGAGCAGGAAGTGAATGTGAAGGTGGTGGAGATACCGCGCATAGCGGAACACGAGGATATGGGTGACCGTTCTTACCGCATGATAGTGGATAATGCCGTAGAACCTGTTATGTTCGACTACGGCAACGCCGAAGGCAAAACCGTATCAGACGTGTTGAATAACGCGATTTACGGCAAGACCTACAATATAAAGGTGATGAACGACTACGGTTGCGCGTCGGCCTACCAACTCCAGGTCCCTGCTTTCAATCTCAAATTCCCGCTCTATTTCTACCAGGGCGACGAGAACTGGAAGGTGGGCAACTTGGAAAGGTATACGAATACCACGCTGTCGGTATACGACCGTTACGGCAAACTGCTGTTTGAGATGGTTGATGCCACCGAGGGATGGAATGGCGAGTATAATGGGAATCCATTACCGTCGACCGATTACTGGTATGTTGTGGATATTCCTGAAATCGATGCCCAATATTCCGGACACTTCACACTGTTGAGGAGATAACCACTCTGTAGCGGTTTATGACCGACGACTATTCTGCTTTCTAGAACTAGACATTTAATACATATATGGGGGAGGGATGCATCTAATTCAAAAATTAGATGCATCCCTTTGGTTTTGATTGGTTACTTTATATTAACTTTGCAAAAGAAATTTGTCTTATTTAATATTTTTCTCTAAGTATTTTATTATGAGTAATAAATACGATAGCATTGACATTTGTAAGTTTTTTATGGCAGTTTGTGTTATTGCCGCTCATACGCTTCCTTTTTATGGACGTTCAAATCCGATAGTGAATGAATTATTCGAAAATGTAATTAAGTGTGCGGTCCCCTTCTTCTTTATGGCAACAGGATTCTTTTTGACCTTAAAGTCCGGTTGGCCGTGTAATTCCGAAGTGGCGGTTCTTAACATCAGGAAGTATTGTAAGAAGGTGATAAAGTTATACATCATTTGGTCGATTATATATTTGCCTCTAGCTATCTTTTTATATGTTTCAGAGGACTATACTTTGCTAAAGAGTGTGGTTGTGTATTTCAAGAATCTGGTGTTATTGGGCGAACATTATAATTCATACATGCTATGGTACCTCTTGTCCACCATCTATGCAATTGGATTTTATGCCATTCTATTAAAGAAGAATTTTACGCCTTACCATTTGGTTATAATAGGCTCGTTCCTTTTTTGTGTGTTGCTTATTATCGATAATTTCGTGACTAAGTCCAATCTTTCCCCTTTAGGTGAAAAAATACAGTTTGTAATAATAAAGACGATAGGAACGGGAAGGTTGTTATACGGATTTTTCTACATACCTATAGGTATGATTTTGACAAAGTTGATAAATGTTAAGATTTCGCACTCATTAACTCTTTTCATTCTGCTATTTGTTCTTTCTTGTATAATAGGCGATTATTATCTAAAGAACATAGTGATAGCTGTGAGAAATGTAGTACTTTTTATTGTTGTTAAAGATCTCTGCTTGAATGCGACATCTCATACGATGTTTAGGAAAATGAGTACCTACGTGTATTTTTTTCACATGTATATATGGACATTCTGCTACGGGCTACTTTACCAACAGAAGACATACGGAATGCGTTGTTTTGTCATTACGCTTGTTGTAACCACAATTCTATCTTATCTATACATTAAGCTTAAGGATAAATATAAGGATAACAAACTGCTCCGTCTAGTATAGAAATGAATACTCGCATTTTATTTGACGGTGAACTGCACCGTCTGCGATACGCCCTTGTCGTCAACCACGGTTAACCGGTGTACGCCTTTCTCTGCTTTGCAAGATATGCTGTGACCAAGGAAGGTGGTGGCTCCCAGATATTGTTTGTCTAAATGCCAATAGATGGTGGCCGCCCGGTCGGAGTGGGCGGCACGGAAAACGAAATTGTTCTCTTTGTTGGCGAAGAGTTTCGGCAAGAACAGTGTGCTGTTGGGGGTCGGATAGAGTATTTCTAATGGCGACTGTTCTGTGTCGCAGTCTGGGTGCATCCGGGGCAGTTCTTCGTAGTTGGCCGAGTGCTGCTTGTAGTAGTAGGCCATGGCCGGAGGTAAGACGAACCACGGCTTTGTGACAATTTCGCTTGCCGGATAGCAGGAACTGTTGACTTGGTAGGTCTCTTCCTTGTTGAGGTGGACCAGCCGGTGGTAGTGGCAAGGGGTTGTGTTGATGGCTTGCGAGGGCATTAGCTGGGTCGCGGTGTCGCCACAGATGTCCGATGCGGGCAGGCCGCTTTTTAGGCACATCTTCATGGGGCGGAGGTCGTCGAGTGGCTTGTAGAACCATTCGCTTCCTTGCAGTTGCGAAAATACATGGAAGAGTACAGGGGCGGCGTAGCCGACTCCCGTTATTTCCGGGCGGCCTTCGCCTGTCGCGTTGCCTACCCACACACCTACTACATACCTCGGATTCACCCCTATGGCCCATGCGTCGCGGCTGCCATAGCTGGTGCCTGTTTTCCATGCTATTCGCTTCATCGACGAAAACTGTTGCCAGTCGCTTTCCTCTTCCGGACGGTTGACGTCGCTCATTGCGTCAAATGCGAACCAGATGCCCGATGCCGACAGGGTCCCCTCATGCTTTAGCCTGTTGTCGGAAATGCTGGTTATTGGGTCTTCTTTTTGGTGGATGAAATGCAGTTCGTGAATGTCTGCCGGATTGTACTGGCTGCCGTATGGACGGTAGTGGTTGAGTGTGCGTGCGCACGACGCATACATGCCGCACATGTTGAGCAGTGAGCCCTCCGCACCTCCCAATATGATGGTGGCGCCATAGTGGTCTTCGTTGAAATAGAGTGTGTTCATGCCCAGTGCTTTCAGTTTCGACATAAAGCGGCCTGTGTTGTAGGTGGTCAGCATATGTACTAGCGGCACATTGAGCGAGCGCCTTACGGCCTCGCGGGCCGACACGGCTCCGTAGTTCGTCTTGTTGAAGTTTTTGGGGCTGAAGCCGCGCAGGTTCATCGGAATGTCGGGTTGCAGCTCTTCGGGCATTAGCTCTCCGTCGCTAATCATGGCGGCGTATAAGAAGGGCTTCAATATGCTTCCCGTACTGCGTGGCGCGTCTGCCGCATCTACCATATAGCAGCTGGCGCTGTCGCTCTTGTCGCCATGGTTGCGCATCACGTTTCCTACATAGGCTTTCACGTCTCCGGTCTCTACCTCTGCTACCACAACGGCCATATTGTTGACCAGGTTGGCCGCATATTGGCGGGAATACATATTGGCGACACGTTGCACCTCTTCTTGCAGCGAGTTGTTGATGGTAGTGTGTATGGAACATCCCTCGTACTTCTTTTTCATTTTTTCAAGCATGTGGGGCGCATGGTTGGGTAGTGCCAGCGGTTTTTCCGGTAGGGGCTCTTCTTTCGCCAGTTCCATCTCTTCCCGGTCAATGTAGCCTTCTTTGTTCAGTGCTTCCAGCAGTTTGTTGCGTTTTTCCAGCAACCGTGCCCTGTTCTTTCCCGGGTGTATCAGCGAAGGCGCATTGGGCAGTACGGCCAGGGTGGCGCTTTCTGCCCAGCTGAGGTTGTGGCAGTCGGTACCGAAATAGCGCCACGAGGCGGCTTCCAATCCGACGACGTTTCCACCAAAAGGCGCATGGTTGGCATAGAGGGCCATAATGTCTTCTTTCGAGTGGGTGAACTCTATCCAGGTCGCCCAGTTCATCTCTATGAATTTCTGCCAAAGGTTACGGCTTTTCTCGCCTCTCGACATTCGTGCAATCTGCATAGTCAGCGTGCTGGCTCCTTGGCGGTTGTTTCCGGCCAGGTTGTTCTTAAAACTGCGGGCTATAGCAATGAAGTCTACTCCCAGATGGTAGTAGAAGCGCTTGTCTTCAAAACAGACGATGCATTTCTTGAATTTTTCGGGGATGCTGTCGCTTTCCGGAAAACGCCATTGGCCGTCGTGGGCCACCCGCGCTCCCATCAGGTCTCCTTCGCAGGAATAAATTACGGTCGAATAGTCTGAGGTGAAAAGTGGGGTGGGTATCCATATTCCCATGATTAGGACCCATATAAGAATTCCATACACAAGATCGTACAGACCTCGACGTTTTTTCAGGTGTTTCATTTTATTCTGCTACAGAATTGTTGAAAAAAACTCCAGTTGCTATTCCAATAAAAAATGCTTTTTTACTAACTTTAAGCAAAGTTATAATTTTTTTTATGAAATATTTAAAAATCTTTTTGTTGCCTGTCTTTATGACAATTATGAGTTTGGCGGCGCTGAACTCATGTTCCGGCGATGGAAATGACATGGTGGCTAACAAATATGTGGTTGCCTGTACCGAGGGACAAATCTCTCGCTTTTCCGAACCGATGTTAATCTTGTCTCAAGAGGTTAACTATAGTGGTGATCTGAACGAGGTTTGTGAAATTAAGCCTGGTGTAAAGGGCACTTTCCGTCTTCAGGATAAACACACAATTGTGTTTGATCCGGAGACTGAACTTGAACGTGCTACCGAATACACCGTGACGACAAACCTGGGTAAGATTTTTAATGATGATGATGTGGATAAGTTCTCTTATTCTTTCCGCACCATTAAACCTGCTATGCGCGCCAAGCTTGTAAACTTGGAATGCGATGCCAAGGACGACAATATCTACTCTTGCGAGTTTGTGGTCGTGACGTCTGAGCCCGAAAAGAACTACGATGTGGAAAGTGCGGTTCTGATTTCGGAGGCTGGTGTAAACGCGAAATGGTCGCATACTTCCGACGGCCGTTCGCACAAACTTACTATCGCTAATGTGCTTTCCCGCGACGCTGACCACGATTTGTCGTTGGCTGTGGGTGACAATCAGCTGGGTATCGAGAAAGGTTCGCTTATCGATGTCTCTATCCCCTCAAAGACGACGTTCGATGTCTATTCGGTTGTCTATAACCAGGCTCCCGAGAAGTATGTCGAGGTAACGTTTACTAAGAATTTGAGCAAGCAGAATATGATTGGTCTTGCAAAAATCAGGGAGAACGTACAGTCGAAGGCGGTTGATGTGCACGGTAACAAAATGAAACTTTATCCCGATGTTTCTGAAAACATTACGCTTATCCATGTGGAAATTAGTGCCGATGTGAAGAGCGCTAGTGGCATCAGACTGGGTAGAAATGTCACCAAAGAGGTGGAAATAAAGAAACTGGAGCCTGCGGTCAGCTTTGTAGACAACAACGTGGTGGTGCCTTTGTCCGACCATGTTAATATTCCGTTCCGGGCTACCTATCTCCGTGGCGTTACCGTTCGTGTATTGAAAGTGTTTGAAAATAACATGGGTATCTTCATGCAGAACGGTAATCTCGATAATTATGAGAATATGCGCTGTCTGGCCCGTCCGCTTTGCCGTAAAACTATTTTCTTCGACGATGATCCGTCTGTCGACCTTACAAGTTGTGGCACTTATGCCATCGATTTGAAAAAGCTGATCGAGATGGAGCCGGGTGCGGTCTACCGTGTGGAGTTGTCTTTCGACCAGCGTCTTTCCGCATGGCCTAATCCCGATTACGAGGCTCCTACAAAGGCTGAAATTATTGCCGATGACGAGCGTGAGTTTATAAAGGAATGCAAACGCTTCAACAGCTATTCTTCTTGGTACAGCACGGGCTCTACTATGAAGGATGGCTATAGCAGCTGGTACGACGAGTACGACAGTTGGGAAGAATACAACAAGGATGCTAAAGACCCTTCGAAGGCGGCTTTTTATGAAAGGGATAATGTTGTCGGACGTAATGTGTTGGCTACCAACATTGGTCTGGCGGCTCTGGGTAATAGCGAGTCGGTGACTGTATTTACCAACAACCTTGTGACGGCTCTTCCTGAGAAGGGGGTTACGGTCAATTTCTTCAATTTGCAGAATCAGCAGATTGCTTCGGTTGAGTCGAATTCCGATGGTGTCGCCTTTTACAAGTCTGAAAATGGTCAGGCTCCGTACTATGTGGTGGCGCAGAAGGGTAAGGAAAAGTGCTACCTCAAGTTAGGCGAGAACAATTCACTTTCTATGAGTGCGTTCGATGTGTCGGGTGCCTCTATGCGCGACGGGGTCAACGGCTTCATCTATTGTGAACGTGGTGTGCGTCGTCCGGGCGATACCCTTCACCTTGGTTTTATGTTTGTCGACAGGGCGAAACTGTTCCCTGAAAACCATCCGGTCATCCTCTCCTTAAGGAATCCTTCCGGACAGCAGTATGCGCGTCAGGTGTCTAACCGCTCTGCCGGTATTAAGGGGTTGTATAAGTTCACCCTGCCTATTGCTGAAGATGCGCCTACGGGTATGTGGAATGCGAAGGTGCAGGTTGGTGGTGCTACTTTCGAGAAGTCGATTCGTGTGGAGACAATCAAGCCGAACCGTTTGAAAGTTGACCTGAAGTTGCCTGAAGTGCTTACGAAGTCGGCAGCTTCTGCTGTCCTTTCTTCCGAGTGGCTGCATGGTGGCAGGGCCGGAAACCTCAATTACGATGTTACCGCTAACTTCCGCTCTACAAGCAATACGTTCAAAGGTTACGAGAAGTATTCTTTCGATGCTAATAGCGATTATCTCAATGAACAGGATGTTGCTGTTGCAAATGGCAAACTCAATGCCAATGGTCAGGGGGTTGTGTCTGTCAATACGTCGAAGTTGGCTAATGCCACAACCATGATTAAGTGTGAGTTCGTTACGAAAGTGTTCGAACCTTCTGGTGAGTTTAGTACCGATGTAACCTCTACAAAGTATTCGCCTTACGCTAGTTTCGTGGGTGTTGCTGCCCCTCAAACCGATTCTTATTATCTGCCAACCGGTAGAAACCATAAGGTCAATGTCGTGGTGGTTAATCCGCAGGGTAAGCCTTGTGCTAACCACAAGGTCGAATTCTCTATTGTCAAGGTCGATTGGTACTGGTGGTATGAGTCCGATAGCAGAAATGTGGCCAACTACATCGAGAATAAGGGTTTAAAGCCTATTGTTAGAAAGAACGTCGTTACCGATTCGAAAGGTACGGCTGCTGTCGATTTCGCTCCTTCCGATGGCGAGTGGGGTTCTTATGCTTTTGTGGCCCGTGACGTTGAAAGTGGACATGTTGCGCTCACTACTGCCTACTTCGACTATATGGAGGGCCGTAGCGTTGAACAGAATGGCAACTCTACTACGTTCAAGTTTGCGGTCGATAAGAATACTTATAAACCGGGCGACAAAATGAAGGTGGTTATTCCTTCTTCTAAGGAGTGTAGGGCGATTATTTCGGTCTGCAACGCTACCGAGGTGCTCTTTACCAAGAATTACGAGTGTAAGGATGGTGAAACCACTGTTGAAATTGAAATCACACCTGAAATGCAGCCGAATGCCTACCTCTGTGCTACGGTGTTGCAACCGCACGGAAATACGCTCAACGATGTTCCTATCCGCATTTATGGCGTTCGCAATGTTATGGTCAGCGATCCTGAAAGTGTGTTGATTCCTGAGGTGAAGATGGACGACGAACTTGTTCCTGATGGCGACTTCACTGTGAAGGTGAGCGAAAAGAATGGTAAGGAAATGGCTTATACGTTGGCTATCGTCGACGAGGGTCTGCTCGACCTGACCCACTTCAAAACGCCTGATCCATGGAAACACTTCAATGCGCGTGAGGCTATGAATATGCGTATGTGGGATATGTACAGCTATGTGGCTGGTGCTTTTGGTGGACGCTTCGAACAGGTGTTCAGTATTGGTGGTGACGATGAAAACAGCAATGCTCCGAAGTCTATCGTTAACCGTTTCACTCCGGTTGTGAAGATGGTAGGTCCTTTCCTTCTTAAGAAGGGTAAATCGGTTACTCACAATATGCACATGCCTAACTACAATGGCCGTGTGCGTGTGATGGTGGTTGCCACCGATGGCGAAAAGTCGTTTGGTAGCAGCGAGAAGAGTGTTCTCGTCCGCAAGCCGGTTATGCTGCTGGGTACTCTCCCTCGTACCATTGGTGTGGGCGAGGAGATGGATGTGCCGGTTAGTGTCTTCGCCTCTAAAGACGGTATCGGTAATGTTAGTGTCTCTTTGAAAACTGACGATAAACTGACAATTGTCGGACCTGATAAAAAGACGGTCAATCTTCCTACTCAGGGTGACCAGACGGTTACTTTCCGGGTTCGGGTTAACGATAAGGCCGGTGTCGGACGGGTAAGTATCGATGCTAAGGCTGGCCGGTATTCTGCCGACTATACTACCGACATCACTATCCGCTCTATTGCCGAACCGCAAATCAATTTCTATTCGGCTACAGTGCCTGCGGGTAAGAGTTGGAGTCAGAACATCAATCTGGTGGGTATTGATGGTACCAATGCTCTCGATATCGACATCAGTACGGTTAAGCCAATCAATCTGGCCCGCCGTCTGAAGTATTTGGTAGGGTACCCTCACGGATGTGTTGAACAGATTACTTCTAAAGCGTTCCCACAACTCTTTATGGGTGACTATACACAGCTCGACGATGCGCAGAAGGCAGATGCCGCCGACGCTGTTAAGCAGACAATTGAACGGTTGAAACTCTATCAGGTTGCTGGTGGTGGCTTCTCTTACTGGCCGGGCGGCAAGTATGTGACTTCGTACTGGGCTTCAACCTATGCCTCACACTTCTTGGTCGAGGCCGAGAAGAAGGGGTATGTTGTTCCGTCTAACTTGCGTAGCGATGCTATTAGCTTCCTTAAATCGAAGGCTAAGGGTTGGAAGTCTAACGATGCAAGTTATTCCTATAACAGTGTCGACCAGGCTTATCGTCTCTATGTCCTTGCGCTTGCTGGTCAACCCGAATTAGGTGCGATGAACCGTTTGAAGGAGGCCAAATCGGTTCTTAACGAACAGGCTTGCTGGTTGCTGGCTGCTGCTTATGCTCAATCTGGTCACCCCGATGTGGCCAACCAGTTGGTTGCTGCGGCTCCTAACGCCGGCAACGACGACTATTACAACTACTGCTTCTCTAGTCCGTTGCGTACAGCTGCAATCAAGTTACTCGCTACCGTTCACCAGAATAAGCAGAGTCAGGCTACCGAATTGTATGAGCAGATTGCAGATGAACTCAATTCCGATAAGTGGCTTTCTACACAGTCAACTGCGTTTGCCCTTGTCGCTGCTTCTAAGTACAACCAGAAGTATATGGTCGATGGCAAGATTGTTGCCGATGTGAAGGCCGATGCGAAGAGCCAGAAGGTGAATGCTGCCAAGGTGATGTGGACCGACAACTTCATGAAAGACGCGGCGGCAGGCTCTAAACAAGTGGCTGTTAAGAACAATGGCAGTTCAACCCTCTTTGTGAAGGTTACTACCGAGTGTGTGGCAAAGCCTGGCGAAATTGCTCCTTGTGCGTATGGTCTCGACCTTAAGGTTAATTATGTCGACGATAATAATCAGCCTATCAGCGTATCTTCTCTTAACAAGGGAAAGAACTTTAAGGCGGTTGTTGTTGTGCGTAATACGGGGTCAAAGAAGGTGCAGAACCTGGCTGTTACTCAAATTTTCCCTTCTGGATGGGAAATCTTGAATACACGTTACAGCGACGATGTTTCGTCGAGTGACCAGAATCTTTATCGTGACTTCCGCGATGACCGTGTTTACAGTTACATTAACGATTTGGATGCTGGTGGTAGCAAGACTTTTGTCGTTAATCTTTGCGCAACTTATAGCGGACATTTCTATTTGCCTGCCGTGAAGGTGGAAGCTATGTACGACAAGTCGGTTCGTGCCAACTCGGCTTCTTCTTATGTCGATGTGAAGTGATATTCGTGTTGGCGAACTGTATGAATAAAACATAGGTGGGGTATAGCCGGTATTCTGGTTTATATCTCTATTTCTGGGTAATCCCTCCACGCAAGTGGAGGGATTTTTTTTTTATGTTGTAAGTGGAAATTTTATGTTTTGTCTTAGTTTGATTTTATTTTATAGACTATTTTAAAAGCAACAATAAAATAAAATCAGTACATTTGTGCTTAAATATTTTGGTGCTTTAAAGATTTTTTAATTAAATTATACATACAAAGAAGAAAAATGAATTGTAGATGCAAAAAAGCAGCTATTGGTAATAGGGTTAAGTGGCTGTGTTTGTTTGTTGTTTCTTGTGTATTGCTTGTTCCTGAAAAGGTACATGCTGTCTACAATGTTGTCTGGCAAGACGATTTCGGGGTGGTGGAAGACTCTGTTGTTAGAGGTTTTGCAAACCCGAATATGTCCATGCCGGGATATATATTGGCCATTAACAATGACTGGTTTCTGGATAAGAATCATTATGGTATCATGAATAGTACAAAGTGGTCTTTTATTAGAAAAGGATTCAAAACTGAAGAGCAGCATTTTTTCGCAGGTCGTGACCATACTGGTAATCCGAATGGCGCTATGCTCGTTGTGAACGGGGCTGCGAGAAAAGGTGTTGTATATGAATACAATGTAGAAACCAAGATGTGCGAAAAGCGAAAGTATCGTTTCAGTATGTATTCAGCTTCTATTTCTAATTATAAACCTCCTATTTTTACACTTCAAGTCCTTAATGTGAAGGATGCCAATAATCCGGAGATTTTGAAATCGTATAATGTGCCTGCTGATAATGTCCCTCGGTGGGAGCAGCCTGATGAATATGATGACAAAGGTCGTGTACTTCCACATGTGGTACAGAATTGGGGAAAGTCGTCTGTAGAATTTGTTGCTGGCGCGGGGGACAAGATTCAAATCAGAATCTTAAATGATTATGATAATCCAACAGGCAATGATTTTGTTATCGATGATATTATGTTGGAGCGAGACGACGAGTATACAGTTGAAAAACCGAATATTGTTGCTAGTTCGTCTTCTTCTTGTATGCCGACTTATTCGGTGAAAAATACCAGTTTGCTTAAATCGTGGAAAAAGATATACGACAAAATATATTTCCTTTGGCAGTATTCTACCGACGACGGTTATACCTGGAAGACGATTTCTGGGGCCAGTGGGGTTGAAAAAACTTCTATGGAAAGGGCTAGGCCTAAGAACGGCTCCGAGGTGTACAGGTTGGTTGTTACGGGTGGCAGCTCGGCTGCTGAAGCTCAAAAAAAGGCGGAGGAATACGCAAAATACGGTGCGCTTAACGATGGTTGCGACTATATTTCTGTTTCCGACATTATTTCGCAGTTAGACGATAAACCTACGCCTAAGGCTTCGGTTGGTATTGACTCTGACTCCAAAAAAAGCCAGTCTGCGTACGACTGCTCGAAAATTGACCATGTTGTCAAACTGTTTGCCGACGAATGGGACAAAAATTTTTCTAAGTATGTCTTCATGTGGCAGTATTCTAGCAATGGCAAGACTTGGAAAGACTATTCCGAAAAGTCGAAGTCGTTTGTCTTCGACGATTCGTTCGAGGGGCTTACCTATTTCCGCGCCATTTTGGCTACTGACAACGATGTCTTAAAGCAGGTGGCAAAGAATGGTAAGGCCGATAACGATTGTGCAAAATACTATATCACCGATAAGGTGTCTATCGAGTGCCATATTCCGTGTCAGATTGCCAAGTTCAAACCTGCCAAGAGCGAACAGATTATTTGCTCTGACCAGAAAACGGCTGTCAATCTGTCGGCTATTCCTACCAACACTGCAAAAGTAGATAAACGCGAATGGTATGTTAAGTCTGACAATAAAAAGGGGTGGACGCTTTTGAAGTCTACGTCCGACAATAGCATTTCGGTTGATAATCCGGGCAGAACTTCGTGGTATGGCTTTGTTGCCAAACGCGATAACTGTGTGTCCGACACCATTAAATTTAAGTTGACGGTAAATGAGGCTATCAAGCTAGACCAAATAAGCGACGTTTCGGTTTGTGAGGGGACTGATGTGGACTTGTCGGCCAAGGTGTTGTCGGGTTCGCCTACCACTTATATTTGGAATGAGAAGTCGTCTGCCAAAGCCGGCTGTACGTTAAAAGAGGTTCAGAGCGACCAGCAAGTTTCGTTGTATGCTACCGATGACGTTTGTGTTTCCAACAAGTTGAAGATTGGTGTTAGTGTCGAGAAAAAGGCGGAGGTTACGCTCGGCAGTTTGCCGCCTGTTATATGCGAGGGCACGTCGGTCAACTTGGAGGCTAAGGCGAAACTTGGATCTGCCAATGCTTTTGCATGGAAGAGGAACGGTATGCTTCTCAGCGACAAGGATTTGAACTTGGTTGATGCGCCTACCGACGATGCAACCTACACCTTCAGTGTTACTGGCGATAAGTGTCCGGTTATTGAAGAGTCTGTGGCTACGAAAGTGGAGCATACGGCTACGCTTGCGTTGAGTGTGAGCGAGAGTGAGGTTTGCGAGGGGACCGAGGTGGTCCTTTCTGTTGCGGCTACTCATGCCCCTGCGCTAGTGTGGAAACAGAAACTGGAAGGGGAGTCCGACTATAAGGTGTTGGACGAATCGGGTGAGAATGTGACCATTACAGCCTTACAAAATGCCGATTACCAGGTGTCGACCACTGGCGAACTGGCGTGTGAGAGTGTTACGTCTAATCAGGTTAGTGTCGGTATCGAAAAAATTGCTGAAGTTGAACTCGAACCGCTTCCTGAAATGATTTGCGACGGCTCGTCTGTCAAACTGGTGGCCAATGCGCAATTATCGGCCGCTAACTCTTTCTCTTGGTCGAAAGACGGTTCTGTTATTACCGATAGTGAACTGGTTACATCTGTTGTTCCAGAAGACGATGCAACCTACCTGTTTACGGTCAAAGGTATTAAGTGTCCGGTCATTGAAAAGGAGGTCAGCACTAAGGTCGAAAAGAAGTCTGTGGTTGGTATAGAAGTTTCTGACTCTGTCGTGTGTCAGGGTAACAGTGTTGTGTTGTCGTCCGACTATCCGTATGTTGCCGGCATTGTATGGGAAAGCAAGGGTGTCGACGAAGAGGAGTTCCATGTGCTGGAATCTGGCAGTAACGAGGTGGTTCATTCGCCTCTTGTCAATACCATGTACCGTGTTTCGGCAACTTCGAAACTGGGTTGTACCGAGATCGGGTCCGAAACTGAAGTCTTGGTCGATGAACCGGCCGAACTTCAGGTGGAGGATGTCATTATTTGTGAGGGCGAAGTGGCACATCTGCAGGCTTCTACTAACAGGCCTTACGACTCCCTTGCTTGGAAGGTGGTTGGGGTAGACTCTGTTCTGAGCGATACAACTGTGCTCGAAGTCTCTCCTGAATCTACTTCTACCTACAATGTTATCGTCTACAGAGGGGTATGTGTGGAAGATATGGATGCAAACGTAAGGGTTGTGGAGATTCCGCACATTGTGGCCCATGAAGATTTGCACGACCATGCCTACCAAATGATAGTTGGAAACGTGGTGGAGCCTGTCTCTTTCGATTATGGTAATGGTGAGGGAAAAACTACGTCCGACATACTCCGTAATGTGAGATACGGAAAGACTTATGAGGTGGAAATCTCTAACGATTTCGGTTGTAAATCGACCTATCTGTTACAAGTTCCTCCTTTCAATCTCGAATTTCCTCGTTTCTTCTTCCAGGGTGAGGAAAATTGGGTTGTGGGCAATCTCGACAGATATACGAATACGACCATGTTTATATACAACCGTTACGGAAAACTGCTGTTCGAGATGAAAGATGCGGTTGACGGGTGGAATGGCGAATATCACGGAAATGACCTGCCGTCGACCGATTATTGGTATGTTATTGACCTGCCTGAGGTCGATACCCAGTTCACTGGACATTTCACTTTGTTGAGGAGATAAAGGCTCTCTATTGTATAGTTTACAGACGGCTGTAACGGCGTCTGCTTATCAAAAAAAGACTTTGGATACACCTTGATGGCGTGTCCAAAGTCTTTTTTATATAAATTATGGTAAACTTTTTTTAGTTCTCGAAACTGTAGAAGAAAGATGGGAAACCCTCTACAGTTATCACCTTTTTCTCTATTTCTCCGGTTGCCGGGTCATACGTACAGAATCCGTTGTAAGCCTCGTTAGCCGAGCCATAAACAATTTTTCCTTTGTGTATGCCCATAGCAATACTATGACCATTTGAGCGTGGAAGGCCTTCTATAACCTTCACAGTCTTATTGCGGAGATCGACAATCACAGGAGCTCCCGTACGTGCAGTATAGGTGTTGGTGTTGTTAGGGTCTAAACCGATTGCGTAACCATAGGCGTAAAGAATACCATTGGACGTGTATTGGCACTTTGCCAAAATATCGAGATAGTCACAAGGCAGACCGTCCACCTTTGTTGTAGAAAAGTTGAAAGTATAGCTGTCATCAAATTCTGTTTCACCTTTCTTTATACGTGCAATACCGGCATTTAACCCTGGTATGTAGCCGAAAGAACCCACACAGTTGATGTAGATATCTCCGTTCTCATCTTCAAAAATAGACTGGTTATCGATGGGGCGCGTTGGAGCGCAAATGCCGAGCGAGGTGTTACGGATTCGTTTAATGAAACTGTCATCGGTAACATCGTAGAGTGCCATTTCAATAGCATTCTCCGTTGGCATCCATTGCGAATTGTACTGCTCTAAGGCTACATACAGAATGTTGTCCCGAACATACATGGCACCCGGATAGGCTGAAACCCCATCGTTGCGAAGAGAAGAAATATCTATTCTGTTGAGTTCCTTCATCGTTTTAGGGTTGAAGGCTATAATCAAATCCAAACTCTGGCAACAAACATAGGCTTTCTCCGGACTGGCCTCTACAACAATTGCCGCACTCGAATTGGCGGGAAGGGGCATTGAGCCTTTCAGCTCAAGCTGTTGGGCGCTGTTCAGCACATAGCGTTTCAGTTTCAACTCAGTTCCACCCATGTAATCGGGGAAAACGTAGATGTTCCCGCTCTTGCATACACACGGATAGGAGCCAAAACCGAGCGGAATGGCATTCTTGTTTAGGTATTTAACGCCACCGCCAAAATAGCTGATGGCCTGCAAGTAGCCACTGCCGCTGTCACCTGAAGGGTTGGTCACTGTGGTTGAAATAAGGATTTTTCCAGATGCAGGCAGTGAGTTGTCGTCCTCTTCATCCTCGCAACTGGTGAAAAGCCCCGTGAAGGCTAAAGCTAATAATAAATACTTCGTTTTCATGTCTAACTTATTGTTAAAAATTATCTCTAAAAGTCTGTTGCTTCTTACTTCATCACATACCTCACCTTGAAGGCGAAATTTCTGCCGGGTAGAGGACGGTTAAGGTCGGAATAGACTGTGCGGTCTGTCAAGTTTTTAGCCTTGAAAGAGAGCGTCCACATATCGTTTTTGAAACTGTGCTCAATGCCAGCGTCAAATGTGAGCGATGTTGGTATTTTTCGGTCTTGGTACTTGCTCATCTCAAAGTCGTAGAAATACTCGTGGATGTAGGAGGCATCGACTAGGAAACGGCTGTTCTGTTCTTTTCCTCCAAATAGGTTCTCTTTGTGCAGCTCAATGCCCGCGTTTGCGAGCAGGTACGGAATGTTTGGCATTCGTTTGTTGTATGTCGGATTTTCGGCCTCTGAGCCTGTTTCGTGCTTGCGGCGGTCGCGAAGGTCCTGGTAGGTGCCATTGGCATAGACATAGAGGAAAGAGGCGACATCGCCCTTAAACTCAAGTTCCACACCTTTGGTGTCCACCGTTCCAAAATTGGCATACCGCGCCATCGATGGAATCATATCCGCCTGATAGCGGATCATGTTCTGAAGTTCGTTAAGGAAGTAGTTGGCCTCTACCTCTATAAAACCAAATTTATTGTTGCGGTGGTAGAGCAAACCTGCGTTAAGTCCGTTGCAGCGCTCGGGCTCAAGATTGGTGGCTGGCAGAATGGAATAGCCGTTGCCCACCAGCTCTTCTGAAGTAGGGATTCTCACCTCTGAACTGAACGATGCTTTTGCGAGCAGCCGTTTGTTGAATTTATAGCGTAGCGACTCGCTTCCTCCCCAATAGTTACGGTTCAGACTTATGTCGGTTGGATTGTTGATGAAAGCCTGTTCCAGTACCTTGGTATCAGAGGAATAATTGAAGTTTTTGATGGTGGTTGCGCTCATAAACTTGCCGTCGAGCAGCGTTAAATCGTATGAGAAACCGACAGTCAGGCTTGACATATGACTAGGGAAGTTGGTCTCATATCCGAACGAGCGGTCCATTAATTCGTTTTTCGGATTTTGCCGGGTATGTGTAGCATACACATTAAGGTTAAAAGTGTTGAACTTATTCAGCAAGTAGTTCAAGTTCAGTTTAGTTACAAAATCGTGTGTCCGGTTGTCGGAATCTGATGCGTAATTGCCTTGTTCTCCACCATAGGCCGAAACTGCGTTATAGCGGTTACCATCCCAGTCGTAACGGTAAGGGGCGGCATCGTAAAGACCGTTCTGTCCGTAACTGTATGACGCATCAAAGTCAAAATCAAGCCCCTGTGCTATAAAATTATCCTTTTTCAGGGAGAGGGCCGAAATGGCTGCCTGTCCGTGTGTATAGGCTTCACGGATGTCGAAGTCGATGCCCTGTATTTCGGCACGGTTGGCAGTGTAGATTAACTCGAGTTTTGCCTCGTCGAAATACCATTTGGTTGCTTTGAGTGAGCCGCCGACCATGGCTTTCTTAAATTGGTCGTGGTCGCGTTTCACTACACGGTTGTCGAGGTTCTGCAATTTCATCTCATAGTCGTTGTCGGAATAGGTCAGTACGCCTCCAAGGCCGAACTGGAGGCCTGTTTTCTTGTTGTTTCGTTTAAATGCGGTGTTCAACTTGTGCGTGTTAAATGAGGCAATTTCGTAACTCGCATCCAGATAGACTGGCGGATATTCTTTTGTGACTACGTTCACCGCACCTCCCAGTGCCGAGCCTCCAAATCGGTAGGGTACAATGCCTTTATAGACTTCAATACGTTCAATCATATCGGTAGGTACATCGTTAAGCGACATGTAGTCGCTAAGTTGGCCAATGGCAGCCTCATCAATATAAATACCCATACGCTTGCCTTCCAGTCCGCGGACCGATATTCTCGAGGCGCTCCCCACGCCTCCCGTGTTCCGCACCGTTATGCCCGTTGTCCGGGCCAGTGCATCATTAATGTTGGTTGTTGTTCCTTCTAGTTGTTTGACAGAAATGACCGAAATCGGCATTGCAGCTTCCCGCATTTGGCGGACTTCGTCATGTCCGACAACGGTAACCGCCTCCAGTTCCGTAAGTATGTCATCGTCTGCGTTTTGCGCGTTCGTGTTGGTCATTGCAAGTATAGGTGTCGCTACTACAACTACAAGTCTTTTTACTTCCATATTATATATATTTTCTTTTTGGGCGCAAAATTACCGTGTTTCTACATTGCTCTCCATCATCATTTTTAAGGATATTGGAGGCGTAAATCCCCATTGTTTGTGAGCCCGGTTTCTGTGGTTTAACCTTCCTGTTGTATTTGGTAGGTAAAGGAAGAAATGGTTGCAAGTACTTCGGCATGCTCCCTGATGCGGTGATTCTCAATCTGTTTTGCCTGCTTTTTTGTAAAACAATAAAATCATTTTGCTAACTTTGTAAAAGTGTATTTTATATGCCTAAATGTTTTTAGTTAAACTTTACAAAAGTTAAAAGCGTAAAATGAATTATTGTCGCAAAAAGACAACCTTTGGTAATAGGGTCTTGTGTCTGTATCTAATTGTAGTAGCCTGTGTCTTATTTAGTCCAAGAAAATCTTATGCTGCTTATAACATTGTGTGGCAGGACGATTTTGGGGTAGAAGAAGATTCTGTTGTCAGAGACTTTGCTAACCCTAATATGTCTATGCCTGGCCATAAATTGGCCGATAAGTCCGATTTGGATGCGGATTGTTATGGAATTATGAATAGCACGGCGTGGAGCTTTATTAAAAAGAGAAGTGTTTATCCGATTGAGCATTATCATTTTGTACCTGGTCGTGATCATACAGGAAATCCTAATGGAGCTATGCTTGTTGTGAACGGACATACAACGGATGCAGGTGCCCCTGTTTATGAGTGTAATTTGGACATAAAGGTGTGTGGAAAGACCAAGTACCGCTTCAGTATGTTTGCGGCGAATGTTTCAGGGCATGAGAATCCTCCCTTGTTGGTTCTTGAAGCTGTAAATATAAAAGATCCTGCCAATCCTCAAGTATTGGTCTCTGCGCCTCTTTCAGAATCTGATGTCCCTAGGTGGGATTACTATGAAAAAAATAGTTATGGACTATATACGCATAAAATGCGCGAATGGGGAAAAGTATCTATTGAATTTGAGGCAAATACGGGAGATAAATTACAAATTAGGATAAGAAACAATAGTGTTAAACCTGATGGAAATGATTTTGGTATAGACGATATCATGCTTGAAAGGGATGATGCTGAGGAAATTGTTCAGCCACAAATTGATAGCGAATTGTCTGCTTCTACGTGCACTCCAACGTATACTATAAGTAATACGGACTTTCTGACCTCTTGGAAAAACGTTTACGACAATGTTTATTTTCTTTGGCAGTTTTCAACCGATGACGGATATACTTGGAGTAGTATAGACGAGGCCAGTGGTATTGAAAAAACGATGCTGGAAAGGGATGCTCCGAAAACAGGAAGCGAGGTATACCGTTTGGTGGTTGTTGGTGGTAATTCGGTTGCTGAGGCTAAGAGTAAGGCTGATGAGTTCTCGAAAAATGGCGTGCTTAGCGATGGATGTGACTATATCTCTATTTCAAATACTATTTCCCAAGTGGAGGCCGAAACTGT
>ODAI013554359.1_pt1 | contig 22918 bp, 24 predicted proteins | sample 1539321 | NCBI WGS metagenome assembly ODAI01 (sample SAMN02144231, study PRJEB22623) | gut metagenome | biome: sheep rumen | host: Ovis aries | place: New Zealand | reverse complement strand
ATTATCAAACATTAATGCCCCTTGTCTAAATAAGAAATTAATGGCGGCAAATGTTTTTTTAAGTCCAAAATATTCATCACATGCATATCTTAAGATTTTATAAACAAAGACTAGCATCAAAGCCATTAAAAACAGATATACATATCCTAAAAAAGAACTCATATAATTAAGATCAAGGTACATTACTAAAAACACGAATGGAAGTAGTGATAAAAAACCAAGAACATTGAATATGAAGTTTCTCATAGTATACATTCCTCTAGTTGTACGGCTCATCAAACCCGTACTTTTAAACTTTTGAGTTACCTCAATAGGGGCATTGGCGTATACACGAAACAGTCTTTTTCGAATATCATATCCAGTAGATGCTGCTATGTCGACTGCAAGGGAATAAACTTTCAACATTGCAGGAATAGTTATTATGGTTGCTGCTATTAGAATTATTTCATAATAACCCATAAATTTTACATCAATTCCTTTTAATGTTAAATTAAGTAATTTTCCCATAATATAAATTCCATAGAACTGGCAAAATGATGCAATAAACTGGAAAAAGATGAGTGGAATAAGTTTTTTCCAATGAGTTTTGATAAAATATCTTATTAGCATCTTCATTTTAACCACTTACTTAATATTATTGTCAGGTTTCATCCAATAATTATCGGGTATAATATTAACTAGAAAATTACTAGTCAATAACACAAATGAAACATAATATATAGTATTTTTGTTTCACATCAAATAAAAGTATGATGTTCTTGGAACTATTCACTTTCAGAAATGATTTGTAATTCATTTGTTAGTATCAATATGGATATGGATATGATAGGGTGATTACATTAAAATAGGCCATGTCTTAAATGATAATTGTGGCTAAAAAGTTAATTATTAATACTTGTAAAAAACGAATAATAGTCACCCTTCATTAATCAACAAATAATAATATGGAAGATGCATATATCAACCACAATAAAAACATGATTTAATGGGGTAATATAATTTGTAATATAAAAATTAATAAAAATAGTGTAAAATGAGAGTTATCTGTATGTAATAACTCTATTTTTTGGCTATACTTAGCATAGCTAAATATACGCCTTTTTATATGTAGTTACTCTAAGTAGTTTAACTGTAATCTTATATGAAAATTACATTAATCTTCTTACATCAGTAACTTCTACGCTAGCAACACCATCTAAATCTGCTATTGCTTTTTCTGCTGGTTCAGTTCCTCCTTCACCATCATCAACTACAATAGTCACATTTAATGCTACTAATCCAAATCCGATAGGTTCTTCTTCAATTCTTTCGAATTCTTCTTCACCTACAGCACCTTGGATGCTTGTTTTTAATGCTTCTAAGTCTACATCTGGACTTTCTGGCATTACTTTTAATATTCCTGCTACGTCAGACATTAATATCACCTAAATATTTATTTTTTTTTTAAATTTTAATTAATTATGCTTATGGTCCTTTAAATCCACATTCACATGTGTATTCGTGTCCAAAGGTTCTGCATTTAGGACATCTGTATATGTCTGCATCACATTCAGGACAATAGAATTTTACATATTCATCGATTGGTGAAATTTCTTGTTTGCAAGAAGTACAAATCATTTTTTCTGCCATGCTGTTTACCTCCTTATATGTGTATGTATTGTATGATTACCGTTTAAGTGACATAGTACCCTCTCTGGATAGATACCATTCATCACAAAACAGTCTAAATTATATTTAGTTAATAATTGTGGCAAGCATTTGTCTACACAAGTCTCTTCAAAAATTAATAGTTCATTTGCACTTATATTTTTTATAAGTTTTTTGTCATTTGAGAAAATGTTACCTCTATATATACCATCTACATTTGTTAATATTAATAGTTTGGCATTTAGTCTATGTGCAAAGTAGCATGCGATTGAATCAGAGGTTATGTTCCATGAGTGTTTAAGTGGGTCTTCGGTCTTCAATATGTCATAGCAAAGCAGTAATGGAATTTTGTTGTTATCATGTACCTTTTCTATATCTTCAATGGCTGTTATACATTCTATATTTTTGTTCCTGCTGGCTATAAGTTCTCCGATTATATCCATTGATTTGATGGCACTCCAGTGCATAACATCATTGGAAAAATCATATTCATCATGATATTTTCTAAGTACATTCGCAAAGTCCCCTCCACCATTAATCAGCACTAGTTTTTCCTTGGATTTGCTTAGATATTCACATAGCCTATCAGTATGTTCAGGAAATAAGCTACCTCCAATTTTTACTACAGTAATCATCGAAATCATCTATAATAGTTTCAAGTGGCCTGTCAGTTCATCTATCTTCTCATCGGAGTATGGTCCTACTCCCACGCACGTCTTGGTATTTGATTCAATCTGGGTGTGACCTGCATCAGTGATGAGTGCACATGGCAGGCCTTCAAACTTGATTATTCCATATAATTTAAGCAGTTCTTCCTCTGATGATACCTTCAGGACGACCTTTTTCTGTCCAGTTAACTCCCATTTTCTTATGCGAAGTTTATCTGCCTTCTTATATGAAGCCAGACATGCATGACATGCCTGAGCAGCTATCTTTCCTTTTCCCATCTTCAAATCTGTTCTCATTAATATTACCTGTTTCATATAATACTTCCCGCCAGTGGATTTTTCTCCTTCAATCTTCTTCCAATACGTGATGTGTCCACGCTATATACCTCCATCTCAGGTATGATTACTCTTACGACCGGTATACCTATTTCTCTTGTCAGGTCTACGTAGTACGCATCTGTAATGCCTGACTTCTCAAGCAGTTTCATCGTTATTTCAATATCTTTTCTAAATGAATCGGATGATCTGTCCGGTATATCCTCCAGATTAATTGTTTCTGAAGATTTTCTGAACCAGTGCTTGTTGAGTCTTTTCATACGTTCATAGCCTGTTTGACGTAGCAAGTTAGCACGAGTTGTATCTTCACGAGTACCATGTATCTGTGTTGCCCTGCTCTGGGCCACTTCGGTTATGGCTCTAATCGCGGCAATATCCGGGTCCAAATGGGTACCGATACCCAGGGTCAAAAGTGCAGGATCCTTTAATGTCAAATCTTCCGAGACTGCAGCTATTGTGGGAATCTCATTTTCTATTGTCAAGTCAAGCAGTTTAATAGACACGTTATTTCTTTCGAATTTATCCAGCAACTTTCTGATGTATTCATTGTCCGTATCCTGGCAGTTAATCTCTGCCTTTTCTTCCTTATATACCTCGAAGAAGCTCCAAGCATCTCTTTCTACCACTTCCATCATTCCATGAAATATTGCCTCTTCAAGTTCGTTTCCCGATGCAAGTCCATTCGTATTTGATAAGTGGATGTGATGTATATTCTTGCTATTGTATGGATGGTAAACAGCATTTGATGGTACGTATATCTCATCTCCTGTCTTAATGGATACTGCTTTGGTCCATTCAAGCTCTTCATCATGATATGTGTCTTTTGGCAGTATCAACTCTTCCGGATTAAGGCAATCTGCAGGGTCATATCTTTTTATTATCTTTTCATCGCTTTCCTGTTGTTCGGCAGAGTATCTTTCTATAGCTTCCATTATGGAGGATACCTTTGCATGTATATCCGTTGGACCTTTACCTGCGTATACGCTTACAGCACCTTCATCTGCCAGTGGTCTTACCGATGTATATACGGGGATGTTTAACCTGTCAAGATGAGTAATCTTACTGGTCCTGGTAAGACCTATATCCATCGTGATGTCAGATATCTTATCTAAGGTCTCTTCCGGCAGATTGGTCCGGTGTGTTGATTTCTTATATTTAATTGGAGCCTCGTTTAACATATAAATCCATAATCATTTTTTTATTTTTTTTATTCGTTAATTATAATTTTTATACTTAATTGTTGATATAACTTTTTAAAGATATCTTTCTAATCAAATACTCAAAAAAAGGGGTTGGAGGTTAATGGATATATGTATAAAGTGTCATCAAGGCAGATATTACAATGGTGATAAGCCATAAAGGTAAATTCCAACTGATTACCTTTGAACCATCAAGGGGTGGTATTGGAAGTAGGTTAAACAATGCTAGGAAACTGTTTATGCTAAAACCAATCCGTGCTATGAAGTATAGATATACCATTGTATTGATGTTGGATAGAGTTACCAGTGGCTCTATTGACAGCTGTATTCCAAGGAATATCAAAGCCAATACGATATTCACCAATGGCCCTGCTATGGATATCTTACCGTTTTCTTCCTCAGTTATATAACCTGTTGGGGAACCTATCATAACAGCACCGGGTGCAAAGAATAAAAAGCCCATCAATGCAGTCACTATTCCTAGCATAAGTCCCTTATCTGATCTTCTGAACTCTGCATAAAATCCATATTTCTGTGCAACGAATTTATGTCCTATTTCATGCAATACGAAACCTAAACCTACAGTTAAAAATGCTATCGGTAGGAATAATAGGAAAGTATCAACTGTAAAGTTTGATCTGCTGTACATAAATGAAATAATAAATGTGAGAACAGTTATGGATATAGCCAAGTCTATTTTTTCTTGTTTTGAAAATTTATTCATTGTAATCTTTCCCATAAATGTAAATTCTATTACTAGATATATAGTGTAATCTATTAAATATTTTAAGTTTGAAAAATATTATTATATATAAAAAAATTTTGACAAGAGTATATGCAGGTAGTGACTATATGAAAAATGACGAGTTGATTACAAGATTAAATGAAGAAGATATGGATTCAATGTTTGTTTACAAGCCGGAAAATATCAAGTATATCTCTGACTTTTATCCATCAAGTTTTGCATATCTGATTATCGAGGATGAACCGGTATTGTATGTAAACAGTATTGACAAGGAGGACGCTTCAAGTCTATCACAGGTAGAGGTAAGAGATGTTCAAAAACCAGGTGAAATTAAAGATTTACTTAAGGGTAACGTAGCTATCGAAGAATCGCTTGAGTTTTCAATGGCAAAATATTTGGTTGATGATTTAAACCGTCTGAATGTCTCCCCTGTTATAGAGGATTTGCGAAAGACCAAGACAAAAGAGGAAATTACCAAGATTAAAAACTCCATAGCTATAGCAGAAAATGCCATAGGGGAGATTGATTTTACAAGTACTGAAAAATATGCCGCTGCTACGCTTGAATTTGACATGACCATAAACGGTTCAATCAAACCGGCATTTGATACGATAGTTGCATCAGGCAAACGTTCCAGTTCGCCACATTCGGTCACGTCAATGAATCGTGTTGAAACGCCTATCGTTGTCGATTGGGGTGCTAAGTATGATCATTACTGTTCTGACATAACCAGAACCTTTATTGACACGGATCGTCAGGAGGAAATCTGGAATATTGTACTGGAAGCTCAGACTGCTGCCATAAAAACTATCAGTCCTGGCGTGGAAATAGCCGATGTGGATAAGGCTGCCAGGGATGTTATTACTGAGTATGGCTATGGTGAATATTTCATACACAGTACGGGTCATGGATTTGGATTGGATATTCATGAAAGTCCTAACGTATCAAAGAATTCCAAGGGTGTTCTTGAAGAAAACATGGTCATTACGGCAGAGCCGGGTATTTATATTCCGGGCGAGTTTGGTGTTAGAATTGAGGATGATATTCTTGTTAAGAAAAATCCCGAACAGTTAACTACCCTTGATAAGAAATTGGATTTCCTGTTATAACCTCCATTTTAAATTTTTTTATTCTTTTTAATAATTCTCATTTTATAAAACAATGTTTATAATATATACATTATTATGATATTATTTATATTTATTCTTAAAAATAATGATAAATATATTAATATTGATTGGCATATTTATTATTAATAATATCATGTATGAAAAATTAATCGATAAAACAAATAAAATTATAGAAATGATAATACCTGAGGATGACCTGGATTATCTGCAGGATATATTGATTCAACTAAAGATTTACCATCAAATAAGAGATATTCTATCATATATACTCCTGATATCTTCTTTAATGTGTATCTTGTTGGTGATTATTTCCTTATTGTCAGGTTTATCAATTATGATTGTAGCTTTATCACTGCTTCCCCTAATAATCTTTTCATCTTACCTTTTATATAAAAAACAGAAGAGGGTGGATTCGATAGAAGATGACCTGCCAGATTATCTGCTGCAAATTTCATCTTTATTAAATGCTGGTATGGCATTGGAATCCTCATTCGATGAGGTATCAAAAAACATGGATGGCTATTTGAATGATGAAATCAAAAGGGCATTGATAGAAATCAGGATGGGAAAAACATTCAATGACTCATTTAATGATGTTGCAAAACGATCAAATAGCTACAATTTAAACAAGACAATACAAATAATAATAAATGCCAAGGAAAGTGGTGGAAACCTCTCCGAGATACTTGAATTGATGGCCGACGACATCAGACAGTCACAGCTTTTAAAGAAAAACAAAAAAAGTGGAGTAATGATGTCTGTAATGTTTTTGATAATATCTGCGATAATAGCCACGCCCTTTTCCTTTGCAACAATAGGAGTATACACCACATTTCTTGAATCCGTAGGAAGACCCAATTCATTGATGGATGTTATTCCAATAGCAAGCAATGGTTATCTTATAATTCATTCAATACTCGTCAGCATATTGATTGCAATCGTAGCGGATTCCAATTATAAGAAAAGTATAAAATGGGTGGTGATAATACTTCCCGCCTCGCTAATTGTATTTTACTTTTCACAATTATTGATTAAGGGCATACTGGGAATATAGGTGATTAAAGTGTTAGTTGAATTAATTGATGATGAATATGCACAGGTATCGTCTGAGTTTCTGCTGTTGATAGCTGGTTTGATGATAATTGTACTTTTGGCTATGCATATCTATCAGCAGTATCTTGATAATCTGGCAAATCAGGTTAATGATACTGAAGTGAATGAATTGCTTGATAAGATAGATTCATTGAACGATTACATATGAACCGTTTTTTAAATAAAAAAAGAAGTGGTTTGAAAATATAAAAGGGAGATTAGTCTAGTCTTTTATATACGCGTCAACGAGGTTTCTGGTTTCGTTGAATGCATTAACATCTATGTGCTGTGGAAGACTACCTAATTGGCCTTCAACATCCTTAAGGATTCCTTCACCGGCACCTAAAAACATTCCTTCGCTGGCAATTCCCATAAACTCGGATGGTGGAAGCAGACTTACGGCTACATGATCGTTATCCTTGACAGTCAAGTCATTGGTAATTACGGTTATTGCACGTTTTCCTAAGTTCACATTACATACCATGAGGTTATCTGTTTTTTGATGTTTGCTCACACTTACAAGCTCTCCTACTACAATATCCACGCCTATTACCGGATCATCTATTTCACCCAGCATTAATCTATCAGGCAGTCCACGAATGGTGTTGAAGAAGAATTTCATCTTGGATAATGGCAGGTCCAGTTTTTCACGTTCCTGTCTGTTAAGTTCGGACTGGAATTTCTTTGCATAATCTTCTCCACCGAGGTTTTCAATAATTTCATCTACTGCCTTTAGGAGGTTGTCCATTTGTGGGGTCTTAGCTAACTCTTGTGGGCTGACATATGAATAATACAATGTTTGAATATCTGGATTCATATTCTTAGCAATTAGCCTTACCTGTTTCTTATTCCATGAACCTCTAAGGTTTGATCCTTCAACTACTCTTATAAAATCTTCTATGGATTTTTCCGCTACTTTTAATCTGTAATCCTTACTGGTATCCCACATGTTATCTTTCCTTGATAATTTATTAATTAATTTAATTCAATTCGTTTATTTTTTCATTAATATATATACTATTTTTAAGTTAAATCATATATTTTTTTCTAGTAAAACAATTTATTCAAAGCATTATTTTCTGATATTGTATACTAAAGGTAATTATTATATATTATGTTAAATATATATTATATAGACTAGAACTTTATAAATAGAAAGTATCAATTAAGGGATATTGAACCAATATAAGTAATATTAAACTCTATCTCATTAATTACATTTAAATAAAACAATTCGGTGATAATTTATGGTAAACTTATCTACATTTTACAATTTAAACGTTTATAACACAGAAGGAAAATACATAGGACAAATAAGTGAAGTTGTATTAAATATTAAGAAAGGAAGAATCTCCTTTTTCAAAACAAAAGCTTTACACCAGGATAATAGGAATGTTGGTATAAGAGATATGTTAAGAAACTCAATGAGATTTGAACCGGAAGAAGAAAACTTAAATGAAATCAGGACAGAAGGCGTAATTGACATTCCATACGAACTCATATCCGCAGTAGGGGACATTATAATAGTAGACCAAAATAAATTAGAACAATACCAAAGTAGTCTAAACTCCAAAGAAGCTAAAGTACAACCAGCTAAAAGACCAACCCCTGTATCTAAAAAATAATCATGGAGTATTCCAATGAAAATAGGTATACTAGGTTGTGGGGCAATAGCATCAGCATTGGTTGACTTTAAAGAAAAAGGTACATTGGATGCGGATATTCACTGCTTCTATGATTTAAATAAAGAAAATGCGGAAAAATTAGCCTCAAGAATAAATGCTGAAGTTGCATCAGACATTGATGAATTGATAGAAAAATCAGATTTAATCATGGAAGCGGCATCTCAACAGGCGGTCATATCAAATATACCTTACATTCTCGAACATAAAAAAGATGTAGTCATAATGAGTGTAGGGGCATTGATGGATAAGCAGTTTCATGATAAAATTCTGCAACTGGCAATCGATAATGACTGTAAAATACATCTACCTACCGGTGCAATAACAGGTATAGATACTGTGAATGCTGCAAAAATGGGAGAAATAACTGAAGTGTCCCTGACAACACGCAAACCACCTATATCATTAGGTGTAGAGTTGGATGGAGTCGATGAAAAAGTACTCTTTGAGGGAAAAGCATCAGAAGCAGTAAAGTTATTCCCTAAAAACATTAATGTATCTTCAACATTAAGTTTGGCATCAGGTATAGATGTTGATGTAAAAATCATAGCGGATTCAAAGATAAAGAATAATACTCATGAAATTCACCTTAAAGGCAGCTTCGGTGAACTGACTACAATCACATCAAACGTAAGCAGTAAAAATAATCCGAAAACAAGTGCATTAGCTGCATATTCGGCCGCTAGTTTATTAAATAAATTGAATAAAACAATACAAATTGGTTCATAGGTATAATATATCATAAGATATGTTATCTATTATCACCCAAACTTATTTTTTTTCAAAGCATTATTTTTTTGGTGATTCATTTGAAATCATATGAAATCTTTTCTAACTTAAAGGTAATAGAGGATATGCCCATAATCATCCGATTGGATGGACGATATTTTTCCCGTTATACTAAGGCATTGGATTTTAAAAAGCCATTTGATCAAAGATTGAGAGATATATTCATAGAAGTATCAAAGGATATAGTCAAGGAATTCAATGCAAGATATATCTACACATTCTCAGATGAAATAAACATATTATTGGATGTAATTCCATTTAACGGAAGGGTAGAAAAGATAAACTCCGTCTTTGCTTCATATGCGACGGCATCATTCAATAAGCATCTATATCAGAACAAGCAGTTACTTGAAAAAAGCATGGAATCGGATATGTTGGCATCGTTTGATTCAAGGATAATCATGACTCATCAACATATTACCTCCTATTTTAAATGGCGTCAGGATGAAGCATGGAGAAACTGCATAAATTCTTATGCTCAAGCAGTACTGAACAAAACAAATACTCCAAAACAAACAGCTGAATTATTATATAAACTCAATAAAAAAGAGGTACATGATTTATTGTTCGAACATGGGATAAATATCGCACATGTACCCGCATGGCAGAGAAGAGGAATAGCCGTATATAAAGAGCAATATGAAGTAGAAGGATTTAATCCTATAGAAAATAAATCTACAATATCCTATAGGAATAAAATTAAAGTAGATATGCAACTAGATATATTTAATAGTAATACCAATATATAAACTATTAATTATTATTTTTTGAATAAAGTTGAGGCAATAAATATGGATTTTAATAAAACATTGACAAAACTGTTGGGAAACAATAAAAAAATAAATGAAGTACAAGTAGATACACGGGTTATCAATGAAATAATAAAAATAGCAAGAAATGCTGATCCAAAGGAATATGTTGCTTTACTATCCGGTAAAATAAAGGACAATATTCTGAAGGTTACCGGTCTGATATTTTTACCATTTGAAGCATCAGAAAACAGTGCAGTAATGCAGGTATTCATGATGCCATTAACGACAGACGCAGTAGGTTCAATCCACAGTCACCCAGGTCCAAGTAATAGACCATCCAATGCGGATAAGATCTTCTTTGGAAAAAACGGTTATTTCCATATAATCATATGTAGGCCATACAATGAAAGTACAATAGCAGCTTACGACGTATTCGGTGAACCTATGCCATTTACCGTAACAGATTTAGGTGATGAGATTGAAATAAAAAAATGGGATGAACTGGATATCGACAAGGAACTATTCGATGAGGAACTGTTAGCCGAACTCGAACGACTAGAAGCAGAAGAAAATAATAACTTAATTGATACTAATCAAAATGATGCTGCAAGTATCTCTTCATCTGCTGATGAGGATACGTCAATGGATAGTCAAAACACATCTGATAGTCCGGATGCATCAAATGATTCTGAAGATAAATATTTTATTAACTCAACAACTACAAAAAATCCAATTGAATCTGATAATGAAAATAAATTAAAAAATGCAGGTGAGAACATGAACAACCAAGAAAATAATGAAGAAAAGAAAGTTAAAAATCCTGAAGTTATAGAGCCACAAGTACCGAAAACAGTCAATCTACAAATAGAAGCCGATGGAAAAATCATCAACAAGGAAATGCCTCTTCCTCCTGAATATGAGGTGGGTGATGAATTGATAGTTGATGTAAGAACAGACAGAACACCAGGTAATTCAATAGATGAAATCCTTCTTAGCGTAAAGAAATCTCCTGAAAACTTGGCAAAACAGGAAAACATTCAAAACATAGGTGGCAAGTCATCCGATGAATTGGATAAGGAAATAAAACAAATGGAAGAAGATATTCAAAGATTAAAAGAAGAAAATGAACGTCTTCGAAAAAATAACGGATAAATACTTTATCCTACTCAGCCACATCTTTTTTTTTATTTATTTTTTTATATTTGAACTTTTTTTTTTAACCTAGCCCAATTCGAATTTTATAATGATTCAATAAAAAGCAGTATCTTAAAATATTGATATTCAGGGGTTTATCCTTAAAATAAACATTACTAAAAAAATGTAATCAAAAAAAAAATTGAAGGGGGATTATAATTTAACAGCTTTTACTGTGTGGATTTTTTCATCTTTCAATAGTTCGCAGACAGCATCTTCAACGATTTCTGAGTCTACTTTTAGAACCATCACAGCTTCTCCGCCTTCCTCTTTTCGGCCAACTTGCATTTCACCGATGTTGATGTTGTAATCACCTAAGACTTTGCCAATCTTACCTATGGTGCCAGGTAAGTCAACGTATGAAACTATTCCCATGTATCCTTCAGGAATCATGTTTAAGCTAAATTCATCGATTGAAATAATTTTAGGTTCTTTGTTTTCGATGATACCTTCAATGTTCATTTCTTTATCGTCATATTTTACATTAACTTTCATTAAAGCATCATATTTTTCATTGTCAGTTTCACCTTCAGTTAAACTAATTCCACGTTGTTTAGCTACAGCCTTAGCGTTTACTGAGTTTACAGGTTCAGTTAGTATAGGGTTTAAGAATGTTTTTAATAATTCTCTGGTCAATGGTTCTTTTGATCTTCCTGATACTTCTCCACCATAAACGATGTTTAACTCTTCAATGTTAGGTGTGGTTGTCTGTACTAATATCTGACCTAATTTATCAGCTAATTGGAAGTATGGTTTTAATTTTTGAAAGGTTTCTGAGTCAACAATGGGCATGTTCAATACGTTTGTTGGTGTTTCATTGTTGATAACAGCTTTTACTTCTTTAGCTACTATGATTGCTGCATCACGTTGAGCTTCTTTGGTTGAAGCAGCTATGTGTGGTGTTAGAACTACATTGTCTAATGTTGTAAGTGGACTGTCGGTTAATGGTTCATCTTCATACACATCTAAACCGGCTTTCATATCTGGTCTTTCTTTTAAAGCTTCATATAAATCTGCTTCATTGATTATTCCACCTCTAGCACAGTTTAGGATAATTGCATGATCTTTCATTTTTGCTAGTTGTTCTTTTGATATTAATCCTTTGGTTTCAGGTGTTAATGGTACGTGGATTGTCATAACATCTGCTTTTTGAATCAGGTCATCGAGTGTTGTGATTTCTACTCCTAATTCTTTAGCTGCATCTTCTGTAATGTATGGGTCGTATACTATTACGTCCATTTCGAATGCTTTGGATCTTTTTACTACTTGGCTTCCGATTCTACCCATTCCGATTACACCAAGAGTTTTGTTTCTTAGTTCCATTCCCATGAATTTACTTTTTTCCCATTTACCTGCTTTAACGGATGCATCTGCTATTGCAATTTTCCTGCTTAAAGCTAACATTAAACCCATAGCGTGTTCTGCTACTGTTATGGATGTTGATTGTGGTGCGTTTACAACCATTATTCCTTTATCGGTTGCTGCATCCACATCGATGTTGTCTACTCCGACACCGGCTCTTGCAATTATTTTTAGATTTTCGGCTTTTTCTATAACTTCTTTAGTTACTTTTGTTCTGCTTCTGACAATTATTCCATCGTATTCGTGGATGCTTTCAAGAAGCTCTTCAGGTGTAATTGTTGGGTTGTTAACTACTTCTGCAGAATCTGTTAATACTTCCACACCTTTTTCGTTAATACTGTCTGCTATTAATACTTTTGGCATGTTTACTCTCCTTTATTTGATTTTATGATAATGATAACCTTTAAGATATCATTAATTAAAGTAATATGAATAATAATTTTTTTAATTACTAATAGTAATAGTTATGTTTTTAATATTATAAATAATATAATATATAGATTAATAATAATTTTTTAGAGGGATGATTTTATATGACATTTAGTGAAGTTATTTTGGGTTGTTCACCTTTTACATTAGGTTATCAGTTTGGTCACAGATCCAGGTTATATGAATTGGATTTTTCAGGATATCCCGAAAATATCGTAGAAGTAATTGACAAGGCCTATGAAATGAATGTTAAAGATATTATGTTTAAGGTTAACAAGGATTTGGAAAAGGCTATTGACATCTCCACACAAAATGGTAATGAATGGACAGTCACTGCATTTACCGATTGTGAAAATATCGATGATGACTTGGAGTTGTTTTCCAAATTCAATACCAAAAGGGTAATATTGAGCGGAGAATTTATTGATAAAAAAATTGAGGAATCAGACTATGATACTATATCTGATTATCTTGCCAGGATATCCGATGCATCATTTATCCCATCTATCGAGACAAGACAACCTTTTAAGAATGTTCCAATCATAAAGAATTCTTCATTTATCGATGAATTTGATACTATAATGATTCCATTAAATTTCTATGGTTATATGATGGACTGTAACTTCTTCAACAGTGAAAATAGGGATGTATTTGCAGATATGATTTCATCTTTAAATAAGGAGGTCATAGCTAATCGTACATTAGCTACAGGTATCTTACAGCCACAGGAGGCATATGATTTTCTAAAGAATATTGATTATATTGATGCCGTTTGTGTGGCCGTTGCAAAAAGTAGTGAGGCGGAGGAGACCTTCTCTATTATAAATGAGATAATGTAATAGTTATTCTGCTTCATTTTCTCTTTCTTTTATCAGTTTTTGAAGGTCCTTGTTTTTTTCCATATTTTCAAGTTCCCACGTATATATTACGGGAATGTTGTTTATGGATTTTTGTTCATGTTCATGTTTGAGTACGAATAATGCTTTATGTCCTGTTATGGAGGAGATATCATTGGTCTTCTCAGCTATTTTTGTAAGAGTATTGATATTTCTGTTTCGTTCCAGATTCGTTATCAGCAGTTCATTCTTTTTGGTTTTTTCATTAAGTTTTCTTTTTATCTGTTCAAGCTCTTCAATTTTCTCAGATAATTCCTTTTTCAGTTTTAAAACTTCCTTTGAATCATCAGTTCGTGTAGAAATTGCATCAAATGGTGTTTTTGTTGATGAATTTACCTCGTATCCTAAGTTTATTAATTCTATAGGTTCCTGTATTTTGGTATCCAGCGTATGATTGTGCTCTGATTCAAGGATGTTGATTGATAGTGTAATCGGTTTGTTGAGTATCTCCTCTAGAAGCAGTGCCGTTTCGGGGTAAGCCTGTGAGTTTTGCTGCTCATATTTATAGATGGTTTCCCTGGATACGTGTGTCAAGTCAGCTAATTCCTTCAATGACAGGTTCTTTTCTTCCCTTAACTTTTTAAGTAATCCTCCATTAATCTTAACGTAGAATCCTCCACGTTTAGATAGGATTTCCGGGTGCATATCGTTTGCGATGATGTCATATAATGTCTGGGGGCTGACTGCCGGTATTTCATGTCTTTCATATACCACATCATCTTCCAGGTAGCTGTGCTTTGATTTAAGTCCGATGATGATAGGACTTGCCAGAAATGTCCCTGATATTTTAGATAATTCCTCTGCCTGCTGGGTAGTAAGACTATCAATATTTACTAGTATCTTCAATATGATTAGTATGTCCTTTTTTCTTGCAAGAATATCAAAACAACTTCTTTCATATATATTGGATGTTTTAAAACCAAAATTTACCAGCAAATTATTGATTTCCTGTAATATCGTTTCACGGTTGATTAGAGAATTATCTACTTTCATAATATATAATATATATTCCTACTTAATAAAATTAATATATAGAATAACATAATCAATATTGAATTTTTTTCTAACGATATTGATAGAATAGGGGAATTGATTTGAATATACAAGATAAAATTACTTTGCATGTAGGATTAGATGATACGGATTCAACCGAGGGAATGTGTACAACATACCTAACTCATATAATATTGAATAAATTGGAGGAAATTGGGATTAATGCCATAGGATATCCTAGACTCATCAGATTAAATCCTTTTGCACGTTATAAGACAAGAGGAAACGGTGCATTATCTTTTGTAGTTGAAATTGACAAAGCACAAATAGAAACAGTCAAAGGGATAGTCCTTGAAAACGTTGAGAAGTATTCAATGTTTGATGGTGTAAATACCAATCCCGGAGTAATATTCTATGAAGGTTCCATAACAGACACTATGAGAGAGTATGCAATAAACGCCATATATGACATATATACAATTGAATATGCCGAAGAATTCGCAAAGAAAAACAATATAGAATATCATAAATTCAAAAAGGGAAGGGGCATTATCGGATCTATAGCTGCAATAAGTATAGACTTGGATGATGTGACCTATGAATGTCTGGCATATAGGATGCCTGAAAATTACGGTACAAAAAGAAAGCTTGATGAGGACAGTATATTCAGGATGAACGATGAAACATATCCCGAGACATTTGAAAATATAGATTTTGAACAGAACTATGCTGCAATAGAACCACACACTCCATGTCCAGTATTGTATGGTATCAGGGCAAATAATCCTCAGATACTTGAAAAGGCCCGTAAAATCGTGGTAAGCTATGAGGATATTGAAGGTTATAGAATATTTGAAACAAATCAGCATACCGATATGCATATTCAACGGAATGTACCCATCAGGGATATGAAAAACACTTCCTGTTATGAGTTTAGCTGTCATGTCGTTGAAAAGCCCCATGATATAGAGGGAGGCCACGTCTTTTTCAAGGTGTCAGATGATACGGGTATAATAGAATGTGCCGCATTTGAGCCTACAAAGTCATTTAGAAATATAGTTAGAAAGTTGGTGGTAGGCGACAAACTAATAATATACGGTGGTATAAATGACAACCATACCTTAAATATTGAAAAGTTCAAGTTAGTAAAGTTAGCCTCCGACTATAAACTGGTAAACCCATTGTGCGAATGTGGAAAACGTATGAAATCAGCCGGTAAAGATAAGGGATTTAAATGTCCAAAGTGTGGAAATAAAATACGAGATTCCTCTAAAATTAAAGAACCCCTACCAAGAGATGTTGAAGTTGGTTTTTATGAAGTTCCGACAGAAGCCAGAAGACATCTATCTAAACCAATAGTTAGATTTAATCTTAACTAATTATTTTTTTCCAATATTATTTTTTTTCTTATAGATATTTTTTTTCCTGTTTATCATGCATATTAAATGTTCTTGTCGGGCTATATTGTTTTGTTAAATGTTTTCTTTTTACATTAAATTCTATAATTATATAACTAATAAGAGATAATATATATTATTATAAGATATATTTTTTGAACTGATTAAAAGTCTAACATAATCTGGGCTAACTTATTATGTTAAATTATTAGTTCTCATGTCTATGTTGAGGTGATAACTAGTTAGTTATAGATAGATAATAAATTTTTTAATAAAAGAGATATTATGTTTATTTTAAAAAAATTTTTTTAACATAATATAATTTAAATATAAAAAGATCATATTAAAGGGTGATTTATAATGGCATCAATTTCTGAAACTATTTCAGCTATCAGACAAGCAGAATCTGAAGCAGATAGTGCAATAGAAAACGCAAATAAAAAATCAACTGAAATGATCCAAGAAGCTCGTTCAAATGCAGATTCAATAATTGAAAAAGCTAAAGCCGAAGCTGAAGACCAAGCTAAACACATAATTTTAGCAAAAGAAGAAGAAGCCGGTAAAGAAGCTGTAATTATTACAAACGAATCTGAAGCAAATATCAGAGAATCCTTAAGAGGATCTCATGATAAAGTAGATGACGCAGCTGAAATAATAATCGAAACTGTATTATAAAGGGATGACTATGTTTAGGCCAGCGAGAATGCAAAAATTAAGCATAGTAACATTGAATAAATACTCCAAAGCCACTATTGATGCGCTTCACGAAAAAGGATACATTCAAATAGATGACTTATCTGAAGTAATCCAGGAAGATGAAGCATATGAAGGATTAGGAGTATCTAAACAAGACCCTGTTGCTAGCAGAATAGCATCATTATCAATGAAATGTAACAATATTATTGATACTTTAAAATCTGCAGAGCAATCACAAAGTATAGTGGATGTTATTAAAGGATACATCAGCCCTAAAGAAATTCAACCAAAAGCCGTTGAAAATCTTTCATCAGATGAATTAGCTGATAAGGCTGAAGAAATAATTAATAAAGTTGATAATGTTCTCAGTCCAATTGAATCTCGTATGAATGAAATTGGTTCTGAAAAAACAAAATATAAAGATTCTTTAAATGTTGCAAAACAATTAGGCAGTTTTGACATTGACTTTGCTTACCTACAAAACACTAAATATACCAGTGTAATTACAGGTAGATTACCAGTAGATAATCTAAGTGAAGCAAAATCACAGATTGAGGAAATAACTCAAGAATTCGAAATTGCTGAAGGTTCAACCACAACAAGTGGAGACATAACATACAAACCACTAATAATTGTATGTGGAAGCAACTTTGAAGAGGAAATCTCTGGTGTGCTTAGACGTTTAGAATTTGAAAAATTAGATGTAACCAACTTAAGCGGTACATCCAATGAAATAATTGAAGCATCTTCAAGCAAACTAGATGAATTAGAAAACGAAAGAAAACAATGTTTAAAAGATATTGACGAAATAGGTCAACGTTCTAAAGAACATCTTTTAGTAATTAACGAACAGTTAGAAGTGGAAAAAGAAAGAACAGAAATCTATTCATACTTCGGTGAAACAGAAACTTCTAAAATGTTCCAGGCATGGGTACCTAAAGATAAGGTTGAAGAAACCAAATCTTTAATTGACGAACTTACAGATGGACACAGTGTAATTGAAACTGAAGATCCAACTGAAGAAGAAATAGAAAACAATAAAGTTCCTGTCAAACAAATGAATCCTGGTTTTGCTAAACCATACGAATTATTTGTAAACATGTACTCAACACCAAACTACAAAGATATAGACCCTACTATAATCATGTCCTTATGTTTCCCATTTTTCTTCGGTTACTGTTTAACCGATGCATTCTATGGAATCATATTGGCTATAGTCGGATTTATTCTATATCAAGGAATGGGAAAATTCAGTAAAACATACAAATCATTCGGAGTAATCGTACTTCAATGTGGTTTGTGGACAATCCTATTAGGTCTATTGACCGGTGGATTCATAGGTGACTTCGTACCTAGATTTATATTTGGGGACGCTAATGCACCGTTACCAACAGTTATACCTGATATAAATGCATTCGCACATCCTGAAAACATTTTGATAATCGCTATAATAATCGGTTTAATACACTTAAACATCGCATTCTTATTCGGTATCATAGACAATGTTAAAAGAGGTAACATCAAAGCATTATGCGGTGGACAACTTTGTTGGGTTTTAATTGAATTAGCAATAATCATATTTGTCCTAACAGGTTCATTACCAATCTTTGGTATTGTGTTCGTAATTGCATTATTACTATTAGTATATGGTGCAGGACCTATGGGTGTAATGGACATATTTGGTTTCCTTGGAGACATATTATCATATTCAAGATTATTAGCATTATGTCTTTCAACTGGTGGTATAGCAATGACTGCTAACCTATTATGTGAAATGTTAACCGGTATGATACCTTATGTCGGTATTGTTCTTGGTATTATTGTATTCTTAGGAGTACACTTATTCAACATTGCATTCCAGTCCATGGGAGCATTTATCCACTCACTTCGTTTACACTTTGTAGAATTCTTCGGAAACTTCTACGAAGGGGACAGTACAGAATTCACACCATTCAAAGCAAGTAGAATATATACAAAAATAAAAGAATAATTTAAAAATTTGAATTTAAATTATGATTAAAGGATTACTAGAAAATGGGATTAACTCCACTTTCTATTAACTATTAAAAACAGAATAATCCCTCAAAAGAGGATATGTGTTTTCGATTGTTCACATATTAAATGCATTATTCAAACAAAAGATATAGTCTTAAAATAAATTAAGTATGTTGACTACATACGATTACAATATAATTATTATATAATTGGAGGAAAAAAGCATGGCAGCAGAATTAGCATTAGGTTCAGCTTTAGCTGCAATCGGAGCAGGTGTAGCAGTAGGTTTTGCAGCATTAGGTTCAGGTATCGGTCAAGGTATCGCATCAAGTGCATCTGTAGGTGCAGTAGCTGAAGATTCAAGTATGTTTGCACAAGGTTTAGTATTTACAGCTATTCCTGAAACTCAGGCTATTTATGGTTTCCTTATAGCTATCTTATTATTAGTATTTTCAGGAATTATGGGAGGTTCCGCATTAGGCGTAACATCAGGTTTAGTAGCAATAGGTGCTGGAGCAGCAGTTGGTTTCGGTGGTCTTGGTTCTGGTATGGGTCAAGGTATCGCTTCAAGTGCATCTGTAGGTGCAGTTGTAGAAGAACCAAGTATGTTTGCACAAGGTTTAGTATTTACAGCTATTCCTGAAACTCAGGCTATCTACGGTTTCCTTATAGCTATTCTTTTATTAGTATTCGGTGGAATACTCGGAGCATAAGTAAAAAATATCTAAAGGCATATGCCTTTAACAAATAATATTTTTTGGAGGAAAGTAGATGAGCGTTGGATCAGATAAAATAATTTCAAGCATTCAATCAGATGCTCAACAAAAGGCTGATGAAATTCTCTCCAAAGCTAGCGCACAATGTGATGAAATCAGTGCAGCTGGTGAATTAAAAGCTGAAGAAGAAAAACAACAGATCTTAAGTTCTGCAGAAAAACAAGCTGAAATGAAATATCAACAAATTATTTCAGAAGCTAAAGTTAATTCAAGAAGAAAAGAACTTGAATCTCGTGAAGAATTAATCGAAAAAGCTTTCAGAGTAGCATCAGAAAAAATTGAAAAACAGGCATCTGAAAATTCCGCAAATTATGTGGATTCTTTAAAAACTATGGTTAAAGATGCTTCAGTACAAGTAGGCGGATCCCAACTTGAAATTCTCGTAAGAGAAGATGACGTGGATAATGTAAAAGCTATGATTGACGAAGTATCTGAATATGTTACTAAAGAAACAGGTAACGAAACTTCCTTCATCATTGGTGAACCAATAGATATTATTGGTGGAGCAATAGTAAAAACCGTTGATGGTGAAATTGAAGTTAAAAACACTATTGAAGCACGTATGCTTCGATATAAAAAATATCTAAGATCAGAGGTTGCTAAAAAACTATTTAGATAGTTATAGGAGGAGAATTTAAATGGAAGAAAGCATTACAGGTTTAATTACATCTTTCGGATTCTCTTCTCCTGAAGCATTCATTGCATTATTAGTTATGGTACTTGCTGTAATTGGAGCAGTTGTAGTAGTAATAACCTTTAGACCTTTAATGGAATATTATCCATACACTTACCCTAACTCAAGAGTAAGAGCAAAAATAGGTAAATTGTTTAATGAAAAACAAATCACAGAATTAGCTGAAGCTGAAAGTCTTGATGAAGTAACTAATTACCTAAGAGGAACAAGGGACTATGCTCCATTTGTTGATAAATACCCAATTGAACAAGCATTAGATGCAAATTTAGCAGAATCTTATGATTTATTAGCTAAAATAGCACCTAAAACATTAAAACCTACATTCAATTTAATGTTAAAACAATGGGATATTAAAAACATCAAAAGTGTATTAATTGCTAAAGAAGCTAAATTAAATGAAGAAGAAACTCGTGAATTATTAGTACCATATGGTGAATTAAAAGATGACCACGATAAATTAATTGAAGCAGATTCAGTTCAAGACATTATCGTAGCTCTTGAAGGTACACCTTATGCTAAAATTCTAGAAGAATCATTACCTGATTATAATGAAAATAAAACTTTATTAACATTAGAATCAGCATTAGACAATTATTACTATGAAAAAGTACTAGTAGCTTCTTCAAGTCAAGAAGATGATAATACTAGAATGTTACACAGTTACATAGGAACAAAAGTCGATATTGAAAATATAAAGATCATTATGAGGGCAAAAGCAGATGGTCTTTCATATGAACAAATCAATCCATATGTAATAAATAATGGATACAGATTACGTGAATGGAAACTTAAAGAATTTATGGAATCTGAAGATATGAATTCCTTATTAAGCAGTATCGAAAGTTCTGAATATGGTAGTGTTGTTGCAGATCACATACCTGAATACAACCAGACACAATCCATATCAGTATTCGATGAAGCATTAGATTCATACGAAAGAGATATGGCTAAAAATATCTTTAAGAAAAAACCATTCGGTATAGGTCCTATAATCGGATTCATGTATAAGAAAGAAGATGAAATTAAAAATCTTAAAATCATTGCAAGAAGTAAAAGAGGACCTGTTGTACCTAGTTCCGAAATTAAGGAGATGTTATTATGAAAACAGATATTGCTATAATGGCAGATCCAGATACAGTAACTGGTTTTATGTTAGGTGGAATCAAAAGCGGTTTCCCTGTACATAACGAAGATGAAGCAAGAACTACTTTAAAACAGTTAGTAGATGATGGATACTCAATCATTATCACAACTGAAGAAATTGGTGATGAACTACGTGAAGATATTACAAAATACACTAGTTCAACAGCATTACCAATGATAATTGAAGTACCAGATAAGTCAGGCTCACATAAAAGAGAAACTGACCCAATGAATGAACTTATTAAAAGAGTTATTGGGGTAGAGATGGTAAAATGATCACAGGAAAAATTATTAAAATTGCAGGTCCAGTTATTGTCGGTGGAGGTATGAGAGGTACCCAGATGCACGAAATGGTTCGTGTCGGTGATATTGGACTCATAGGTGAAATTATTGAACTTGAAGGCGATACAGCCACAATTCAGGTTTACGAAGAAACTGCTGGTATCAAACCAGGAGAAAAAGTAGAAAGTACTGGTGGTCCTCTCTCAGTAGAATTAGGTCCTGGTATACTTAAATCAATTTATGATGGTATTCAAAGACCATTAACCGAAATTAAAAGTTTATCCGGAGACTACTTACCTAGAGGGGTAGACGTACCAGCATTAGACAAAACAAAAGAATGGGATTTCAAACCAACAGTATCTGTTGGAGATAAAGTAAATGGTGGAGACATCATTGGTACAGTTCAAGAAACTGTAGCTATAGAACATAAAATTATGGTACCACCAAATGTATCAGGTACTGTAAAATCTATCGAAAGTGGAAGACACACTGTAGTAGACGATATTGCAGAAATCGAAACTGATGATGGAATTAAAAAATTACAAATGATGCAAATCTGGCCAGTAAGAGTAGGTAGACCATACGTCAACAAATTAGACCCTGATGTACCACTTATAACCGGTCAAAGAGCACAGGACACATTTTTCTGTGTAGCTAAAGGTGGAACATCCGCTATTCCAGGTCCATTCGGATCAGGTAAAACAGTTACCCAACAACAATTAGCAAAATGGGCAGACGCTGATATAGTTGTATATATCGGATGTGGAGAACGTGGTAACGAAATGACCGAAGTACTTACTGAGTTCCCAGAATTAGAAGACCCAAAAACTGGAAATCCATTAATGGACAGAACAGTTCTTATTGCTAACACATCAAACATGCCGGTAGCAGCTAGGGAAGCTTGTGTATACACAGGTATTACAATTGCTGAATACTTCAGAGACATGGGTTACGATGTAGCACTTATGGCAGACAGTACCTCAAGATGGGCAGAAGCTATGAGGGAAATTTCCGGACGTCT
>ODAI010628277.1_pt1 | contig 22925 bp, 17 predicted proteins | sample 1539321 | NCBI WGS metagenome assembly ODAI01 (sample SAMN02144231, study PRJEB22623) | gut metagenome | biome: sheep rumen | host: Ovis aries | place: New Zealand | reverse complement strand
TAACGGCAGGAGATACGTTTACCGTAAGCGGAGATAACACGCAAAACTTAAACGCATACACAGGCGTTGCACAGCTCTATAATTCTAATAAAGAATATATCGGCATTTATTCCTCGCCCGTTCAAGATCCAACCAATCAAAAATGGGTATGGGCAGCGGATTACTTATCCGGCAGCTTAGATACCTCTGTCGCCCCGAACGGCGGAACAAACAGCGGTGTTGCATATATCAGGTTTTGCCTTGCCTATACCAATATTGATAATCTTGTTATTACAAAGTAAAATTCATTGACAACCCTATTTTAGGAAAATAAGAACACCCCTGACGGAACTTGTATAAGCTTTGTCAGGGGATGTTTTTCTATTTTTTTATTATTGCTTAAAGTTAGAATCCTTTTTTAAGTTTTCCAGTATAACATTAATATCCTTTAGCACGGCTGTCTGTTCGGGCGTAGTTACATTATAATCCTTAACATAAATCGGAGTTTCTTTGTAAGTTCCCAGCTTATATCCGTCGGTTTCGCGGAAATACAAATCAAAAACAGGAGTTTCATCAACAGAGAATTTTACGCTGTCATCTTCTACGTCTACTTTAACCTTATCTTTCCACTTGTTCGGGAACTTTAATGTAACCAACGAGGTTTTAATATCAAACGTTCCCTTATCCTCTTCTATTTCTTCTCCCCGAACAAAGTCGGAATTCTCAATTAATCCCTGAATTATATCGTTTACACCCTGCTGATACTGCGTATATCTCTCGTAATTTGGGGAATCCTTTGAAATTTCAGGAACGTTCATATAAACAACCGTATTTTTGTCCTTGCCGACAATTGTTCCGACAAGTGCCTGACCTTTTCCGCCGAAAACGAAGGCGAAGATTTCTTTTTGATCGTCCTTAACCGAGAAAGATACCGTATACGGATCTTCACTGGTTACCTTATGGTCTACATTTTCCGCTATAGATTGTCTAAGCTTTAAGTCGGCATACGGTGTTGTAATTTTATCATACGACACGCTTGTAGTTGCTTCATCAGCAGTAGCCTCTTCAGGATTGGATTCGGTATTTGAACCGCATGCACAAAAAGCCGAAAGGCATAAAACCAACAGTACTAAAGCAATTATTCTTTTCATTTTCATACTCCTATCTTAAATCATTTCTTCTTTTTTATTACTTTTTTTATAATTGAACCGAACAAGGTTTTTTCGTATTTATTCAAGCCGAAAAGCCACATACACAGAACATATACCAACACCATAATTATGCCGTTTGCTATTAATGTCAACCAGCTTCCCGAAAAGAAAAGCGAAAAACCAAATCCGAAACAAACCGCTATTGCTGCCGATGGAATTATTCCCTTCATAATTCCTTTGTAGTAGGCAAATAAATTTATGCCGATTTTTTTGACAAAAATAATGTTCATTACCACAATATCCCCGACTATCAGGGAAATAAAAGTTCCGAGTGTGGCGCCGATCAAAGGCTGCCATTTAATCAGAATAACAGTAAGCAAGATGTTCGCAAGCACTATTCCCATTTTGAGGAACGATTGCTCTTTATGCTCGTTTAACGCCCACAAAACCTGAGTTCCGATTGCCTCGGTTAATACCAAAACATATGCGGTCATCAGTATAAGCGCAACCAAATACGCATCCTTATTTTCAGCACCTGCCCATAAAACAACAAATTGCTGTCCGTTAACCAAAAAGCCTGCCCAAATCAGCATTAATACCATAAAGATTATTCTGCCAATTCTAACCATCTCATCCGACAGTTCCTTTGGAGTTGCTTTTCGTTCAACCATACTGACAATTCCGGGCATCATAACTCCTGTAAAGGCGGTTCCGATTGACTGAAAATACTGTACAATCTGAGTTCCCACACCGTAAACCGCGAGAATAACCGCTGAAGAAGCTACCAGCGATCCGATTAAAACCTGGTCTATCGAGGCGTTTAGCTGAGTAGCAATCATCTGAAGCAAAATCAGCGACGAATAGGCAACGATTTCTTTTATAAAAGAAGCTTTTATTCCCTTATACATTGGAAATATTTTTAATTTGAAGAAAACGTAAACCACAAAAAACGATCTGCACAAAACCGTCATAACAAGGTTGACCGTTACAATACCAATAGAACCCATTCCGGATTTTACTGCCAAAAATGTAAGAATCATCCTGAATATTATTTGTACAATAGAGCTTCCCCGCGACACTGAAAAACGTTCGTACGCAATCAGGACATTTGCAAAAGGAACCGTTCCAAGCGTAACCGCTGAATTTATCATTGTTATAGCCAGCAATTTTTGACCGAGAACCGTCTCGTCCGGAGACAATCCTTTCGCAAATGCAGTTGGAAAAATCAAGACAAGTATTACGCCGATAATAATTGCTATAATGGCAATTATTATGTAAAAAACGGTTGCAACGCCTAAAAACTGACTTTGCTTTTTATTGTCTCCGTCGACTCTGTATTTCGCTACATATCTTGTAATAGCGTTACCTACTCCCAAATCCAGAAGCAGCAAATATGCGTTTATTGCAATCGAAAGCTTATATACGCCAAATTCTGATTGTCCCAGTGTGCGGATGATATACGGAGTCAACAGTAAAGTTGAAATCACCTCTAATACCATCAAAACATAGGACAACATTACTCCGACTTTTCTGCTCATTATCTTACTCCGTTTTAAGGAAATAATGTTTTTAACTTTTCACGAAAAGTTTTATCAAGTTGTTCCAGCGCTGCCCGGCTGTCATATTCATCGTTAAAATCAATTTTCATTATAGCCTCCGCAATTTCCTCCGGCGTCTGATTATCGTAATAATAAATCATACTTCCGACCTCGGACTGCTCAATTGCAGGAATTCTTATGCTGACCACTCTAAGCCCGTTAGCCATATACGACAGTATCTTGCTCGGAAATGAAGTGGCGTTAAACTCCGCGTCGGGATTCTGCGGACTGAGTCCTATATCACAGCTTTGGAGAAAATTATTATAATCCTCGCCATACAAAACTCCGTCGTAGGTAACCTTAGCTGAGGCGTTTTCCTGAATTTTTTCCAAATTGCTTTTGAACTCGCTTACCTTTTCAGGCGAGCCGTATCCAAGGATATGAATGTGATAATTTTCAGGAAGAAACCTTGCGGCTGCAGCAGCGTTCAATCCGCCTTTGCGTACGTCAAGAATTCCTGCGTAAACACAATGAATTACTCTGTTTGACATATCGCCGGATTTGCTTTTGAATACATCAACGTTTGTATACGGCTCAGAACGGTATGTTCCGTTTACGATAAGCTCCGGTTTTTTATCACTGTTTATCTCACGACTTAACATCGAAGTGGAAAAAATATATCCTTTTCCGAGCTTAAGAGTGTTTATTTCTTTTTCTCGCAAATGACTTTTTCCGAGAACATCGGAATAAATTTCCTCCGCTTCATATACAAAGTCTTTTCCGTTTCTCTTTAACAATCGCGCCGTTTTAAGAAGATAAAGCGAATGATAAATCAGAACGGAGTAATCGCTATTGCATACAAATTTTTTGATATATCTTTTTTTGCTCAGCCAAGAAAGCTTTCTGCCGAGCAAACGCAAGATACGGAACCTTGAGTTAAAGCAATTAAAAAACCTGACTGTAACATCGCCGGATTTTTTTTGATAACCGCTGTCCTTTCTCCACAAGCAATCCCTTATATCGCTTTCGCAAAAGGATAAAACCTCAACCTGATAGCCCTCTTTAACCATCGCCTCGATAATATACTGCATCTTTGTGTCAGCTGAGGGAGCTGTTCTTCTGCATTTACTTTCATCGGAATCGCTGAAATATCCAATATAAAAAATCTTTTTCACTTATAAGCTCCAACTGTTTGTAATAATTAAAAATCAAATATTAAAATACAAATCCAAATATTCTTTATATTTTTCCGATTTGCTGAAACCGGCAGCCCGGTCTATACAGCTTTGAGCGTCAAACGGTTTTTGCGCTGAAATCCGTATTATCTGTTTTTCCATTTCGTCTACGTCATCTTTTTCAACCACCACGCCGGACTCAGCATTAATACATTCGGGGCTGCCGCCTGTATTAAAGGTAATTACCGGCGTACCGCAGGCGTTTGCTTCAAGATTTACCAATCCGAGAGTTTCTTCTCTGGTGGGATTGACAAACACATCAGCCGAGGTATAAATTCCGGCAAGCTCGTGTTGGTTTTCAGTTCTGTGTATTCCTAAAATATTTGAAGGAAGTCGCTTGTCAACATCATTGTCAGTTCCGATTAACACAATTTTGTACTTTTCGCAGTCAAGTCTTTTCGACAGCTCTAAAAACACGTCCAAGCCCTTGCGTTTTTCCCATTTGTACGCAACTCCCAGTACGATGAAACGAGCTTCCTGATTATATTTTTCTTTAAAATCACTCTCGACAGGCTTAAAGACTGAGCAATCTATTCCATTGTAAATAACCTTTACAGGATAGTTTCCGAAAAAGGACTGTTTAACCTGTGCCGCAAGCCATTTTGAAGGGGTAACTATAGTTAAATTCAAGTCAGAAAACAGCCGTTTTTTATTCTTAAACAAATAATTACTCCTGTCAAAAAACAAACTGTAGTGATTTTTGACAGGACATTTTTTACACTCTTTTTTCCACTGACCGCATTGCACAAGATCGTAATATGTACAATAGCCGGTAAAAGCCCAGCAATCGTGAAAAGTCCAGATTATTTTTATTTTTTTCCTTTTTAGATATTCAAAAAGCAGCTCCAAATTGACATTGTGGCTGTGAAGATTATGCAAATGAACAATATCCGGAGATATTTCCTCTAATTTACTAATAAGCCTGTTGGTTGACTGCTTAGTACAAAATCCGTATTTGCCCGAAATTTTTGATTTTAAAGCCTGAAGCTTTACCTCTTTTTCAGACATATATTTTATTGCATTCGGACTTTTGGAGTTTCCGATAGCGTATAAAATATAATTCTCAATTCCTTTTTCCGTTAACAGTTTGCTGATTTCCGAGCAAATTTTTCCGGTGCTTCCGCTTTCGTAAACACTGTTAATCTGAACAATTTTCATATTATCTATCCCTATTTTGACTCATTAATTCTGCCGGAATTATTATTCCGTTGTCCGCCGCACGCCGCGTGGAGGCATTAATGATGTGCGGCAACCTGCCCAAAACGGGCAGGCGCTTTTAATATCTAAAAGCATTATTCTTCAACATAAATACTCTTGAGAGTATCAATCTGATCCTGTGTCATTCCGCAATCAAGCAGATAAGCATTAGCGCTTGCCTGAATATTTGACGCGGGATAATTATTTTTAAGACCGTTTACAACCTTCATTACATCCTTACCGTATGCGCCTACGCTAAGCATATACTCTTTATTCAAATAACTCTGAGGAACGCCTATAATAGCTTCAAGCAGACATGCAACTGTACCTGTACGGTCTACGCCGTGTGTACAGTGGAGAAATACGGGATAGTTGTCGGGATTAGCAAGGTCGGTAAATACTTCCTTTACCTTAGCTTTTCCGGCAGTGGTGAATATCTCATCGTAATAAACCATATTATAAACTTTATGCTGAACTCCGTCACCGAGAACATTTCTGGTTACAACAGAGGGTTCACGCAAGTCCATATCGGTCTTTACTTTGTAAGTGTTTTTGAGGCTGTCAATACCCAGAGCAATATACTCCTCGGGATAATGATATACAGCATTGTCAATCTCGCCGCCGCGAATCAGAACACCTGACTTGATATCCTTGCCGTCAGTAGTCTTAATGTAGTCGATATCACCGATATCTCTGCCGTTGGGAATACCGTCGATAATACCCATCATTTTTCCTTCTGAATCGAAGTTGTAGTACCACTCTCTGAGGTATGTTCCTGTAAGGTACTCCGCGTTAACGTAGAGGTATTGGTTCTTGGCGATTTTATTGCCGTTATAAATAAAGTAGTAATTTCCGTCGTACTGAACAACCTGATAAGCCTTTTGCATCACGCCGTTCAAATAGAATGTACCGTCGGGCTGAGGTCCGTTCTTGATGACAATCTTACCGGTTTCATCGAACTGGTAAACGCCGGGCTCAAGCGGGCTGTCCTTTACAAACTTCTCGCCGAGATAAAGAGTAATGTTCTTGGCATACTTGTGGTAATCGCTGATGAAGTAGTAGTTGCCTTCAAACTCAACAAGCTGGTATGCGTTGAGCTTTACACCGTAGTTATAGAAATAACCGTCGGCATCAGGACCGTTCTTGATAATGATTTTACCTGTATCATCAAACTTGTAAACGCCGGGTGCAATCGGAGTTCCGTTTGTAAACTGCTCGCCGAGATACAGTGTTGTGTTCTTAGCATACTTGTGGTAATCGCTGATAAAGTAGTAATTGCCTTCAAACTCAACAAGCTGATAATTGTTCAGTCTTACACCGTCACGATAGAAGAAACCATCATCCTGCGGACCGTTCTTGATAATTATCTTTCCGGTTTCGTCGAACTCATATACACCGGGCTGAAGCGGTGTACCGTTTGTAAACTTCTCGCCAAGATAAAGGGTAATATTCTTTGCGTACTTGTGATAGTCGCTTACAAAGTAGTAGTTGCCCTTATACTCTGCAATCTGATAAGCATAAAGCTTTACGCCGTTGCGATAGAAGTAACCGTCATCCTGCGGACCGTTGAGAATCTGGATTTTGCCATCGTCGCCAAACTCATAAACACCGGGATCGAGTCCGGTTCCCTTTGTGAACTGGCTTCCGATATAAAGAGTTGTATTTCTCGCGTACTTGTGATAATCACTGATAAAGTAGAAGTCTCCGTCATACTCAACAATCTGATAAGCGTTCAGCTTAACGCCGTCGCGGTAGAAGTAACCATCATCCTGCGGGCCGTCCTTGACGATAAGCTTACCGTCATTGTCAAAGCTGTAAACGCCGGGATCGAACGGAGTTCCATCTGTAAATTTACTTCCGAGATAAAGAGAAACGTTTTTAGCGTACTTATGATAGTCGCTGATGAAGTAGTAATCGCCTTCATACTCAACAAGCTGGTAAGCGTTCAGCTTAACGCCGTCGCGGTAGAAGAAGCCGTCGTCCTTCGGACCGTTATCAGGCTGAGGCGGATTGATCATTCTGCCTTCCTGATCGAACTGATACAAACCATTTTGAAGGAGTCCGTTTGTACGTGTGATTACATAGTTTCCGGTTACTGCAACGTATCCGCTGTTGATATAGTAGTAATAACCGTCTTCCTTAATCAAGCCTGCAGCGAAGGGCACGCCGTTCTTAAGGTAAGTAGTTACATACTGCTCTTTGAACAAGCCTGTGTAATCAGACTCATATTTACCGATGAGCTTACCATCCTCGGTGAATTCATACATCTCGGGATCATTGTTACTCTCATAAACCATTGAGATGCCGTTGTGTCTGTAACCCTTGCGGTCAAACGCATAACGGTCGCCGTTGATGTCAACCCAGAAAGTATTTGCATGCGGGTTAGCCGCACGGCACTTATAGAAGTCAGGGCCGTAGTAGTATTTGTATCCGGTTCCGTCATAATACCAAACGCCGGATGATAACTTACCATCGTCGTTGAAGTGATAGGTAACGCCGGTTGTGAATTTATAGTCGCCCACATAAGCGGAGTAATCGTTCTGGAACAAATACCAATCTTCATCAACCTGCTGCCAACCGGTAACAAGCTTGCCGCCGATAGCATAGTAGGTTTTGCCGTTGATTTGAACTATGCCTGTTCCAAGCTCATACTCAGCACCGCATTCCGAGCATACGAACTTGCCGTTAACGAGCTCATAGCTGTGACCTTTTGCAGGAACAACTGTACCCCAGTCAACAACAGAGCCGCACTCTTCGCAGTAGGTTCTGCCGGTAAAGCCTTCCTCTGTGCAGGTAGCGGCTTTGTCCTCAACAGCCTCCGCTGTGTGCTGGTGCCACATACCGTTAGCCTTATTGCCCAAAAGCTTTGTCTCAACCGAGATATTTCCTAAGAATGTAGTTTTTGAGTTATCTGTAAGACCGGCTGTGCCGTTTACAACCTCAACATCTACATAAACCTTAGGCTCGCCGTATTTATTAAAGCGCTCCTCTGTTGTGTAATGAACAGCAGTTGCGCCGTCGCCTCCTACAGTGGTGTTCTCATCGAACGACCATACTCGTACAGGAATGCTTACAAGCGTATGCTCACCAGTGAGAGTGCAGTTACCTGTCTTTTTAACAGTTACTGTAGCAAGCTTTGAAATTTCGTTATAGGTATACTCTGCCTTAAAGCCTTCGGCAGTAATCATGTGGTCGAGTTCCCATGCGTTTGCCGTATTGAGCTTGAGAGTAGCTGTTGCAGTGTCAATCTGAGTGATGTCGGAAGCAACAAGATCCGCATAGTAAACAGAACCTGATTCGGGTACATTATTTTTGTCGTTGTGACCTTCAAGTCTTACAAGCGCCTTTGAAGAGCCTGTATCAACAGTAATTTTTCTTGTAACCGAGCTGCAGTTGCCGATTTTATCACAAATCTCAAATTTAACTGAGTGGTCACCCTCGGTAAGAACAGTGTTTTTAACGCCCATAGTGTTGCCCGAAGCACTTACGCCGTCAAGCTTAACGCCGTCAACATAAATTGCGGCAGAGCTGTAATCCAGGCCTTCCGAGTTGGATGCTGCATAATCGGCAATGTTTGCGTCAAACGAAACTGTGTTAGTGCTGATTACCGGATTGTTAAGCGCGATATTTGTATCGGTCAGACAATATGTGGGGTTGGTAATTACCGGAGCGTCACGGTCGTCAACAGCCGAGCTGTAGTCGAGTGTGAATTCGTCAAAATAGTATGTAAGAACCTGAGCACGTGTAGGCTTGATATACATACGCAGGAACGAGGGCTCTCTGTAAGTAGTGCCCTTAGGAGCGGTAAGAGAATAGTAATCCGAGCCTGTAAGGTCGGCAGTGAGATATACCCATCTGTTCTCGGGAATATCGGCTTCGGTACAAGCGTTAAGGCTTACTCTCTTCTTCTGGTTCTCTGAGTAGAACTGGAAGTTAAGCTGAGTACCGCTTGTGCCTTCGGGATTAGTGTAAGCGGTAAGCTGCATAGCCAGAGCACCGCTTGTGTCGCCTGCCGGGTTACAGAAGCCTTCGGGAACATAACACCACATACCGAGTGATGTTGCAAGTTTGCCGTTGGCAACATCGCGGAGCACGTACTGATCCTGCACATTGTACAGAAGCGCATAAGTCCATGAGTTAAACTCAACGTTACGGAAGTCAAAAGAAACGCCGAGCGCGTTGTTGCCGTTGTGAACCTGTCCGCCGTTTTCCTTGGTTGAAAGGAAGGTGTGCGACTGCTCGCTGTACGAAATCTGTCCGCCGGAGATAAGTGTTTTGAGCTGATCTTCTTCCGCAACACCATTCTCGGTCAGCCATTCCTTAACATCGTTGTCGCCGCCGTACCAATTAGATACATCACCGTCCTCAAAGTCCCACAGAGTTTCGGAACCCTTGCCGTAGGTGATTGAATAAACGAGCTCCTGATTTGTCGGGAGATACTTCGCTGTTACTACCGTACCGGTTATGCTTTCGTCCGATGTAGCGGTGAAGGTAAAGCCGTCAATCGTTCCGGCGCCTTCTACCGATGAAGTAATCTCAAAAACGCTGGTGTCATAATAAACATTTGCTTCACCGATTTTTGCCACGATAGGAATGTTAATTCTTCTGGGCTTTTCGGCTGTGGAATATGAAAGAATTGTTGACGCAGCAGAGAGCTCAAGTGTTGTAGGATTGGCAACATGGATAGTCTTGCTGCCGACAACCTTTCCGCCTGAATTCATCTGAATATCAACGTCTCCGGTAGTTCCGTTTGATGTAAATGTGCCGTTCTGAACAGTACCGAAGCTGCTGTCTGAAAGCGACCACGAAGCGTCGGCAGGCATATCCATTGAATAGCCGTGTGTGTCGATTGCTTCGGCGTCGAAGGTAAATGATGAACCGGGAGCGAAATAATCATAATCGCCCTTGATGTTAACGTTATTCAGCTCTCCTGTGGGAGCAACGTTAGATACAACAAATACGCTGTTAATGGTGGGGCGCTCTGCGCCGTCGCAAGGAACGCAGCGCATTGAAAAGTTGCTCTCACCTGCACGCTTTGTAATAAACGACGATGAACCGCCGCCGTCGCAGTTGAATGCCCACTTACAGCCGAGAGCAAGCATAGCCTCGCCTTCCTCATAAGGGCTGAAGCCGAGTGAGTTGTTTGCTCCGCGTCCGTCGTTCATAACAAGAACAAGAGTTCCGTTCTCTTTAACACCGATCATCGAACGGGCAGCATTGCCGCTGCGGCTTACTTTGGTTGTAACGAGCTTGCCGTTTTTAACAACCATTGCGAAGTTAGCGGCTACCGCCTGCCACTCGTCACCGCGGAGACCTTCATCAGAGGTTCTGAGTTCGCAGTAACAGCTTCCGTCATCGTTTTTGTAAACGCACAGAATTGATTTTGCTGTTCCGCTGTGGAAGTTGTTGATGTCATTCTTAGCATCCGTAAGAACTTGTCCGTTGTAAACAAGATACGAATACGGTGCGTTGCTGTCATATGCCAGGGCTGTGTTCATACCGCCGACAACATTATATCCGAGATTATTCTCGTAATAAGCCGCGGTTTCGGTAACGCCTGCCGCCTTCTGGTTTTTGACATTTGTAAGATCCTTGTCTATTCCGTAGTATCCGGGAACGATAGATACATCGGGATTAGACGGGTCCACTTCAATAATGTGCATAACCTGTCTGCGGCTGCCTGCCGAGTTGTTCAGAACCATCTCTGATTCAACAGCAGCACCGGGCACGAGTGTGTAATCTTTTTTAGAGATTACGTTGTAATAGTTCTTTGTTCCGAACGTAGTTTTGTCATAAACAACGTTTTCCGTATCCCAATTTTCCATTGCGGAAACAGAGGCAAACGGAATAGCGCTGATAACCATAAGTACGCACAAAACTGAAGCTACTACTTTGATTAGTGCTTTCTTTTGCATAGAGTTCTCTCCTTTTGAAATATTTATATGATCGCCCTCAGGCAAAAATATACTGACTAAAATCAGGCTGTTTCCCAGAAAAATCTGTATGGAAAAGTCATGAGGTCGTTCTTCTGATATACAACCATAAAGAAATATACGCCGAACAGTAATATAAACGCATAACGTGAGATAACGGCAATTTGATTCCATCGGACACTTCTGCTCTCAATAATCCGGGGAATTACAAGCGGAATGAAAATTATATAGTAGTAATTCATTCTCATAGCAACGGTATGGAGCGGTGCGAACATTTGGAGCACAACCGCAAGCAACAAAAAATTTCTCATTCCTATTGTATCTTTATCAAGCTTTTTTTCGTCCGGAATCAAGAATGAAAACACCGCGAGAATTACTATTACAGCCAACATTGTATACGAACCGGTCAACGTAATACTTGTCTCGTACTTTGTAAACGACGACAGCACCGTACCCAAAAACAGGAATACCGGCTGATTGAAAACAAACAGCAAAACCAAAGCCGGAATTACAAACACAAGCCATTTCCTTGTAACCCGCAAATGGTACAGCGGATACATAAACAGAATCATAAATGCGCTCGAATGGAACAGTACGGCAATTACAACAACCAAAATAAAAAAGACCGGTTTTTTTCTTCGTACAAATTCAAACGCCAAAAATCCAAACGATACCGCGATAGACTGTTTTAAGGCGCTGAACATTACGACAAAATTAGACATATTTATAAATAAAACGATTGTCAGTGCCGCATCCGGTGAATGCCGGACATAGCCGTAAGCCAAAAAACCAATGCTGAGAACCGCGGAAATAATAATAATCCATCTAAAATCAGAGGAAATTGAAGCTACTGCCTTCAATAAAAAGTTATTGGCATACTCAAAGCTTCTTGTCAGAGCCGCCGGCCAGCTTTTAACGCCTATGCTTCTGAAAATAGCTTTATAGTTCATAAGGTCGATTCCGATTTTCTCGTTCCTGAGAACCAAAAGCAAAAACAAAATGATAAAAAACACAATCAGCGCAATTTTTGATTTTTGTTTCCAGCCGACTATTTTCAATGTGCCGTTTTGTATATTAAAATGCTGAATAAGTATCGGCAAAACGACCAGCAAAACATACGGCCACACTCTACACTCCTCCTATGATAATTTTGCTTAAATCTGCTTGTAATCCTCTTGATACAGCAGAGGCATCGTGATGTTCTTCTGCAAACTCACGAATTTTCAGAGCGCGCCGGCTGTAATTTGAGCTATCGTTAAGTACATCAACCAATTCATTTTTTAAGCTGTCGGTATTCTTTATCACATATACACCCGGAATATCATCAAAATACTTTATCGACGATATTTCGCCGGGACCGATAGCAAGCACCGCGCTTCCGCTTTGCAGATAATCGATAATCTTTGTAGAAAAAGAATACTTTGTATTTATTATTTGTTCTGTGTCAAACGACTCGACAAACAAAACAAGGTCAGCCTCGGAAAGCTTCCTTTTTATCTCATCATAATCTCTTTTGCCGCAAAAACGCGTGCAGGTTTTATCTCCGAAATACTTCTGAATATCAGATGGTAAAAGAACCGAGTTGCTGAAAATATCAAAAGAAACTCCGCCGCCTGATTTGTAACCCTCGATTATTTCGGCAGCTTTTGTTATAATCTCTAATCTTCCGTAAAGCAAATTACCGGCATACACAACCTTTACCGGATCATTCACTTTTTCTTTTACAGTCTCCGAAAACTCACAACTCTTATAAAGAGGCGAAGCACTGCAGGAAAATACAGAATTATAATAACTGCAGATTTCGCGTGAGCAGCCTTTTATAAGATTTGAATTTTCAATTATATATTTTAATTTGGTTATTTTTTTATTGGAATTCTTTTTCAAAAGCCTTCCATATTCATCATCGGCTATCCACGTAAACAAGGGAGTATTGTAATTATCCTTTATATATTTAACCGTCAGATAGTACTGAGGATCTGCTTTTGCAAAGGTAAAGATTACGTCCGGAGAGAAGGACTCTATAAAAGCCCTTAAATTATTATTAAGCCACTTCCTGCTGTTCCAGATATAATCAGAAAATTTATACGCGAAATTTATTCCGTATTTATGAATCAACCTGATTAGCTTTTTTTCATCCCTGATTTTTTTTGCCTTCGACTCTCCGCTGAAATTAAAGTCTTTTCCGTTTTTTTCCGGAGAAAACCAATTCCTCAACACTTCGAATTCCGTTGTTCTGTAATATCTCTTGCAGATTTTATTATTGGGACTTGACGCTCTGAAATAAATATTCGCAAACTCGCAATTGTCAAAATGCTCAAAGAAGTTAGATACTGTGTTGCCTATCGCATTTGTATCATCCCAGGCATTTCTGGTGATAACCAATATTTTCATTTATCAATAACTCACCTTTTATTGTACGGTAGAAATAATAATGTCCGCAAACTCCATTGGATTTTTGCGTTCAATTAAATATCCGGGAACAGAAGCTTGGATTTTTTCAATTATATCATCTTCTGTTTTTTCAGCCGATGTAACCGAAAAATCATCATTAAACCAATCCAACACCCGCAAAAACGGAGAATAGTAGTATCCTACTGCGTATCGGCTTATCATCTTGAGCTTTTCAAAATATTTATCAATCGGCTTGAGCTGTTCATCACTGCCCTTTTGCATAAAAAACAAGTAATCTATTTTCCCGGATGGAACCATATCCTCTGACGAAATATCCTTCGAAATCTCATTATTGTAGTTTCTAAAGGATTCTGTATTCGGAACTCCGTAAATAAATTCACCGTCGGTAACAGCCATATCCTCAGCGATAATTTTTGCGTTATATTTATTCAAAAGGTTAAGTGCCGTCAGCGATTTTCCCGCATTTGGCGGAGAGAGCATAACCGCCGTTTTTCCGCCTGGCAGCTTAACTGCTGAACAATATACGGTTAATAGTCCGTTTTTTAACAGCATCAGCGTTACCAAATCAAATAATATAAATCTGACCGGATGAATATACATTGTTTTTATTTTAACTGTTTTGATATACGATTTTCCGAAAACCGCATTAACCGTATTTCCGCTTACGGTCACTAAATAACGAAGGCGGATAAATTTTGCAATTGTTTGGTCAAATATAATGGATTTTTTATTTTCGGACGCCTTGAAATGTCTGAAGGATGTTTTATAGTTTTCCGTATCTACGCAATCAAAAACATTTTTATCGTCGACTGCATTCAAAGCAACCTTGATTTTGCATTTTTCATATTCGGTTTTATCAACAGGTGTTCTGCATATTCCGTAAGGCCAGTTGAAATTTTTAATATTTGTTTTTATTCCGACATAACCGTCTACACAACGGTAATACAAAAATTCTTTCATTTGTGAATTCCCTGTTATTACAAATTGTAAATCGACAGCATAATTTCGTTTACTTTGCCTGTGTCGAATAAATTTATATCAACAACAATTTCCGGCTTGTATTCTCCGTCGATTATCCTCTGCATTCCGGAAGCAAAGCCGTCTGAATCGTTGCAATCGTAAACAAAATCAAAACCGTCCTTAAGCAAATCCACATTACCCCTGATTTTACTGCAAACAACCGGCAAGCCTGCGGCAATAGCCTCCATAAGCGCTACAGGCAGCCCCTCCTGCGTACTTGGGAACGCAAAAGCGTCCGCCGATTTAAGGAGCTCTGCAACATCCTTTCTGTAGCCCGCAAAAACAATCCTGTCGTCAACGCACAGATTTTGCGACAAAGTAATAAGATTTTTTTCTTCTGCTCCTTCTCCGACTATCAGATATTTCAAGCTATCGTCATTAATTTTATTCAGAGCTTTTACAACCGTTTGATGATTTTTTCTCTTTGAAAGCTCACCGGTAGACATAAAGACAAAATCTTTCTCCGAAAAACCAAATTCTTTTCTTTTTTCCGCACGGTTAACTTTTGTATTTTTTATTCTATCAACATCTATTCCGACGCCCGGAACGTACTTTATTTGTTTCGCCTTTAACGATTTACAGGCAAGTTGATAATCCTCTTTATTTATTGTGATTAAAACATCTGTCCAATGTGCGCTGATTTTTTCAACGGGGTAATACAACAACCAGTTTTTTGCCGGTGCTCCGCTGAAAAAATGAAATCCGTGAGCGGTGTAAAATACTCTTAACCCTTGCTTTCTGAGCTTTCTGCAAGCATATCTTGTACAAAATCCGGCTACAGGCGTATGACAGTGGACAATATCATAATTGCCGTCGGAGATAATTGATTTTAGTTTCTTAATCGCCTTAAGGTTGCTCGTTTTAAGCGGTGACCTTTGCCAGTTGACCTGAAACACCTTACAGCCCAACTGTCTGTAAAAATCATCCACCTGATAATCGTCTTCGTTGGTGGCTATATCCACAGTATGTCCGGCTTCAATTAACTGCTTTACCAACCCTCTAAAGAAAATCATAGTTAAACCTATGGTTGTGGTGTAAAGTATCCTCATTTAATTCTCCTTGCCGGAACGCCGACATATGTTCCGACGTCATTTATATTGCAAATCACTGCGCTTCCGGCGCCTACAATGCAATTGTCCGTAACGGAAAGATTATTTAATATCACGCAGCCTGCGCCGAGTAATACAGATTTGCCTGCTTTGACCGAACCGGCAAGGCGTGCTCCGACCGCTACGTGTGTCCAATTACCCACAACGCAATCATGGTCAACCGAGCTGCATGTGTTTATAATTACCCCGTCTCCGATTTTTGCGTTTGCCTGCACTACGGCGCCTGCCATAATTACAGTGCCTTCGCCTATTTCGGCGCTTTTTGAAACACTGCTGAACGGGTGAATTATCGAAGCAAGCTCACCGCCCAGTTCTTTTACATTTTTTAATATTTTTTTGCGAAGGCTGTTGTCGCCTATCGCAACAAAAAAACAGTATTCGCCGGTATATTTTTCTATATCATTTAAGGTGCCGATAACCGGCAGCCCCTCAACTTTTCTATCGTCTAAAAAAGCTATTTCTTTGTAACCGCTGAGCGACGCTGCCTCCGCGCAAACTCTGCCGTGACCGCCTGCTCCGATAATTATCAGCTTTTTATTACTGTTCATTCAAATCATTTCCCATAAATTCTTCCATAGTAGAGGAGGTTTGACTGCTGATACCGCTGCGGGTAAGCACCACTGAAATAGTCTTGAAAAAGACCTTAACGTCCATCATAAATGTCAAATTATCGACATAATAGACATCCAGCTTAAATTTTTCCTGCCAAGACAGATTATTTCTGCCGTGCGACTGAGCGTAACCTGTAAGTCCCGGTCTTACCTCGTGCCTGCGCCTTTGCTCAGGTGAATATCTGTCAAGATAACGTACAAGCAACGGTCTCGGGCCAATCAACGCGCAGCTTCCCGTGAGAATGTTAAAAAGCTGAGGAAGCTCATCAAGGCTTGTTTTTCTCAATATAGTTCCGTAACCGTTAAGACGTTTTTCGTCGGGAAGAAGGTTTCCGTCCTTATCCCTTTCGTTCGTCATTGTGCGGAACTTTATCAGATTAAAAATCTTTTCCTTACCGTCTTTTCCGATTTTTCCGGGACGCGGCTGAACAAAGAACGGATTTCCTTTCATTTGCCATGCTCCAAGCAGCGTCAGCAAAATCATTACGGGAGAAAGAATAATCAATGCTGTCAGCGAGATAACAAAATCTAAAACTCTTTTTATATAACGCGCATAGACACCCTGTTTTTTGTTGTTCATACGCATACCTTCCGTTGGTTTTATTCAAAACAAGCGCGAACCGCTTTTATAACAGCGTCCTGCTGCTGTTCAGTCATTTTGTTATCACTTGGGAGACATAAGCCGCGGCTGAATAAGTCCTTGCCGACATCTCCGTTAGCGGTAATGTATTCGCAGTTGTTAAACAACGGCTGCAAATGCATAGGCTTCCAGAGCGGTCTGCCCTCGGCGTTTATGGATTTTATCGCTTTCAAAATCTCCATCGGGCAGGTTTTTCCGCTTTCCTTTGTATATGTATACTCTGTATCACCGAGCCTTTGCTCACACATTGCCCCGGGATTCACCGTCATACATGACAGCCAATAGTTCGGGCTGCTGTTTTCTGGAATAGGATTCATCTGAACAGGCAAATCCTTAAAGCCCTCTTTATATCTTTGATATATTTTTTTCTTTTGAGCTATATGCTCGCCGATATACGGTATTTGTCCGCGGATTACTCCTGCGACAATGTTGCTCATACGGTAGTTGTAGCCGAGCTCGGAATGTTGGTACCACGGTGCGCAATCCCTGCTTTGCGTAGACCATTTCCTCGCTTTTTTTGCAACGCTTTCATCATCTGTAAGCAGCATACCGCCCGATGTTCCTGTGATAATCTTATTTCCGTTAAAACTAACCGCGCTTATATCGCCAAAGGTTCCTGCCAAATGTCCGTTATATTTTGCTCCGAGGGATTCGGCGGCGTCCTCGATGATTACAGCGTTGTGCCTGTCACAAATTTCGCGGATTTTATTATAATCGCACGGTGTGCCGAAAAGATTGACCGTTACAACGTGCTTTACCTCTGGGTATTTTTCAAACGCCTTTTCAAGCGCTTCCGGATCCATATTCCACGACTTGTACTCGGAATCAATGAATATAGGCTCTGCACCCTCATATACAACGGGATTAGTGCTTGCAATAAAGGTTAAATCCGAACAGAACACCTTTGTTCCCTTTGTTATTCCGGCAAGCTTAACCGCCAAATGAAGTGACGAAGTGCCCGAAGTAAGCGCGACGGCATATTTTCTGCCGACAAAACCGCTTATAAGCCTTTCGGCTTCATTAATATTCTCTCCAACTGTGGACATCCAGTTGGTGTCATATGCTTCTTTAATAAATTTCAGTTCATCTCCGTGCATTGTCGGTGATGAAAGGTATAGCTTTTCATCGAACGGAGGTATATTTGTACCCTTAAACATTTTTACAGTTCATTCCCTATCTCAAAAATTACTCGCTCTTTTTGTAATAATAGTAGTTGTAGTAATACTTACTGTATTTGCCTTTACGGTAATACTTTTTGTGTTCTTCCTTACCGTTATATACAAAACCAAGAATTTTTGCGTCGGCAAACTGCATTTGTCTTAAGGTTTCGTTTATTTTGGAAAACTCCGACTCGTTATGACGTAAAACTATAAGATAACCGTCAACTATGTTTGAAAGCAGTGCCGCGTCGCTGACGATTGTAGCAGGCGGAAAATCAAAAATAATATAATCGTAGTACTTCTTCAAAAGCTCAATAAATGCTTCCATCTGCTTTGAGCCGAGCAGCGCAGTAGGATCGGGCGGAATATCGCCTGCGGTCATAATGTCAATGCCGTACTCGCTTGAACGCCTGATTAAAGGCTGCTCACTCTCCTGATTTCCCGAAAGGAAGTTGCTCAGTCCGGGCTTGGGCTCAATTTGAAGCTTAGAAGCGATTGTCGGAAGTCTCAAATCGCAGTCAACAATAATTACCTTTTTATTTATCTGCGAAAAAGAGATAGCGAGGTTAATCGCAACCGAGCTCTTTCCGTCGCCGCGGTCGGGAGAAACAACGCCAATACACTTGCTCTCCTTACCGGGCAAAGAGAACATAACGTTTGTTCTAAGTGTTTTATATGCTTCTTTAACGGAAAAGGCAGACTTGTCCGAAAGGAGCATTTTTTTGGGATTAAATATAACCGTTTTGTTATTATTTTTCTTCATATTTTTGCTCGCTTTCGGATTTTTTATCTTCGGAATTCTGAGAATAGTAGTAATAATCGGAATGATTATTCGAGGCTTTTGATACATCCGGTATTACTCCGAGAATCGGGATTGAGAAGCTTGATTCGATATCGCTTTCGCTCTTAACGGTGTCGTCCATAAAATATCTGATAATCACAAAAACTATAACAATCAATGCGCCTATCAAAAATCCGATCAGCGCAAAACTCGAATAGCTTGGCTTGTACCGCTTGTCGCTGAACTCGGGATAGTCGATAATTTTCATCGAGCTTCCCTCTACAATTTGAGCCATATACTGAGGAGCTGTCTTTGAAATTGCCTGAGCGTAGTCATAAGCAAACTGCGGATCAGTATCGACCACAAACACCGAGATAATCTCAGTCTCGTCCTTTACCTCGGTAGATACAAGCTTTTGAAGCGTATTGTAAGAAGCGTCTAACTCCATTGACTTTGCCGCGGCTGTGAGAATTGTGTTTGATGTTAGTATCTTTTGATAAGTAAGAACAAGCTGCTTAGAAGCTGTTACATCCGAGCTGGAAAGAAAATCAGTATTTTCCTTGCTCTGCTTATTATTTACATATGCGGTAAAGCCGCTTCGGTAGGTAGGCTTAACCAAAACTTTTGTTCCTACGAACACTGCTCCGCCTAAAATCAAGCCGACCAAAATAATTAACCATAGTTTTTTTAGAAGTTCCTTAAGAATGGGAATAATGTCAATCTCACGCTCCGGAACTTCTTTTCTTTTAGTATCGTCTTTCCTCATGATATTTGCCCCAATTTTTATATATTTACTAAACCAAGTATCTGTCATCAGTAAAATCGACGGCACTATTCATAAAAATGCATAGTAAAATCAGAAAATCCGTCGAATAATTTGATTACTTCCCATAATATTATAGCATTTTTTCAAGAGATGTCAAGGAAAGTATAAACAACATCATTGACTAAAAAAGCAATTATTCAAAATTCGAATATTTATGCCAAAATTTAATGCTTTATTCCCCGTCTTAACAGTACTGAATTTTTCAAAGACAACTGTTTAACAAAAAAATACTGACAAAAAATAAATTAAAGGTTGAAATAAAGCTAAAACAGAGTTATAATAGATTTGATTAATTTTGTCGCAGTTTTATAAATTCGAGGCAAACAAATCAATAAGGAACTTGGTTCCGAAAAAAACAAAAAGGAGAAAAAAATGAAATTTCCAAACGCAGCTAAAGGTATTAGCAAAATTTTCACATCAGAGATTCTCGCTCTGATTGCCACAATCGCAACAGGCGTTGCTACCATTCTTGCCGCAGTAATGTATGCTTCGGCAAAAACTAACAGCACCGCAGGCGCAGCAGCTTCCGGTATCGGAATGCTTGTTCTCGGTTTAGGCGCGTCCGTACTCTTAGTTATTGCGCTTATCCTCCAGATTGTAGGCGTTGTTCAGACATCAAAGGATGAGGATTCGTTCAAGATGATTATTTACCTCACAATTTTCACCTTGATTGTTGCAGTTGTTGCAGCTATCTTCTCAAGAGTAGCTTTCCTCTACAACATTGCAAACGCAGTTTCGGCAATCGGCGGCTTTGTTACTACTCTTCTTATCATCCTCGGTATCGGCAACCTCGGCGTACAGGTTGGTAATGATGAAGTAATTGACAAGTGCTCAAGCCAGTTCAAGCTTATCCTCGGCATCGGTATCGTTGCTCTTCTCGCAAGATTTTTCTGCATCTTCCTCCCCACCATTCCGGCTCAGGGTATCGTAATTGCTCTTGCAGTTGTTGCTCTGGTTCTCAGCGTTATTCAGTACATTCTTTATCTCTCACTGCTTTCAAAAGCAAAGAAGATGCTCAACGACTAATTGCTGAAAAATACTAAACTACAAAATCCCGAACGGAATTCCGTTCGGGATTTTTTATAATTCTATCATAGTCTTCCTCAAAACACAGCTAATCCCACAGGCTCAGCTGCTGCGGCGCGTTCTTTTCTTCAAACTGACTAAGATATTCAAAAATCAAATCGTTGTCGTGCATTATGCCGTTTTGCTCGCAGGTGCGGTGAAAAAGCCGCATTAACTCCGCGCTTTTCGGACTGTTTATCACATACTGATTGCCGAACTCGCGGATATACCGCTCCTTAAGACCCGGGAAGCTTTTGTCGAGCTGACGGTAAAAATATTCCCTGTTGCCTTCGCGCAAGGTCAGTCCCATTCCGAAGCAGATTATTCCGCGCACCTTTGCCGCAACGCACATATCCAAAATCCGGCGGATATTGTCCTCGGTATCGTTTATGTACGGCAGAACAGGGCACAGCCATATGACGGTCGGAATATTGTTGCCGCGCAGGATTTTGAGCGCTTCAAAACGCTGTTTTGTCGTGCTGACATTCGGCTCGACAAGCTTGCACAGGGCTTCATCAGCGGTCGTTAACGTCATCTGAACGACCGCCTTTGTCTTTTGATTTATGCGTTTTAGGATATCCAAATCCCTTAGAACGCGGTCTGATTTTGTAATCAGCGTTGCGCCGAAGCCGTATTTTTCAATTAACAACAAGGCTTTTCGCGTGTATTCAAGCTGAGCTTCGAGCGGCATATACGGATCGCTCATAGAGCCTGTGCCGATCATACAGCGCTTTCTCTTTCGGCGCAGGGTGTTTTCGAGAAGCTCAATCGCGTTCTCTTTTACCTCGATATCCTCAAACTCGTGGTTCATCTGATAGCAGTTGCTGCGCGAGTCGCAGTAAATACAGCCGTGCGTGCAGCCGCGGTACAAATTCATTCCATTGTTTTGGGAGAGTATTCCATTTACCTTTGTATAATGCATATCCGTTCCCTAAGATTTTTATAATGCAACACCGCATAATTCAGTTGTGCGAATTGTGCGGCGTTGTCTTATTATTTAATATTATTTTAACATATTGTTTTTCTGTTTACAATAATTATTTTGGCATAATAATATCAAGGTTAGTTTTACGACTGCAAATTTACAAGGTGAGCGATTGACGGAATGGTTTTGCTCTGCCCTGCGGTTGTCGCGCTTAAAAGCGCTCCTGTCGCGATAAAGAGGATATTTTTCAGCTTACCGTGCTCCAAATCGTTGAGGATTTTTGAGCAAAGCACCGAGGCACAACAGCCGCAGCCCGAGCCTCCGGCGTGAACGTCCTGAAAACGGCGTTCAAATATCATTAAGCCGCAGTCACGGTGATTGTTTTTGATGTCTATTCCCTCTCTTTGTAAAAGCTCGTACAGAGAATTGCTTCCAACCTCACCCAAATCGCCCGTGAAAATGCAGTCAAAGTCCGACGGCGAGCTGCCCGTATCCTTAAAAAACGCGGCTATGGTCTCCGCCGCAGCAGGTGCCATGGCGGCACCCATATTGTTGGCGTCGGTAATGCCGAGGTCGATGATTTTTCCGACCGTCGCGCGGCTGATTTTGACCTTGCCTTCGCCGTTGCCGATGATACAACAGCCTGCGCCAGTCACCGTCCACTGCGCGGTCGGGGTGCGGATTGCGCCGTATTCGAGCGGATAGCGGTACTGCCGTTCGGCTGAGCAAAAGTGTGACGAGGTTGAACAGCCTGCGTTTTCCGCCGCTCCCGATTCGACAAACACCGAGGCGGCTATAAGGTTCTGCGCCATGGTCGAGCACGCGCCGTACTGACCGAGGTACGGAATGTTGTAGTCCTTAAGCCCAAAGCTCGAGCCCACGCACTGGTTTAGCAAATCGCCTGCAAACACAAAGTCGATATCCGATTTTTTTAGCTTTCCCTTTTTAAGCGCAAGCGCCATAGCCTCGGTTTGAAGCTGACTTTCCGCGTCCTCGTAGGTGTCGAGCCCGTCGTAGCTGTCGGTTATAATCTTATCAAAAAGTCCGCCGAGCGGCCCTTCGCTCTCTTTTTTGCCGGCAACCGAAGCATAAGCCCTGACAGTCGGCTGATTTGTAAATTCAAGTGTTCTGTTTCCGATTCTTTTAATCATAATAATTCCTCCTGCAATTATTATTCAAGCTTGCGGAAAAATTATTATTGCAAATTAAAAATCCACCGGCTAAGCCGGTGGATTTTCTTATGCGCCTTAAAGGCTATTTTACTAGCAGCGTCTAAAGACGCATTTACGGTCTGACACTTGCGACTGTTACTTGCTACCCGTCAACGGGTCATCCCATCCTCG
>ODAI014531794.1_pt1 | contig 22940 bp, 16 predicted proteins | sample 1539321 | NCBI WGS metagenome assembly ODAI01 (sample SAMN02144231, study PRJEB22623) | gut metagenome | biome: sheep rumen | host: Ovis aries | place: New Zealand | reverse complement strand
TTTCCCAAACCATGCCCATAGACAGGATTCGTTACATCCGGCATTTGAAGCACGCGCTTGCGGATCGTGGTGCGGGTTATTGCCTGCCAATTAACGTCTTTCGTGCAAGACACCTTCATGCTCATACCCGATGATACATCGTGCGTTTTGGTATAATCCAGTACATATTCGCCTGCTGTAGGATCACCTGCGGCATAAAGATGTACATTCGCCATAAATACCTTTCGCTTATTTGCATCATTAGACCAAGAGGAGGGTTCTTGACTTCCCGGAGCTGACTTTACGCGAATGGTTAAATCGCCTTCTACCGGCTGCTCAAAATTAAAGACATAACGACGCAACTTGTCCCCATTGCAGAATACAGGCCGAGAGACAACGATGGTTCCTTCGGCATCTTCTATCTCGAAGGTGATATCCGTATTTTCTACCGTTGTCGCGTTCACATAATAGGCACCCAAATCGATTTCCAACTGATAGTCACCTGCCGGTACCTGCTTCATAGTTTGCCATGCGCTCATGTTTTTCATACAGCCGCTCAAAGCCATACCGCGAGGCACGGTGCCTATTTTTGTACCACCGGCATCCAATACATCTTTATTTCCGTCGAATTTGAAAGAACTGAAATCAACATTACCGCTCAGGTCCTCATAGACCAATTCCCATCCTTGGTTGTTATTTAAAGCCGGATCTTTCCAGGAAGGACCGAAATAAGCATAGACAACGTGTTGATTGGAAGTCCATTCCTGACCTCCGAACACTTCATTTCCGGCTACAAAAAAGTTAGCAGTAGTACCGCTCTTGTTGATTTTATGCCGTTGTCCCCAAACGTTTGAGCCACCTCCTAGCATATCCGGATAACGGACATAGGTAGCAGTCACATCTGTCTTACCCGTTGCCTCCCAGCGATAGTAGGTATCCGTGAAACTCGTCAAGGTATCATAAATAGTTTTCGTAAACTGCCATTTTACATTAGCTTCTCCACTATCGTTGAATTTAATAGCCTCCGGGTTTATTTCCGTATTGCTCTTACGCGGGTTCACATCCGATATTTGCAGGATACTCTCATAGTCTTTGGGATCCAAATCCCTATTCTCTCTTGATTTAGGAATAGCTACCACATCGGACATCAAGGCGCGACGCTCGTTCATACCCGGTGCTTGGAACTTTCCTGCCGGGAAACCTCCCAATACCGTCACGGAGTCACGCATCACAAATCCCTTATAGTCCGTATATTTACCGGCTCCTACCCATACCTGTACCGAGTCTTCGTGAACCGTTTTATTGAGCATAGAGGCTTGCTCCACCGCATATTGCAGACCGCTGACATAGTTTTCCTTGCGCTCATTCCGGATAATAACTTGTCCACTGGCTGTTACAGTGGCTACATTCTTATTATCATATGTAGTTATAGCGTCGTTGTTTTCGTCCAGCGGGCTGAAGTTATCGGTAGCGCGGAAGAGAGAGCGGGACACGCCGGACATCTCGCCGTACGGGTAGGACGCGTTGACAGCCACAGAGGGATCATATCCTTCATAGAAAATACCGTCTGTGTACCAGTTGCCCGTTGTTTGCTTGGTACTTGGTGTGCCGGTACTGATGGTATCAATATGGTCACTATCACCACCCACGTAGATATTACGCGTCATGGTGGTAGTAGTTTTACGCGTTACATCCTTGCTCATCGTATATTCATACTTGCGGGCATAACCGCCGCAGTAACGGTCATCGGTGGTGAGCACCGGTTCACCGGTGGATTGATTGATGAGTCGCGCATTGGAAGCGATATCTACGGAGTCGCCATCCGCTGCGGGCGCATTATAGAGCCGATACACGGTGTTACCCGCGATGGCGTTATCCCAACTGGAACCATCGCGTTTACCGGCTCCTTCCGGCGTGACATAAATAACCGATCCCGCTGCCGGCAGGTCGCTGTTCTCAATAGCACCTATATCCGGCGCACCACCACGGTCACGGGGCAGGTTGTCCGAACGGTCGTAGTTATCCGCCTCTGTATAGTCATCCGGATGCGCTGCATTCACGCACGGGTTCGTCGTCAACGGGGCATACGCTACCACACCGCCGTAGAGCGGCTTGTCGCCCGTAGGCGAGTGACCTACGTTACGCGATGGGTTCACGAAAGTAGGATAATTCGAATCCGTGCTCACGCGCGTAAATACACAACGGTTTGCACGGGACAAACTATCTGCCGGCACATCAAAGATATCTGCCGCAAAATGAGAACTCACTCCATTGGGCATGAAGTGTGTCGTGTCGGGTACTTCAAAATCGTTCGCAAAGAATCCTCGCGGCTGATGATGATCAGCCAATTTATGCAGACGCAGGTCAGCATCGAACATATTCCATTTACCGAACACATAGTCCTGACCGTCTGCATTGACGGACATCACTTGGGCTACCTCTCCTAAGTCTCCCCGGTTATCCAGCACACGGTCGCCGTTACAGAAAATGAGCGAGTTATCTACACGTATATAGCCATGGAAAGGCGCATAAGAGGAGTGCTCCGGGTGACCGCAATGGATCGGCAGGTCGCCGTCTGTGGTCTTACTATCCGCCTTAAAGGGGAAACCAACGTTGTTCACCACCGTACAGTGCTCAATATGGATATACGCGCGGCCGTTGGCGGTAATGATACCGTGGTCCTCCACCACATCGTCGTGTATATCATAGTCGGCTGTGTTGTTACGGATGATGCAGTTCTGTATCATCAACTCAGCGAAACATAGTTCACCGTCCGCTTTGTTCCATTCTCCGTTCACATAGACCGCCGCACCTTTCGGAGAGGTACAGTTCGAAATCACGCAGTTTCGGAGCTGGTTTCCTACCATGTGAATACGTCTCTCCGCAGGAGTTGTGGAATTATTGAGCAGCAGACCACCGCCGGCAGCCACCGAGTTGGATTCATATACATTATGGGTATTCGCGCCAGTAAGCGTAAAACCATCTACGATCGTGTGCTCCACGTTCACCATGACAATAACGTGCGCAGAGTTATTCTGATAACCCGCCTCTCCTTCGATACCGGTGATGTTCGCCGTAATGATGGATTTATACTTACGCGGATCGCGCTCAGAGGTATCGGTGCCCTCCAGATGCTTCGGATAACCGCCGTAAATACGCATATGGCTATCCACACGGAGCGCCGCAGAACGGATGTTCTTATCCAGGTAGTTACCCGGACCTACGGTAGTAAGTGTTCCTTCTTTGACGAGGTACTGCACATAGTCGAATCGTACTTTTTCGCCCGTAGGCATACCTTTATCATCCAGCGCCGGGATCATATAGTGGTGGTTTCCGCCCGGATCATCCACCAAGTATTGACGGAAGAAAGAGATAGCTTCACCTAAGTCCTTGATAGGCACACGCCAGGAGTCACCCTCCTTCGGTTGTTCTACGAAATGACCGTCTTCGTCATATACACCCTGACGGTTCGGGTCGATAAAGAGCGTAGGGATCGGAGTGCCGCCCATACGTCCCTCATAGCCCTGCGGAGCAATCAGTTCATAGGTCAAGGCATCCGGTTTACGCACCAACGCACCGAGCGTGGACACCGGCTCAAACGGGTTCGATACAACGCCATAGTCCGTATGCGAATGACGCAACCATGGCGATGCGTCATGCACCGTCTCGTTCGCCTGAACACCCTTCTGGTCCAATGCCGAATAGGTGGTCAAGTGCCAGATACGAGGACCCGGAAGATCCACAGGACGTACCTCCGTGATCACACCCGCTCCATAGAGATTAAGGCTGTCCACCTGGCGATACCAGTTAAGCGGATCCACGGTCGGCTGGAAGAAACACGGGAAATAAATAGCAGCGTCCTTCACCGGCAGGTTGTTCCTGTCCAGAGAGAATACCACCTCTTTGCGAACACCCGTCCAATCGGTGATATCGTGGTTCATAAAGGCGGTGTGGAACACAAAGGTCTCGTAGCCCGCAATTCCTGTCTTCTGACGCACCGAAGCAAACTGGATATCGTTATTCACATCGCACCGGTTGCCCCAGAACACGGAGTTGAAGATCATACCGCAGTTACGGACATAGATACCGCCGGTACGGCCGTGACGGCGACCATAATAAGTTACATCCGGACCGATACACTCGTTTCCGGTCACGGTACAGTGGTTGATCGTACCGCCTTCCGCCAGATAGATACCGCCGCCTTCGGCGTTCGCCGTGTTATTATTGATCACGCAAGCCGTGGCAAAAGGCGAATAGTTCGCTATCGTATCGATTGCCGGAACGCCGGTCTCGGGGTATTCCTCCGGCTCATGGCTGATCACCAGACCACCGCCGCAACGAGCCGCGCAACTCTGGATATGGCTGTGACCGATCGAACCTTCATGGTCGATACACACACCGCCGCCATAGCCTTGATATACACCTACACCTACCGCTTGACAGGTATGGATATAACAGAAATCAATATCGCCGCCGCCATCGACATACACACCGCCACCACGCATCGTAGCTGCGCAGCGCTCAATGATACAGTTCTTCAGCAGCGAATTGCCTACCATATACACACCGCCGCCGTATGCCGTGTGCTCGCGGAGGTTGGTATTACGGGAGGCGGCGTTTCCGCTCGAGATCACGCATCCGTCCAATGAGGCAGGATAGGTCAATGGACGGAAGTGATCCTTAAGGAGATCGTCGCTTGCATCAAATTTGCCGTTCGTGGCGAACCATACTACGTGGAACGAACTGGCAGGGAAAGCCGTGTTGAATTTACCGCGAATGCTGTCGAAAGTAAAGGTAGGAGGTGTCGTCGAGTGGTTTCCCGACAAAACGGTCTTATATCGGAAATCCCACTGCGAAGCGATAGAGTCGCCGGAAACAGTACCGATACCCGATTGGTTCGCCCAGTTTTCGCTGCATTTCTTGCCGTTCGCCATAATACGGTCACCCGGCTTAGCCTCCGGAGCATCTGCATTAAAACCGCCGTACACATGAATACCCGCGTAGATCTTGAACGCGGTATTTAACATCGAACCACCGGACGACTCCGTGGATTCGGTGGGAATATAGTTTCCTGAAGCAATATAAACCGAACCGGAACGGAGACTATTGGATTCCAAATAGTCTCGCAAACTGTTGATAGCGTCCTGTACACGGTTAAACGCCGTCTCCCAGGACTTACCATCGTTATTATACGCTCCGTTCGGGTGAACGTAGCGAATCGTATCCGTTTGCGCGTACGTGCATACGCACGCACACACGAACATTATTAATAATATATAGCGTTTGATTCTCAATTTTCTGTCCTCAATTATCAATTGTCAACTATCAATTGTCAATTATCAATTATTTCGCCCCTCTTTCGCGGGTATTTCGCGGGTATTTCGCGGGCCTTTCGGGATCCCAATTGTCAATCATCAACTATCAATTGTCAACTATCAATTGTCAACTGTTATTTCATCCCCTGTTCCCGGATCCAATGCATCATTCAAATTAAATGTTGCCCGTAGCCAGGGTACGAAGGGCGAAGATGTATCTACTTGCAAATATATGGTGCGGTAGTGGTATCCGCTGCCATTTGTTGCCATCTGCATTTGCAACGGGTAGTATCCCGGTTTATAGGTCGTAGTATAGGGAATGGTGTAGAAGTACGACCGGCCTTCCCACCATAGTCCTTCGTTCGAAGGCGTTACAATATGTCGGGTAGTAGACGGGGTGCTTTTGTCGGCTAACACGTTCTCCATCGGCTTGAAACAATACGCCATACCGTCAAACAAATGACACGCATCCATATAAGTCAGCCGTATCGCCGCAGATGGATCCTCCTTGTTGATGCGTTTGTTCTCCGCCACGCGCCATTTCAAATCCACTTTGGCGGCTACGTGGTAAAGGATAAGATCCAAACGGTATATATGACCCGTAGAACAATCGAATACGCAATAATAGTCGCCGCCACGGTTAAAATTATACGGGGTGGAATAGATATCTTGCAGGCTCTCCTGAATACTATCCGGTGCCGTGTTGAATTGCCAGTTTAATAGTTTCTCCATAGTGTCGATACTGCCTATGGGGGAACTAAAGGTCAGTTTTTTTCTGCTACATATAGCGTACACCCGACCTTGCGGTGTTTCTCCCTCTAATAAAAATTGTACCGGTTCGGTATATCGGTATATACTATCCGCGCGCGTAGGATTAAAACCATAATAGTTGGTCTTCTTCCAAGCACTCTCATTCAGCACTATCTCCGCGTTCCTCCAGACTGACCAAACTAATCCCTCTTGTTTCATCACCACGATATAGGCGTATTTAGGCAACTCGAAATTCTCCGGCATACCCGGGTCGCCGATGATCCGATTAGTAGAAGGAGAAAAATTCTCCGGCATTGGCAGACAGAGATTGATCTGCAAAGTACCTTGCCGCACCGGCTCATTAGGCTGACAGCTCACCAAAAGAAACAAGCCTAAAATAATATATAACGCTTTCTTATAACTCCACATCATGCGATCCTCCGTCTTTCCAATCCAGCGTTACCGTAGCGCCTACTTCTGAAGAACCCTCGTCGGGTTCCAATTCGCCTTTTGGTCCCATCTTCAGCTTGATGATCCGCAGCGTACCCGCCTCCAACGCGTCTTTTATCGTGAGCGTGGTATTGGTATGCCGGTTTTCCGTCAGCGTGGAGACGAAATCCAAAGTCCAAGGTATATCGTCGCGCGTCGGCATGCCTACCGTAGCGTAACAGGCATAACGCGCATCGATTACCGTATCTCCTTCTTGAATAATCTTGCGCATTGGGGATCCGCTCGGTACCTTGACCTGTACTTCCTCTAAACCAAACGAACGAGAGGAGGTATGGTCAAAAATACTGTCATATACCGAGAGGCCGCAGGCGCCTCCGTTCATCTTGCCGCGAACTGATACTAATTCGTCGCAATACGTAGTATCGATCACGAGCGCCACCACAGCGGTTGCCATATAGAGGTGTACATCGAATCTCCGTACGCTGTCGCTGACATGCATCGGGAGACGCGCGGTGAAGACACCCGTATTAAGGCTCGGGATCTCCGCGCCTTCGTTCACGCGGACCTGAGCTGTGGCAGAATGATCGTCGCCCCGGAGATACATCCCGTGGTTGTCTTCTATGTTCGCTACCGCGAGATGCATATAGTTCTCCTGGGGAAGCACGATCGTGTAACTCTTCTGGTTAGCATTGATAATCTCGCTCACGCTGTAGCGGAGTTGGTCTGTACCCCATGAGTAAAAACGGAGGTTGATATCCTTTGCTTTGTCCGAGAAGATTGGCGACAACCATTCGCCCAGCGCATTACGCACCGGGACCTCTACCTCGGTCGTTAACTCCGCCTGAAGCTGCAACGATAATTCCGTATGCAACTCCACTTGGTAGGTAATGACCAATTCTTCGCCGCACACGCTCAGATCATCATCGATCAGAGCGCATGCCGCGAAGAAAAGAGGAATTAGTATGACTGTCAGCCGTTTCAAGTGATTGTGTGTGTGCTGCTATTATTCAATACTGATGTCATAAGTATGACCGGCTTGCCATGTCAGGTCAACCGACATACCAATCTCCAATTGCGGAGCCTTCAAATCAGGAATTGTGCTGTATGCCTTCTTGAGCGAGTTGATATTGAACCGCGCTGTAGTAGTATAGTCCTGTTTGAAGACCCTGTCACCAGTTTGGTCTGCATCTGCAGCTAAAAGTTTACCTACGATATAGAAACGTGCGCCGGCAGGAATCAGTTGGTTACCTACGCCGTAGAAATCTTTACCGGTATTGATAAACTCAAGAGCTACGTTCACATCACTGCCATTTGCACCATCGTCCACTTTGGTCTCCAATACCAGAGTCGAGTTAACGGCACTATATATGGATGCGCTTTTCTGAGCATTGATAGCAGAGGTCATTACCGTATCGTAAATGGTATATACAGATCCATCAAGCGGAGTGAAGTCGAAACCTACGTTTCTCTGACCACCTACCAACACAGCCTTCATCGGATATCCGCTTATCGGGAATTCGACATCCAATCCGTGATCAGACTCAGCAGTCAAAGGATCAGCGGGATCATTACCCTTAATAGTAATATCAGAGAATTTTACTTGAACATCCAAACGAGCTACGGCATACTGAATCGTATCAATCAAAGCGATGGATTTGGTGGTAGAAGTAACAGAACCCTCTCCTGCGCCGTAACGATCCAGCACGTTCTGCCAATAAGGCTCAGTTTCGATATTGTCCAACTTCTTTGTGTTAGCAGTTTTGATCAGCGAGTTGGAGAAATACCACAATTGTGCCGGATATACGTACTTTTGCAAGTCGCCCGGAGTCAAATCACCATAAGCGTGAGCGCCGCTTCCGCCGAATGCATCTGCTGTGTACGCGGTAGATACAGCACCTACCGGGAGGTTATATTCCTGCGGGAAGTTCTGTAACTCGGCTACCAGTTGTACCTTCGCGCTTGCACCTTCACCGACCAATGTAGCATAAGTATCATCAAGAATAGCTTTGCGGATAGCTTTTGCCAAAGAGTCAGTACTGATATCCAAAGTGTGATACAAATCAGTCAACATGCGCTCAACGCCATACGTGCTGAGGGTAGTCAAATCCTTATATGCCTGGAACATGTTGTAATAACCCTCATTTTGCACAGCCGTAATCGCTTTCCATGCAGCGCCACCATACAAAGTATCATGCGCATTGGCGATACCAGTCAGATAGGTATTGAATTTTCCGGCTTTAGTTAATACTTCCGATGCATTGGTGCAACACGGTTGCAGCGAGAATGCAAACGATGACGGCTGACCGGTCAGGTCACCTGCTGCTAAAGAACCCATTTCGAAAAGATTAGAGGAGGTCTTTCCCGATACACCATAGAACAAGAACGAACTGGTACCCATCGGCACTTGTTTATCCGCATACACTTTACCGCGGTTTGCACCAACTGCCACGTTGCCGCCAAAATCACCAAGATCAATGTTTGCGCCATGACGCTTGGATGCAGAGGTAGCTTTTGCTTTCTCTGCAAACGGGATCAGTACAATACTGGTCATTCCGTTGGCTGCAAAGTCATCCTTACCATCCTTCTGTACGGTTACACTCGGCATTTTGTTTACACCGCCTACTTGCCCCGGAAGGGAGATAGCGATATCGGTAGTTACTTTCGGTACTACCTTGCCCGGCTCATTCTGACCTTCTTTCTTACAGCCGGTTAGAGCCACTAAGCTTGCCAGCAACGCTGTACAAGCCAAAAACGAAATCTTTTTCATACGATTTTTCATTTTTAATTAATAATTCAGTTAATTTTGTTTGGTTTTTGTTTGTTAATATGTTTGTTTATTCTAAATTTTCGCAATAATAAATCGTTATGCAACCTAAGTTACGGAGTTGCTCCTTCAACTCATCGCGCATATACCGATAGGTCTTGCCCCCATGAAGCTGCTTGATCAGTTTCTCGCGCAGGTCTGCGTCGTGTACCGTATTGATAATAGTGAGCACCTCATCACGGCCTTCAAACTCCACATTCGATAACCGGTATCGCAATTCCGCCCAGCTTTCTCCACCGTTACAAAGATCAAATTGATCATCACGCAGAGGGTAGATACTCTGAATGTATTCCTTCAGAGAAACTGCACGCGATGCCGCCAAACGATCGTTATAAGCGCGCTTGCCATCAAACGACGCAAAACCTACTATCCGAACCTTCGTAATACGCATCGTCGAATCCTCCAACGCTTCTCCTAAAATACGCATGATACTATCCATCTGCATGTTGTTCGCTAAATAGTCGCGGTTCATCTTCTCCGCATTCACCTCAAAGAACATGAACACATTCCGCGGATCAGAACTAAGCGCCTCATTAGGATCATATGCCGCGTACGACGCTTCATTGCGGAAAAGACGGCTACGCAGACGATGCATCGCTTCTGACTGCACCTCAAACAACGGTACAACCGGCTCCAATGGTGCAATGTCCTCAAACACAATCGTGGTGTCCAAAGGCGCTATCTCCTCATATTCAGGCCTGTTTTCCAACAGTTCGCAACCACAGCGCCTTGCCATCGACTCCTCATTTCCTCCTAAAGGCACGGACAAGTTAACTCCAAACTTAGGCAATACGAACCACCTTCCGCCGCGCGCCGTCTTATTTCCACAATGTTTACACTCAAACTGATCATACCAACTATATCCGGCATCCACTCCCCCTTCCAACTCCACGCTGAAATGCGGAGAAATAGCAAAATGCCAACCGTAACTGATTCCCGCCATTACCGCATCACCCTGATAGCGGCTGTCCTTCACCTGCTTATACATCCAGCTTACCGGCCATGCCGCGCCCGCTACATTATAGTGGGCGTACGCCGCATTGAACGATATAAAATCGCGGTGAAACACATTGCAAAACCAATACCTCGGAGCTATCCATGCCGATACATGGCGCCATTTCGGGAACTTCTTGTCTTCCGGCGGGAACGGATTAAAACCGGCTCCTATCTCCAAACTCCAGCGTTTGGCTAACTTCACCTCCACCTCCAGGTTTGGGGTCAGAGCGGCATCATACACAAGGTTATTCTTCAGTGCAACCACTTCGGTAGCCTCCGCCATACCCTTCATCGGGAACAGCGAAAACATACTGACTAATACACCAAAAATAATCTTTTTTACCTTCATATTGAATGATTTTGTGTAAAAAACGATGCAAAAGTACTAAAACTTTGCCATTTACGCAATAGCAAAGTGAAAATATTGCATTAGAGTTGAATGGAAACCGAAAATATTGACTTAAAGTCGAATGACTCAGTCAATATGAGACATAAATCAATATTCAACATTCAATTCCCTCATTGGGACACTTCTCAAAATTGGTATATTTTGATTTAGAGTTCAGAAGTGCCCTTTAATTTCCACTCGGTCGGACTGATACCTGTTTCGCGTGCAAATACACGGCCGAACATCGTCTGGGAGGTAAAACCGCATTGATCCGCTATCTCCTGCAGCATCATCTCCGGATTTTCACGCATCATCTGTTTCGCTTCCTCTATTCGGTAACGCATCACGTATTGATAGAAGTTGCACCCGAATTCCGCTTTGAGGAACTGAGACATATAGGTACGGTTCAAAGGAACCACCTCTCGCAAATCCTGTGCCTTGAAATCCGCATTCAGATACGGTTTCTCTCGCTGCATCCATTCCTCCAATGCGGCACGATATTCCGCATAACTCTCATTGGTTACCTCGTTCATCTCATTCATATCATCATCTGTTCTGCTTGCTTCTGTTTTACTTTCGGCTTTCGCTGTCTCTTTTGGGGCGGCTGTACCATTAGCCTCTTCCGGCTCCTTGTTGGGTGCGCCGATTTCGTCTTTCGCTTTTGCTATTCCCTCGGAAAGACGGTCTTCATTCGCCATCACTACTTTCGGCTTCTTGATGGTGGTCACACGGTTATTCACCGCTTCCCACGGATCAGGACGGAATAATATCTTCTCCGTGCTGTAAAAGAATATAAAGAACAGCAACCATTCTTGCGTGAACGTGCGGGTAGGAGCGTTGTTGAAACACATGTACGCGTAAGATACACCTGCTATCAGCACCATCACCAAAAACTGTACAATCCATTGCGTATCAATATTCTCCATGGACGAGAAGTTATCCTCGCACCACTGCCTGTAAGCACGGATATGACGGAACAACATGAGCACATAGATCACCGGATAGAATGCCAATATCCATCGTAAATCGGTGTCTGTCACCTCGTCTATGACACCGATGATTAATACCGGCAGTAATTGCAATAGGGCTCTCTTCCAGTTCAGCCAACGGGGACGAAGCAATTCCGTAGGGTAAGCTAACAGCAACCACGCAAAGATGTTTCCGAACACCATTTCCCAGCACCTTATGCTCATCAACCCCTCGGCTACACCGAAAGCATGGTAATACATCCTGAGCCACAAACCTATTGTCAGCAAAACCGTCCATATGGCATAACAAAGAGATACTAACTTGCGCACCCGTATCCCGTCGTTATGTTTATAGATGATCCATGCGCCGCATCCACAGACACTGATCAGAAAACAATTCATCGACGGACTGATTATGCCGATGAAGATGTCTTCCGGGATAAGCGGGGCTAACAGGTTGCTTGCTATAACAAAAATGGAAAGCACTAAAACAAAAAGAAACTCCGAACCATATTCGGAGAAATAATAGCGAATATCCATTTTACCCCCCCCCGTTTACACAATTCGCAGATTTTGTGCGCTTTAACTCACTTTCTTCTTCGATCATTGCTTTTCCCTTTCATTCCTCATAACTTTCTCATTTTAATCCTCATTAGATAAAAATATACACAAAAACTTGTATAATATTCATTTCCGACTGCAAAGTTACTAATTTTTGGCGAAAAAAACAATAGTTTTGTGTAAAAATTGTTTTAAAGTCGAATAAATAACCGTTTTTTTGTATTTAAGTCGAATGAAAAACCGTTTTTCCTATATAAAAATAAAACGAGAGCGACCATTCAGCCACTCTCACGCCACTCTCGCAACACTCCAGCGTTTTGTACTTCGTTCATCAAAAATACACACTGAGCGTAAATTTCAAAAGTCACAAATATACTCTGAGCGTAAAATTCAAAATCTCAAAATGTACTCTGAGCGTGAAATTCAAAATCTCAAAATGTACTCTGAGCGTGAAATTCACCTCATTTCTTACCCTCTCGCTCCGGATGATCTTCGTGCTTGAGGTGTTTGAATAGTACGTTGACTCCGATTATAGCCACCGTGCCTAACACCGCCTCAGCGTACATGCCAAATCCGCACAAGCATCCTATCGCCGCAGCGCACCACACGGTAGCGGCGGTGGTGAGACCCTTGATGGTATCGCCGTCCTTGAAGATGATTCCGGCGCCTAAGAAACCGATACCCGACACCACTTGTGCAATGATACGGCTGTTATCTCCGCCTGTAATACTTGGTGACATCAGCACATACAGTGCGCTACCGATAGCAATCAGCGAGATTGTCCGTGTACCCACCACCTTTCCGTGTCGTTCCCGTTCCATTCCGATCAGATACCCTAACCCCGTCGCCAAAACAATCTTCGTCACCACCGTCAACCAATCCGTTTGTAAAAAAGAATCTATCATAAATTTTAATAATTTATCAATTTAGCCAATATAGCTTCGCAAGAAGCATAAATATCGCGATAGGCAGCTTCGAAATCGCGGGTATACCATGGATCGGAGACGTCACGATCTACGCCTTTCCATTGCATCATTAGAGAGACTTGGGGCGTGACACGAGGCAACCACCTCAAGTTACTATGATCGGCACAGATAATATAGTCAAAACTCCCGATTTCATCGGAAGAAATGCGCCGGGCTGCATGATGATCGAAGGGTATGCCGTGTTCACGCAGTTTGGATTTTGCCGGAGGATAGATATCATTGCCGATTTCTTCCGATGAAACCGCGGCAGATGACACCTCAAAGCGATCTTCCACACCGGCTTTTTGCGCCAAGTACTTGAAGATATATTCCGCCATGGGCGAACGGCAGATATTACCATGGCAGACAAATACTATACGTAAACGATCTTTATTCATTGAGTTTAATATCTTGTGCATTCATCTGGAGCGTTGTGCGACCGCGATAGGTGTTTTCCTCCAGATAGAAACATATATCTACAGGGTTGCCGTTTTGTATATGGGCAGCTTTGTCGCCCTGACCGAACGCGATACCGTCCATCGCCACGATGCGGTCCGTCACGTCCAGATGCAGGTGCTTGCCCTCGCTCACGGCACGCGTATTGCGGTTATTGATCAGGTGACGGCAGAGGAACAAGGGGCGCTCGTTTCCAGGTCCGAAAGGCTCCAAGCATTGGAGAATCTTATACATCTTCCAATTCATATCGCTCAACTCCACCTCCGCCTCTATATCAAGGGTCGGCACTTGTTGCTCGGGCGTTATATGCGTCGCCACATATTCCTCAAAACGACGTTTGAACTCCGGCAGGTCCGCTTTGTGCATGCTCAGTCCGGCGGCGAACTTATGTCCGCCGAAGTTCGTGAGCAGATCCCGGCAGGAGTCGATAGCGGTATAGATATCAAAATCGCTGACCGAACGGGCACTACCACTGATGATATCACCCTCTCCGGCGGTGAGCACGATAGTGGGGCGATAGAAGGTCTCAGTGAGCCTGCTGGCAGCTATTCCCACTACCCCTTTATGCCATTCGGGCGAAAAGACCACAGTAGTGAATTTCTCCGCATTCATCGGGTCTTTTTGAAGTTGCTCCAATGCTTCATCGGTCGTTTTGGAGTCAAAATCCCGGCGGTCCTGATTGTAGGAATCGATATCTTTGGCAAACTGCAAAGCCGCTTCCGCATCATCGGTGATCAGGAGCCGAACAGCCTCCGCGCCGCTCTTGATTCGTCCGGCGGCATTGATTCGCGGACCGAACTTGAATACCAGATCGGTCATCGTGACCGTCTTGCCCGCTATACCCGCTACTTCCATGATAGCCTGTACGCCTACGGAAGGCGCGGCGTTGAGAGCTCTCAGACCATAAAACGCCAAGATACGGTTCTCGCCCGTCAGGGGCACTATATCCGAAGCAATGGACATCGCCAAGAGCGGCAACAGGTGATAGACCTCCTGCGGGGCGATACCGCGACGCTGCGCATAAGCCTGTACTAACTTGAAGCCCACACCGCAACCCGACAGTTCCTTGTAAGGATAGAGACAATCGGCGCGCTTCATATTGAGCACGGCTACCGTCCGGGGAATGACCTCACCCGGCGTATGGTGGTCGCAGATAATAAAGTCTATGCCCAATGACGTGGCATACTCCATCTTATCCACCGCCTTGATACCGCAATCCAGCGCGATAACTAACGTACAGCCTTTCTCTTTGGCGGTGTCGATACCTTTGGTGGATATACCATAGCCCTCGGTATAACGATCGGGGATATAATAGACCAGATTATCCGTTTGGGTCTTTAGGAACGAATACATCAGCGCTACCGCCGTTGTTCCATCAACATCATAATCACCATAGACCATGATACGCTCGTGTCGGTCTATGGCAAGGCATAGCCGGTCCACCGCCGCGGTCATATCCCGCATCAGGAACGGGTCGTGCAAGCTATCCAGCGACGGACGTATATACGCACGAGCCTCCGCCGCCGTACGAATACCGCGGTCTGCCAAAATCCGTCCGGCTACCGGCGAGATCTCCAGCTCCGCGCTCAACTTCTGCGCCGTCGCCTCTTCCTCCGCCGTCAGCGTTTTTATGTTCCAGTTAATTTCCAATTCTCAATTATCAATTATCAATTGTCAATTCATACCCGTCTCCCTCCTGCCACTGAGGCAGTACTTCCCGGAAATGCCGCAGTTTCTCTATAGAGAGATCGACGATGCGTGTTGCGCCCTCGTAGTCCTCAAAACCGGCGACATCTTTGAGCCATGTGTCATAGGCGGCGGAGTGACCGTTGTAGTCCAACTGCATACCGTCCACACCCACCATGTTTACTCCCACTGCGTAGCAGTGGTTTTCCGCCGCCCTCGCGGGCAGGAGTACATCCCAATACTGGATGCGGATAGTAGGCCAACAAGCCACACAGACCAACAGGTCGTACATGTTTGTCTTGTCCTGCCGCAACCAAACGGGGAAACGCAGGTCATAACAAACCGCCAGACGAATCTTCACACCTCGGTACTCAAAGATCGTACGTTGTGTACCGGGTGTAAAGAAATCTGCCTCTCCGCCGGAGCGGTAGAGATGATGTTTGTCGTAATACTGCGGTGTATCGTTCGGTCGGAAGATGAATCCGCGGTTATACAGTTTGCCATGGTCGGTAGCCATCATCGAGCCGATGATCGCCATCTGATGGGTATCCGCCATATGCTGAAGCGCTTGCGAACTCTCGCCGGTAAGCCATTCATCCGCCAAACCGGGACGGTCGGTGCAAAAACCGGTGGTGAACATCTCCGGCACAACCGCTATATCCGCTTGTCCGGCTATAGCCCGCAGGCGTTCGTCCAAAAGACCTAAATTAGCCTTCGGATCCGCCCATTGTATCGGGTATTGTAACAGTGCTATTCTCACTCTCTACTTCCTCAACTCAAACTCTCAACTATCCATTCTCAACTTTTCTTTTTGGAGGAAGTTCCCGTTCCGGCGATGTTCTCGCGCATCGCGGTATCGGCTTGCATGTTCTGCATCCGATAGTAGTCCATGATACCGAGGTTTCCGTTTCGGAATGCCTCTGCCATAGCTTGCGGCACTAACGCCTCCGCCTCAATCACTTTGGCGCGCGCCTCCTGCGCTTTGGCTTTCATCTCCTGCTCGTTGGCGATGGCCATGGCACGACGCTCCTCGGCTTTGGCTTGCGCGATGTTCTTGTCCGCCTCGGCTTGATCCATCTGGAGCTGTGCACCGATGTTCTTACCCACATCAATATCCGCGATATCAATGGAGAGAATCTCGAATGCCGTTCCGTCATCCAGGCCCTTGGAGAGCACTAATTTACTGATTGAATCGGGGTTTTCGAGCACCTGTTTGTGGCTCTCCGCCGAACCGATGGAGCTGACAATACCCTCACCTACACGCGCTAAGATCGTGTCTTCACCTGCGCCACCGACAAGTTGGCGGATGTTAGCACGTACGGTCACACGTGCTTTGGCGATGAGCTGAATACCGTCTTTCGCCACAGCAGCTACCGGCGGCGTATCGATCACGCGCGGGTTAACGGACATCTGTACCGCCTCGAATACATCGCGGCCTGCCAGATCAATAGCCGTAGCCATCTGGAAAGAGAGGTCTATACCGGCTTTGTTGGCAGATACGAGGGCGTGTACCACGCGCTCGATGTGTCCGCCGGCGAGGTAGTGCGCCTCCAAACCGTCGCGTTTTACCTCCGTCAGACCCGCCTTGTGCGCCTCGATCATACAATTGACGATCTTTGCGGGCGGTACCTTACGGATTCGCATCAGGAAGAGTTGTACCAGACTGATGTGCACTCCGCTCACAGCTGCATTGATCCAGAGCATAAACGGCACATAATAGAAAAAGATACATAGCGCGATGGCTATGAGCGTAATTAAAACTACTGATAATGGTTCCATAAACAACAAATAATTTAATGGTTTAACAGTTTAACAATTTAACGGTTTAACGATTTAACAGTTTAAGATTCATCACTCGTCTTTCGGCGCTTGTTCATTGAGTTTGTTGTGCGCCATTTCGACGTGACCGTCTATTTTGCTATCCAGCGCCATTTTATCCAGTGCATGACTGCGCAGAAAGCCCCAGATAGCCAAACAGGACAGAACAAGGCATGCCCCCAAGGTGATATATCCGGCTACACGTCCAAGCCAGATCCATGCCAACACTACTGCGGCGATCAAGCAGCCGAAACCGCCTATTCCCGCAATTCCAAAGCCCGGAAGAAGGAACATCTCCGCTAATAATAACGCGACGCCCGCGAGCACTAATAATACGATTAAAAAAACGTTCATGCAAATATTTTTATAAAAATTTTACAACAATTTTTTTCAAATCGGGTGCAAAGATACTAAATATCTTTGACATATGCAAGGAAAGAAAAAAAAATTTGCATAAATAAATAAAATATACTACTTTTGCAGCCGTTTTTGAGGTGAACGACACCTTATTATAATAAAAACTGCGTTTATGAGCAAAAATTTAGTGATAGTTGAGTCTCCGGCGAAAGCCAAGACGATTGAGAAATTTTTAGGTTCCGAATACCACGTCCTCAGCAGTCAGGGACACGTGCGCGACATTGAGCCGATCGGTAAGAACTCGATGGGTATTGATTTTGAGCATGGCTACATGCCCCATTATGCCATTGATGAGCATAAAATCCACCTCATCGAGCAACTCAAACGGGAAGCCCAGAAGGCGGACACGGTGTGGTTAGCTTCCGATGAGGACCGCGAAGGAGAAGCCATCGCGTGGCATTTGAAGGAAGTGTTGGAATTAGGCGAGAAGGACACCAAGCGTATCGTCTTCCACGAGATCACCAAGCCGGCTATTCAGGAAGCGATCCAGCATCCGCGGGATATTGATTACAATTTAGTGAATGCACAGCAAGCCCGCCGTGTGTTAGATCGTATTGTGGGTTTTGAGTTATCACCGATCCTTTGGAAGAAAGTGACGACGGGTCTTTCCGCCGGCCGTGTACAATCGGTAGCGGTACGTCTGATTGTGGAGCGCGAGCGCGAGATCGAGACCTTCCGCGCTTCCTCATCCTATCGCATTTTTGCCGATTTCATCGGAGTAAATCCCGGTGATGCGTCTGTGCTGAAATGCGAGTTGAACCATCGTTTCTCGCATAAGAAAGATGCGATTGAGTTCATGGAGAGCCTCAACTCCGCGATGTTCATTGTGCGCGATGTACAGCGCAAACCCGTTACGCACCTTCCGGCGCCTCCGTTCACCACTTCTACCCTTCAGCAAGAAGCGGCGCGAAAACTCAAATTCAATGTATCGAAGACGATGCGTTTGGCGCAATCGTTATACGAAAGCGGAAAGATCACGTATATGCGTACCGACTCGGTAAACCTCTCCACCTTGGCTTTGGCTACCTCAAAAGAGGTGATAGGAGAGCAATACGGCGCCGAATACGTGCATACGCGGCAATACCGCACGAAGAGCAAAGGAGCACAAGAGGCACACGAAGCAATCCGTCCGACCTATATGAACGTCCTCAACGCCGGTACGACCCGCGACGAGCAACGGTTGTATGAGTTGATTTGGAAACGCACAATTGCAAGCCAGATGGCAGAAGCCAAAGGCGAAAAGACCACAATTGAGGTCTCTGTTCACGGATCCAAATATGCGTTCGTAGCCGCCGGCGAGGTGATCACTTTTGACGGTTTTACCAAGGTTTATGTACAATCTACCGATGATGCCGAGGAAGAACGCCGCATCCTGCCGGCTATGTCTCAGCGCGAGCGACTCAAATTAGTCAACGCCGAAGGCATTCAGACTTATGCCAAACCGCCTTTCCGATACAACGACGCTACTCTGGTAAAGCGGATGGAGGAACTGGGTATCGGTCGTCCTTCCACGTATGCTACGATTATTGACACCATTCAGCATGTCAAATATGTGGAGAAAGGATCCGTTCCGGGTGTAAAACGCGAAGTGAGTGTGCTGGCTTTGAAGAACGGCATAGTAACCGAACGCCAGAAAACAGAACTATACGGCGCCGATAACCAACGTTTCCTGCCTACCGACTTAGGACGTATCACCAACGATTTCTTAGTGGAACATTTCCCCTCTATCCTGAGCTATGATTTCACGGCGCATGAAGAGGAGCAATTCGACCGGATAGCGATCGGTAGAGCTAACTGGACAGAGACGGTAGATAAGTTCTACAAGACCTTCGAGCCCTTACTTTCCTCGATTCCATCGGGAAAAGTGCCGGGTCGCGTGTTAGGAAACGACCCTATAACAGGTCAGCCGGTTATCGCTAAAATCAGCAAGATCGGTCCCTGCGTGCAGTTAGGTGATTCTGCGGACGACAAACCGCGTTTTGCAAGTCTCAAAAAAGGTCAGTCTATCTTCACTATCACCCTTAACGAGGCATTGGAGTTGTTCAAATCATCCCTTCCTATGACCTTGGGCGAATATGAGGGCAATGAGGTTGTTGTAGGAGAAGGCAAGTTCGGTCCGTACGTACATATAGGCAACACATATGTATCTATTCCGAAAGGTATCGATCCGCTTACGCTCACTCTGCCGGAGGCGATTGCTCTCTATATCCAAAAGCAGAAAGATACCACACCTATCCAACAGTGGGGTGACGTGCAGATACTAAGCGGTCGTTACGGAGCGTATATCCACACTCCGGGAGGTAATTATCAACTTCCCAAATCTGCCGACCCGGAAAAGATAACAGAGGCGGAAGTACGCGAAATTATGTCCAAAAACGAACCAATTTTGCCCGGAAAACGCGTTTTTAGAAGAAAAAGTGCAAAATAATTAAAAAAAATTTGCGTATATCAAAAAAAAGTCGTACCTTTGCACGCTTTTTCGAAAAAGTCATATAAGTTTTTGCTAAAACGAGTGTGGTTTTTGAATAAGTTCGAGAAGTAGCGCAGTTGGTAGCGCACTACGTTCGGGACGTAGGGGTCGCGTGTTCGAGTCACGTCTTCTCGACAAAATGGATGCCGTTTGGCATCCATTTTTGTTACGACGGCTCGAACCACGCGTGTTCTTAAGGACACAAAGGAAACAAAGTATTTTTTATTCACGAATTGAACGAATTAAACGAAGATATTAGAGATACTTGTTTGCTTCGTCACGGCCGACACCGCTTTGGTGTTCAACACCGGATTTATCCATTAAATTGTAGTTGCGGACACGGGAAACACCTTTGAGCGAAAAGGCTCCACCCAAAGCAAAGAAAGCTCCTGCAAGAATAGCAATGGATATGAGGACAGGTACAATTACCTTAAGGAATCCCATGGTGTAGAAAATAGCCGCCAAGATAGCACTGAACACCCAAACAACGATATAAATGGTAAACAATATACCCATCTTCATGCCCAATATGTCTTGATAAGTTTTCATTTGTCTCCAGAGGAAATATCCCATCACCGCGAGCGAAGTCAAAAGTACCAGTAACATCACAAAGTCATTGTTGACGGTTACCCCCACTACAATAAGCAGCACAACACACCCGATGAAAGGGTACAACATCGCCCGGAAGATGGGTTTCAGTGTAACCTTTTTCTCTTCGGTTCCATATATACGATTTACAGTTTCCAAGAACAAATACATTCCACCAAATTGCAGCACAGCGGCAATAAGTAGCGGTATAAGGCGGAAAATAGAACGAAATAGTCCATAGCGGTCAATGCTAAGCCACCAGAACATTTCACTGCCAACGGAAAAAATAGCGATCATCTCCATGAGAGCAACGAGCAAGGTGATACAAGCATTCACGAAAAGGAGTTTTACCGCTTTTTCTTTGTTGTCATCGGGTGCGAACAGCACGCCTAACGCCCCACAAAGGAGCAAAACAAATATTATGATGAAAGGCAAAGGTTTGTTCCAAAAACGCTCGTTGGCAGACTTGTGATAATACTCCAAATAATCATGCTCTCCCTGGTCACTTTTGCGCTTACTAAAGACGAGATCGTGTGCTTCTACGGCGTAAACACTGTCCTTGTATTCAATCAGTGCAAACGCAAAAGAAGCATCCTCTCCTCCAAATTCGCTTACAAAATTGCTGACTGCATCGTTTGTTGGATCACCATAATAATAGGAAGTGTCCTTTAATGTTACATACTTACCATTGGGTATTTTGACCGCCTCGGTCATTTTTTTCATAATCGGTCCGAAGCCGGTCATCTCAATAGTAAATGTATAGGCTTGTACCTTACCGCCATGGAGGGCGTTGGTTTTGTACACAGCAGTAGCACCGACCATGATTGTTGTCATGGAGGCAATTAAAAGTAGTAGGATTTTTTTCATTGCAGTAAAATTTTAATAGAGTTAATAAATCATTTTCGGTGCAAAGGTACAATATTTTTTTGGAATAAGCAAGAAAAAAGTGCAGAATTGTGTATTTTGTGGCATAAAAATAGTTTTAAGCCGTTAAAAGGCGAGAGACCGCCCCTGTAAAAAGTAGGATGCGGGTACGATAAAAACTCACTCATTATAACTGTCCGATAACACGTATATACACTATGAACTCAACGATTATTATAAGTCCCTTCAAACTGTTCTTTCAAGCCTTGACGAAGTTCGTCTTGGGAGTTGTGGTGGTCGGTGCGCTGCTGTTTGTACCGGCCGGGACATTCGATTATCCGCAGGCATGGCGGCTCATCGGACTGCTGTTTACACCGATGATTATTGCCAGTGTCTGGCTCATGATCAATCAACCCGAACTGCTGCGCAGACGGCTGAACGCCAAAGAAGAACAGCACGAGCAGAAATGGGTGGTGGCGCTGAGCGGACTGCTCTTTATGGCGATGTTCGTTGTGGCGGGACTGGGGCGTCGTTTCGGTTGGTACATGCTGCCTGATTACGACTGGATTACGTACCCTGTTATCGCGCTTTTCCTTACCGGCTACGGGCTCTATTTCCAAGTGCTGCGTGAGAACATCTGGATTGCGCCTATGGGCTCTCGCTGGGCGGTAAAATCCTCTCGCGTGTCTTGGAGCGTAACGAGTTGACCATCGACCATCCCGAAGAAATAGTACAGCGGATAACTCACATAACAGTTTGGCACGGTATTTGTTCTCATAGCCGAGGATAAAAACTCGGCTGTATGAAACACTTCTTTTGGGCACTCAAAGTGCTGTTGGTATTGGTTGCTGCACTATCTTATTTCTGCATGATAAAAGTGCTGTATTGCGGTTGTTGGGCATGCAATACGTGCATCGTCATCGGCGTTCTGGCAACGTTTCTCGGATTGTACGACCGCTATAAAGAATTCCGTGCCTTGTGATGCCTTCCTGTCGTACTGTCATAACCGCTCTGTTGCTGCTTCTTTTGCTGCCCTTGGCAGCGAAGAAACGGCCCCATGTGCCCGATTCGTTGCAGACGCTCACATATGAAGTGAACGGCGTGCCTATTCAGATGCAGCGAGTGGAAGGCGGTTCGTTTGTGATGGGTGCTACTCTCGAACAGCACGACCCGGACACCTATTCCGACAAGCCCGCGCACCTCGTTTTTCTCTCCCCTTACTATATGGCGACTACCGAAGTCACCAACCGTCTGTGGCGGGCAGTCATGTCCGAAAAGGAGATGCTGGAGCTGTCCGGCTATCCCGAGCACCCGGTCTCTTTTGTCAACTGGCATGAAGCGCAGCGGTTCGTGCGCCGGCTGGACAGTATCACCGACATGCCTTTCCGTCTGCCAACCGAGGCGGAATGGGAGTTTGCGGCTCGTGGAAAGGAGGGTAATGAACT
>ODAI014121540.1_pt1 | contig 22943 bp, 15 predicted proteins | sample 1539321 | NCBI WGS metagenome assembly ODAI01 (sample SAMN02144231, study PRJEB22623) | gut metagenome | biome: sheep rumen | host: Ovis aries | place: New Zealand | reverse complement strand
TGATTTTCTCGTCATTGGCGCAGGTGTTGCAGGAATGAGCTATGCCTTGAAAGTGGCTCGGGCGGAAAAAGGAAAGGGTTGGCTCATTTTCAAGAATACCCTCCAGGGGGCCCATACGCATTTTGCCCAGGGCGGCATTGCCTCGGTGACGAATTTTCAAGTCGACGACTTTGCCAAACATATTGAAGATACGATGATTGCGGGCGATTACATTTCAGACCGTGCCGCCGTGGAGATGGTTGTCAGGAATGCCCCTGCCCAAATCAGGGAACTGGTCGATTGGGGGGTGAATTTCGACAAACAGCCCAATGGCGATTTTGACTTGCACCGCGAGGGCGGACATTCGGAATTCAGGATTCTTCACCATGCCGATGATACGGGAGCGGAGATTCAGCGCGGACTCATGGCCGCGGTTCGTCAAAATCCCGACATTGATGTCAAGGAAAATCATTTCGCCGTTGAAATCATCACTCAGCACCATCTGGGCATGAAAGTGACGCGACATACCAAAGACATAGACTGTTTTGGCGCATATGTCCTCAATCCGGAAACCGAGAAAGTTGACACTTACCTGAGTCGGGTCACTTTGATGTGCACTGGCGGCGTGGGAGCTGTTTACCAAACGACCTCCAACCCGATTATTGCCACGGGCGACGGCATCGCCATGGTCTACCGCGCTAAAGGCACGATTGCCGACATGGAATTTGTACAGTTCCATCCGACAGTCTTGCACCACGCCGGTGAGACGCATCCGGCTTTCCTCATCACGGAAGCCATGCGTGGCTATGGCGGAATCCTGCGCCTGCCCAACGGCGAGTCGTTCATGGAAAAGTATGACAAACGGCTGTCGCTGGCTCCGAGAGACATTGTCGCACGTGCGATTGACAAGGAAATGAAGACGCATGGCATCGACAACGTATGCCTGGACGTGACGCACAAGAATCCAGAGGAAACCCGGCGGCACTTCCCCAATATTTACCAAAAATGCAAGTCAATTGGCATTGACATCACGAAAGACTTCATCCCCGTCCGTCCGGCGGCGCATTATATGTGTGGCGGTATTAAAGTCGATTTGGACGGCCGGTCTAGCATTCACCGGCTCTATGCCTTGGGAGAATGTGCCTGCACAGGGCTGCATGGCGGCAATCGCTTGGCGTCGAACTCCCTGGTGGAGGCGGTGGTCTATGCCGAGGCGGCGGCTAAACACTCTTTGGAAAATATTGACCGGTACACTTACAATGTCGAAGTGCCGGAATGGAACGATGAAGGCACGCTGACCAATGAGGAACATGTCTTGATTACGCAGAGCGTCAGGGAAGTCGGAGAAATAATGTCCAATTATGTGGGCATTGTGCGCTCCAACTTGCGCCTGAAACGTGCGCGCACGCGGCTCGACTTGCTATACGAGGAGACGGAGTCGCTTTTTAAGCGCGTGAAGGCGAGCCGGGACATTTGCGAGTTGCGCAATATGATCAATGTCGGCTACTTGATTACACGGTGGGCCATTGAGCGGAAAGAGTGCCGCGGGCTGCATTACACCATCGATTATCCAGTACATGCCTACGACCAAAAGCCTTGATGGCAATTGATTTCCATGTGCCTGATGGTGTGAACGACACTGTCTTTATCGCATGGATGCGTATTCTTTACTACCTTGAACCTCGGGCTTGAAAATGATGCCCCAACCGGATTTCCCTTCGTTTCTAAGTCCTAGGATCAATGCCAGAAAGATGCAGTAGGCAATTGAAGAAAGGATGTAAAACATCATTTTCTCTCGTCCGGCTATCAATGCCGTGATGATGGTCATGGTTTGGAGAAAGAAAAAGCTAAAGATTCCGATTTTCTTCTTGAGCAATATCAGCATCAGTGACAATGCCTCCAAGATGCTGACAGTCATGGTGTAGGAAAGGGGAAGCCCATGGCGGTCTGGAAGTTGCAGCCAATTGACGGTGCTGAAGATTGAAATTGCACAAACGAGCAGCAGTAGCTTTGTACCCCAATTTAAGTTTTCTGAGCTTTTCGTTTTCATGATCATTTGAGTTTTTTTTACTTTCATAGATTTACTTTACTTCGCGAAAAATCGACGTTTTCGCCGTTTGACGCTTGTGTTTTTTCCTTTTACCTTTACCGATGTTTTCGAGCCAAAATCTGTTTTTTAGAACAAATAAGACCGATACTTGCCAGGTGTTTAGGTTATTTTCCGCAAATATACGATTTTTTTTGTAAATCCTGCAATTTTCATTCTATTTTTTTTGTTTTTATTCAATGGTGGCGACAACATATTCGGAATGCGTTCCAATTCTGAATTTTCCGCCCCATATCCCCATCCCGCTGGTGACGTAATAATGTGTCTTGCCACGTTGGTGCTTTCCCCATGCCTTTTCGTAGATGGCTTCTGTAATCCAGCTGATGGGCCAGACCTGTCCGTGATGCGTGTGTCCGCTGAATTGGAAGTCGACATTGGCGTGTTCGGCTTGCTCCAAGTGATAGGGCTGGTGGTCAAGCAGTATGCTGAATTTCTGCGGGTCAATGTTTTTGGTCAGTTTTCTGATGCTTTGTCTTGAGCGGTTGGTGCGGTCGTCGCGCCCGATGATGCAGAGGTCGCCCCAAACGGCGTGACTGTCGCGTAGGAGCTGGATATTTGCCTCTTTGAAAAAATCTTGTCCGCCTGCCGTCCCCGCGTAATACTCGTGGTTGCCGAGGCAGGCATAGACAGGTGCCTTGATTTGTCGGAATACCTCGGCCATGTCTTCTTCTAGCAAGGGGCGTAGGCTGATGTCGATGATGTCGCCTGCAATGAGTACGGCGTCTGCCTGCTCGTTGTTGACGATTCGCACCCATTTTTGCAGGTCTTCCCGGGTATTGTGGTAGCCCAGGTGTAGGTCGCTGAGAAGTACTACTTTTACGGGTTTCTTGACTTTGCCCTCTGAGTCAATTGTGATGTGGCGGCGCACTTTGTGTTGATAGTTGATGTTGCCATAAAGGAATATGGCTGAAATGAGCAGCGCGACGGTGAGCGAGCCCGCGGCGCTTGATTGCAGGAATGAGGGCTTGACCAGGTGTGTGAGGCGGCCAAGGTCCAACAAAGCAAACAACATGAATAGGTAGAGCAGAATGAACAGCCACGATGTGCCGGCCTCATAAATAATGCGTGCCAACGGTAACGGCCAGCGATCCAGCCCTGCGGTGAAGATGACAACTAAGCTTATTAATCCCATGAGAAGACATGAAATCAGTGCGGCTTTATACCATCCGCCTAGCGGTAGTATCTGCCATATCCTCCAAAAAACGTACATGTGCCCTAGAATCGGCAGCAGAAGGAAGAGTAGCATCCCCCATTTCATGGGCGCCGGCTATGATTTGAGCTTTGACCAAATCCACAGTACGATGACGGCACCGACGATGGCAATGCCTATCTCGCCAACGAGGCCGCCCCACTGGATGTTGAGCAGGCTGAACAGCCAAGAGCCCAACATACTGCCAAGCACGCCTAAAAACAGGTTTATCCAGCATCCGGAACTTTTTCCCTTTTGGATGTGACTTGCCACATAGCCGGCAAGGATACCAATGCAAATCGAACTTATCAATCCTACCATTTTTATTTTATTTTCTTGTTTAATGTTTGTAAGATACTGCAAATATAGTGTTTTTTTTCGTATTTCAAAGTTTTTCCCACCGAAAAAGGGTGTTTTCGTCTTGTTCTTGGGGTTTTATAAAAAGAAAAGGCTGCAAACTTTTGCTCACTTCCTTTATTTGTGTTATCTTTGCAGAAATGAAGGAAAAATGTAGAGCGACAAGCCCGTCTGTGGATTTTAGGCCTGCTGAAAAAGGGCAGGCTTCGGCAATCGCAGCTTTGATCATGGAGGCGATGAACCATGATTGTTGTCAAAATTTTGCCGGCCCTTTCCATACGCTTGACGATTTTCATGCGATGTTGACACTTTTGGTTGAGGCGGAAGACTCGCAGTACAGTTATTTGAACACCACGGTGGCGACGTCGCCGGCGGGTGAGGCCGTCGGCATCTTGGTCTCGTATGACGGTGCGTGTCTGCGGCAACTTCGTCGAGCCTTTGTGGAGGCTGCCTCCCTGATGTTGGGACGTGATTTCTCGGCCATGGAAGACGAGACGCAGGCCGGCGAGTTGTATCTTGACAGTTTGGCGGTTGCGCAGCCTTTCCGTCATCAAGGGATTGCGACACAATTGATTCGGCTTCATGTTGAGAAGGCGCGGGAGCTGGGGCTGCCTGCTGTCGGACTGTTGGTAGACCAGTCAAATCCGGTGGCGCGGTCTTTGTATGAAAGTCTCGGTTTTGCGGTCGTCAATCCGAGTGAATGGGGCGGGCATCCGATGTGGCACATGCAGTTGCAGCTTTAATGGCCTCTTTTGAGGTACAATCGTTTTTCCTCCGGTTTTTGTCTTGAGTAATCATGTTTTTATGGGGCGCAATGCCAAGTCATTGGATTATCGCATTGTTGGCAGGAACCCTTTATTTCTCTTCCCATCCGTCTGTAGGTTCAGGGATGCGCCGGTTGGGGTTCTCTTTTGCACCTAGGTCTATGAGTTCCCGTGCTTTTTTGACTACGCTTTGTTTGCCGCTGACCAGTTTGTTGTTGGTTTCCTCGTATGCTTTATTTACTTTTTCCAACCTATCGCCCAGTTCGTTGTAGCGCTTGGCAAAGTCGCCCAGGCGGTCGAGCAGTTGCTCTGCCAGTCCGAACACTTTTTCCTGGTTTTTAGCTTGTTGGTTTTGCACCCATGCCACATGTATCATGTGGAGGATGGCGATGAGGTTTTGTTCGCTGGTGATAAACACTTTTTTCTCAAAGGCCTCGCGCCAGAGCGTCGTGTCATTGGCCAACGCGACTTGCAGCGACGACTCAAAAGGCATGAACATGATGACGAAGTCTATTTTGTCGTGTGTTTTGTTGATGTATCGGCTGTAATCCTTGCGTGCCAGCTCGCCGACGTGCCGACGTATGCTGGCAATATGTTCTTTCAGGAACTTGGATTTTTCTGCCTCGTCCGTGGTGTTGACGTATTTTTCGTATGCGACGATGGATACTTTCGAGTCAATGACGGCATCTTGTCCGTTGGGATAGTGGAGGATGACATCTGGCCGCATCAAAGAGCCGGTCTCTTCGTTCTCAACCGAAGTCCCACTTTGATTCCGGATGTTGCGCTGGAGGTCAAAGTGCGTGCCTTCGACCAGTCCTTGGCTGGCGAGCAGTTCTGCGAGGATGATTTCCCCCATGTATCCTGTCCCGCGGTTGTCTTTTTTCAGCACATTGGTCAGCGCGTCTGCCTTTTCGCCGATGCGCTCGTTGCTCTGTATCATCAATTGTATTTGTTCACGCAGGCTTGCCGAGGTTTCCGCCGACCCTTTTGCCGTGTCGTTAAGTGCTTTTCGCATCTCGCTAATGGCTTCTTTCAAGGGAAGTGTAATGTTGCCGATGTTTTCTGTGTTTGCTTCCTTGAGCCTCTGGGCGTTTTGTTCGAGCACTTGCCGGGCGACGTTGGCGATGCGTTCTTGCGCGGCATTGAGTTGTTCTTTGAATTGTTTGTCCCGTTGACTTGCCTCGCTTTCCGCCTGTTGTTTCAGCATTTGTATTTCTGTACTTTTTTTCTCGCTTTCTACTTGCAGTAGTATGTTGTGTTGTTGCAGCGTGTTTTTCTCGCTGTTGAGGCGGTCGACGCGTTGTTGTAACTCCTCCTGTTTTTCGTTGAGCTGCAACGTTTTTTGTGTCAGGAGGGCAATTTCTTGTGCCAATTTCCGCAATTTGTTGTTGAAAAAGAGGTAGGCGATGAGGCCGCCCGTTAAGATACCTGCAAGAATATACATTATAGTTTCCATCGTCTATGGTGCCTTTATTTGTTGCAAAAATAGTAATTTTCCCCTGAAAATGTTTGTTTTTGATGCTGAATTTTGGACATAAAAGAGCAGAACCTCCCTGTGGATTAAAGGTTCCGCTCAAAAAAACTATGGCGTGATGGGGCTCGTCTGTCAAATGACATTTCTAATTTTGTCCTCAAATGCGGAGAGTGCGGCTTTTGCACCTTCGCCCATGGATATGATAATCTGCTTGTAGGGAGTGGAGGTGACGTCTCCGGCAGCGTAAACACCGGGCATTGATGTCCGTCCTGCGACATCGACAATGATTTCTCCCCTGTCGTTCAGTGGCAGCTTGTCGCGGAAGAGCCCGCTGTTAGGGGCGAGCCCGATTTGTACGAAAATCCCGTCAAGCGGAATTTCGCGCTCTTCCCCGGTCATTCGGTCTTTGACGCGGATGGCAGTGAGATGTGCGTTGTCACCGACGACTTGAGTGGTCTGGTGCGATTTGAAAATCTCGATGTTGGGTGTCATGGCGGCTTTCTCTTGCAACACGGCATCGGCACGCAGCTCGTCGGCAAACTCCAAAACGGTTACATGCTGGCAAATGCCAGACAGGTCAATGGCCGCCTCCATTCCCGAATTTCCCCCACCGATGACGGCAACGCGCTTGTCGCGATAGAAAGGCCCGTCGCAATGGGGGCAGAAATGTACGCCTTGCCCCAAATATTGGGCCTCGCCATCAACATTCAGGCGCCTCCAGCTGGCCCCCGTGGCAATGATGAGGGCTGGAGCCTGGAAGATTTCTCCGCCTTGGGCATGTATTTCTTTGAGTTGCCCGTCAAGTTTGACTTCTGAAATTTTCCTGTTTTCAAATAAATCGATGGGATAATTGCCCATGTGGCTTTTCAGGTTCTCTGCCAACGCCCTTCCCGTGGTTTGAGGTACGGAAATGAGGTTTTCTATGCCGACGGTTTCGTTGACCTGTCCGCCGATCCGTTCCGCAACCACAGCGACATTCAGTCCTTTTCGGGCAGAATAAATCGCGGCGGCGCTGCCCGCCGGCCCTCCGCCAAGCACGATGACATCGTAATTTCGGACAATGGCCTCGTGCCCTGTCGTTCCGGTGCGTTCCTCCAATTTCAGCAGCAATTCTCCCAAAGTGCCTCGTCCGACATGGAACAAGTCGCCATTGAGGTACACTGCCGGCACGCTTTGAATGCCCAAACGGCTAACTTCATCTTGGAAAAGGGCTCCGTCCACCATCTCATGGCTGATGCCGGGATTCAGCAGTGCCATCAAGTTTAGGGTTTGGACGATGTCGGGGCAGTTGGTGCAAGTAAGCGAGACGTAAGTCTTGAAGTGGTTCTTGCCTGAGATTGCGGCGATGCGGCGTGCAATTTGTTCGTCGGGGAAATTTTTCCCTTGTCCGTCGGCATTGAGTACTGCCAAGATCAATGACGTGAATTCGTGTCCGTTAGGAATACCTTTGAAGGCAATTCCAGTTTCTTTCCCTTCTTTTAGCAGCAAGAAGGTCAGGTCGTTATCCTCGGTTTCCTTGAAACTGAAGGCCAATCTGTCTGAGCTGCTGGTAAAATCACTCAAAAATGCTTTCGTGTTTTGTGCCTCGTCATGGTTCTTGCCAATTTTCGCATCAAGCGTATAGTTGGCCGAAAGATTTTTGAAAATAGAGTTGAGCTGTTCTATAATAGCTTTGTCTAACATATTTTCCTCCTTAAGCTTTAATTTTAAAAAAGCACCTCTATCTATGGTCTTTTCTCCCAAAGATAGAGGCGCTGGTTCGCGTTAATCTTTAGATTTTTCCGACCAAGTCAATGCTTGGCTTCAATGTATCTTCACCTTTTTTCCATTTTGCGGGGCACACCTCACCGTCGTGAGCTGCCACAAATTGAGCGGCCTCAATTTTTCGCACCAATTCGTCGGCGTTGCGTCCAATGCTGTTGTCGTGGATCTCGGCGAGCTTGATTTTTCCTTCCGGGTCAACGACGAAAGTACCGCGGTAGGCGACTCCGGCCTCCTCAATATACACGCCGAAGGCGCGGCTGAGTGCCCCTGTGGGGTCTGCCAGCATCGGGTAGTTTACTTTTTTGATACTCTCCGACGTGTCATGCCATGCTTTGTGTACGAAATGCGTGTCTGTGCTCACCGAGAAGACTTCGACACCTATTGACTTTAAGTGCTCGTATTTCTCGGCCAAATCTACAAGTTCGGTCGGGCAGACGAAGGTGAAGTCTGCCGGATAGAAGAAGAATACGGCCCACTTGCCTTTGATGTCGTCGTTTGAAATCGTTTTGAACTCTCCGTTTTGGAATGCCTGGAGCTTGAATTCCGGTGCTTGTGAATTGATAATTGGTTGCATAATTTTAATGTTTTATAATTTGTTTGTAATTCAATGTTTGTTTGGCAAAGGTAATAAGGCTTGCCCGGACTGCCAACAGAAAAAAACTATCGTCAGATAGAAAAAATCAATACATGCCGCCCCGCCCTTTTATTTATCGCCTCCTTACAAATGATGATTTTGTCTCAAAGCGGTCTTATTTCTTTGTATCTCTGTACTTTTTTTCGTATTTTTGCTCCGAAACCATTTAAGAGAAGCTTTATGACGTTGCAACAACTGGAATATGTCATGGCTGTCTATCGATTTAAGCACTTTGCAAGGGCAGCCGAATACTGTAAAGTCACTCAGCCGACGCTGAGCTCGATGATTCAAAAGTTAGAAGAAGAATTGGGCGTGAAGATTTTTGAGCGGAGTTCCCAGCCCATCAGACCCACGGCAGTAGGGCAGCAGATCATAGCCCAGGGTTGGCGGGTGATAAGGCGTGCCGATAAAATAAGGGACATCGTGGCGGAAGAGAAGTCCGAACTCTGCGGCACCTTCACCATCGGCATTCTACCTACCATAGCCCCTTACCTGATCCCGCGTTTTTTCCCGCAGCTGATGAACAGAAACCCCTCGCTGGACATCCGTGTGGTGGAGATGAAGACAGAAGAGATCAAACGGGCTTTGGCCGAAGGCAGCATTGATGCCGGCATTTTGGCACACTATGAAAACATGGACAAATTTAATGTCGACCATTTGTTCTTTGAACAATTTTTTGTCTATGTCTCGCAGCAAGAACCCTTGTTCGAGAAGGAACGCATCAAGACGACCGACCTCACCAATGGCTTCCTGTGGTTGCTGGACGAGGGTCATTGCTTCAGGGAGCAGCTCGTGAAATTCTGCCAGATGAAGGCGGCACGGCGCAGCAAGAAAGCTTATTCGCTGGGAAGCATCGAAACATTCATGCGCATCGTGGAGGGTGGAAAGGGCATTACCTTCATCCCCGAGCTGGCTGTGTTGCAACTGAGCGACTACCAGCGGCTGTTCGTCCGTCCATTTGCAATCCCCGTCCCGGTCAGGGATGTGGTTTTATTGACGACGAAAGATTTTATACGGCATACTTGGCGCAAGTTCATAGTGGGTGAAATACAGCAGTCGGTCCCGCAAGAAATGCTGGAATTGAAGAAAATCTACCGGCAAATTTAAAGGAAACCGATGGAGGTTTTTTGTCGGAAGGGCTGACATCTTGGAAACGAGAGCTTGTCTGGCTTTCGGAAACAGAAAGGGAGTCGGAAGGGGAAGAAGATGGCTGCTTTGAGAATGATTCTTTTGAAATCGTTTGCTTCTTACGTCGATTTTATGTAACTTTGTGCCTTAAAATACTTGGATATAAAGGTTTAATAAGACTAAGATATGAATGCGTTGAAGAAATTTTTGCCCGACTTGCTGGCAGTAGCTTTGTTCGTTGTTATTTCGTTTGCTTACTTTTTCCCTGCCACCTTCCAGGGGCGCATCTTGTACCAGCACGACTCCTCAGCCGGTCGTGGCGCGGGACAGGAAGCAAGTGAGTATTATGAGCGCACGGGCGAGCGGACGCGCTGGACGAACTCAACTTTCTGCGGGATGCCGACATACCAGACGGCTCCCTCTTACGACTCTACCACGGGATTGGCGCAAGCGGTCAAGGCTTATCATTTATGGCTGCCCGAGAACGTGTGGTATGTCTTTGTCTACTTGCTGGGCTTTTATATTTTGCTGCGCTCGTTTGACTTTCGCCATTATCTGGCGGCCTTGGGGGCCTTGGTCTGGGCATTTTCGAGCTATTTTTTCATCATCATCGCAGCAGGACACATCTGGAAAGTCATGGCCTTGGCATATTTACCCCCGATGATTGCCGGGTTGGTGCTGGCATACCGGGGGCGACTATTGCTGGGATTCATCGTGACAGCTATTTTTACGGCTTTTGAAGTCAGTGCGAACCATGTCCAGATGACCTATTATTATTTGATCGTGATATTGTTGATGGTGGTGGCTTTTGGCATCGAAGCCGTCAGGAAAAAGCAGTTGAGGAGTTTTTGGAAGGCTTCTGCCGTCTGTCTGGTAGCTGCTTTAATCGGTGTCTTGTTCAATATCTCGAATTTATACCACACTTGGCAATACCAGAAAGAGTCGATGCGCGGCAAGAGCGAGCTGGTGAAACCTTCGTCGGCCAATCAGACGGACAGTGGCCTCGAGCGCGACTACATTACGCATTGGAGCTACGGCATAGATGAAACGTGGACCTTGCTGGTGCCCAATACAAAAGGCGGCGCATCAGTGCCTTTGGCGGCGAGTGAGCGAGCGATGGAGAAGGCGAACAGCGATTTCATGCCTATTTACCAGCAAATCGGACAATATTGGGGCGAGCAGCCCGGCACGAGCGGCCCGGTGTATGTCGGTGCGTTTGTGTTGTTCCTGTTCGTCTTAGGACTTTTCATCGTCAAAGGTCCGATGAAATGGGCGTTATTGCTGGCAACCATCCTGTCCGTCCTGCTGTCTTGGGGCAAAAATTTCATGCCATTGACCGACTTTTTCATCGATTACGTTCCCCTTTACTCAAAATTTCGCACCGTGGCCTCGATTTTAGTCGTGGCAGAGTTTACCATTCCACTGCTGGCAATGCTTGCCTTGAAAGAATTGGTCGAATCGCCTGACTTGCTGAGAAACAACCGCAAGTGGGTAGGCTTGAGCTTTGCGTTGACGGCGGGCATGGCAGTGCTGTTTGCCTTAATGCCCTCGGTATTCTTTTCCGACTTTATCTCCTCGGCTGAGCTGGCGGGCTTGTCCCAGTTGCCTGCGGAATACCTGAATCCAATAAAGAACAATCTCCGTGAGATGCGCATGGCCGTCTTCACGGCAGATTGCTGGCGCTCGTTCTGGATAATTGCCGTGGGCGTCGGGCTTCTGGTGCTGTATGCGATGCGCAAGCTGAGCGCGCCCTATATGGTGTCGGCGCTTTTCGTGTTGTGCCTTGCCGACATGTGGACAGTGAACAAGCGCTATCTGAACGATGAGATGTTCGTAGATAAGATGCAACGTGAACAACCCATCCAAAAGACAGCCGCTGACGAGCAGATCCTGATGGATCGCTCGCTGTATTATCGTGTGCTGAACTTGGCGTCCAACACCTTCAATGAGAATGAGACGAGCTATTACCACAAGAGCCTGGGTGGCTATCATGCTGCCAAACTTCGCCGCTATCAAGAGTTGACAGAAAGATACCTGGTGGCGGAGATGCAGAAAATAATGCCAGTGATAGCAGACGTCCAAGGCGACATGACGCGGGTGCCAGGCGACTCCTTGTATCCTGTCATCAACATGCTCAATGCCAAATATTTCATCCTCCCCTTGACAGGCGACCAGCGTACAGTGCCCCTGCAAAATCCTTATGCCTACGGAAATGCGTGGTTTGTGGACCGGATTTATTATGCGGACAATGCCAATGAGGAGCTGGACATGCTGGGTAAAATCAATCTGCGGCGCGCGGCGGTGGCAGACAGACGGTTTGAGAGCGTCTTAGGGCAGGCCAAGCCGAGCGAGGGGCAAAACGAAGTGGAACTGACCGATTACGAGCCCAATCGCCTGAGATACACGGTCAATACGGAACAGGGCGGGCTGTTGGTCTTCTCTGAAATCTATTATCCGGGCTGGACCGCGCTGGTCGATGGCCAGGAAGTGCCCTTGGGGCGTGTGAACTATGTGCTCCGTGCCTTGCAGATGAAGCCGGGCAAGCATGTGGTCGAACTCAATTTCTATCCTAAGAGCATCAAAAAGACCGAAACCGTAGCTTATGCAGCTTACGCCGTGTTGTTGTTGAGCTTGCTGTTCCTTTTGTTCCGGACTTGGAAAAGGCATTCTCAGAAAGGCGTAGCACAATGATAGCGGTTTGGGCTGCCGCTACGTCTCAATCCAAGTGAACGTCCTTGACGCCCATCTGGTTTTATCCTACAGGGAGATGATGCCTCTCCATGAGGCAATTTCAATGGCTTTTTCAAGCATTAGATTGTGGTCGAAAGCCAACCGTGGAACGTCTTCGATCCGGAACCATCTTGCCTCAGCGGCATCGTCGGCTCCTTTCACCGACGGCTTCCCGTCTACCGCAGTGCAGTAGGTTAGGGTGACAATGCGCTCGCGCGGATCCCTGTCAACATCGGCAAAGGCACCAACTTGCCACACTTTGTCAGCCCGCAGCCCAGTCTCCTCAAGCAACTCGCGGCGCGCGGCGTCTTCTGCGCTCTCGTCAATGTTCATAAAGCCGCCAGGAAAGGCCCAATAGCCGGCGAAAGGGTAGTTGCTGCGCTTGATGAGCAATACGTAGACTGCCTCTGGGCATCGTGCGAAAACGATACAGTCAGCCGTTACTGCCGGATGAGGATATTTGTAGGTGTACATGCAATAATTTGATGATGAAGAATGATCGAAACTGGGGGCAAAGATATGATTTTTTGGCGATATTTTGTTGAAAAACAGCCGAAAATCTGTAATTTTGCGGTATGAAATTAATGACAGAAGTACAAATTGCCCCAGCGCCGTTTACGATTGAGCCGTGCGAGCAGATGCTGTTTGTGGGTTCATGTTTTGCGGACTATATGGGCAAACGGTTTGCTGCCGAAAAGTTCCGTACTTTGATCAACCCCTATGGTGTGATGTACAACCCTGCCAGCCTTTGGCATACGGTGGGGCGCTGTGCAGACTTCACGCCGCGCGTCTCGGTGTTGACCTTGGGCACCAATCGGGTCTACCGGCTTCGTGAGACGGGCGAAATAGTGGACAATTGTCAAAAACGTCCGGCAAAATTGTTTGAGGAAGAGCCGTTGAGCCTTTCGGACTGTGTGTGCTACCTCTCGCAAAGCATTGATTCGCTTTTGTCCCGGCATCCAGAGGCGCGTGTGGTGTTGACGGTCAGCCCTGTGCGGTATGCCAAATATGGCTTCCATGGCAGCCGCCTGTCGAAAGCCGTGCTGCTGCTTGCCGTTGACCAGGCCGTGCAAAAATATGGCGAGAAAGTGAGCTATTTCCCTGCCTACGAACTGATGAACGATGAGTTGCGCGACTACCGTTTTTATGCCGCCGACATGCTGCACCCGAGCGAGCAAGCTGTCGACTATATCTTTCAGCGCTTTGCCGACACCTATTTCAGTGCCGCCACAAAGGAGTTCTTGGTGCGATGGAAGCCCTTGAAAGAGGCATTGGCACATCGCCCTTTCCGGCCGGAATCGCCCGAACATCGCCATTTCATGGAGCAGGTCAACCAATCCATAGCCCTGCTCTCGCAACAATATCCAGATTTTGAACTTTAAAAATGATTGTAATGCCATGACCTATACCATAGACCATCTCACAAGCCTCATCGGGGCGCGCCGCTGGGGCACACGCCCTTGTCGGATTGCCTTCTTGCTGACCGACAGCCGCTCGTTGCGCTTTCCCGAGGAGACCCTGTTCTTTGCTTTGCGCACAACGCGAAATGACGGGCATCAATACATCGCCGAACTTTATGAGCGTGGCGTGCGCAACTTTGTCGTGGATCATCTGCCCGAGCAAGTGGAGGATAAATATTCAGAGGCAAACTTCCTTTGTGTAGACCATGTGCTTGGCGCATTGCAGCAAATAGCCAGGAATCATCGCCAATGTTTCCAAGTCCCGGTGGTGGGGGTGACGGGAAGTAACGGCAAAACCATTGTCAAGGAATGGATTTACCAGATATTGTCCGACGAAAAAGTCATCACCCGCTCACCACGCAGCTATAACTCACAAATAGGCGTTCCGCTATCGGTGTGGAACCTTGATGAGCAAACGCAATTGGGCGTTTTTGAGGCAGGCGTCAGCCAGCCGGGCGAGATGGAGGCCTTGCAACAAATCATTCAACCTACGATTGCCGTACTGACTAGTCTTGGTACGGCTCACCAAGAAAACTTCTCCTCTTTCAGGGAGAAGTGCATGGAGAAGTTGCGTCTCTTCCAAGGGGCGGGAACCATGGTTTATTGCCAAGATGACAGCCTTATTGCTCAGTGCATCAAGTCGTCGTGTCTGACGGCTGTGCCGCTCACTTGGTCGTTGACGGACAAGGGGGCGGCGATGTACATTGAAAACGTTGAGAAAAAGGGCTTTTCCACGCATGTCGACTATGTTTTCAAAGGTGAAAAAGCCAGCTATAGACTGCCGTTCATTGACGAAGCCTCAGTCCACAACTCCATCATTTGTGCCATCATCGCCTTGTACTTGGGCCTCAGTACCGAAAAACTGGCTGCAGCGATGCAGCATTTGGAGCGCATAGGCATGCGTCTTGAAGTAAAAGAAGGTCGCAACGGGTGTACACTCATCAACGACAGCTACAATTCAGATGTCAACTCGCTCGACATCGCCCTCGACTTCATGAACCGCCGGCCCGACCATCAGGCAAGAAGCCGGACTCTCATCCTCAGCGATATTGAGCAGACGGGGAGATGCCCAGAAGAACTTTATCAAGAGGTGTCGAAATTGGCTGCCGAGCGAAGCATTAGGACATTCATCGGAATCGGCACAACCATCGCCGCACAGCAACAGCACATTCAAATACCCGTCAAACACTTCTTCGACACCACGGAGCAACTACTGCGTAGCGGGCTGCTTGGCAGGTTGCGCAATGAAGTCGTGCTCATCAAAGGGGCGCGCCGGTTTGGCTTTGAGAAAATAACGGAAACCCTCGCGCAACAAGTGCACGAAACGACTCTTGAAGTGAACCTTAATGCCGTGGTGGAGAACTTAAACCATTACCGCAATCACCTCAAGCCCGGCACCAAAATCACTTGTATGATTAAGGCAGACGGATATGGGACAGGGGCGGTGGAAATCGCCAAAACACTGCAAGAGCATAGGGTCGACTACCTCGCTGTTGCTGTTGCTGACGAAGGAATGACCCTGCGCCGAAACGGGATCACGAGCAATATTATCATTATGAACCCTGAAATCAATGCGCTCAAGCTACTTTTCGACTATAACCTTGAGCCAGAGGTCTACAATTTTAGGATCCTCAACGCCCTTATTGCCGAGGCAGGGCGCCATGGCATCACAGGGCTGCCCGTCCACATCAAGCTCGACACGGGCATGCATCGTCTAGGATTCCATCCCGTCAATGACATGCAGCAGCTTGTCAATTGCCTCAAACACCAAAAAGCGATTATCCCGAAATCGGTCTTTTCGCACTTCGCCGGTGCCGATGCCGACGAATTCGACTCATTCTCAGCCTCACAATTTGAACTCTTCGACAAGGCGAGCCAGGAACTACAAGCCGCTTTCAGCCACAAAATCCTGCGGCACATCTGCAATTCTGCTGCCATCGAACATTTCCCGCAGTATCATCTGGACATGTGCCGCCTCGGGCTCGGGCTCTATGGCATCAACCCTAGAACCAACCAACTCATGCACAACGTGGCGACATTGAAAACCACCATATTGCAAATCCGAGACGTCGAGGCCAACCAAACCGTTGGCTATAGCCGTCGTGAGACTTTGCAGAACGACGCACGCATTGCAGCCATTCCCATCGGGTATGCCGACGGCCTGAACCGCAGGCTTGGCAACCGCCGCTGCCATTGTTTGGTCAATGGACAGCCGGCATCGTATGTCGGTAATATATGTATGGACGTGGCACTCATCGATGTGACCGGCATCGTGTGCCAAGAAGGCGACACCGTTGAAATTTTTGGCGACCAACTGCCCGTTACGGTGTTGTCCGACCAATTGGAGACAATTCCTTATGAAGTGCTTACGGGAATCAGCAACCGGGTAAAGCGGGTATATTTTCAAGACTAACCCTCTTTCGTGGTAGGAGCATTAAACATAAGACGAGGCAGTCGAATTGTATTTGACAATCGGCTGCCTCGTAATTTTACACGCTTTTCCCGTCCTTTTATATCTTTCCGATGATTCCCTTTGAGGTGCTGGTCAGGAATTGAATGACAGTTTGCCTCTCCTCGGAGGGTGGAATCTGCTGTTTGATCTGATTGATGGCATCAAAGAGGCTTGTTTGGCCGTTGAACACAAGGCGGTAGGCGTTGGCCAGGTGCTTGACGGTCTTCTCGTCGATGCCCAATGATTGACAGATGTGCTTATTGATGCTGGCGTATGCGATGGGCTTGCCGTTGGCGATGATGAAAGGAGGGATGTCTTTGGAGAATGTGCATCCGGCTTGTATCATGGCACCTTTGCCGACCCTTGTGCCGGCGTTTTCGATGACGCTTGACGAGAAAATCACACCGTCGTCAATGAAGCAGTCGCCGGCAATCTTCGTGCCGTAGCCCAAGACGCACTGGTTGCCCATCTTGGTGTCGTGTGAGATGTGGGCGCCTTCCATGAGGCAGTTGCCGTTGCCAATGACGGTCTTGCCGTCGGCATGTGTTGCACGGTTGATGACTACGTTTTCGCGTATGATGTTCTCATTGCCGATGACGAGCTGGCTGTCTTCGCCTTTAAAGTCGAAGTCTTGCGGCAGCGCGCCGAGGACAGAGCCTTGGTGTACGGTGTTGTTCTTGCCCATTCGCGTGCCGTTCATGATGCTGACGAAAGGGTAGATGGTGCAACCGTCGCCGATTTCCACGTCGCCTTCGATGTAGGCGAAAGGGTAGATCTTGCAGTTTTCGCCGATTTTCGCTTTGGGGTCGATTTCGGCTTTTGGGCTTATATCAGTCATAATTTTGATTCTGTTAGTTTGGTTGATGGATTCGATTTTATTTTCTCCCGCCTCCTAATGCGCTGTATAGGTTGACTACTGCCTGCATCTTATGGAAGTCGTCGACTACTTTTGAGAGCTGTGCATTGAGTAGCCCTTGTTGTGCGGTGATGACTTCGAGGTATGAGCTGCTGCCCATCTGGAAGAGGTCTTTGGTGTATTCAATGTTACGTTCAAGTATTTCAATCTGCTGGCTCTCCAGCTGGCTTTTTTCTTGACTGGCATTGTAGAGCACCAGGGCGTTGCTGACCTCACCTCCGGCCTTGAAAATGGCGTTTTGCCATGTGTTATAGGCTTGTTCGTACTGCATTTTTGCCACTTTGAGGCCTGCGATGATTTGTCCGCGTTGGAAAATCGGTTGTACGAGGCTGGCAACTGCCGAGAGCAGGATTTTTCCGGGGTTCACAATACCCATTCCGCTGCTGTTGGTGTATGAGCCGGTGCCGTTGATGGTGATGTTGGGGTAGAATCGGCTGCGTGCAGTGTTCACGTTGTAGAAACATTGCGCCAATTGCATCTCGGCGGCATGCACGTCGGCGCGGTTTGCCAACAGTTGCAGGCCAATGCCCGTGGCAAGGTCTGCGGGCAGGTTCTGGTCTTCCAGTTTCCCGCGCGGTATGCTTTGTGCCGCTTGTCCAATGAGTACGGAAAGGGCGTTCTCTGTCTCTCTGATTTGGCGGCGGACGTCGGCGGCTTGTGCCTGGATGGCATAGTAGTTGGATTCTGCCGTCGCCACTCCGGTCTCTCGACCCCTGCCGAGCTCTTTTTGCAGTTTCATCATTTCCCAAGTATCTTTCATGAGCGACTGCATGTTGTTGACAATTTCTTGTTGTCGGTCAAGCATGAGCAGGGTGTAATACAGGTTGGCAACGCCGCAGATGATGTTGGTTTGCACCACGACTTGGTAGTCTTTGGTAGCCAGCAGTGCCATTTGTGCCGACCGCTTTTGGTTGAGCAGGTTGCCAAAAAGGTCGAGGCTCCAACTGGCGGTTATGGGCAGCGAGTAGGTCTTGGTGGCAGGGTTGCCGTCCCACGAAGCGATGGTGCCTTGTGGAGTGAAGGTGAGTGCTGGCAGGAAAGCTAGTTTTGCCACTTTCAGCTGTTCTTCGACTATTTTTACGTTTAGGGCTGCATTGAGCAGGTCTGCGTTGTTTTCGAGTGCTTGCCCGATGAGTCTTCGCAGCTGCGGGTCGGTGAATAGGCTGCGCCAGGGCATGTTGCCAAAGCTTGTGGTGTCGTTGACAATCAGTGTGTCTGCGTCTGACAATGCGTCGCGGACGATGCCGCGCGCATTGACCTCGGGCCGCTCGTATTTGTTGTATAGCCCGCAGCTGCTGACCATTCCGGCAGCCAGTACGATGGTTAATATCTTTTTAAGCTTCATGTTTGTTCCTCTAATGTTAAAAATTAATTGTTGGTGCGATTGGCATATTGGTTCAGCTCGGCATCCAGTTCGCTGGTGTCGTATTCTTCGAACACCAGTGGCTTGATTTTCTCTTGCAGCGCTTGGAAGATGACGAAGAGTGCCGGAACGATGAAGATTTGGCAAATCGTGCCGATGAGCATGCCGCCCACTGCCGCCGCGCCCAGGGTCTGGTTCCCGTTTTTGCCCACGCCGCTTGCAAACATCATGGGCAGCAGACCGATGATCATGGCGAGCGAGGTCATGAGGATGGGGCGCAGACGTGCTCCGGCTCCGAGGATGGCGGACCAGGTCAGCGCCATGCCTGTCTGTCGGCGTTCCAGTGCAAATTGTACAATCAAAATGGCGTTTTTGGCCAACAAGCCGATGAGCATGATGAGTGAAATCTGCATGTAGATGTCGTTGGCATGTCCAAATATGGTGGTGAAGAGGAAGGCGCCTGCCAGTCCAAACGGGACGGAGAGGATCACTGACAATGGGAGCAGGTAGCTCTCGTATTGTGCTGCCAAGATCAAGTAGATGAACAGGATACACAAGACGAAGATCAGGTAGGTGGAGCCACTTGCGGAGGCCTCCTCGCGGGTCAGGCCCGAATATTCATAGGCATATCCCGGCGGCAAGACTTGTGCAGCCACTTCTTCGGCTATCTTGATGGCTTGGCCGTTGGAAACGCCTGAGGCAGTGACTCCTGTGACGTTGATGGAGGTGAAAAGGTTGAAGCGGTTGATGTTTGCCGGCCCGTAAACGCGTTTCATGGTGCAGAATTCCTGCACGGGTGCCATTCCGCCTGGGGTGCGCACATAAATGCTGTTGAGCGACTCCGGTGTGGCTCTTGTTTCTGGTGAGCCTTGGATCATTACACGGTAAAGTTTGCCATAGGCGTTGAAGTTTGAGGCATACAAACCTCCGTAATAGCCTTGAAGTGTGCTGAGCACCAGTGTCGGGGATATGTTGGCCTGCTTGCATTTGGCGACATCGACATCCAGCATGTATTGCGGATAGTTCGGGTTGTAGGTTGTCATCACCATGGTGAACTCCGGCCGTTTGTTCAGTTCGGCGATATAGTCGGTGACCACTTTGTAGAATTTGTTCAGGTCGCCGCCGGTCCTGTCTTGCATGACGATGGACAGGCCTCCGCTGACGGAGTAGCCTTGAATCATCGGTGGTGCTGCCGCGAAAATTTGGGCATCTTTGATGTGTGCCGTCTTCATGAAAATTTGTGCGGCGACCATTTGTGCATCCATGGGGTTGATGAAAAACCGCCATACACCGTCGCCTTCCCATAGGCCGCTGAGCTTCCACCATAAGCCTTTTTGGCGCTCGGAGAATGGTTTTAGCTTGACGATGAAGGTGGCCTGGTCTGAGCCGGCACCTGCCATGAAGCTGTAGCCTTGTAATTGTTCGCGGCTTTGGACGGCAGGGTCTGCTGCCAGTATGGAGTCGACCTGGTTGATGATCTGGCGTGTGCGTGCTGCCGATGTCGCGGGCGGCATGCTGACCATACAGAATATCGTTCCGGTATCCTCGTCAGGCACCAAGCCTGTTTTGGCAATTTCCATGCTCCCCCACAGTCCGGCGATGCCCAGAACTACTGCCAGCCCGATGATCATGGGCTTGCGGATGCTGCGCTCCACACCTTTTTTGTATTTCTCCACGATTTTCTCGTATGAGGTGTTGAAAGCCAAGTGGAAGCGGTCGATTCTCGACATCTTCTTTTCATGTCCTTCCTTGTCGTGTGGCTTCAGGAAGATGGCGCAGAGGGCTGGTGAGAGCGTCAAGGCGTTGAGGGCGGAGATGAAGATGGATACCGCCATGGTGATACCAAATTCACGATAGAAAGTACCGCTCGTTCCGCCGATGAATGATACGGGGATGAACACTGATGCCATGACTAGTGTGATGGAGATGATGGCACTGGAAATCTCGTTCATGGCATCGATAGAGGCCGTTAATGCTCTTTTATAGCCCTGGTCGAGCTTGGCATGTACGGCTTCAACCACCACGATGGCATCGTCGACCACGATGGCAATGGCAAGCAGCAGGGCGGAAAGGGTCAAGAGGTTGATGGAGAAGCCGAAGAGCTTGAGGAAGAAGAACGTGCCGATAAGTGATACCGGAACGGCAATCATGGGAATCAGCGTTGAGCGGAAATCTTGCAGGAAGATGTAAACCACGAAGAACACCAACAGCAGCGTCAGGATGAGGGTGAAAATCACCTCTTCTATGGCTGCATAGAGGAACTCGGTCACGTCGTAATTGATTTTATACTTCATGCCCGGCGGGAAGTTCTTGGCTTGGTTCTCCAACTCGTTTTTCACTTGCTTGGCAATCTCGTTGGCGTTTGAGCCTGCAATCTGTTGCACCATGCCCATTACCGAGGGGATGTTGTTGTTGCGCATCGAGACGGAGTACTGCATGCCGCCCAACTCGACCTTTGCCACGTCTTTGAGCTTGAGGGTCTGTCCGCTTTGATTGCTGGAGATGATGATGTCCCCAAATTCTTCTGCCGTCTTCAGCCTTCCGCGATAGCGCATGGAATATTCGTATGCCACGTCTGACAGCTCTCCAAACGAGCCCGGAGCCGCCTCAATGTTTTGCTCAGCCAAGGCGCCGCTGATGTCGGAGGGCATCAGCCCGTATTGTTTCATGACGTCGGGTTTGAGCCAAATACGCATGGAATAGGTCTTCATGCCTGGGCTCATCACATCGCCTACGCCTTGGATACGCTTGATGGCAGGAATGATGTTGATGTTGGCATAGTTGGTCAGGAATTCGTCGTCGTACCTGCCGTCTGAGGTCAAGGTGTACATCATCACTTGTGAGGTCTGGCGCTTGGTCACCGTCACACCGATGCGTGTCACCTCGGCGGGCATGAATGCCATGGCCTGCTGCACTCGGTTTTGCACGTTGACCGCACACATGTCCGCGTTCATGCCTTGGCGGAACAGGATGGAGATGGAGGCGGAGCCCGACGAAGCTGTCGATGAAATGTAGTCCATGCCTTCAACGCCGTTGATACTTTCCTCAAGGGGTGTGATGACGGAGTTTTTAACCGTTTCAGCATCGGCACCAGGGTAGCTGGTGTATACCATCACCGTCGGTGGCGCGATGTCTGGATATTGCTCGATGGGGAGTGTGGTCAGGCCAATGAAACCCAGTATCACGATAACGATGGAAATCACCGTCGAGAGCACCGGGCGCTTGATAAATGCTGTAAAAGTCATATGCTTTCAGTATACGTTTTGAGAAATTTCTTATTTTGACATCTTTCTTTTTGCTTTCCATGAACCGAGCTTCATGCCTAGGATGAAAGTCAGGACGATGATGGCTATTGCGACTGCGCCTCCAATGAGGATGGCGGTCAGCATGCCCTTTTGGCCCGTTGCCTCGATAATGTCGCCTGCCGTCATGGCCTTGGCTTGCTCCTCGATCTTTTTCTGGTAGCGTTCAGGGGTGATGGGCACAATGTCCATGCCGTCGGTGAGCTTGGTGATGCCGTTGGTCACATATTTGTCGCCGGCTTTCACGCCTTCGGTGACGATGTATTGGCTGCCGTTGGTTTGTGGGTCGACCTTGATCTCTGTGTATCTTGCCTTGTTGTCTTTGCCGAGAAGGTATACAAAATGTTTGTCTTGCACTTCCAAAACGCATTCTTGCGGGATGAGGATCTCGTCGGTGCTCGCCCGGGGAACGATGATCGAGCTGGAGCCGCCGCTCTTCAAAAGTCCCTGCGGGTTAGGGAAACGGGCAATGATCTGGACGGCACCGGTGGTTGGGTCGATAACACCGCTCACTTTATGGATGCGCCCTTCCTCATTGAACAGGCTGCCGTCGGTGAGCTGGAGCTTGACAGGGGGCATCTTGGCTATGGCATTGCTCATGCTGCCTGCTGTCTTGGTCATCTCCAAAATGTCTTTCTCGTTCATGGAGAAGTATACTTCCATGGAACTGTTGTCGGAAACTGTCGTTAGAGGCTGTTGGATGGAGCCGCTGACCAGTGCGCCGACCTTGTAGGGGATATTGCCGACGACGCCCTTGGCCGGACTCTTTACATAGCAGAAATTCAGGGCCTCGCGTGCGCCGGCCAGGGCTGCCTGCGCTTGTGCCAACTGGGCTTTTGCACTTTGGTATGTATTTTCTGTGGCTTGTAGCTCAAATTTTCCCACAACATTTTTCTCAAACAGCTGTTTGCTGTTTTCATAGGTCAATTTTGCTGTGTTGACCTGTGATTGTGCCGTGTTGACGGCTGCTTGCGCCTGTCTTACTTGTGCTTGGGCTGCTTCGTTGTCGATAACGAATAGCAGTTGCCCAACGCCAACCTTTTGTCCTTCTTGTACGCAAACGCGTGTGATGAAGCCCGATGCCTTGGGACGGATTTCAACGTCTTGTACACCCTTGATGGTCGCAGGATAAGTGGATTTCATGTCTGCGTTAGATGCACTGATGGCTACTACTGGAAATTCGTTGTCGCCAAAACTTGGTATTCCGCCGCCTTTTCCACATGAGGCAACAAAAGCAGCAACCGCTGCCATGAATAAAAAATGTCTTGCTTTCATATATTTGTTTGTTTTTTGTTGTCGAAAATGGTTCGTATGTCTTGCCTTT
>ODAI010028014.1_pt1 | contig 22951 bp, 14 predicted proteins | sample 1539321 | NCBI WGS metagenome assembly ODAI01 (sample SAMN02144231, study PRJEB22623) | gut metagenome | biome: sheep rumen | host: Ovis aries | place: New Zealand | reverse complement strand
GCCTTCAATTGGCTGTAAGCGTTGCTGATTTCTTTAAACTTTTCGGTAAGGATTTTCTGAAGCGCAGGGTTCTGGCAAGTATCGGGGTGATAGGTTTTAGCAAGTTGTCGGTATGCGTTTTGCACCTCTTCCTGAGTAGCGCCGTCTTCAAGACCGAGCACGGCATAGAACTGAGACATATCCTTAGCGACAGCTGTTCTTTTGCTTCCACTGCTCTGGCTATATTCCTGCCTGTAATTGAAATGCTTACCACCATTCACCAGATGGGAATATCTGTACTTAAAGTAAGAAATATCGTGCTTCTTTATGTTCAAGTGAGGCAGAATGCCCAACAACACCGCCCACTCGTTGCCCGAAATCATTTTATCGTAAGCAACTATGGAAAAAAGCAATTCGCAAATGGCATAGCGGTCGTAGTATTCCGGAAAGAAGCTGTTAACCTGACTACAGGCTTTTTGAATGTTCATTGCAGTGTATGCGCAATCTAAACCCGAAGCGAAAACAAGGGCTTCTGCATCTTTATCCTCATACATTTCATACGCAAAATCCCTCACCACCGATAGTTCTCCACAATACACCATGCCGTCAGCCCTAATAATATGGCTGATAAGGGTTGACATAGCTTTTAGTTCGGGTGCCATATTTTCATACACGTTAAAAGCCTCGCGTTCACTCAAGTCCATTTCAGTCTTGTATCTTGATTGTGATTTTTTCGACGCTTTTGGCATAAACAGCAAAAACAAAAGATAGGTAACACCTAAAACAAGAGCTATGTACAACATAAAACAAATTCAATTGATAAGAATTCACTAAAAGCGAGTTGAATTACCTTCGCCCGCCAACCAAATCAGCCAACCGTTTAAAACGTTCGGTCGAAAAATCTCTCCAGACACACCCCAAGACGGCAGCCCCTCCAAAAGCGAAGGGCGAAAGTTGGGGCAACGTATTTTCATCGACCCCGCCAAGCGCGATAACCTTTTCGTTAATCAGTCCCGAAGCCGAGGCCTTTAGCAAAGCAGCCTCCGAAAACGCGGCCATATAGCCTTGCTTGGAAATACTGTTAAAAATAGGGCTGAAAAACACATAGTCGTAACTAGCTGCTTCCGACAGTTCCTCGAACGAGTGACACGATTTACTAATCCGAACCTTCCTGACGCCCCTGTACGAACTTTGCCGGCCACTCAAATGGACGCCACCGACCCTAAACTCGTCAGTCAGTTCAAAACAATCGCCCAACGTAACGCGGTGCAAGTACTCGTCTGGCACCTCCCGCAAAATTTTACGGTAGGCATCGGCAGTAGCTTCAGGCTTACGCAGGTGCAACAGAAAGTCGGGGTCAGAAGCCAGCAATTCGGCTATTTGTCCTCCCTCTCCATCGTACAAGTCGGGACGGGTTATTACCACTAACTGCGGATGTTCGCATTTAAATATAGGCATACAGCAAAGCAGATTAAAACCCAACAAAAATAAGATATTATTTGTACTTTTGTAAACAAACATTACGGGAAATTTAGGCGGACGACCTATGCTGAACAACACCCAACTACTAGCTCTTTTGCAACTGCCCAACCTGGGCAGGAAGAGCATTATTGCCATGGCCGAATATGCCCTACTGACTAAAAAAAATGTAGGAAGCATTGCCGAATTCCACGAGTTTGTTACCGAATGTAAATCACGTAAAATAATTAGAGGCGGCACCAGTTACCTGGAGACCGAAATCAACACGGCCTACGCCTTTGCACTCAGTATAGAAGAGGCGTCAGAGAACGCGGACATACAAATCACCTCGTTCTTCGACAAGAATTATCCCGAACGCTTGCGCCACCTGAAAAAAGACGGGAAAACCGACAGTCCCGTCCTGCTGTTCAGCAAAGGCAACCTGAAACTGGTTGACGAATGTCCGTCGGTAGCCATCATTGGCACTCGCACCCCTTCCATTGGCGGCAACATTGCCAGCACACACATTGCGGAAGAGTTTGCGAAAGAGGGATTCAACATTGTCAGCGGTCTGGCACTCGGTTGCGACACCGCCGCCCACAAGGGAGCGCTTAACGTTGGCGGAAAAACGACAGCCATCTTGGGCCACGGCCTCGACACGGTTTATCCGCCTGAAAACCGGGCACTTCTACAGGACATCATCGAGAGCGGCGGATTGGCCCTCTCGGAATACCCCCTCGGCATAAGGCCGCAACAAATCTATTTTGTGGAGCGAGACCGGTTACAGGCCGGCATTTCCGACGCCACCATTGTGGTTGAGGGCAAAAGCACCAGCGGTGCCCGCCACGCTGTAAAAACAGCCATAGGAAACCAAAAGCCCACCTTTTACACCCAATATTCGGCCGATTTTGCCGCCAGAGAAGAGGACAGCCTGTTTGCCGACAGCCCCACCCTGCTTAAGGAAGAGAACCTTCTCGCAACAATCGGCCAACTGAAAGACGGCTTTTGCAATAAATAAACTCCAAAACGCTTTTTGATAAGTAATTACAAAGCCACAAATAGGCAAATTTTGCTTATATTTGCAAAATAAACTCATTCTGTGACTTATTCGGGTCACAGCCAGACTAATAGAGAGGAAAAGAGATGAAGAATTGGAAAGCCACCATTGTGGCCCTTTTACTATGTTGTTTGCCCTGCACAAACATTTTTGCACAAGACGCTGGCGCGTCCCTGATAGGGGCAGCGGCTGTCAGAAAGTTTGTTGCAACCGACGGACTACAAGCCGCCGGACTTGGCTATCTGGTGAAAGAGGTGGAAAGCGAGAACGTGATTGCCGAATACCAGTCGGGCTACAACCGCATACCCGCATCGGTCACCAAACTGCTGACCACGGCCACTGCTTTGGAAATTTTGAGCGACACATTCAGTTTTGTAACCAAACTCAACTACTCGGGCTATATTAAAGACTCGGTCCTCTATGGCAATCTTTACGTTGTAGGCGGCGGCGACCCCTCTTTCGAATCGGACTTTTTTTTGCACAATCCGGTCTTCGAACACATGGTTGCAGCCGTTGAAAGCGCCGGCATAAAGAAGATTGAGGGCGACGTTGTTGGCGACGCTTCCCTCTTTCAGCGCAACGGAGCGAACGGCGACTGGTTGCTGGAAGACGTAGGTTCGTATTACGGACAAACCCCAAGCGCACTTTGCTTCCACGACAACCTCTTCATGATTACCTGCACAGGCTCTGACACCACCCCGAGCGTGAACATAGAAGCGGTTCTGCCACGAACCAACCTGCTGAAAATAGACAACCAGCTAACAAGCGGAACGCCCGCCTGGTGGCACATCTACGGCGACCTTTACAGCTGGGACAAGACACTGCGCGGAAACATACCGGCCGGAAAGAAGACACTAGTAAGGGCAGAGATTCCCGATCCAGCCCTTTTTGTAGCCGACTCGCTGCGCAACATGCTCGACCGAAACGGCATTTGCAGCAATAAGAGCCGCTCGACCCTCTGGAGTAACGAGCGCGCACCCGAGACCAACACCATCTACCGCTTCTTCTCGCTACCGATGAAGGAGATTGCCAAACAGACCAACTACCACAGCGTAAACCTGTTTGCCGAAAACATGTTCCTCTATCTGGGGTTGCAGAGTTCAGAAATCGCCAACTACGATTTGGCAAGGGCGGCCGTGGCCAAATACTGGAACACGCACGGGGTGCCAATGACCTATACCCACCAAGTCGACGGTTCGGGTCTTTCAATGAAAAACGCCATCAGTCCGAAGTTCCTGACCGACATGCTCATCTATATGAAAAAGAAGAGCAAATATGCCGACGCGTTTACCATAACACTACCTACAGCCGGCAAACACGGCACCGTCAAAAACTTCTTGAACGGCACCCTTTTGGCGGGTAAGACATTCTGCAAGAGCGGAAGTATGGACCGTGTGCAGAACTTCAGCGGCTATGTGCTCTGGAACGGCAAATGGTATGCGTTTACCGTAATGGTCAATAACTTCGACTGCACCCGTAAACAAGTCCGCGCCGCTATCAGCAACCTACTGGTTGACACCTTCAAAGCCATAGGCGGACCCGATGCGGCAGTAAAGAAGAAAGTCCCTCAAAAAAAGCCTATAAAAAAAATGAAAAAATAAAAAGTTCTTCCATAATAAGAAGAACATTTGCCCGTTTAATATTTTATTCCTACTTTTATTCCCAAAAAGAAGAACAGAGTGATGAAGAAGATTTTTTTGTGTGTAGTTTCTGCATTCTTCGTTTGCCTATCAGCCTGTAAAGTAGAGGATTACAATCTGTCTGACATTAACACGGATGACCTCGAGCTGAGCACTTCAGTGGGCTCTCCGATAGGACGAAGTAGCATTTCGATAGCAGACTTGTTAAAGAAACAAGACGTCGCAGGCCTTGGCTATGACGAGAATGGAGTTGTTGTATTCACTTACGACAGCGTACAGCATTTTGAAATTGAACCGATTAAAGCAAATGGATTTAACAGTTTCCACTATTTTGCCGGCTTAGATCTGTTCGAAGACGAAATTGAAAAAACAGGTATTCCGAAAGATGAATACATCTTTTTAGGGAAGCCTATTCCCCTTACCCTTTCACCCAACGAAAAAATAAGAATTAAAGGGTATATTGCCGTTTCAGACCTTCTTAAAGACCAGGAGGTCCGCATCGACAGCATCATTTTCAAAGAAGCCCCTCTCCACGTTGCCCTGACCTCTAATATTGAGGGCTTGCTGGAAAACAGCACTATCAGCCTGATTAACGAGGAGAACGGATTCAAGCAAAACGCTAAGAACAAGGTCATTCTCGACCTCAGCAATACCGTATTAAGACTAGCCAATTCCGACAGCGTTGAAGTGGAATGCATCTTAACCATCAAGAAAAAAATCAACATCAAGCTTTCGGCTACCAGCTACATTACCATGCACATGGCTGCCGGCGACGGCACTTGGAAGTTCGAGAAGGCTTGGGGTGTGTTTAACGGCTTAGAGCCACAAATTGGCAACGAGGTCATACCTATCGACATCTTCGAGAAGAACGAACAAGATGGCATGAAGTACAACCTGCTGGTTGAAGACCCTAGAATCACGCTGAAAGTACAGTCCAACGTGGGCATTCCGTTCCGTTTGGGCGTCGACAAACTAGAGGCCACAAACAACAAGAAAACGGTTTCTGCCAAGTTTGAGAATGGCAAAAACACCTACTCAAAAGACTTGAAGTATGCGAAAAAGCCGGGCGACAACATCACCGCTCTAGACGTTACCTTCAACAAAAAGAACGGTGGCATCGACCAATTGGTCAACCTGTTACCGAACCAAGTTACACTCGCCTACAACTTCCAGGCGATTAACGGCGATTTGAAGGGCGACAAAAACTACTTCATCACCGACGATGCCTACATCGACATGCTCTGCAAGGTTGAGCTACCTGCCTACTTGCGGAAAGGCAGCTACATTTTGGTTAGCGATACGCTGAAAGACTTGGATTTTGCCAAAGACTTGGGCGAAAAATACTCGTTCGAGAAGATCAAGCTCACCGCGGTTGCCAGCAACTCACTTCCTTTCGACGCGAAAGTACGTTTCTACTTCCTACAACAAGAAGAGGGAAGCGACGAAATCAGCATTATTCCTGACTCGAACATCAACAAGACCGTATCGATTGCTGCGGGAAAAGTCAACTCATCAAACGACATTGTCGGCAAATCGACCGCCACAATCGACTTGATACAGTTCAACGAGAAAGACATTCCTAGCTTGAAAAAAGCTAAACACCTTCTTATTATGTACGAGGTTGCCGTAAACGAATTCAACAAAGTAAAAGTGACACGCGACAACAAGCTCAGCGTCTTCTTGAAGGCATTTGCAAAAGGCAGTGTTAATATCGGCAAACTAAACGAGACTAACGATGAAAGCAATTAACACTCTATACAAAGCAGCCGCCACACTGGCGATTTCCCAATGTTTGTTCAGTGCAAATGCGCAGACAAGCACACAATACTTTATGAAATGGAATCCGCAACAACACCAGTTGAATCCGGCATTCCAACCAATAGGAAATTTCTATATCGGTGTACCCGGACTGTCGTCCCTCAACTTCAACCTGGGCAACAATAACCTGGTACTTACCGATGTGTTTCAGAATGTGACCATCGACGGGCAGAAAAAGACCGTGTTGTTCCTCGATAAAAATGCGAAAGCTGGTAGCATCGACGACTTCCTTGACGCAATGGGAAACAGCACACGCATTTTCTACGACCACCGTATCAACCTGATTGACTTCGGTTTAAAGTTCGCCGGCGGTTACGCCACCTTCAACATAACCAACCGTGCCAACACCAATATTCTGCTGCCTAAGGCCATTCCTACCCTTGCGCTGAAAGGTATAGAGGAAGGTGACACCTACAAACTGAAAGGTAAAGACTTGGCTTTCGACATTACGGCTTTCACCGAACTCGGTGTGGGCTACAGCCGAGCTATTGACGACAAACTGAACGTGGGTGCCAAAGTGAAATTTCTCTACGGTCACGGCAACGTGCACACCGACTTCTCGGACGTTACCATCAGCGGTAACGAAATGTTGTGGGAGTTGAACGGCGACGGTAGCGTTAAAGCCGCTATTCCTGGCTTAAGGATTTACGAGAACGAACTGAGCCAGATTGACAGCATGACTTACGACGAGGACACAAAGCCTAGCGAATTTGCAAAACCAAAAGGTTGGGGTTTCGCCGTTGACTTGGGTGCCACCTACAAAGTACTGCCAGAACTGACCGTTAGCGCAAGCGTGCTCGACCTCGGTTTCATACACTGGTCGAGAAGCCTGCACCGCTTTAACAAGGAAGGCGACTTCAAGTGGGACGGTATTACCTTCGACATTAACGACGACACCACCGACTACGGCATACAATACCAAGAGATGTTCGACGAAATGTTTAACGTTGAACAGAATCCGTCGTCGTACACCACCTGGTTGAACACCAAGTTCTTGCTGGGAGGTGAATACACCCTGTGGAACGACCGTCTGGGTCTGGGTTTGTTGGCTAGAGGCCAATTTTACCGCGGCAAACTGTACGGAAACGGAACAGCCAGCGTAAACTTCCGCCCTTGGAAGCAGTTGTCGGCAACTGTTGCCTACGGCTTGTTCGACGGCGAATGGAACAATCTGGGTGCCGGACTGAACCTGAATGCAGGCCCTGTCAACTTCTTCTGCTCGGTCGACAACATTCCTTTCAAATACGCCAAAAGCGACGGAGCCCTTATACCTTCAAACTCCGAGAAAGTACAAGTCTCGATGGGTATGAACCTCATATTCGGTTATATGCCGAAAAAGGAAAAGAAGAAGAAAGAAAAACAAGAAAAGACTGTAGAACCTGTTCTGGTTGAGGTAGTCGACACAACCGCCGACATGAACATTGTAAGCGACACCAGCGCAGTGAACACCGTCGATAAGATTGACTCGACCGTAATAAGCGACGTCAACCTCGGCGTCGACACCGCAAAGGTTGAAGAGCCAGTCAAGTCGAAAGAGATTTCACAAGAGTTGTTGAACCTGCAACAAGAGGCAATAACCAAGATCAAGTTCTTGAACTATCAAGACAACCTGATTGCCATCAACCCTATGAGCTACCAGACTCTCGACAAGGTAGTGAAAGAGTTGACCAACGATCCGGATGTTAAAGTAGTAGTAGAGGCGCACTCTCCAATCATCAGAGACACGAACTTCACCTACTTCATGACCGAAGAACGCGCTATTCTGGTACGCAGCTACTTCGTTGAGAACGGAATTGACCCTAGCCGAATCTCTATAGTGGCAATGGGTGCCGACCGACCAGTCGCAAAAGGAAACAGCGCGGCTGCAAGAAAGGCCAACACAAGAATAGTTCTTATCTTCAGCAAATAACATTTCCACCCGGCCGACTAAAATACAGAGCCGGTATAAAACAAGCGGGGGCTGTCATAAAAAACATGACAGCCCCCGCTTTATTCGTCATAATACAACCAAAAAAAACGGAATTGAGAAGAAAGGTACCCTGTTTTTTAATAAAATTTCCATTTTTTATTGGCAAAGAATATTTTTTAATGTAACTTTAAATCAATCAAAACCCTATTCAATATGAAAAAATATTTGCTTCTTTTAACGGGAATAGCCTCTATCGTTTTTGCAGCGAATGTCAATGCAACAGAAAATGAATCTTTCAGAATAATAACGATTAGCGGCAAAGCCGATAAGCATACCTATGTAGACCTAGGCCTTCCAAGTGGAACCTTATGGGCGACCTGCAATGTGGGCGCAAACAATGCAACCGAACCTGGCAACTTCTATGCATGGGGAGAAACCGAACCCAAAGAAGAATACAGCTGGCAGACCTATAAATGGACCGGAAAACAAAAGGTCATCAACAAATACAACAACAACCAAAACTATGGTAATCCCGACAATAAATATGTGCTAGATGCAGAAGACGATGCAGCAACCGTTAATTGGGGTAAGAAATGGCGCACTCCAACCAGCGAAGAGTTAACAGAACTTCGCATCCACTGCAACTGGGAATGGACAAGAAACTACAACGGAACAGGTGCTGTTGGCCGCATAGGCATATCGAAAACAAACGGCAACATCATCTTCCTTCCTGCAGGTGGTTACCGTTTCTCAACTAACGTGAAGAGCGAAAATGAAGACGGTGGTTATTGGTCGTCAACGCTGTGCGAAAACTATTCCTACCGTTCCTATAGCTTTAACTTCCGCGACATCAACGTCGAGTGGCACCACAGCCGTCGTTTCAGCGGCCGTAATGTCCGTCCTGTCTTGATAAAAAAATAAGCGTTTCTTAAACGGGTGAAAAGGCGTTTTACGGACCAGCATTTTGCTGTTCCTGTATAAAACTGCCTTCAAAAAGAATTTAAGGGAAACCAACGTCCACTCTGGCTGGAAGAGCCAACAGAATGCAGTCCGCGCTTCTGTTTTTCAATAAATTATCGGTCAAACTTTAGCAAAAGACACTTTTTTAGTGTATCTTTGAAATTTGGCAAAGGGTTATAATTACTTTGAAAAACACGCAGGCTATATGGAACTAAAGGCCCTTAAATTATATATTTTCACTACTACATTATTACTGCTGTCGGTCCTTAAAGCGCCAGCAGCGACGGAGTATGCCCATTTCGTCCACTACAGTACCAACGACGGAATGGCTTCAAACAGAATCCTCTACATTGAGCCCGACCCCGAAGGACATTTATGGATTGCCACCGACTTCGGAGTAGACCGTTTCAACGGAAAAAAATTCAAGCATTACCAAGGCGACGGCTATGCAGAACTCAAACAAGAGTTCATACACTCTATCAAATACATCGGCAACGGCAAACTGGAAGCCTGCGGCCAGAACTGTTTTCTGCAAGAATACGACCTGAAAACCGACTCGTTTACCAATAAAATGCCGTCGGAGTGCGTTAACGAGAATGTAACTTCGGTGCTCAGAACCTACATTTCTGCCGACAACAACCGCTACATTCTCACCAATAGCTCGGGCATCTTCCAATACGATAAAGACAAAGGCGCCTACATCAACATCTCGAAAGACATTAAAGAATTGGCCCACGCCTTTGTTGCCTCGCTCTACATTGACCAAGACGGGCGCAAGTGGGTAGGTACTTTGGGAAAAGTATTGGTTTTCGACCGCAATTGGAAACACATTTTCTCTTACACCTCCAAGTCGAGGAAGCTCGGCGCCATCACGCACCTTACACCCTATGGCAACGGCGACCTGGTCACCACCTCTTATTCCGACGAAATTTGGATCTTCAACACGAAACACGAGAAGATCGACGACCCAAGAATCATAAACCTTCCCTTCAACAATGCGGCCGGGCTATTGCTTGACCATGGCGGGAAGCTTTGGATTGCCACCGACGGCGACGGACTTTGGTACACGACCAACATGACGTCGGCCAACCCGACCTTCACCGAGGTAATTCCGTTCAACGCCAAGAACAACGAAATTGCCAAAATCTACGCAATGGCCGAAGACACGAAGGGCAACATCTGGATCGGCACCTACAACAGCGGGCTGTGGGGGTTCATGAAACAGCAAAGCAACCTGGTTTACTTTTCGGAACAAAAGGGATTCCCCAACGTTGTCTGCACCGGATTCTGCACCGACAAAGATAACAACCTCTGGGTCAGCACCGATGGAAACGGGCTCTACCAGGTTAAAGGTAACTTCCAACAAATCAACCGCTACGACCTGCCGTCGAAAAACCTGATTTCGATGGATAAGGCCAACGGAAGCAACGAAATGATGATTGGCACGTGGGGAAGGGGTGTTCTCTTGTTCAACCCCGCCAGCAAAACCACACAACGTCTGAAGTTCGGCCAACTCGGCAACGGAATCGACTACATGAACAACACCTGCAACCTAAAGAACGGTGACGCTTGGGTTTGCACGTCGGGCGACGGTCTGTACAGACACCATAATAACGAATGGGAGAAATGGGTACTAACGGGGAAAAAGAATTCAACCAATCCCGACATCTGGACCAAGAAAGTTATTGAAGGAAAAAACGGAACCCTCTGGATTCTAACCACAAATACCCTTTGGCGAATTAACGGCGAGCAGAAAGACGACCTGCTACCCGATTACACACAACAGCACACCCGTCACCCAAGAGTGGTGGAAGACGCCCTGCTGCTCCCGAACGGCGACCTGCTGGTTGCCACCACAAAGGGAATGCTGCACGTAAGTGAAGACGGTTCTAGAATCGACTCGATGAATTACGTGCCAAAAGTCCACTTCAGCATTGTGATGGCCGACGACGAAGGCAAAATATGGGCAGCCAGCACCAAGGGAGTAATGAACATCGACATTGCGGCCAAGACCTGCAAAGAGGTAGCCGGCAACAACACTGCCAGCACCCGCTACGACTTTTTCCCACACTCGGGCTACAACGACGGGAAAGGACACCTCTATTTCGGCACCAGTTCGGGCTTCTTTTGCTACAACACGGTAGGCCGTTACGAGGCCAGCCCTATCTCGTGGCTGTCATTCTCGGACCTCTACATCAACAACACCCGCATACATCCGTTTACCAGTGTTCTTAAGAACGGAAACATATCGACCATAAAGGAAATAGAGTTAGAGTACGACCAGACCAACATCAGCATCGATGTAGACCTGGTGGACTTCGACGAGCTCAACAAAGCCCAGTGCCGCTACCGCCTCATCGGTCTGCACAACGACTGGATAAACATGGAGAGCAATCTGACAATCACTTTCAACCACCTGCCGAAAGGAGACTATACGCTTGAAGTTGAAGCCTTCCGCACCAACAAGAAGGAGGAGGCCAGCGTTACACTACACATTTCAGTGCTGCCGCCATGGTGGGAGTCGTGGTGGTTCCGCCTGTTTGTGCTGGTACTGGTGGTTGGCTATGCCGGCTACAGTTTCAGGCAGCGCATCAACAGGATGAAGGACACCCAGCGCCTACTGACACAAACCGTAGAGGAACGTACCAGCGAACTGAAAAGCACCCTGACGGAAAAGAACAGGCTGATTTCAGTGGTGGCACACGACCTGAAGAACCCGATGTTTGCCATTGTCAGCTCGCTCGGCAACTGGCTCAGCAAGCACAGACACTCTAACGACCAGCAGCAGATAAAGCCGATAGAGGAGATCTACAACTCGGCCTCGCTGCTACAAAACGAAATGCAGAAACTGCTCGACTGGGTTCAAAGCGACAAAATCACCACCAACTGGAATCCAGAACCGGTCAACGTGTCGACCATTTTTGAGAACGTCATATCGCTGCTGGGCAGACAGGCACACATGAAGGGACTGACCATCGGGACCGACATCAGTCTGAGCAAATGTGTACTGGCCGACAGCCGTTCAATTGAAATTGTCATCCGTAACCTGGTCAGCAACAGCATCAAATTCACGCCACGTGGCGGAACCATCACCATCAAAGCCTCGGAAGCCGGCGAATATGGCGTAATAGAGGTAATAGACAATGGTATTGGCATAGACAAGGATATGTTGAAGAACCTGTCGACCAGCGGATTCCACAAAACAACCGAAGGTACCGAGAACGAGAAAGGCTCGGGCATGGGTATAGACCTTTGCCAAACCTACATAAAGCGTAACAACGGAACGCTCCGCATCAACAGCAAGCCAGGCGTCGGCACCACTATTTGCATCCAACTGCCACTGACCGACCAAGAGGCCGACATCAACAACACTGCGTCAAAGTCTGTAACCGATATGGCAGAAATCGAATTCGACAGAAGCATTCTGGAAGGCAACACCATTCTGCTGGTCGACGATGACGAACTAATCAGGCACTCGCTGAGCGACACCCTGGGCAAATATGCGAAGACGATAGAAGGGTGCAACGGAAAAGAAGGGTTGGAAATGGCAAAGCGCGAACAACCCGACATCATTATCAGCGACGTGTCGATGCCACTAATGGATGGTCTGGAAATGGGCAAGAACCTGAGCAAGAGCATCGAGACACAGCACATACCGCTTCTTTTCATCTCGGCCAACAGCGATGAACAAGACAAACTGCTGGGCTTGAAGAGCGGCGCGGTCGACTACATCACCAAGCCTTTCAGCATGCCCGAACTGCTGTTTAAGCTAGGGAATATGCTAAGCCTGCGCCAACGCATCCAGCAGAAACTGCTCACCCAGATAATGGAGCAGCAAGCCAGAAACAACAACACGGCCGACAAATTGCAGCCGAACAAGACTGTGGGGAAGAGCGAAGAACTCGCACCTGACTTGAAGCGCTTTATGGACTTGCTGGAAAAGCACTACACCAACTGCGACCTCCAAATTGACGACTTGGCGAAAGAAATGTGCATCAGCCAATCGACTCTGAGTCGACGCATCAAATCGCTTTCAGGCAAAACACCTGTCGAGTTGCTCGCGACCTACCGCTTGAACAAGGCCAAAGGCATTCTGCAGGAATTCAAACAGAAAAACGAAGACATTCCAATTGCCGAAGTTGCTCTAAAAGTCGGATTTACCGATCCGTCTTACTTTACCAGAAGGTTTAAAGACCATTTCGGCTACACGCCTTCGCAAATAAGCGATTAAAAGCTATAAACTATTTCTAGGATTTTTTCGTGAGATTTGTTTTTTGCCGAATAATTCCGCATAATCTCCGAAAAATGAATAGCAGGGTTTATTAAAAAAAGCTACCTTTGTAATAGAAAAAAGAGATAGACACACAGTGTCTTAGGCTAAAAAATATGTAGTTAGTGTTATAGAATTTAGGTTCAATAAAAAGAACCGAAGAAGCCCCTCCGTTGTGGTAACGTGGGGGTTTGTTTTTATATTTACACTTCAAACGTATTGTAACAGGACAAACGGCTCTAGCATGATAGCAACACTTCCATACGTCCAACAAAAGGTCGACGAGTTCAACAAGCTGATATTCAAAAACCAGCTAGAACCCATACCCATCCATATCGGTTCATCGAGGACCCGTTTGGGCAGCATTTCCTGCAAACACAGAAAAACAGCGAAAGGTATTGAGTTTTATGGTTTCAAACTCACCATCAGCAAATGCTTCGATTTGCAGGAACGCGATATGGAGGACACCATCATCCACGAGTTGATACACTACTACATTTTGTCGAAACAGCTGCACGATTCCAGTCCGCACGGCACGCTGTTCAAACAACTTATGAACCACATCAACCAGCACTTCGGCAGAAACATCACCATATCGCACCGCAGTTCGTCAGAAGAACGGAGCGCCGACAAACGCATAAAGGAGCACTTTGTCTGCATAACGGAGCTAGAAGACGGGCGAACAGGAATCACCGTTTCGGCAAAGACACGCATCTTCGAGATGTGGAAATACCTGCCAAGGTTCTTCAAACTGAAAAAAATGACCTGGTACTGGACCACAAACCCTTTCTTCAACCAGTTTTCAAACGCCATAAGGCCCAAAATCTACCTCTACGACAGCAACAAACTGGAAGAAGAATTGAAGGACGCTAAGGAACTGGAATGCGACGGGACAACATTCCGAGTGAAAAAACACTAATCCGTTCCAGATAAGGGCAGAATGCAGTAACTTTGCCGATGTAAAAGCACCATAAAAAAATGAAATTAACCAAATACCTGTTTTTGATGCTGACCCTGGCACTGCTTACCGGGTGCGCATCGGTTAAAGGACTGAAAAATTTCGCCAGCTGCGATTTCGACTTCAAAAGTGTCTCGAACGTCAGACTTGCCAACGTCGATGTTTCGAACATAAAGAGCTACAACAATCTGAGTTTAAAAGATACCCCCAAGCTACTGGCAGCCTTTGCCAAGAAAGAGCTGAACCTGAACTTCAACGTCAATGTCGACGTAAAAAATCCGAACAGCCAGACCGCACGACTCGACGGTCTCGACTATATACTATGGATTGACAATGCGAAGATACTGACTGGCACCATGAACAAGCAGATGAGCATCGGGGCCAACCAAAGCGGCACCCTCGCCCTGCCATTCTCTTTCAACCTTTTCGACTTCTTTTCGGGTAAAAGTTCGAGTAAAATGATCAGTTTCGCCCTCGGTCTGGCCACAAACAGCGCCGACAACAGCCGTGTGAAAGTATCTATAAAACCCTACTTCGCAGTAGGGAAGCAGACGATAAAACTGCCAGCCTATGTGACCGTAGGAGGCGACAAAATAATGCCAAAACAATGAAACAGGTTTGCTCCTTCATTGCCAAATGGATGGGCGCTATAGTCCTATTGCTGGCTATTGCCGCCTATCTGCGTCCCTCACTGACCGACATTTTCGAGGCCGGCTGGATAACCCCGCTGTTAGGCGTTATCATGTTCGGTATGGGGTTGACCCTAGAGGCCGACGACTTCAAAGTGGTGTTCAGCCATCCAAAAGATATCGTAATCGGTTGCATTGCGCAGTTGGCCATCATGCCCGGCATAGCCTGGAGCCTGGCCCACCTCTTCAACCTTCCGCCCGAGCTGGCAATAGGCGTCATACTAGTAGGCTGTTGTCCGGGCGGAACAGCCAGCAACCTGGTGACCTATCTGGCCAAAGGCGATGTAGCCCTATCGGTCGGAATGACCGGCTGCTCTACCCTGCTAGCCCCCATCCTCACACCTTTTCTGGTATTGCAATTGGCGGGAAAGAGCGTAGAGGTAGAAGCCTTAGGTATGCTACTGAGCATTTTAGAAGTGGTTATAGTTCCAATCGTTGCCGGCTTCCTGGTCAAACATTTCTTCCCTAATTTCACCCAAAGAGCCGTTTCTTATCTGCCGGCGTTCTCTTCGCTAAGCATCGCCACCATCGTTTTCATCATCATCGGGAAAAACAGCGACAAACTGCAACATTGCGGCCTCCTTATTATTGCCGTGGTTGCGCTGCATAACCTGTTGGGGTTGTTGCTAGGGTTCTGTGTTGGAAAATTGTTGGGGTTGAAGTCGAAAAAGTGCACCGCCATCTCTATAGAAGTTGGTATGCAGAATTCCGGTCTGGCCAGCAGTCTGGCCAACCTGCATTTTGCCGCCTATCCGCTAGCCGTCATACCGGGAGCCATCTTCAGCGTATGGCATAACCTAAGCGGGGCATTGGTGGCAAAAATTTATGCGGCAATGAACGAAAAAGCCGCCCACACCGACTCTTTATAGGGGCCGAAGGGTTCTGTTACAGGCTGAAAGTACTGATTTCCATACAAAATCACTACAAATAGGGATATTTTATAAATGATATATACTCTATCTTTGAATTGTAAATAAAAACGAAGAAAAAACTTTAGAATAGATAAACAATAGAAGAAAAATAACAATTCTTTGAGAAAAGAAAACTTGCCACATAAGAAGAAAAAAACTGCCTTTTTTCAACCACACATTAAATTATTTATGAGGACAAAAAACGGTTGCTGGTATAGCAACCGTTTTTTATTTTCCCACAATTGCAACACCCACAAAAAAAGCGCGGCCACGTATTGGTCGCGCTTGCAGCACAGGATGAGAGGCTCGAACTCCCGACACCTGGTTTTGGAGACCAGTGCTCTACCGACTGAGCTAATCCTGTGTATTTCGTGGCGCAAAGATAGCAGAAAAAAACATCTTTCGCAAATTTTCGGAGGACTTGGTGAACAAAAAAAGCAAGGTGCTAACACAGAGGCTAACACCTTGCTCCAAACTATAAACGATACAAATTATTTAACGATGAAAGTCTTACCGTATTTCACGCCCTCTTTCGAGAGGTTAAGCACATAGCTATTATTAGGAAGAATGTTCTGCGCATCAACAGCCAAAGAGTTAACACCCTTCTGAACTTTCACAGACTTAGAACCACTCTGTCTGCCCGAAGTAGAGTAATAGCTGATTTCGGCATCGCTGTCTGAATCAGAAACGAACTCAACGTAAATTTCGCTCTGTGTAGCGCTAACGTATCTGATACCCTCGTCTTCAGCAGTCCGAGCCTGGCTGGCAGTGTAGATACCTTTCTCCAGAGAGAATCTAGCATCACAATTCTTGTCACCGACCATAGCCGCAATTCGGTATTCCTGGCCATAAGAAAGGCCAGCAGTCTGGTAGAGGCACAAATGGTGAACGTACGCATCCTCTTCACCGATAGGGCCATTCATCAACTGGGTTTCCGCATAATCTGGATAAGCAGCCTGAAGTGTATTGGCACTGTCGTAGAACTTGATGCTGATTTCCTCACCATTCTTGTCGTGAATAGGCACATCGACCAAGGTTCCACCCCACGACATTACCTCAACATTTTTCAGCAACTCGTCACACGCAACTTCGTCGATATCAATAATAGTGTCATGTTTCTCCAATTCATCCAAATCAGCAACAATAACACCATACTTCGACCATTTTGAAGCAACGTAGTCTTCATACGCCTCCTTATATACATGAATAAACAAAGAAGCAGAGTCAGTCGAGAACACATAATCAGCAAGAGATGGAGGAGTGAGAGGTTTTACATATATATTTTTTAGTTTTGTGCCACCAAAAGATCCCCAGCCCAAAGAAGTCACACCTTCTCCGATTGTTGCGGTTCTCATATTGAAACTATTGTCAAACGCATAAGATTCAACAAAAGCAACAGAATCAGGAATAACTACGTTGGTAAGACCAGAATACTGACAAGCACGCGAATTAATTCGCTCAACCTCATTTGGAAGAACAAGATGCGTGAGTTTAGTACAATACGCAAACATATCATAGCCAATCTTTCCTTCAGTAGTATTATATCCGTTATAATAAGAATCTCCACCACTAACAAAGGTTGCCTCAGACAAATCTAAGTAAGTAAGGGATTCCTGGTTTATCTTTTGACGAAGACATTTTACATCTGAACCATTAAGAGGCCCTGAAATTTTTGCTTTGACTATAAGTGTATTCAACTGTTCGCACAGTGTACCAGCCTCTGTCAATGTGATATTGACAGAACCACCATCAACTTTTGGCACATCGTACAAATTGCCTTCCGCATCAACCGCCTTAATTACAAAATTCTTATTCATAACCTCAGCAGTCAGTTCAAAACTCTTGTTGTTAGAAGCGTAAAGCAGTTCTCCATTTTCATCGAGTACTATGAATCCAACACCCCCGGTCCCTTCCATTCCGAACACGTTGTTGGCCTGGGCATAGACATACGATGGAGCAATACCAGCTCCTGGCAAATAATCGGTAAATTGACCCAAATCGCCACACGAACCGACCTTATCGTCTGAGTCTAAACGGTTTTGTCCTGCTATAGTGAGGAAATCGGTTGTCTTTAAGTATTCAATTCTATCCTCAATAAACAAGATTTGGCGGTTCTTCTTCGGATACTTAGCAATTTCGGCCAAAGTAGCGTCAATTTCGGCCTGTTCATTAAGTATGTGTACTTCCCCGTAATCGTTAATTACAGTATCGACAGGCTCAAAGAAGCCCCAAGCCTTGAAGAAGTCAGTCAGGTCTTCTTGGACAATTTCACAAACCTTGCGAACAAACTTCAGCGAGCTGTTCTTCGTATTGCCATCCTTCTGTATCGGATCTTCACGAAGCGCCTTAAACAATTCAGGATAGAACGAGGTGTTGTGCTGTGCCTGATGGTAGTATAAATACAATTGGTAATACATACGCGTCATGCTCCAGATATTTCTTCCCCAATAAGGGACATGATATGCGTAATCGTCCATGGTTGCAGATAGAGGGTATCCAGATGTCATAGTTCGACCTTCAAGGAAATTGTTCACATTTGAGAAGAGATTGTTCGAAACCTCGGTGCACCCCTCCAAATTTATTGCTTTTTGGTTCGTATGGCCAAATTCGTGCGCTACACACCAAGGAGCAAAACCTTCACGTTCTACATTGAAGTATTTATTCACATTTTCAGGAGAGAAGTATGCTGTACGATAATATGAAGCGTCGGCAGGAACTCCTGGACTATAAACAGTGTCTTCAATAGCCCAATGGAGATTGTTGTAATAACCAGGGAAGAAAGATTCGCCACCTTCAACAAAATAAGGGGCTTCTGCACGACCACCATTAGCTACAAATTCTGTAATACCCATCAAATAATACTCACGCAATACAAGGCTGTCGAATCGAGCCACACTGCGGTCAATAGAATCTGGCCAAAAACTTCGATAGCTTGAGGTATTGAAGTTCATAGCCGTATACTGACCCTTCACAGTGAATTTGTCGTAAGTGGCTTTTTCCAAAATAGCCCGATAATCAGCTGCGCTATGGCGTGAAATATCGTAATAACCATTCACGACACCACCTTCTATATGGATTTTGACAGATGGCCATTCCGACACACGCTTGGTCATTGAAGAAGTGTTTGCCGTATACAATATATAATAAATCGCATCTTTTTCACCTTCAATCTTATTCAAACCTTTTTTAAGTTTAATACCTGACTTAGCATCATTAATAAGGTTATTACGGGTTTTTCCACAAATAAAAAGGCTTGCGTCAGAAGGAGTATCTTGATCCACAAAAACATAGAGATAACCATCGGTTGCACAATAAATACCAGTTGGATTTCCCATATAAGAACCACCGTGAATCAACAGCCTATCATGCCAGTAATTGGCGTCACTGAAGGCGCTGTAAGAGTTGACACGGAATTCTTTCTCGTAAGCAGCCCAATTGTCGTTCTTTATCTTCAATGCGACGTCAACCAAATCTGCTGGTATGCCATCGGCGTTCAGGACAGAAATGAAAGCAGCATCGCTCATGCCAGCATATTCAACCTTCAAACTGGTACACGCATTGTCTTCGAAATAGCCCATAAACAACTGATGAACTGCGCTGTCTTCGTCAACAATATCCTCTATATCAGCAATAATGGCACCAAAACTGTTCCACTTCGACTCTGAATAATCAGAATACATTGATTTAAAAACGTGAATAGTAGGGGATGTAGAAAACAAGTAAATACCAAAAGAAGGAATATACTGGGACTTAATATACACGTCTTTTACACTTGAAGACCAGAAAACACCCTGTCCGAAGCTAGAAACCCTCTTCCCTAAAGTTACCGTTTCCAATTTCTTGCAGTATGCAAACGCATCCATTCCCAACGAGGTAATATTATCAGGGATCACCACATTAGCCAGACCCGTTTTCGAGCATGCATTTTTACTGATGTGCTTTACAGAAGTAGGTAGAGTAATCGACTCCAAATTAGAGCACTCTGTGAACATAGCTTCAGGCATTTCGCCATCTTTTGTGGTAAACTCTCCGTAATAGGCGTCACCACCACTTGCAAAGGCCGTTTTTGAGAGGTCAACAGAGGTTAGGTTTCCTTCGTTAATCATCTGACGCAGGTATTTCACGTCAGAACCATTGATAGAACCGCTTATAGCGACATCCGTAGCGGAAGACGACAAAACGGTTGACAATGTTCCCGGAGTCGTCACTTCAACGGACTCTGCCATGGCCGACATTGCAACGACAGACGTCGCACAAGTCGCCACCATTCGGGACAACCATTTAAAAATTACTTTTTTCATATAAACTTTAGTTTAACAATTAGGTATTTCCAAAATACTTTTTTGCCACAAACGGCAGAACTCCGTTTATCTACGTCTAGAACACAAGAGTTCTTTCCCCAAACCGACGTACGTTGGAAAATCCGCTACGTGGTTCAAGAATACAGATTTTAGTTTTCCACTCGAATTTCACCGAACCCAGCATCTGCAGCCACAAGGCACTGCGGAACTCGAGCAGCGTTCACACTCAGTTTAAGTGCATACCATATATTACTAAAAGTCAAATTAATACAGCACAATCAGATAAGCGGTAAAAGTTGTATTTTTAACCTGGTTCATTCGACAAAGTTCAGGAAACTAAATCAAACATCTTATTAATAAAGAAACGATTAGCCTTCCAGAAACAACAGAAAACCTACTTTTTATAACGCTTAGAAAACAACATCTCCAACAGGAGAAATAACGAACGGGAAAAATGCAAAAACCGTGCCACCCGGCAACAAGAAGCACGAAAAAGGAGAAAAGTGAATCCACAACTGTTTTTCTGCAAAGGGAAGTAGCTGCAGAGCAATCAAATTGCAAAAAAACGGACAAAAATGAAGGCGGTTTTATAAATTTAATTGGTGTTGAGCAAGATTCTACCTATATTTGCAATAATGTTGTCCCACACCAAGGGGCACCCAACAAGCATATCGTTCAATTAAGAAAGGAAACACAGAAATATGGCAAAAGAATTGGATTTAGACTGGGCGAACCTGAAGTTCGGTTACATGCCTACAGATTACAACGTTCGATGCTATTTTAGAAACGGTGAGTGGGGAGAAATTGAAGTCAGCTCTTCCGACACCATCAACATGCACATGGCCGCTACCTGCCTCCACTACGGGCAAGAGGCGTTTGAAGGTTTGAAGGCCTACCGTTGCAAAGACGGCCACATCCGAGTCTTCCGTCCGGAAGAGAATGCGGCACGTTTGCAGAGCACCTGTCGCGGCATCTTAATGCCAGAGCTTCCAACCGAGAAGTTCGTCGAGATGGTGAAAAAAGTCGTCCTTTTGAACGAGCGTTTTGTACCGCCATACGAAAGCGGTGCAACCCTCTATGTGCGTCCTCTGCTCATCGGCACAAGCGCGCAGGTGGGTGTACACCCTGCAACAGAATACCTGTTCATTATATTCGTAACACCAGTAGGTCCGTACTTCAAAGGTGGTTTCGCAACCAACAACTACGTAATTGCGCGCGACCACGACCGTTCGGCTCCGCTTGGTACCGGCATCTACAAAGTAGGTGGTAACTATGCGGCCAGCCTTCAGGCCAACAAGTGGGCCCACGATCAGGGTTATGCCTGCGAATTCTACCTCGATGCGAAAGAAAAGAAGTATATCGACGAATGCGGCGCTGCCAACTTCTTCGGTATCAAGAACAACACATATGTCACTCCACTTTCAACCTCTATTCTTCCTTCTATCACCAACAAGAGCTTGATGCAGTTGGCTGAAGACCTCGGTTTGAAAGTTGAACGCCGACAGATTCCGGAAGAGGAGTTGGAAACGTTCGAAGAGGCCGGAGCATGCGGCACTGCTGCCGTCATCAGCCCTATCGGCGAGATCGACGACCCTCTGCTTGGCAAAAAATACGTCATTGCCAAGAACGGCAAGCCAGGCCCTGTCAGTGAAAAGCTTTACAAGAAGCTGATTGCCATCCAGTATGGCGAGGAGCCTGACACTCATAATTGGGTTACTATTGTTAAGTAATGTTTTATATGCTAATGTAATGGGTGCGTGGGGGATTGTTCCTCTACGCACTATTTTTTTAGGGGTTTGACTACCCGTAGAAAAAACAAAAGAACTAATTTTGCATTGCAAAAAACGGAACCCCCTGGTTAGGGTTCCAAACACAGTAAAAAAACAAGAAATGAACATCATCATCATCAATGGTCCTAACTTGAATCTGTTAGGTAAACGCGAGCCCGACATTTACGGGCACCAGTCGTTTGAAGACTACCTGGAAGTACTGAAACAACAATATCAGAACGTCAACATTTCATACTACCAGTCGAACATTGAAGGAGAGTTGATCAACATCATACAGGAGACCGGTTTCATCTCCGACGGCATTGTACTGAACGCTGGCGCCTACACCCATACCAGTGTGGCGATAGCCGACGCCATCCGTTCCATTAAATGCCCGGTTATCGAAGTGCACATCTCCAACACCCACAAGCGCGAGGAATTCCGTCACAAATCGTACCTCACCGCCGCTTGTCTGGGCACCATCCTGGGCTTCGGTATGGATTCCTACCGCTTGGCCGTCGACGCGCTCGTCCACTTGAAGGAAGAGGCCGACAACGACGACAGCAAAGAATAAGCCCATAGGCAAAAACTTACTCACGCTAAACCACAAAACAAAACCGACAAAACATGAGCATCAGGCCACTAGTTGACAAGAAGACGAAAATCATCGCCACCATTTCAGACTTTCGTTGCGACGTTGAGTTAATCCGCCAACTTTTCGAAAACGGAATGAACATTGTGCGAATGAACACCGCCCACCTCACTCCGGAAGGCATGGACAAGATTATCAACAATGTGCGCGCGGTTTCCGACGAAATCGGCATCCTTATCGACACCAAAGGGCCTGAAGTCCGCACCACGGCTGTCAGTTTGGAAGACAAGCAGGCGAAAATCGACATTGCCAAAGGCGATGTTATCCGCATCTGCGGAAATCCCGACGGGCTGACCACCGCCGAGTGCATCTGCGTCAACTACACGCATTTTGTCGACGATGTCAATCCCGGCACGCACGTGCTGATTGACGACGGAGAAATAGACCTGCTGGTAACCGACAAAACCAGCGAGTATTTGGTATGCGAAGCCCAAAACGATTCGCGCCTGGGCAGCCGCAAAGGCGTCAACGTTCCGGGTGTGCGCATCAACCTTCCGTCTGTCACCGAGCGCGACAAGCAGAACATCTTGTTTGCTATTGACCGGAAGATTGACTTTATCGCCCACTCGTTCGTCCGCTC